>Ga0326727_10001019_pt1 | contig 108966 bp, 91 predicted proteins | sample MB2enrmetagenome_FD_207643 | JGI IMG/M metagenome (GOLD analysis project Ga0326727, IMG submission 207643) | Lab enriched peat soil microbial communities from McLean, Ithaca, NY, United States - MB29MY | ecosystem: Environmental > Terrestrial > Soil > Wetlands > Peat | place: USA: New York...
TGAGAGCCATCCGATTACTTATACCGCCGTGGAGCAGAAATGTCCAGCGCTCAATCTCGCTTCGTATCAGTGGACTACGCGGCTCAAAAAACTTGCGGCATTAGGCTGAAGCCCGCCCCACGAAGAGAGCAGCTCTGTCGGATGGTGGGGCGGCCTTCGGCCCGCCAGCCAGTCAGCGGCTCCATGAAACGCGCCGCAGGCGCGTGAGGAGTGCTGAAAGCGGTGTACGTCCATGGGCGGCGCGGATTCGGTCAAATCGCCACCCGCACCACCCCTAACGCCACGGCCGTCATCACCGCACCCACACATACGATCACCGCCGCCGAGACCACGGGGATGTACCGGAACGCAGCGCTGTGCGCCGTCCTCTCGTTATCGGGCAGCAAATGCCCGGCATATAGCGCCGCCATCCCGATGGCCATCAGGACCACCGCGAGGCCGGTGCTGAATGCCACCAGCAGAGTCAGCCCCAAGGCGATGCGTCCCAACGCCACGGAGCTGAGCAGCAGCACTAATGCCGAGGGGCACGGCACCAGTCCACCGCTCGCGCCCAGCGCCATCAGGCTGCCGATACTCACCTTTCCCGCGGGCAGGTGATGATGATGATGGTGAGGCCGCCACCGCCGCGCCGCGCGCAGGCGATGAACGAACAGCGCGGCCCCCACCCACACAATCGCAAGCCCGGAAACCGTACCCAGCAGAGGATAAATCTTCTCCGGCAGCACAAATCGTGAGAGAAACAGCGTCGCGAATCCCAGCAGGAAGACTGTGGCCGTATGCGTGAACGTCACCGTCAGGCCCAGCAAAACGGCATGCTTGGCGGTGCTCCGTGAACCCACCAGGTAGGCGGCCACAATGGTCTTTCCATGGCCCGGCGAGAGCGCGTGCACGGCGCCCAGCCCGAAAGCCACCGCCATGCCCGCCAGCACCATCGCCGCGCTGAGGTTGCCCTGGTGGAGCAGGCGCGCCAGGTAGTCGGCCGAAGGAGCCAGAAAGACCGCCAATGAGAGGTGCGCTTTCATTACAATGGTCCTTACGAATTCTATAGCAAGCGCCCGCTTATGAGACGCGTGATCACCGCCGAAGATGTGCCACCCTCGGGCGACTGGCGGATTCCTATTGGCGCCATTGTCACGCCGTCGGCGCGCGAACTGGCAGCGGACCGCGGAGTCCGCGTCATGGAAATCCCCGAGGAGCAGTGTTCCTCGGTCGCCGCGCCCGATAAGACCGTGGCCATCGGGGCGGACCACGGCGGCTTCAGTCTCAAGGAAGCTCTCAGGCCCCTGGTGGAATCGCTCGGGTTCGCCGTCCGCGATGTGGGAGTCTACGATACCAAGCCTGCCGACTACCCCGATATCGCCGTAAAGGTGGCCGACCTGGTGGCATCCGGCGCGGCCACGCGCGGCGTACTGATCGATGGCGCAGGTATCGGTTCGTCCATGGCGGCGAACAAAGTGGCGGGCATCCGGGCGGCGCTGTGCTATGATAAAGCTTCCGCCCGCAATAGCCGCGAACACAATGATTCCAATGTACTTACATTGGGAGCCCGGCTCCTGACCCAAACCCAGGCGGAGGAAGTCTTACGCACCTGGATGGCGACCCCGTTTGCCGGCGGACGCCATCAGTTGCGGGTACAAAAAATCATGGACATCGAGCAGCGGTATCGCAAAAAGGGGTTGTCGTGACGCAGGCCGAACTGGATCGTCTGGTGGCGCAAATCGGCGAGGAGATCCTGGCGCGCGTGCCTGTGGGGCCGCGAGCCGTTCCCGGCAAGGCCGCCGAGGGGCTCAATCTCCCGGATCAGGTCTGCCCCGGCTGCACCCAGCGTTGCGCCCAGACGTGCGCGCGCAATACCAAGGAAATTATCGCCGCCGGGGCCACCCGTGTTTCCGCCAGCGAGAGGTTGACCAAGATCGACCCGGCCATCGCCGCGCTCATCGATCACACTATTTTGAAGGCCGACGCCACGCGGGTCGACGTGGTCAAGGTCTGCCGCGAGGCGCGCCAGTACAACTTTGCCAGCGTGTGCGTGAACCCGTATTGGGTGCCGCTGGTCCGCGCCGAACTGGCGGGATCGGCGGTGAAAGTTTGCACCGTGGCCGGCTTTCCGCTGGGAGCCACCAGTACGGAGTCGAAAGCGGCGGAAGCGGCCATCGCGGTGCGCGACGGCGCGCAGGAAGTCGACATGGTGATCAATGTCGGGGCGTTGAAATCGGGCGACCAGGACGCCGTGAAGGCCGATATCGCGGCGGTGGTCAAAGCCGCGCACCCCGCGGGAGCGATCGTGAAAGTGATTCTCGAAGCCGCGCTGCTCAACGACACCGAGAAGGCCATCGCCTGCGTCCTGGCCAAATCGGCGGGCGCCGATTTTGTCAAAACCTCCACCGGATTCGGCCCCTCGGGCGCCACCGCGCACGATGTCGCCTTGATGCGCCAGTCGGTGGGACCGGAAATGGGCGTGAAGGCGGCCGGGGGGATCCGAACGCTCCAGGACCTTGAGACTATGACCGCGGCGGGCGCCACACGCATCGGCGCCAGCGCCAGCGTGAAGATTGTAGAGGCCACCGCTGCCTGAATCGCACCATCCGCAAGCCGTAGGCAGGGCCGTGACGCCCGCGCGGAAACCGTCGATCCGTTTCCGCGAACGCTCGGAGCTGCTCGATTTCCTGCTGGAAGTGTCGGCCGCAACCGCTCAGACGCTGGATCTCGACCCGCTTCTCGCCAACGTGGCGGAGATCATCCGGAAGGTTCTGCCCTACGATCTCTTCGCGATTCTGCTGTACAACGACCGGCGGCAGGACCTGCGCATCCGCTATGCCGTGGGGCACCGCGAAGAGGTGGTTCGCGGCCTCTCGATCGCGCTTGGAGAAGGCATCACGGGAACCGCCGCGGCGCACCGGGAACCCGTGCTGGTGGGCGATGTCCGCAACGAACCGCGCTACCTGCATACCCTCGACGCGGTGCGCACCGAAATGGCCGTTCCCATGCTGGCGCGCGGCAAGCTGGTGGGCGTGATCGATTTGCAATCCACGCGTATCAACGCCTACTCCGAGTATGATCGCGCGCTGCTGCGGCTTATCGCCGCGCGCGTGAGCATCGCCATCGACAACGCGCGGCTGTATCGGCGCGTGGACCGCCAGAATCGCACGCTCAAAACGCTGGCCAACATCTCGCGCGAATTCTCGTCGATTCTGGATTTGAACGAGTTGCTCGGGAAAATCGCCAGCACGGTCCGCGAGCTGATCGATTACGACGCCTTCAGCATCCTCTCGGTCGACCAGGATGCCAAAGCCCTCCGCCACCTGTTCAGCAACCGCTACGACGAGCGCGTGAATACCGACAACGTTCCATTGGGTAAAGGCCTTACCGGCGCGGCCGCCGAATCCCGCGAGGTAGTGCGCGTACACGATACCGCGAAAGACCCCCGCTATATCGCATCGCACGCCGATATCCGCTCGGAAGTGGCCGTGCCGCTGATTCTGCAGGATCGCGTGGTAGGGGTGATGGACCTGGAAAGCGACCGCGTGGGCTACTTCACCGACGACCATGTACGCACGCTGTCGCTGCTCGCGCCGCAGGTGGCCAGCAGCGTGGAAAATGCCCGGCTGTACAACGAAGTGGCACTCCGCGAGAAGCGCCTCGAAGAGGACCTGCAGGCGGCGCGCGAGCTGCAGCGCGTGCTTCTGCCGGATGCCGACCCGGAGATCGAGGGACTCGAAGCGGCCGTGCGGCTGCGTCCGGCGCGCGAGATTTCGGGCGATATTTACGATGTTTACGAGCACCGCGATAACCAGGCAGTAATCGCTTTCGGGGACGTGAGCGGCAAAGGCGCGGCCGCCGCCCTGTACGGCGGCCTGCTGAGCGGCCTGCTGCGCACCCTGGCGCCGCGAAATCGCCGTCCCGCGGCGCTCCTGCGGGCGCTCAACGATGCGCTCGTTTTGCGCAAAGTGGAAGCGCGCTATGCCACCCTGACGGTGCTGCTCTGGGACCCCGCCACGCTCCAGATCGTGATGGCCAACGCGGGCGCGATTCCGCCGATGATCTGCCGCGGAAACGAGATCCTGAAAGTGCGCGCGGAGGGCGTTCCGATAGGTCTGCTGGAATGCCGCGACTACGAGGAAGTCACCTTCCAGGCGCAGGCGGGCGACGTGATCGTGCTCTATTCGGACGGGATTACCGATCACCTGAACGCGGCCGGCGGCGAATTCGGCCGTGGAAGGCTGGCGCAGATAGTGCGCTCGGGCTGCCGACTGCCGGCCGCGGACTTGATCGCGGCGATTTTCAAGGAGCTCGATAAGTTCAATACGACGGCGTTCGACGACCAGACGGTGTTTGTGATGAAGGTGAAGTAGGGGGCTACACCAAGGTCCGCCGCCATCTCGCGATACCATCGATGAGGCAACCCTCCAGCCACTTTTCGAATCGCGGTTGAATCTCCTTTTGCGAGTCTTGGTAGCTGATTCGGAATACGTCGTCACAAAGAGGCGTGGGGGCGCCGTCGCCAACCTGAAAATAGGCGACAACTACGAGCAGTCCTCTGAACGCTGCTCCTACGCCATGGAAAGAGACGACGATCCTGCTGGCAAGACCTTGGGCCGTGAACATCAAACCGACCGCTCGATGAAACGCCTCCGTGTTCGGGTCGTATTTGAGTTTTTCGCGGATCGACCGAAGCTCGGTTAGCGGCGGTTGACCAAGAGTCACAACGCCGAACTCGTACGTTCGGTCAACCGCTGATATATCGTCTCGAAGCATGGCTAAGAGCTTGTTCAGTCTGGCGAGGACGACGTTGACGAATTGTCCGGCAATCTCCTTCGCAACGAGATATTCTTTCGGAATAATCCTGCCAAGATGCACGAGCATCTCGCGTGTGGCCGCCACTGCCTCGTCAACGGACTTGACTGGCCGCACATCTACGGCCTTTCCAATGGCCTTCGTTAACGCACGCTTCTGAACCCGCGCGAACAAGCCGATCAATTGCGACAAGTCGCCCTGGTCGGCCGACTCTAACGCGTCGATATACTTCTCCCTGTCGTCACGATCAATCGAGAGCGGAAAATATCCCGCCTTTATGAACACAATGCTCGCAATTGTCCGCGCCACCCGTCCGTTCCCATCCTGAAACGGGTGTATCTGCGTGAACGCATGATGCAGCCACGCAGCTTCAACCTGCGGCTGGATGCCTCGCACCAGATGCCGCCCATAAAACTCAATCAGCCTGTCCATCTCAGGAGCGACGTGTTCCGGCGGACAGTATTCGTGGATCGATCCATCCGGGCGCGTGGGGTTATTCGGCAGTCTTTTATACGCGCCTTTCTCCAGCGCCGTGTCGAAAGACCGGCCCAGTTCGTCAAAGACAACTACCGTGTCCTGGTTGCGAAGCAGCGCCGCATGAAGCTCTTTGATATAACAGACGCTCAGGGGACGTTCGCCGGTCACAAACGAAAAAAGGCCCTCCAGAACATCGGCATGAGCCCTGATAATCCTGGCAACCAGCTCAGGGTCACGATTGGTCGCGTTATGGGGTATGTAGGACGAATCGATTCCGCGCTCGATCAGAGTTTGCGTAATTCCCCGGTCAAGAGTGTAGACTCCCTCAATGATTCCTGTCTCGATGGCCCACTCCCGCGCAAGTTGATCGTTGAAATCGGAGACAGCCTTGTCATCGGCAAGCCGCGCCTTCTCTTCAGCCCAAATCTCACAGAGAGATTCGAGTTCCCGGTCGCGGAGCGAGTAGAGGTCCTCCGGGAGGTCCGAAATCTCCTTCCACTTGTACTGTATTAACTTGCTTTCCATCTATGGCTCAAAACGATCCTAGCACTCTGTGGAATCTGTCGAGCTACAATACCGGTTTGCCACAGTCATCGTTCCCAACGCGAGTCGGCCTGTTCGGCATAGGACTCGAAGCGTACTGGGCGCAGTTCGCGGGGCTGGAGGAGCGCCTCATTCGCAATACCCGGCGCGTGGCCGAGCGACTGGGCGCCATGGACGTCGAAGTGGTGAATCTGGGCCTGGTGGACAGCCCGGAAAAAGCCCGCGACGCTGGCCACCGGTTTCGCCAGGCGGATGTCGATCTCATCTTTCTGTATGTCACCACCTATGCGCTCTCTTCCACCGTCTTGCCCGCGGTGCGGCGCGCACGCGTGCCGGTGGTCGTGTTGAACCTGGCGCCGGCTCCGGCCATCGACTACGCTGCCTTCAACAACTGGCGCGACCGCACCCGCATGACCGGAGAGTGGCTGGCCTATTGCCAGGCCTGCCCCGTCCCCGAGATCGCCAACGTATTCCAGCGCTGCCGCATCCCCTTCCACCAGGTAACCGGCACGCTCGAGGACGACCCCGCGGCGTGGAACGAAATCGCCGAATGGGTGGCCGCGGCCCGGGTGGCCACCGCGATGGAGCACAACCGCATCGGCCTCATGGGCCACTACTACGGCGGCATGCTCGATATCTACTCCGACCTCACACTGCAATCCGCCATCTTCGGCAGTCACTTCGAATTCATCGAGGTGGATGAGTTGGCCTCTCTGTGCGCCGCCGCCGGGGATGCCGCGGTGTCACGGCGGATTGACGAGTTCCACGAGGTGTTCGATATTCAGCCCGATTGCCCGCTGGCGGAACTGGAGCGGGCCGCCCGCACGTCCGTGGCGCTGGACGCTCTGGTGGAGGCTCACCAGCTTACCGCGCTCGCCTATTTTTACAGCGGCGCCGCCGGCTCCGCCAATGAGGATGCCATCGGTTCCATCATCCTCGGCAATAGCCTTCTCACCGCCCGTGGAATTCCGGTGGCTGGCGAACTGGAAATCAAGAACGTGCAAGCCATGAAGATCCTGGATGCCTTCGGCGCAGGCGGATCCTTCACTGAGTTCTACGCCATGGATTACCACGACGACGTGGTTTTGATGGGTCACGACGGCCCCGGCCACATCGCCATCTCGAACGGCAAGACCAAGGTACGCCCGCTTTCCGTGTATCACGGCAAGGTGGGCCACGGCCTTTCCGTGGAGATGTCCGTGAAGCACGGTCCCGTGACCCTGCTTTCGGTGGTCGAATCGAGCGGCGGCAAACTGAAGCTGCTGGTGGCGGAAGGCGAGTCCGTCGCCGGTCCTATTCTCGAGATCGGCAATACCAACAGCCGCTACCGCTTTCCCATCGGAGCGCGCCGTTTCGTCACGGAATGGAGCGGCCACGGTCCCGCGCACCACTGCGCCGCCGGAGTCGGCCATGTGAGCGGCAAGCTGGCCAAACTTGCCAGCCTGCTGGACATCGAGTGCACGCGTGTGTGCTGACTATTTGTGCCCGGCCGCGGCCGGTGCGGATGCTTCCTTGGGTGCCGCTGCTTCCTTGGGTGCCGCTGCTTCTTTGGGTGCGGCGGCGTCTTTGAGTGCGGCTGCTTGTTTGGGTGCGGCGGCGTCTTTGGGCACAGGCTGATCGTCATCGTCAGGATTTGGCTTTACCAGGTAATGCACGATGACCGAGATGCGGCGGTTCGCCGGGTCTTCGGGAGCCTGCGGCTTGCGGAGGCGCTGATCGGCATAGCCGCGGACTTGGGTCACCTGGTTGGGACCGAGCCCGTTCTCCTGCATGATGCGCCGCGCCGAATTGGCCCGGTCGGCAGACAGCTCCCAGTTGGTATAGTTTCCGCTGCTGGAGTACGGTTTGGAGTCGGTATGGCCCTCAATCGACAAGCTGTTAGGCAGCTTGCCTAACTGCTGCGCCAGCAGGGTCAGAAGCTCCTTGCCCTGATCGTTGGGCTCCTTGGTGCCGATGGGGAAGAAGGCGCCTTTCTCGGTCTCCATCAGTTCGATGCGCAGACCCTCGGCGGTGATGGTCATCTCGATTTGGTCCTTGAGTTTCTCGGTGATATCCACCTTGTGGATCGCGGCCGAAATCTCGTCTTTGATCTTGTCCAGGTTTTCTTTGGTGACGACAAAGTTTTCCCCCGCGCCGTTCTCCCCGTTCCCCACTTTTTTGGACTTGCCGGTGGGGTCTTTGAAGTAACCGCCCACCGCCACTCGGATCTGCTTGCTGCTGTTGAGCAGCCATAACACGATGAACAACGCCATCATGGCAGTGACGAAGTCGGCGTAGGCGACCTTCCAGGCGCCTCCGTGGTGCCCGGCGTGGGCGGCTTTCTTCTTGATGACAATGATGGGCGCGGTTGGATTAGCCATGGCGTATCGCCTCTAGGCGGCAGCACTGGCTGCCGCGGGCTTGTTGCGGCAGAGTTTTTCCAATTCCTGGAATGAGGGCCGCACATGTCCCGGAACCGCGCGCCGGCCCACCTCGACTGCCAGAATCGGCGCCAGCCCTTTGATAAATGCCATCATGCAAACGCGCAGAACGTGGTAGTAAGCGTTTTCGTCATCGGCGGTTTTCGACATATTCGCGGCGATGGGCCCCAGCAGGCCGTAGCACAGCAAAATACCCAGAAATGTGCCCACCAGTGCGGCCGCAACATGGTGACCGATCTCCTCCGGCGGGCCGCCGAGCGCCCCCATGGTAATCACCACGCCCAGAACCGCGGCGACGATTCCGAGGCCCGGCAGGGAGTCCGCCATGGTGCTTAATGCGGCCACCGGCTGACTGGCGCCGTGATGATGCACCTCCATGTCCAGTTCCATCATCTGGTCGATATCGAACGGTTCCACCGTGCCCGCCGATGCGGTGCGCAGGGTGTCGCAAATGAAGTCCCGGACGTGGTGGTCCTTCACGACGGCTGAATAGGTGGTGAATACTTTGCTCTTCGACGGGTCTTCAATATCGCTTTCAATCGCCGCCAACCCGCTGCGGCGCGCGAGGCTGAACAGATCGTAGAGCATCTTCAAGGTATCCAGATAGCGCTTCCGGTCGAACATCGACCCTGTGAAAACACCCGTGACGCCGCCCAGAATACCTTTCAGAATGTGCGGCGGATTGCCCACCAGCACCGTGCCCAGAGCCGCGCCGGCTATAATCACCAGCTCGGCGGGCTGGAGCAGCACCATAAGGGGGCCCTTCTCCATCAAAAAGCCGCCGACCACCGCTCCAAAAACCACCAGAATTCCGATTATCGAGAACATAGCTCCCCTTGGGTAGCAACGCCTTCTTTCACACCACCAAAACGTAATCTTCGGGCTGCCCCAGACTGCGCTCCAGCGCCATTTCCGCCCGCCCGGCGAGGGCTTCCGGCGTATCGCCATCCTCCACGATGGCGCCGCCGACAGACAAGGTGACCGACAGGCGATCTCCCCACCATGGGACACGCTCCAACCCTACCAGCCGCTTCATCATGTTCGCCGCCCTGAGCAGGCCCGGAGCCGTACAACCGGTGACTACCGCGAGGAAGCGCCCCTCGGACCACTGGCCGACCATGTCGCACGGCCCCATAGCGCCCGCGAGAGTCCTGCCCGTGACGCGAAGCACCGCAGCCACAGCGTTGGGCCCGTTGGTTTCGTCCAACCGGTCCAGACTGTCGATCGCGATCATGGCCAGTCCGAAGGGAATCCGGGAGGTTTCATAACCTTCGATATATGCACGAAGACAGGTCTCCATCGCGCGGCGGTCCGGCAGACCCGTCAGGTCGTCGGCGGCTGCTTGGCATCCCATCTCGAGCGGATCAAAATCGGCGGCCAGGAACAGTTGACGCTGGTCGAAGCATTCGACCGCACCGATAATGGCTCCGTGCTCATCGTGGAAAGGAACGGCGCGGACCCTCACCGGCACGCGGTGGCCATCTTTATGAAGGAGAAAGAGCTCCGCGGTTCTGGGCTTGCCATCGTACATGGTCTGCTGGAGGGGGCAGGCAGACCCGCAAACACACGACTCGTTCTCATCGCGATGCAGGAGCAGATCGTCGGCGCAGAAGCGCCCGATCACCTCGTGACGGAGATAGCCCGTGAGTTCTTCCGCGCCGCTGCTCCACAGCAGGATGCGACGGTCGAGATCGACCAGGTAGACGCCGATCGGCAAGGCTTCCAGAACAGTCTTGTACGCCTCCTGGCTCAGTGCTTCCATTAAACACCCTATCTGCATATCGACGGGGTGCTGAATTTCTAGAGTATTTCTGCTTAGGCCGGAACCCTTTACTTCGCGTCCCGCCAGTTGTCGCCCACTCCGATATCCACCAGCAGGGGAACCTTCAGGGCGCACGCGCCTTCCATCTCCCGTTTCACCAGTTCCGGCACGCTTTCCAACTCCTCCGGCGGACACTCGAAAACCAGCTCGTCATGCACCTGCAGGAGCATGGCGCTCCGGTAACCACCCGACGCGAGCAGGCCATCGATGCGCACCATCGCCAGTTTAATGAGATCGGCCGCGGTGCCTTGCAGCGGCGAGTTCACAGCGGTGCGTTCGGCGAATCCGCGGGCGTTGGCGTTGCGACTGTTCATGTCGGGAATGGGGCGTTCGCGGCCGAACAACGTGCGTGTCACGCCCGACTGGCGCACTTCCGCGATGGTGCGGTCGATAAACGCCCGCACTCCCGCGTAGCGCGCGAAATAATTCTTGATGTATTTTTCCGCCTCGGCGCGCGGAATTCCCAACTGCTGCGCGAGGCCAAAGCCGCTGATGCCGTAAACGATGCCGAAATTCACCGCCTTCGCCGACCGGCGCGCTTCCGGGGTCACCAGCATGGGCGCCACGCCCAGCACTTCCGACGCAGTGCGCGTATGGATGTCCTCGCCATTGCGGAACGCCTCCAGCAGCAGTGGATCGTCCGATAGATGCGCCAGCAGGCGCAGCTCGATCTGCGAATAGTCGGCCACCAGCAGCTTCCAGCCTTCGCGCGGGATAAAAGCGGCGCGGATCTCGCGGCCCAGCGCCGTCCGCATGGGGATGTTCTGCAGGTTCGGGTTGGACGACGACAGCCGTCCGGTGGCCGCGCCCGCCTGGTTGAAGCTGGTGTGCAGCCGGCCGGTGCGCGCGTCGATCTGCGCCGGCAGCGCGTCCACATACGTGCCCTTGAGCTTGGTGAGCTGGCGGTATTCCAGCACCTGGCGCACGATTTCGTGGTCCGGCGCGAGCGCTTCCAGAACGTCAACCGCGGTGGAACGCGTCTTCCCCTTGCCGTATTTCACCGGCGCGGGCAGCTTCAAATCGTCGAACAGCACGTCGCCCAGTTGCTGCGGCGAGCTGATGTTGAACGGCCGCCCGGCCAGCCGGTGGATGTCCGCGGTGAGGCGCGCAATCTCCGTTTCCATGAGCACGGATAGGCGCTTCAATTCCACATGGTCGATGCGGATGCCGGTGCGTTCCATGCGCGCGAGCACGCTTGCCAGCGGGAGTTCGATATCGGTATAGAGTTTGCGGAGGCCGCGCGCGTCGATAGCCGGCGCGAGCAGGCCGAACAGCTCGAGCACGATATCGGCATGCTGTTCCGGCGAGGCTCCCAGCTTCAGGTCGAGACGCCTTCGAGCCTGCTCCTCCAGCGCGACGCCGCCGGGGTCGGCATCCAGCAGAAAGGCGTACAGCATGACGTCGTGCTCGAAGCCGCGGCCTTCAATGCCCATGCGCGCCAGATCGAGCAGCGCGGTTTTCACGTCGCACGCGATCTTGGGCACGGCGCCGCATTCCAGAAGCGATTTCAGATGCGCCAGATTTTCGGCCGTCACGGCGCACGCTTCCCCCGGCCGCCACGCAAGCCCCACGGTATCCATTGCGAATTCGCCTTGGGCGAAGGCGAACTCGCCCTCGGCGGATTTCGCGATCGCGATCGCGATCGGCGCGCCTTCCGGTATCGCCGCCATCCACGCCTTGAGCTCGTCCTCGCTGCCGATGGCGCGATAATCGCGCGCGCGGGAGTCTTCGCCGGGACCGAGCTCCTTTAAGAGCGAATGGAACTCCATGTCCTTGTAAATCGCCTTCAACGCCGTCTCGTCGGGATCGAGCGTGCGCAGAGCGTCGAGGTCGAAGGGCACCGGCACCTCGGTCGATATGGTCGCCAGGCGCTTGCTCATGCGGATCTGGTCGGCGTGATTCTGCAGGCTCTCGCGGTAAGCCTTGCGTTCCACCTCGGCGGCATGCTCCATGGCAGCCTCCACCGACCCGAAACGCTCGATCAGCGCCTGCGCGCCCTTGTCGCCGATGCCGGGCGCGCCGGGGATGTTGTCGACGGCGTCGCCGCGCAGCGCCAGCAGGTCGGCCACCTGGCCGGGCCGCACACCCATGAACGTCTTCACCTTTTCGGGGTCGTACCATTCGTCGTCCTTGGCGGGATTCAGCATGGAGATGCGATCGGTCACCAGTTGCAGCATGTCCTTGTCGCTCGAGACGATGACCACTTCGCAGCCCGCCGCCTCGGCGCGCCGGGCCAGCGTGCCGATCACGTCGTCGGCCTCGAAGCCGGGGTATTCCAGCACGGGAATCCGCATGGCGTCCAGCAATCGGCGAACGTAGGGGATCTGCTCCAGCAGGTCGGGCGGCGTCTCCACGCGGTTGGCCTTGTAATCGGCGAATTCCACCGAGCGGTGAGTCGGCTCCGAGCTCTCGTAGACGGCCGCCATGTACGCCGGCTGGTGCTGTTTGGCCAGCTTGCGCAGCATGTTGGTAAAGATGTAAACCGCTTCCGTGGCCAGGCCGGTAGAGGTGCGCATGGGCGGCGCGCCACTGCGGGCGCGGGCGTGATAGGCGCGGAAAATGAACCCGAAGGTGTCGATGAGGAACAGTCTGGGACAGGCCACGTGGCCATGATACTACCCCGCACGGGGCGAAGATGAGCCAAAACTGCCCTAACCGGGCCACACAACAGGCCGGAAAGTGTTGCGAAATAGCCACACTCCGAAGGAGTCAACTCCTTATCCATCAAATAGTTGAACTTCCTCGTGCCACGTGCTGAACTAGGAGTGGGATGTTTAACCTGCACGCAAATCCGGGTATAAATTGGGAGCGCGCCTTTGCGTTTTGAGACAACCTTACAACGGCCGGTTGAGGCCTCGGGAATCGGTCTTCATCACGGTGTCCCGGTCAACATTCGGATCTTACCCGCGCCGGCATCTGCCGGTATCGTTTTCATTCGTACCGATCTGGACAATTTCCAAATTCCCGCAAGCTGGCGTCACGTCGCGCGCGTCAGCTATGCCACCAGCCTGATGCGCCAGGGCGTCCTGATTTCCACCACGGAACACCTGCTGAGCGTGCTGTATTCCATGGGCATCGACAACGCTTTCATCGAGATCGACAACCTCGAGGTGCCGATTCTGGATGGCAGCGGGCTGCCCTTCGTGCGCCTTATCGAGCAGGCCGGCGTCCGCCAGCTTCGGCGCAAGCGGCGCTACCTGCTGATCCGGCGGCCGGTCTCGGTGGAGGACAAGCATAAGCGCATCAGCATCATCCCCGACGATACTTTCCGCCTGACGTGCGATACGGATTATCCGGAGCCCGTGGGCCGTCAGTCCTTGGAACTGGAAGTGACGCCCGAACGGTACGCGGCGCAGATTGCGTTTGCGCGCACATTCGGGTGGGAGAAGGACCTCGACCAGATGCGCGACATGGGGCTGATCCGCGGGGCGTCGCTCGATAACGCGGTCTGCTTCACTCCCACGGGAACGTTGAACCCCGAAGGCCTGCGCGCACCCGACGAGTGCTGCCGTCATAAGGCGCTCGATTTGATCGGCGACCTGGCGCTGCTCGAGAGGCCGCTTCTGGGCCACGTGATCGCCGAACGCGCCGGCCATGCGATGCACGCCGCGTTGGTGGCGCGCATCATGCAGGACCCGTCGCTCTACGAACTCCTCACCTTCGACCAACTGGCCAGCCGCGTGGCGCAAGCGTTGGTGTCGTAAACGTCAGAACGCGAATCCACGCTCTCGAAAGCGGCGTTGTTGGAGAAGAGGCTAACTGCAGATCCACGCCGCTGGACCTGCGGATGTTTTTCACCCTCGTTGACAGGACGAGGCACGGCGACTAAGACGAGGCACGGCGACTAAAGTGAGACTAGTTCGACACGACGGAAGGGGCGCCCGCCCATGACCGGAATTCAATTCATTACTGACGCGAAAGGCCGCAAGACGGCGGCGGTGATCGACCTCAAGAAACACCGTGCGCTGTGGGAAGACATCGAGGACGTGCTGGTTTCCCGGTCGCGGCGGCATGAAAAACGCATTCCGCTCGAAAAGGTGAAAGCCGGCCTGATCGCCAGCGGAAATCTGCGTGGCTGAATACCGCGTCGCACTCGCGTCAAGCGCTGAGAGAGAGCTCGAGAAGCTGTCCCGCCCATTGATCGCCCGCATTGTTCCACACTTGGAAATCTTGCGGCCAATCCTCGTCCACCTGGCTGCAAGAAACTCAGAGGCGGCGATCGCGAGTGGCGCATTCGTGTCGGTGACTGGCGCGCGGTGTAGACCATCGACGACTCGGAATTGATGGTGGAAATGACGCGAATCCGTCACCGAAGCGAAGTATACAAGCGATGAGCGCCGTCCCCACCCTTGACTGATGTTTGCCCCCGCAGACGAGCAATTCCTCGATGATCCTCGTCCTCGGCGCACCCATAGATGACCAGGCTGGTGTCGAAGAACCAGGCGTCACCTTTCATTCGCTTCCCGCCTGTCGAACCTAAAACCCGGTGGCAATGGACGCCGCAGAAGGCGCATGCGCCCGGTGGCTCTCTTCGAGCGCCAAGCTCTCCACCACCGCTGAAAGAAGCTATAGCCGGAGCCTGCCACGCACATAGGCATATCCTCTACTGTACAGCCTCGAAGAATCGTACCATCGATAGGTGCCCATGCCCCACCTTCACGAACAATTCGGCGCCATCGATATCTACCTGTTCGATCAGCTCCTGCGCGGCCGCATCCAGCCCGGCATGCGCGTGCTCGACGCGGGCTGCGGCGCCGGCCGCAATCTCGTCTATCTCCTTCGCGAGGGGTACGAAGTCTTTGGCGTCGACTCGGACCCGCACGCCATCGCGGAAGTGCGCCGTCTCACGGCGAATCTCGCCCCGCACCTGCCAGCGGACAACTTCCGCGTGGAAAGCGTGGAGCAAATGTCTTTCCCCGATAACTTCGCCGGCGTGGTGCTCTCCAGCGCGGTGCTCCACTTCGCTCGCGACGACAGTCAGTTTCACGCCATGCTCCGCGGTACCTGGCGCGTGCTCAAGCCGGGCGGGCTGCTATTCTGCCGCCTGGCTTCAGATATCGGAATGGAGGGCCGCTTCGATCAAATCGCCGGCCGCCGTTTCCGTCTGCTGGATGGCTCGGAGCGCTATCTGGTGGACGAGGCGCTTCTGCTTCGGCTCACCGCCGAACTGGGCGGGCAGTTGATGGACCCGTTAAAGACAACGGTCGTGCAGGGTCAACGCTCGATGACTACTTGGGTGGTGCGAAAGTAATCGGGCAAGTCCCTCTTGGTATCTCGCAGTATCTCTACAATGGCGCGCCGGTCGGCGAGGCTCAGGCGCGCGTATTTCTTCTCCTGTATGCCGCCCGACAGTACTTGCCACATTCTCTCGTAGATTGCCGCCTTAGCTTCCGGCGGCAGTGCGTCGAAAGCTTCGGAGTAAATCATGTAACTGCACGGATAGCGGAGCAGCCGGTGTTGTAAATCCAGATCGCGCAACGACCGTCCCTTACGGTCGCAGGGTCCTTCGGCGGCAAACTTCGTGGCGAATTCCGATGCGACGGCCATCGGGGCGGAGAGCGGCGCCTCGTCGACGAAAAGCAGGTAGTCCACGAGTTCCTCCGCGGTTTCCCGCAACAAGGCCGATATATCGACGGAGCGATTCTGCTGAGCGTCGTACTGCGCCGCGCGGATCTCCCATCCCACCCGCGTAATCAGATTCTGCATGTGCATCTGGTGATCGAACACCATCAGGGCGCCGGCATCGCTATATGGCGAGAGATAATGCCCGGTATCGAATTTGCTCTCCAGTGAGGTAAGTTTAAGAGTCGCCGGGGTCACCATCGATCTGGGATCGCCATCGTTGGTCACCATGGCGTTGCCCTTATGGCGGACCGCGCCGCTCGCGCCCGTAACATAGTAACCTCCCCAGCGGTCTTCGAAAGGCGTGCGATGGTCCACTAAGGAGCTTCCGAAGATTAACTGGGGCGTGCCGTCGGGCGCAGTAAACATGCTCCGGACCATCATGCCCGGCACGCCAAGACTCGCGTCCGAGAGGTGACATCGCTGGCAATCGCTCCGTCGCTGGAGCACCGGCCGGGAAGTTTGCGCCTGGGTGAGCACATAAAAGATGACGCCTTTCCGCGGATCGTGCGAAGCCACTTCGATAAAGCCGCCGTACATCCACCCAACCGCGACCGAGTCGTTAAAGAAGATCGTGCGCGGATTCCGCGGCTCGATCCGGCTCGCCTGCAAGCTGTTCTTGGAGAAAACCGCGATCTGCGACTCAATCGGAACGTGGAGCGCATCGAGCAAAGACCGGAGATATCCTGTCGGGCCCTCAAACTGCAGCCGGGCATCGCCCGACTGCAGTTTGGTATTGAGCACGCTGGCCGGATCGGTCAGGGTGCCTGCCCAATACTGAATCGCGGGATGATTGACCGAGGGACCCAGCCTGTCGTTCAGTCCTGCCGCGGGAATAGCCGCGATTACCGAACCGAGCAGCAGGGCAACGCGCAACACTCTACAACTTTACCGTAACGGTCTTGACCTCGGTGTACTGTTGCAGGCCGTACTCGCCGAGCTCGCGACCCAGCCCCGATTGTTTGAAGCCGCCGAACGGAGCCGCGGCGTCGAACACGTCGTAGCAGTTGACCCATACCGTACCCGCGCGAACGCTGTTGGCGATGGCGTGAGCCTTTCCGATATCGCGTGTCCATACCGCCGCCGCCAGCCCGTATTCCGTGCGGTTGGCGCGCTCCACCACGTCGTCCATGTCGCGGAACTTGATGATGCTCATCACCGGTCCGAAAATCTCCTCCTTCGCGATGGCCATATCGTCCTTCACGTCGGCGAACACAGTGGGTTCGATGAAGTAGCCGCGGTCGCCCACCCGATTGCCGCCGCACACCAGGCGCGCGCCTTCCTTCTTGCCGCGCTCGATGTAGTGCATCACCTTGTTGTACTGATCCTGGTCCACTTGCGGACCCTGCTCGGTGGAGGCATCGAAGGGGTCGCCCACCGTGCGGCGGCGGGCCCGCGCGGCGCTGCGCTCCACGAATTCGTCGTAGGCTTTTTCTTCCACGAACAGGCGCGAGCCGGCGCAGCAACACTGGCCCTGATTGAAGAACAGAGCGAAGTGCGCGCCCTCGATCGCCTGGTCCATGTCGGCATCTGCAAACACGATATTGGGACTCTTGCCGCCAAGCTCCAGCGTCACGCGCTTGAGGTTGGATTTGGCGGAGGCCTCCATGATCAGGTGACCCACTTCGGTCGAGCCGGTAAACGCCACCTTATCCACGTCCATGTGGCGGGCGATGGCCGCGCCGGCGGTCGGTCCGTAACCGGGAAGCAGGTTCACTACGCCCGGCGGGAAGCCCGCTTCGAGAATCAGTTCGCCCACGCGCAGCGCCGTCAGCGGCGTCTGTTCGGCGGGCTTCATCACCACGGTGTTGCCGGTCGCCAAGGCCGGTCCGAGCTTCCAGGCCTGCATCAGCAGCGGGAAGTTCCAGGGTATGATCTGCCCCACCACCCCGACCGGTTCGAGGCGCGTGTAGCAGAAATAGTCGCCCGCGATGGGGATGGTCCGCCCCTGTACCTTATCGGCCCAGCCGGCATAATAGCGATAGCAGGCGATGGTGAGCGGCAAGTCGGCGGCGGATGCCACGGCGTACGGTTTGCCGTTGTCGAGCGATTCCAGGCGCGCCAGTTCGTCGGCGTGGCGCTCGATCAGGTCGGCCAGTTTGTTCAGTAGACGGCCGCGCTCGGATGCAGCGGTCTTCCGCCACGGTCCGCGTTCAAACACGTGCCGCGCGGCCTGGACGGCGCGGTCGACGTCGGCGGCGTCGGCTTCCGCCACCTCGCAGATGACTTCTCCAGTGGAAGGATTGACGGTGGCAAACGTCTTCCCGGACGCGCTATCCACCCACTGATTGTTGATGAGCAGTTTGGTCGCTGACACAGCGGCCCGCTTCTCCCTCTGGGGAGCGCTAACAGTTGCCATGATTGTGCTCCTTCAGGCCGAATTCTGAGTGTCTACACGGTCGGCCTGATGAAGACACAATATCACTTTCAGGCGGTGCGGGAGGCGCGGTCCGGGTGCTTAACCGGTTTGGGGGTTCCGACTGTTCAGTCCCAGCAACCGCTCCCTTACGGTCGCGGCTCTGTTACGGTTGCCTCGTGTTTGCAGCTACTTACAGAGCCGCGACCGTAAGGGAGCGGTCCGCGGACGCCCATTCCCCCAGATCGGTTAAGCACCCGCGTGGTCCGTGCCAGGAGTGGCAGATTCGATACGTTGGCGTCTGACGTAGTGGGCTCCTTGGTCGCTGAGACGGCCCTGCACCGCTTGCGTCGCGCCGTGCAGAGGACTGGCCGCGGACCAGGGGTCCGCCCAATACGACAGCCTCGAGTCTAAGGCAGGAACCGTCCAGTAGTCGGGGGCACCTAGCGCGTTTGTGGGGAGTTATCTGTCGAAAGCGCGGTAGACGGGTATTGCGCACCAGAACGGTGGGTATTACGATAAGGCATGCACACGATTTCACTCAAGTTGCCCGACGACCTTTTGGCGCAGCTCGAACGCGAAGCGCAGGCCAGAGGCGTGACGAAGTCCTTACTCGTGCGCGAGAGCCTCGAAAAGGCTCTGCGCCGGCGATCGTCCGGCCGCGCAGCCTCGTGTTACGACCTGGCGCGCGATCTTGCGGGCACAGTGAAAGGCCTGCCGTCGGATCTCGCCGACAATCCCGAATACATGGAGGGATTTGGACAATGACGGAAGGCCTTGGCCTGCTCGACACTGGACCGTTGGTGAGCTTTCTGGCTTCCGGGTTGAGACATCACGCATGGGCAGTCGAGCAGTGGAAACGGCTCCGCCCGCCGATGCTGACTTGCGAGCCGGTCGTGACTGAGGCAGCGTTTCTGTTGAAAAGGGAAGGCCGGGATGCCGATGCTCTGTTTGATTTGTTGGAGCGGAGAGTCATTCGTATCGCCTTGGCTGTTCGGGAGGAGCAGGCGGATCTGCGGGCCCTCATGCGGCGCTATCGCAACCGGCCGATGTCGTTGGCCGACGCCTGTCTGGTTCGACTCTCTGAAATCCACGCTTCAGCCGAGGTGCTGACGCTGGATTCCGACTTTCGAATCTATCGGCGGCATGGCAATAAGGTGATACCTGTGCGGATGCCGGAGTGACGCGGATCGGTCTTCGGGGCTAGGAATCCTTGCGTTTGTGGCGAAGTCGGCGTGCAGACCCGACAGATGCGCGTTTCCGGGTGCTAATCCAGTAGGCGGGTGCCTGGTGTGACCTCTTTCCGGGTGGCGCATGACACGACCGGAGCGACGAGGATCAACAAGCCGCCCCGGAGGCGGCCCCGCCCGTATCGTCGCCCAGTCGTACGGAACCGAGATTCGCTGCGTCGGGAACAGTTACTCGGCGGCAATGGAATGGGCGCGATAGAGGCTGTACCGGGCGCGCGATGGCGATACTTGCAGCGCTCGGCCGCCGTTCAAGCTGCGTTTCGTGGCAGCACTTCCCGATCGATCTCCGCTCGGTCGGCAGTCTCCAGATCGTACGCGTTCTGGAGGTTTAGCCAATACTGCGGCGAGGTGCCGAAATAGCGCGCCAGGCGCATGGCTGTATCTACGGTGACGGCCCGTTTGCGATTGACGATAGCGCTGATCCGGTTCATCGGAACGCGCAGGGCGCGCGCCAATTCGTTCAGGCTGACGTTGATTTCCTGGAGTTCGTCTTTCAGCAGTTCACCAGGATGTATTGGCGGTAGTTTCCTTCGCTGTGTCATTGGTTCAGTGAGGCCGCGATTTACTTGAACGCGGAAACATCCGCAACCTCCTTTTGGAATGGAGGTTGTTGCTTCGATGGGGCTGCGAGCACCTGCTCACCGAAACGACTGCGCAGCCTACGGTTCTCCTTTCGTCAGTGGTAGTCCACTATCTCGACATTGTGCGCGTCCCCGTCGTGCCAGGAACAGCAGATCCGCCAGCGATCGTTGATGCGAATACTGTGTAGGCCGGCGCGATCGCCCTTGAGGGCCTCCAAGCGGTTGCCTCGAATTGCGCCCAGGTCCGCCAGGCTGGTGGCAGCGTCCAGCCATCGGAGCCTCTTGCGCGCCTGATGTTGGATCCCGCGATACCGCCGGCTTCCGAATCCTTCGTGAATCGCCCGAGTCTCCTGGCACAGGAACGAACGAATCATCTACGTTAAACATAGTATGCCGAACGTATAGACGTCAAGGCATCGTGCCGGCATCAGCCGGCGTTTTGAGCGGCGCCTCCGCCCGTATGGTCGGCCACTCGGACAGGGCTGACCTTCCACAGCCGGATGGCGAACGACGAGTCGCCCTGGCAATGGCAAATCGGCCGAAGTCCCGGTAAGTAAGTCGACGGTACGGCCCCGGCCCGCGCATGTGCCGGCCGTCGCTTGTCCGAATCCTGTTGAACCGACGCGCCAGCCCATTTGGCCGAACAAACCCACCCAGCGCCTCGTAACCTTTTCCCCAAGGGACGGTATAGATCTACATCGGGCAGTCAAATGCAGAACCTTCTTGGCAATCTTCGTTACGCCCTCCGCCAGTTCCGGCAGTCGCCGGTGTTTACAGCGGCGGCCGTACTCACTCTCGCCCTGGGCATCGGTGGAACCACGGCAATCTTCACGCTCATCGACGCGGTGATGCTCCGTTCGCTGCCGGTCGCGAATCCGGCCACGCTATATCGCATTGGAGACGGCGACGATTGCTGCGTGGAAAGCGGTCCACAGGATCGCTGGGGGATGTTCTCCTATCCTCTCTACGAACGCCTGAAGGCCGAGACTCCGGAGTTCGAAGAGGTGGCCGCCTTCCAAGCCGGAGGCAACCGCTTGAGCGTGCGGCGGGAGGGCGCCGAATTGGCGGCCCGGCCCCTGCGGTCGGAGTACGTCACGGGCAACTATTTCTCCACGCTCGGGATCAAAGCGTTCGGCGGACGCCTTTTTGCGGCGAATGACGACACGGCGTCGGCTCCGCCCGCGGCGGTCCTCAGCCACCATGTCTGGCGCCTGACCTACGGCGGCGACACCTCGGTTGTGGGCTCCACTTTCATCGTGGAAGGCCATCCCTTCACGGTGATCGGCGTGGCACCGCCGGGTTTCTTCGGCGAGACGCTCCGCGGCGACCCGCCCGATATCTGGCTGCCGGTGCACCAGGAGGCCGTGATTCAAGGTGAGGGCGCCCTGCTGCGTCAGTCCCCGGCCACCTGGCTGCGGATCATCGGGCGGCTGCGGCCGGGAGCGTCCATTTCCGGAATCGCTCCGCGGCTCACGGGAGTATTGCGGCAATGGATGCAACATGACGCCGATTACCCTTCCAACTGGCTGCCTGACGTGATCCGGATGCTGCCCAAACAGGTGATCGACGTGGTTCCGGCGGGAGCCGGCGTGGCGGAAATGAAGGAGCAGTACGGCGGCAGCCTGCACATTCTGCTGGCGGTCTGCGGCATGGTGCTGCTGATCGGCTGCGCCAACGTTGCCAACCTTCTGCTGGCCCGGTCGGCTACACGCCGTACGCAGACCGCGGTAAGGCTGGCTGTGGGCGCCACGCGGCGGCAAATCGTAGGGCAAGCTCTCACGGAGAGCGTTCTGCTGGCGGTGGGCGGCTGCATCGCCGGGCTCGCTGTGGCGGCCGGAGCCGCCCGTCTGCTGCTCGCCCTGGCTTTCCAGCACTCGCATTTTCTTCCCATCGGCACCATGCCGTCCCCGGCTGTGCTGGCCTTCTCGGTCGCCGTGGCGCTGCTGACCGGCATTGTATTTGGAGCTGCACCCGCGTGGTTCGCCACGCGAACCGACCCCGCCGAAGTGCTGCGGGGATCGGGCCGCAGCGTCAGCTCCCATTCTTCATTCGCCAGCAAGGCGCTGCTAGCCGTGCAGGCCTGCTTGTCGGTGGTCCTGGTTGCCGGCGCCACCATGCTGGCCCGCAGCCTGGACAAACTCGAGAAACAGGATTTCGGGTATCAGGTGAACGGGCGCGTGCTGGTAGCGTTGAACAGCCCGCCCGCGACGTATACCCTCCCGAAATTGAGCGCGCTCTATCGTCAGGTCGAGGCGCGCCTCAATGCTCTGCCTGGCGTGCAGGGATCCGGCATGGCGCTCTACAATCCGCTCACCGACAACTGGGGCGAGCTCATTTACGTCGCCGGCCATCCCGCGCCCAAAATGGATGGAGACTCGGGCGCTTCCTGGGATCGTGTCAGCGCCCGCTATCTGCAAAACTTCGCGATACCCCTGTTGCGCGGCCGTTATTTTAACGACGGCGATAACGAAAACACCGGGCCGGTGGCGGTTGTCAATCAGGCATTCGTGAAGCGCTTCTTCCGAAAAGACGAAGACCCCATCGATCAACATTTCGGTCTCGACCGGCCCGAGGATGCGGCCACGTTCCGGATCGTGGGCATCGTAGGCGATGCCAAGTTTGCGGGCTGGGGCCTGCGCCGGCCTGCGTTTCCCATGTTCTTTGTGCCGCTCGCGCAAAACGTCGCTTACCGGAACGGGGACATCATGCAGCGGGTCGAGTTGCGTACCCACTTTATCGGCGGCATCATGCTGACCACCGACTCATCCCCGGGCGCGCTCGAACCGGTGTTGACCAAGACGTTGGCGGACCTCGATCCCAACCTGACCGTCACCAGCGTCAGAACCATGCGGCAACAGGTCGCCATCCGGTTCGATCGGGAACGGGCCGTGGCCAGCCTGGCGGGCCTGTTCGGCCTGGTGGCGCTGCTGCTGGCCGCGGTGGGCCTCTACGGCGTCACCGCTTACAGCGTCGCGCAACGGAAGAACGAGATCGGCATTCGGGTGGCCTTGGGTGCGGACCGCATGAAGGTGGTCGGGTTGGTTCTGCGCGGCACCGCCAGCCGCGTAATGGCCGGGCTGCTGCTGGGAGTGCCCCTCGCGATCGGCGCGGGCCATCTGATCTCGTCGCAACTGTACGGCGTGACCAGTTGGGATCCGACTGCCCTGGCGATGGCCGCGGGTGCGCTTGCCCTGTGCTCCTTCTTCGCCGCCATCATCCCGGCCCGGCGCGCAGCCTCCGTTTCGCCGGTGGACGCGCTCAAGGTCGAGTAGCGTGCTGCGTCGCCTCGTGTCGTCTGGCCCGATGAAAGCCCGCCGCCCAGCCGCGAGTCCCACCAGTCTCTGAGTGGTAGAATTGAGCGCCCTGCGATAGCCGCTGCGATTCGCTTTTTACGATCTGGCTGGAATAAATGCGCGGAAGTGGCCAAGTGGCCGCTCCGGATGTACCGTCGCCCACTCGGACAGAGGGAGGGCGGCGGCGCTGGGAATTCTACTGGCTTACTGGAGTTCGCACGCCTTGCTGGCATTCGCCGGCAGCAACGGCGGGCGGCCGCCGGGGATTTCGGCCGACCTCGATTTGCGCGTGCTGGCGTTCACCATCGGCGCCGCACTGCTGACGGGCATCCTCTTCGGGCTGGCTCCGGCGCTCGGTTCGATGCGCGTCGATTTGACGCCCGCGCTCCGCTCGGGTCCGAATCGCGGGCATGGGCGAGCCAGCCGTTTCAAGCTCGGCAATCTGCTGGTGGTGGCGCAGGTGGCGATGACCATGGTGGTGCTGGTGGGCGCCGGCCTGCTGGTTCACACCTTGCAGAACCTGCGCAACGTCGATCCCGGATTTGCCACCCAGAAGCTGCTCACCTTCAGCGTGGATGCCACTCTGACCGGCTACAAAGGAGAGCGCAGGGCGCAGTTCTACGGCGAGTTGCAGCAGCGCTTCAGCGCCCTTCCCGGCGTGCTGTCGGTCAGCTATTCGCAATCGGCGCTGCTGAGCGGGAGCCTTGGAATAACCGGCTTTCACCTGCCGGGAACGCTGCCTAAGGCATCGGTGTCGGCCGACTATCTGCCCATCGGTCCGGGATTTTTCGACACCATGAAAATCCCCATGGTCAAAGGCCGCATGATCAGTCCGGCGGAGTTCGCGCTGATAGACAAAATCGAAGACGACCCGAAAGCAGGGGCTAAAGTGGTAACGCCGGTGGTAGTCAACGAATCGTTCGTCAAGGCGTATTTCCCCAAGGTCGATCCCATCGGCCAGCCGTTTGGTGCGGACAGCCCGGCGATGTCGGGCGACCCGGACACGGAGGAGAGCGCAGGGTCGATGATCGTGGGCGTGGTGCGCGACGCCAAATATAACGACCTGCGACGTGAGATCCACCCGACCATGTATGTGCCGAGCGGAGACGCCGGCACGTTCGAATTGCGAACCGCGGGCGATCCCGAGTTGCTCGTGCAGGCGGTGCGCAATGTAGTCCGGCAAGCGGGCCCCGATCTGCCCATCGTCGGCATCGAAACCCAGACCCAGCAGATCGATACCATGCTGTTCCGGGAGCGCCTGATCGCGCGCCTTGCGAGCCTGTTCGGATTGCTCTCGCTGCTGCTGGCCTCCATCGGCTTGTACGGCCTGCTGGCCTACGAGGTGACCAACGGTACGCGCGAAATCGGCATCCGCGTGGCGTTGGGCGCGCCCCTCGTAGACGTTCTCCGCGGAGTGGTTCGGCACGGCGTAGTGCTCACCGCTATCGGAGCGGCGATCGGCATCGCGGGGTCGCTGGCCGTGACGCGATTGCTCGGCAGCATGCTCTTCGGCGTGAAACCGTCCGACCCGGTAACGCTCATCGGCGTGAGCTGCTTATTGCTGCTGGTGTCTCTGGCGGCCTGCTACATCCCCGCCCGCCGCGCCACGCGCGTCGATCCTCTGGCGGCGCTTCGGCACGAATAATAGTGGGCGCATCTCGTTGCAATCCGTTCGCGATACTGGCTGGGAGGAACCTCCAATCCCATGCATCGAACGGCGCCCAGGCTTCCAGAAGGATTCGTTCCTCAAATAGCTTGCAGCACCCCTCACGCGCCCGCGGCGCTAACCATGGAGCCACTGACTGGCTGGCGGGCTGATGAAGCCCGCCCCACCATCCGACAGCGCTGCACTCTTCGTGGGGTGGGCTTCAGCCCGCCAGAGCCGCATGCGGAGCAAACCCCGTGAAGCAGTCAGTGGAGAGGGGTGGGGCGAAGCGGCGTGGCCGAGAAAACGCCCTTACCGCGGAAGTTGCGGGTCCGCCAGCTCTGGATGCACGTCGCCCACTGGGACAGAGGGGACGTTCCGTGGCCGGATAGGTGCCGCCAAGTCGCCCTCGCTCCGGCAGCCCGCGCCTGCTGGAGGGCCGAGTGCGGGGTACCCTCTGAGTCGCCGCAGGATGCCCTACGCCCCCCAGCGCCTTACTTGCACGCCGCCGTCGATCATGTCGGGAAATGGCGCGGAGTCGAACATTACGTAAGGGTGCGCCCGATCGAGCCGGCTCACTTCATCCAGGCGCGCCCGCACCTCTTGCGGGATACTGAAATCCAGCGCGCGGAGGTTGGATTCGAGCTGGCTCATCTTAGTCGCGCCGATGATCGTGGAGGAGACGCCCCGCTGCGTCGCCACCCAATTCAGCGCCACTTCGGCGGGCGGGCGCCCGAGCTCTTTGGCGGCCTCCAGCAGCACGTCGAGGATGCGCCAGTTACGGTCCGTGCGTTTTTCGAACACCGGATTGCCCGACGAGCTTATGGTCTCGAGACGCCCTTCGCCCGGTTCGCCGCGCTTGTACTTGCCGGCCAGAAAACCGCTGGCGAGCGGGCTCCACGGGCAGATTCCCATCCCCAGTTCCAGCGCCGCGCCCACGTGCTCGCGCTCGATGGATCGCTCCACTAGCGAGTACTCCAGTTGCAGCGCGATCGCCGGCTCGCTGTGGGCGAATTGGGCGAGAGTTTGCGCGCGCGCCGCGTACCACGCAGGTACGTCGGAGAAGCCTATGTAACGCACCTTGCCGGAGCGCACCAGGTCATTCATTCCGGCCATCACTTCTTCCACCGGCGTGCCGCCGTCCCAGACGTGCATCCAGTAGAGGTCGATATAGTCGGTTTGCAGGCGCCGCAGCGAGCCTTCGAGCGCACGGTACATGTTCTTCCGGCCGTTACCGCCAGCATTGGGGTTGCCGGGCTGTGCGTTAAAAGTGTACTTGGTAGCGATGACAATCTGGTCGCGCAGATTGCGCTCGCGGATCAGGCGGCCGCAAATCTCCTCGCTCTTTCCGCCGGTATAAAGGTCGGCGGTATCGATAAAGTTTCCGCCCGCCTGGAGATAGGCGTCGAGGATCTGGCCGCAGGTGGCCTCGTCGGAGCCCCACCCCCATTCGGTCCCAAAGGTCATTGTGCCGAGACACAGGGGGCTGACGCGCAGTCCGCTGCGTCCCAAGGTTAAGTATTGCGATAGCGACATGCTAACGGGATGCGGGAGCGGCTTAGCGGGATTCGGGTGTCAATTCGCGGTTGGGACTTTGTCCACCTGGTCGATCACGAACATCTCGTAAGGCATCGTTCGGCGTTCGAGTTTCAAACCCAGTTGGCGTTGGATGGTATCGAGATCGACGGGCTCAAGTGGAGTCGAAAGAGTGCCGGTGGAGGTGGTCGTGGTGGACCGTGTGGAGAAGACGCCAACCGAAAACTGACAACCGCTACAGCGCGGGAAAGCCGCTCAGCGGAATGTCTCCACCTGGGGAGAACGCCGCTGCACCAGGACTCCTCCATCCGCCACCAGGCAGGCGCCGGTGATGTAACGCGCGTCTTCGGTGGCCAGGAACACGGTGGGGCCGGCGAGATCTTCGGGCGTGCCGACCCGCCCCAACGACACCACTTCGCCGCAATCCATGGACGGCGGCTCGTCCAGGTCGTAAGTGCGGATCAATCCCGGGACCTCGCCGGGCGCGCACGCAGGCTCGCGCGGTATCTCGCGGGTGAGCTGGCAGCGTACGGGGCAGGCGTCGCGGCCGGCAAACCCACTGTAAAAACATAGTTTTAGACAGTTTTCACCGAATTACATTTATTTTTGGCTCAGTCCAGACTATAATTTGAAGCAGGGAGAAGGATCATGCGCCCTCACGATGTCCCCGAAGTGCTGATTATTCTGGGATTGCTGGGGAGTCTCGGCCTCGCAGTCTACAACTGGACGCATCGCAAAGCGGATGTTCGCAAGCACCGATAACCCGGAATCGGGACTACCAGGTCCGGTCCCGAGGCGCATGCCCCAGGATAACCGGACCCCCTCCTCCGCAGACCTGCCCGGCCGTGATAAGCTTACACTTTCTATGGAAATTTGTGATGTGTACCTTGGCATGGGCCAAGATGCGTTCGACCGGCTGGTGCGTAGTGTATCGATTGGGAAATTGAAGACCTACCAGATGTATGAGGGTTTCAAGGTGCGGGCCCATCTGCCCAAAGTGAATACCGAGCTGTTGCGCAAGTCGGTCCCCAAGTTTTGGGCGCGGCTTGCCGGGCACGATGAGGATTTTGGGAAAGACCTGGCGCAGGCCATCCTGGTTTCGCATTTGGAAATGATCGCCGCGATCCTGGATTTCCTGGGTGTACCGCATGAAGACGGGTTCTTCGCCAAGGATATGGACCCGAAACCTTTCTTCACCGAAGGTTGGGAAGATCGGGTGTATCAGAATTTCCGGGAGCGTTTTCCGGAGTCGCTGGTTGTTTTTTACGTAAACCATTTGCGGTGGGAGTTACTGGGAGCCACCGAACTGTACCGCCCAGTTTCCCCTAGCGCTGCCTGAGTTCGGCCAGCAGCGTGCAGTTAGATCGTGCGAACCATGACAGTTCCTGGACCGGGTCGGTCATCGGGTATTTCCCGGGGACCCGCTCATAACGCGGAAGCCATAGGTGCTGAACAACATCCGGGCTCTTTGCTTGGCTTTGTTGGTGCTCACCATTTACCGCTGGGTGTGGCTTTTTTAAGAGTGAGCGCTCGCTCATGCGCCAATTCACCCTATTGGGATCTCTGCGAATCCAGAACCGATCGGTCGTCCACACAACACACGAGGTGCCTGACGTGAATCATTGCGATTTCCATTATTCTCATCTTCTGCCCAAAAAACCGGGCATTCTCCCGTTGGAGGAGACGATGACGAAACAGTGCCGGCGTTGTGGCGCGGAATTCGTCACGAGGTCCCGGATTCGGAAGCGCTGCGACACATGTCAGACGGTGGTTTCCGCCGAAAAGCAAAAGAAAGCCAATGAGCGCCTCAAAGCCCGCAGGGCCGCGCGGCGCCTGTGCTTGCTGAAGGCCTGCTAGGCCTCAGCTAACCCAGCGGCACTCTCGCGGCGGCCCTCGCACCGGCAATTGTATTTTACATTTCGTGCCAGCGCTGCCGGTGTCTGGGAGAGTGGTGCGCGGAATCACCCACCTCTCGGAGTCTGAGCCGCTTGGGGTGGTCCCTATAACCCAATTCAGCGGTGCGGCCCGCTTTCGTGGAACGGGCCAGTCCCTAATTTGTGCAAACTCACCACTGCCTGCGCCTCAGCCGATCGCCCTTCACCCACCGGCCCCGTCTTTTCAGCCGTCTTAAACTTCACCGAAACCCGATCCAACTCCAGGGCCAAGGTCTCAGCCAGGCGCTGGCGGATGGCCTCCCGGTAATCCTTCAACTTGGGCCGCTCCAGAATCACCGTGGAATCGACGTTGACGATCCGGTATCCCAGCGCCTCCGCCAATTTCTGTACATGACGCAGAAATACCAGGCTGTCGCAGCCCTGCCAACGGGGGTCGGTGTCGGGGAAATGCATGCCGATGTCGCCTAGCGCGGCAGCCCCCAGAATGGCATCGGTGATGGCGTGCGACAGCACATCGGCGTCCGAGTGGCCTTCCAGGCCGAACTCGCTGGGAATTGCTATGCCGCCCAAAACCAACGGCCGGCCGGGGACCAAGCGATGCACATCCCAACCAATACCCGCGCGATATTCGCTCACTGCGCGTCCTTGGTGATTTCCTCGCGGAAGAAGAGGTGCGCCAGGTCCATATCGCCCGGCTTCGTGATTTTGATGTTGCGGTCGCTGCCCATCACCACGCTCACCTCCACATCCAGCCGCTCCACCAGGCTGGCCTCATCCGTTCCCATGAAGCCGTCGGCCCGCGCCGCCTCATAGGCTCGCTTCAGAAGCTCGTAGCGGAAAACCTGGGGCGTCTGGGCCATCACCAGCTTTTCGCGCGGCAGAGTGGCGCGGATGCGCACGTGGCTGGTCCCGCGGATCACCTGCTTTACGGTATCCACCGCCGGTACCCCGACGATGGCCGCGCCCGTCTCGGCCGCTTCATCCAGCACCTTATCGATGGTCTCCAGATCGATGAAGGGCCGCACGGCGTCGTGCACCGCCACCAGGTCGGTCGCGGGATCGAGGCTGTTCAACGCGTTGCCCACCGATTGCTGCCGGCTGTTTCCGCCTTCCACGGCGCGCACCTGGCTGCCCGGAAAGCCGCGCGACAGCATGCCGCCGACCCATTCCACATCCTCCGCGCGAACCGCTACCACAATCTCGCCGATGCGCGGCGATGCCGTAAACTTGCGCACGGTGTGCATCAGAATGGGCGAGCCCTCAAGCAGCATAAACTGTTTGCGGCTGGTTCCCGTCTTTTCGGCGGCGCCTTTACCCATACGGGTGCCCAGGCCCGCCGCGGGCAATATCACGGCGACTCTCATGTGCATTACGATTCTATCGTGGTTTTCTCGGGCGGTAGATTACCCATCGGCTGCGGGTCGCTCTTGCGCACCGGGCGGTCGTGCCGTTCCGGCGGCGCCGGATGCGTTCGCTCGTCAAACTTACCGAAAATCATCTTCCCGGCGGTGGTCTGCAGCACGCTGGTCACAGAGATGTCGATGGTCTTGGAGATCATCTTCTTGGCGTTGTCCACCACCACCATGGTGCCGTCGTCGAGGTAGGCGACGCCCTGGTTATACTCCTTGCCTTCCTTCAGGATGAAGACGCGCATGGACTCCCCCGGCAGCACGATGGGCTTTAAGGAGTTCGCCAACTCGTTGATGTTCAACACTTCCACGCCGTGCAGTTGGGCCACTTTGTTGAGGTTGAAATCGTTGGTAACCACCTTGCAATCGTACAGCTTGGCGAGTTCGATGAGCTTCATATCGACCTCCCGCACTTGCGGGAAATCCTCTTCCACAATCTGTACCGTGAGGTGGGCCATCTTCTGCACGCGCCCAAGAATGTCCAGGCCGCGGCGTCCGCGATTGCGCTTCATGGAATCGGCCGAATCGGCCACCAGTTGCAGTTCCCGCAGGACAAATTGCGGAATCACCAGCACGCCGTCCAGAAATCCCGTCTCGGCGATATCGGCGATGCGGCCGTCGATGATGACGCTGGTGTCCAGGATCTTGTGCGACTTCTTGGACGTCTTTTCCCCGCCGAAAATACCTCCCAGAGCGGCCAGATTCAGCATATCCCCCTTACTGGCGCCGACAATCAGGCCGACATAGGTCATCAGAAGGAGCAGTGCCACCTGGAGGTACGGCGGCGCGTCCGCTTTGCTGAGTACCAGGGACATCAGGAATGCGCCAACGATCCCCAGCACGGACCCGGCGGCTGCGCCAATCAGACGCTTCAGACTGATTTTCTCCAACCGGATTTCGAAAAGAATGATGAGAGCCCCAAAGACAACTCCGGCTCCCGCGGCGGCCCACGGGGAAACTCCCATGGGATGAAGGAAGTACGCAGCAACGGCGAAGACCAGGACCAAAACAGCACGCACCAAAACCAGATCGAGCAAGATTGCACCCCCTAGGGTTAATATAAGATCCGATTTCCGACACTTTTAATGCAACAGGTGGCATTGCGCCAAGAGTATACCATTTATGGAAGTCGATCTAAATGGAAATCTTACACGTGGAATTGATTACCGCATGGACGCCAGCACCGCGTCCATGCGCCCCAAGAGCAGGTCCGCGTCAGCGCGATCGAATACCAGCGGGGGCTTGATCTTGATCACGTTGTGCAGCGGACCGTCGGTACTCAACAGGATTCCCAGGTCCTTCATGCGGTCGACCACTTCCGAGGCCTCGGCCGCGGCGGGCTCGCGGGTATCGCGGCCGCGAACCAGTTCGACGCCCAGAAAGAGGCCGCGGCCGCGCACATCGCCGATCAGGGGATGGCGGGTAGCGAGGCCGCGCAGGCCGGACAGCAGGTAGTCGCCAGCCGCGCGGGCGTTTTCTTGCAGGCCTTCGTCGCGGATGACGTCGAGCACTGCCAGGGCGGCCGCGCAGGAGACCGGATTTCCGCCGAAAGTATTGAAATACTCCATGCCGTTGGCGAATGAGCCGGCAATCTCAGGGGTGGTGACGACCGCACCCATCGGATGGCCGTTGGCGATCGGTTTTCCCATAGTGACGATGTCCGGCGTCACGCTCTGCGTTTCAAACATCCAGAAATGCGAGCCGGCGCGGCCGAATCCGGTCTGCACTTCGTCCGCCACGCAAACCCCTCCCGCCGCGCGGACCGCGGCGAAGGACTCGGCCAGATACCCCGGAGGGAAAAAGATCTGCCCGCCGCAGCCGGACGCCGATTCGGCGAAAAACGCGGCCAGTCCGCTCGTCCGCCGCGCCGCATCGGCTACATGGGCGGCGTAGCGCGCGCCGGCGTCCGGCCCGCTGTAGAGTCCGCGATAGACATCCGGCAGCGGCATGATTTCCACGTGCGCGGGCTTGCCGCGGCCGCCTTTTCCGTTGAACTTATAGGGGCTGATTTCCACCAGCGAGCTGGTATTGCCGTGATAGGCGGCGTCCAGCACGAACAGGCGGCCGCCGCCGGTGTGGGCGCGGGCGAGGCGCAGCGCCAGTTCGTTGGCCTCGCTGCCGCTACACACGAGATACGCCACACTGAGCGGCGGGGGTAGCGTGGCGGTGAGCCGCTCGATGTAATCCGCGAGGTACTCGTGCAGATAGCGGGTGTTGGTGTTGAGCAGCGCCATCTGGCGCGCGACGGCCTCATTCACGCGGGGGTGGGCGTGGCCGATATGCGCCACGTTATTGACGCAATCGAGGTACCGCCGGCCGCCGGCATCGTACAGATGCTGGCGCCAGCCGCGGATGATGTGCAGCGGCTCGCTGTACGACAGGCTCAGCGACGGACCGGCAACGCGCCGGCGGGATTCGGCGAGCGCCGCGGACGTTCGTGCGCCGCGGGAGTACCCGCAGGTGCGGCGAAAAACTTCGCGCGGCCAATCGGCGGGGAAGGAAGCCATTTTTTCGAGCAGTTCCCAGGCCGGCCGGTTGCTGATGTTCAGATACTCGTTGGCGGGCGCCTGGCATGCCTGATTGGCGGCGTAGCACACACTGGCCGACAGGCGCGCGGCCGCCAGCGGGTACAGCGCATCGGTCTCCGCTTCGCTGAGCGGGCGAACCACGTGATAGCCCGAGACCACCTGCGCCGCGGCCGCGATGGAGTCCTGCTTGTCGAGCATGGCGTAGGCGATGGCGATGGCCACGTCGCAAACGGTGGCCGAATGCACCACGTCGCCCAGGTCGAGAAACGAAACCACCCGCGAACCGGCGGTATCGACCAGAACGTTGTAATCGTTGGCGTCGTTGTAGATGACGCTGGTGGGTAAGCGCTCCCAATCGAGCGCCTGCCAGGCGTCCACGAAGGGCTGGAGCATGCGGCGGCGGGCCGCAGGAAGCAGGTCGAGATGCCGCCAGGCCATGGACGCGTGGCGCAAATCCCAATACAGCACGCGGTGCGCGGCGGCATGCGAGAAGCCGTCAAGCGCATGGTCCAGCCGCGCGAGAGCCGCACCTAGCGAGCGCAGTAGCGCCGGCGAGTGAGGCTGCACCGTGGCCAGAGGGACACCATCCACCCAGGTGAGCAGGCGGACGAAGTAAGCCGCGCCATCCTCGTCGCCCACCGGCGTGATCTCGAGGCCCGAACGAGCCGCCACCAGGCTTGGAAACACGAGGCCGGTGTCGCTCGTGGCCAGCCGTTCGAGCAGCCTGTTCTGCAAGTCCAGAACTTCCAGCGCCTCATCGCGATTAGCGATCTTGAGCACGAACCGCAATCCAGTGGCGTCGCGAAGGAGGAAGTTCTGGTCGCGCTCGCTGGGCAGCGATTCGGCGGCGGCAGAGAGTCCATAGAGGTCGCGGGCCAGGCGAACGGCGTCCACAGCAGTGAATTTCGGGGCGTTTCTTACATGCATCTGGGCTACGTTCACGGGAACACGATCTCCACCGGGGCCGAGCGGTCGCTCTCATTGACCTTGGCCGCCTTGTCGAACGCACCGACGGCGTAACGATAGGTTTTTCCGTGCTCCACGGTAGTATCGGAGTAGCTCGGAACCACGTTGACGTCGGCCAGTTTCTGCCATGGCCCGTTGCCCTCGGAACGGTACACGCGGTATCCGGCGAGGTCGGGTTCGGTATCGGGCTCCCAGACCAGCGAGACGGAATTCACGGTCCGGTCGGCGCGCAGGCCGGATGGGACGGCGGGCGGGAACGTGTCGATCGGCGTGCAAGTGAACGTTTCGGAGAGATCGCTTTCCGCCATTTTCTTGTTCCCGGCGTCGACCAGCGCTTGCACCATGTAGGTGTAGGGCTTGCCGTAATCGATGCCGGTGTCGATCCATTCGTGCCCGGTGACGGTAGCGGCCACGGTGTATTCTTTTTCGTCGCCGATTCGCCGGAGCACGCGAAACTGGTCGCCACGTCCGGTCCAGGAGATCTGTTCTCCCGCCGCTGTGTCCTTCACCTCCGGACGCGACGGCGCTTCAGGCGCCGCGACGATCGGCAGCGTCTCAAAATTCGACCATTCCGACTGTTTGCCATTGGATCCGATGGAGCGTACGCCGATGGCGACCTGTTTGCCGGTCCATTCCTGGGTGGGGATCTTGTAGGTGGCGAGGCCGTCTTTGATTTCGGAAGGGGAGATCGGATTCGCCTCGCTGGCCCACGCTCCAACGTCGAAATGCTCGCCGGCCAAGCCGATGCGGAGATCGAGCTTCACGGGCTTCTTGATGGGGTGGAGCTCGGTGGTAAGAGTGGGCACGGTAAAATGCGCGATGATGGCCGATCCGCGCTCGACCGCCGCGAGGTCGGAGATTCTGTTAGGGATGTTGGCCAGCGGCGGCATCGGATTGGAGATGTAGCCGCAGCCGGCCGTCAGCAGGAGAGCGGCCGCGAGGGCAATTACAAAGTAGGGCGGACCCCCTGGTCCGCGGGCGACCCCAATAAGCGTTAACTTAGGACACCGCGACCGCAACGCCTTGGCAACTCCACTTCCGCCGCCGAAAGGATTTGCGGGCCTCAGGCGTCTCACGGCAATTAAGTTAACGCCTATTCGGGCGACCCCCTGGCCGCCTTGCTGAGGTTTCACGAGAGGCTGCTGCCGTTCCAGCGGCAGCGGGTCCACGGGGACCCGGGGCCCAAAGGGCGCCCCCCAAGGGGTCCGCCCTGCCGATTTCATCCGCACTCTGCTAGCGTAGCAGGCCGCACTCACCACTCGGAGTAAGGAGTGCCTTCGAGGCTGTTCTTATCCGATCCGCTGTGGACATCCCAAATGCCGGGCTCATCCTGGCTGACGCTCTGGGTGGCGTCTTCCATCACCGTGCGCCACTCGGTGGAGTAATTATTCATCGGGTCTGTGGGGATGGCACGCAGGTATCCATCGGTCACCAGGTCCTGCAGGCTCTGCGGGCATTTCCCCTTGTCGTAGCAGTAGTTGTCGAGCACCGTCCGTATGGTGAACAGGTTGTTGCGCAATACGCTCTCTTTGGTGCGCGTGATGGAACGCGTGAGCTGCGGGATGGCCATGGAGATGAGAATCACCATGATGGTGACCACCACCATCAGCTCGACGAAAGTGAAGCCGCTGCGGCGTTGCCGCTTACCATTCCGCATAAGGTGTACCATCGGGGGCCTTGTCCTCCGTCTTCGTGAAAACGTCAAACACGCATTGGCCGCCCCAGCTCTTGGACTTCGGGTCGTCCTGCGGGCTGCGCATACCCCACTCGTACTTGCCCGTAAAAGGATCTTTGGGAATCGCCCGCAGAAATTTCAACTTGGTGCCGTTGGGATCGGTGGCCAGAACCTTGCCCTCCACCAGCAGATCCAGGCTATCGGGGTAGCAATCGGCGCCCAGCTTGGGGGGGCCGAAGTAGCCCTGATCGCAATTGTCCTTATATTTATCGATGGCGCCGCGCATGGTCTCCAGGTCGTAGCGCAGGTCGGCCTCGCGCTGGAGGCGGATCTTGATCCGCGCCAGAGGCAGCATCAGCGTGGACAGCACCGCCATGATGGTGAATGCCACTACCAGCTCGATGAGCGTCAATCCGCGTTGGTTCCCGCGTTTCATGCCGCCGCTACCATTCCGCATAAGGCTTGCCATCGGCGTCCTTTTCGCGCGTCTTGGTGTAGACGTTGAAAACGTTATCGCCGTTCCAGGTTTCCGACTTGATGTCGTCCTGCATGCTCCTCAGGCCCCATTCCTTCGAGTTGGTGAACGGGTCTCGCGGGACGCTGCGCAGAAACTTCATCTTCTTCCCGTCGACCGATTGCGTCTTTACCCCCTCCACTAAGATGTCCAGGGATTCTGGATAGCAGAAAGTGCCCTGCTTGATGGCTCCGAAAGTCCCCGCATCGCAAGCATCCTTGTATTTGTCGATGGCATGGCGCATGTCGCGGAGGGCGTACTTGAGTTCAAACTCCCTCAGGGTTCGCACTTTGACCTTGGCCAGCGGAACTGCCATGGTCGCGAGAATGAGCATGATGGAGAAAGAAACCACCAGTTCCACCAGCGTCAACCCTCTTTGCCCTGCCCTCCGCATCGCCGATCCTACCCCTTATTTTATAGTGATACTCAAAGTGGGGCTGCCCGAGCCCAGCATCTGGTTCTGCACGTTGTTCAACGTGATGTTGGCGGCCGTGAGCGTGGCTTCACCGCTCTTCAGCGCCTTGAAAGTAAGGGTCAGCAGCGTGCCCGCTCCCGCCACTGCGGCGCTTCCCGGTTTGCGGCTCACCCGCACGTTGGCCATTCCGGATTCGTTCTGCACATTCTTGACCACCAGCGGCTCCTCGCCGTCGGCCGACCAGAATTTGCCGGCGGAGACGCCATCCAGGCTCAACAGCTTGGGATCGTACTGGAAAATGAAGGGAGCGGCGATCACATCCTTGGCGTTTTCCACCGTAACGGAGACGTTGAAGCTCTCGCCCACGGTCTTGTTCAGATTCTCTTCGGCGAAGCGGATTCTTACGGGACCCGCGGGAGCCGGCTTAGCCGCGGGAGCTACGGGAGCTGCCGGAGGCGCCGGCGTCTCGGCCGGGGTCTCGGGAGGAGCCGTAGCCGGCGGCAATGCTCCGGGAGGAGCGGCAACCGGAACGGGAGGCGGCTCAATAGGCGGAGCCACCGGCGTCGCCGGGGCGGCCGGAAGTTGAGCGGCGGCCGCCACGGGCACCGGAACCGGTTGGGTGGCAGGCTTCGCCGCGCCGCTATCGCCGCCGGGAACAGCGGCGGGCGCGGGCTTTTCCGCCGGCGGAGCATGGAGGTTCTCCTGGACGGCCGGGGCGTATCTCAGGGTCACCATCTGCGTCGGTCCGGTGTCTATCGCGCGGACGTTCTCCGGCGTGATCTCGGGCCGCCGCACCACGTGCGGTACCAATGCAATCATGATTTCATCGCGCTCGCGGTCCACGCTAGTGCCGCTGAACAGTCTGCCGATTATGGGGACATTGGCCAGCCCGGGAACACCGGTCTTGGTTTTGTTGTCCTGCGTGGAAAGCAGTCCGCCGATCAGGTTGACTTCGCCTTCGCGGAGGCGGATGTCCTGATCGATCTTGCGCTGTCCGATGATAGGTTCGTTGATTCCACCCAGGTTCACCTGGCCGGTGACGCTTGAAATCTCCAGGGCGACGTGCAGGCCGACATCGCCGTTCTCAAAAACGTGCGGCTGAATCTCGACATTGACACCAACGTCCAGATATTGGAACTGCGTATTCACCAGGGGGCTGATGCCCGCTCCGCCAATGGCGCCAGTGGTGTTGGCGAAGCTGCCGCTGGCGGTGGGCTCCTTCTCGCCGATCTTCATGCTGGACTTCTGACCGTCCACCGAGCGGAGCTGCGGAGATTGCAGCACTTTCGTGCGCGTATCGCTCAAAGTGGCTTGAAACACGGCGTTGGGCAGCGTGGTCGACCAGTCGTTGAAATTCGTCTGCCCGATGGCCGAAAGGGGAATCGCGTAGCCGGTGGTGGAACTGGCGGTGCCGGTGGTGCTCCCCGTGGTTGTCGAGCTGTTGGTAGTGGAGGTGGTGGTGGACGTGGTCGCGGTACTCGCCGCCTGTTGCACCTGAAGACTGGCGCGCGGCGTGAAATTCACCCCTTGATTGAAACCTGTGGAGTACGGCCCGGCGGCGAGACTGCGCATATAGACCGAACTGGCCTCTAGCACGAAAATGTCCACCACCACTTCGGACTTGGGTTTATCCAAATCGTGGATGATCTTCTCGGCCAGGGCCACCTTGTCGGCCGAACCCTTGGCGATGATGGCCCACTGCCCTTCAAACGGAAAGAGGCGCTGCATGTCGGCCACTGTGCGGACGGCCGTCACCATGGCCGTAAGGTCGGCGGTTGCGCTGATGTTCTTCAGAAAGAAAATCCGCGTGACGTCGTCTTCGTAGTCGCGCCGCTTATTGGCGTTGTCCATGGTGACGAAGATGGTATTGGCGTTGATCGGCTTCCAAAACGACTTGGTGAGGAGCGCCAGATAATTCAGCGCCTCCTGCACCGTGGAGTTGGTGAAAGAGACGGTCTGCTTTTCCTTGGGGCCGGCGGTGAGGTACTCCGGGTCGTACAATACGTTGATACCCGCGTTCAACGCCAGAGTGTCCCACAGGATCTTGGGCAACTGGTTGATCATCTTGAAGTCCTGCAAGGTGGGCTTCAGCGGCCTCAACTCGGGAACGGGAAGCAGCCGGTCAATCCGCTGCTCGGTCTCTTTATTGGCCATTTGCGATGGTGTCAGGCCGCGTATGTCGGGCGGAGCTTCCTTACCGGTCTGCTCCACCCTCTGGCGCTCGCGCTCGATCATCTGCTGGGTCCGGTAGATTTCCTGTTCCGCCATGCTGGAAGCGGGATTGACGGCAAAAGCCTTCTGGAACTCAAGGAGCGCCTCGCCGAGCTGCCCCTGGGCGCGAATCCTGTTTCCGTTGGTGACGTGCATCGACGAATCTTCATACCGGGCCTTCTGCGCGGCCATCTGGTAGTTCAGATCGCCGGGGTCCTCGGAAAGCGCCTTTTCATAGTCTTCCAGGGCGGCGTCCCATTCCTTTTTCTCCTCATGGGCTCGGCCTTCGGCCAGATACTTGTCGCCCTTGCGGTTCTTGGCCTCCAGGGGAAGCATCGGCCCAACCATGATCAAGGTCATGAGTATCGCCAGGAAACGATTGAAACGAAGCATGTTAGTGTACTTTCCGAGGATCGTGGAGCATTTGCGTTACTATCCAGCACCGCCTGCGCCCATTTCGAGCTGCTAAACAGAATGACGCGAAAGGGCTTGCGAGCGTGGAAAGGAAAATGAACCGGACCGCTATTTGCGCTTGAGTTCCCGTTCGATAATGGGGCCGAGGGCGTTCAGATCGAGATCGCCGTTGTATTTTTGGCCATCGATAAAGATGGTGGGCGTGGCCTCCACGCCGATCTGGTCGCCTTCCGCCTGTTCGCGGGCGAGAGCCTGCTTGATGGCCCGGGAATCCCAATCCTGTTGAAAGCGGTCGATGTCGAGGCCGGCCTTCCCGGCCATGGCGAGGATTGTCTGGCGCGAGAGGTGGGTACGGTCGGCGAACATGGCGTCGTGAAGCTGCCAGAATTTCCCCTGGCGATGCGCCGCCAACGCAGCCGCGGCAGCCAACGCCGCCTGGGAATGGATATCGAGCGGGTACTGCTTGAAAATAAGCTTTACATCATTGGGATAGGCCTTGAGAACGGCGTTCAACTTAATGACGGCCTGGGCGCAGTAAGGGCACTGGAAGTCGGAAAACTCCACCAGGGTGACACGCGCGTCCTGGGGTCCGCGGACCGGCGCGCCGGCGACCGGAATGGCGACGGGGTCCTCCAACAATTTGGGCCGGGCGGGGTGCATCAGCGGCGATGCGTCCAGGGCGGCCAGAACCGCGGCTTCGTTCGAGCCCTTCTTAACGGAGGCGACTACCAGGGCTGCGAGCTTCCTGCTAGACGAACAGTTGGGATCCTTCATGCGGCATTCGGCCATCTTCATGGGACAGCCGCAAGGGCAGGTAACGGTGCGCAGTACCTTGAGCGCCAGTGCCTTCTGCGCGGGGGTGAGGCCGGTAAAGTCGACCGACGGGAGATCCCGCGACGTTTGCCAGTCCTGGGCTGAGAGCAGAGTGGCGGCCAGGAGGCATAGCAAGGTTCCCCTCGCGGATGAAAGAGCCATCCCTATATTGTAGCGGGCCGTAGGCTATCATGCCCACATGAGACTTGCGCGCCGCCGTTTCTTACAGGTGTCTTCTTCTTTAGCGGCACTCGGCATGGTTCGCGCCGCCGCGCCGGATCAGGCCGACGCGCGCTCCGAAACACCCGGGCTTTCGCTCAATATCCGGGATTTCGGCGCCAAGGGCGACGGCGCCGCCAAAGACACAGCCGCGATCCAGCAGGCCATCGACCGCTGCTCCGTGTTGGGCGGCGGCGAAGTGGTGGTTCCCGCCGGCAACTACCTCACCGGGGCCGTCACGCTCCGATCGAACACGCTTCTCCGCCTGGAAAAGGACGCCGCCATCGTGGGGAGTCCCGATTTTGAAGATTATCCGGTCACCCAGGTCCGCTGGGAGGGCAAATGGATACCGGGGCGCGCCGGACTGATCTACGCCATCGACGCCAGCCACATCGGTATAACCGGGCCCGGCAAAATCGCCGGCAACCCGGCCCTGGGCGGCCGTCCGAATGCGGAGAACCCTTTGCGTCATCCCGCGCTCATCGAGCCCATCGGCTGCGACGATATCCGGCTGGAGGATTTCTCCACCAGCAGCCGTCTCATGTGGTCGATCCACCCCACCAACTGCCAAAACATCGCGATCCGCAACCTGACTATCCGCAGTACCGGCGGGAACGGCGACGGCATTGATATCGATTCCTGCAAACATGTGCGCATCGAAGGTTGCGACATCTCGACCGGAGACGACTGCATCTCGATCAAGTCGGGCCGGGGAATGGAAGGCTACACCCTCCGGCAAACCAGCGAGGACATCCTCATTGCGGACTGCACCATGGCCGATTCGATCTTCGCCTGTATCGGTATTGGCAGCGAGACCTCGGGAGGCATTCGCAACGTCCGCATCGAACGATGCAAATTCACGGGCGCGCGCACGTTCGCCATTTACATCAAGAGCCGTCCCGGCCGCGGGGCTTTCATCGAAGACATTTCCGCCAGTGATCTGGACGCCTCCGGCACCGCCGGGGGATTTCTCTCGTTGAATATCCTGGGCAGCGGCATTCAGGATTCCGCGCCCGTGCCCGGCGACGAAGGGATTCCCACGGTAAGAAATTTCCGGTTCTCAAACGTTCGCGTGAAGGATTGCCCGGTCCTGGTGGATGGCGTTCGCATCCATCCCCATAAGCCTCTGGATGGCTTCAGGCTGGAGAACGTAACCGGCACGTGCGCCAAGGGCATCTCGCTCGCGAACGTCGAAAAGGCCGAGATTCGAGGCATCCAGGTGACCGGCTTCTCCGGGCCGCTGATCGGCACACACAACGTGAGCGGGACTGGAATCGAGGGCGCGGCTGCGATCGACGGTCCCAAGGTACCCGATCCGGTGGCGGCAGGTGAGCCTTATCGGCTGCACTGACTTTTCTTGGCGATTCCTCTTGGCGGTTTCTTCTTGGCGCTCCTGGCGTGCTGGCAAGAGATTTGTACTGGATCGCAATGGGTGAGAATCAGACTGCAAATCAAACTTCAACGCCATTCTAGTCAAATGCGGGATCACCTGGGGGCTGCCCGCAGGGTCGTTTTTTCGACGCACGGCCGCCGAGAAAACGCAGCTACTTTCCAGCCTGAGCACGTGCTTTCAAGCAGTGCCGTGCGGACGAAATCAATCGTCCCTTACTTCCTAGCCGCCCGTAAGGCAGCGTCAATTGCAGTCAGCGGCAGAACCAAAGAAAGCGGGGCATCCAGCAGCGGAAGCGCGCCGTAACTCGCATACCATACCGCGACCCTCGTATTCTTCGCATCGATGAGCATCGCAACGCCACCCACCTCCGCCGATGCCAGCAGGCAGCGTTTTCCCGCCGACAGCAGGAGTTGCCCGCCAAGGCCTTGCCCCTGAACCTTGAGATCCACGGCCAGGCGTGCCAACCGGAATGCCGGCACTTCATGGCGCGCCAATCCGCGGCGGACCAGTTCCGGCGTCCGGGCATACGCAATCGAGGCGGGACTCAGGCTATAGAAGCCGAGAATCGTTTGGTTGTCGGCGTCGTCGATCGCCAGAAAGGTCTTGGCGCCGCCCATCTCGTGGCTTTTACGGGCGTAGCGCCGAAGGAATTCGTTGAGGGCCGCTTCGCCGCAATCGAAAACCTCGCGGTTGTGGCGTTTGCCGATCGGTTCCTCGTGCCAGGCCTTATGGCTCATTCCGCTTCGGCGCCGACTTTGCCGCGGCCAGAAGCTTCGCGTTCGGCTTGGGCGGTTTTTCCAGCAAGGCTAGAACGCGCAAGCTGTCGCGCTCGGAAAGTTCCAGACGTTCGGCAGCCTGGATCACTGCCTTTGCGGCGTTCAAGCTGTGCTGGCGGACAAAATCCGTGAGATCAGTGCGCCTCAGTGCCGCCGCCCGCAGAAGGATCGCCTTCTCCCCGGCCGGAATGCGCAGGGACATCCGGCTATTATCTTCGACCGCGGGTCTCGGCATAATCCGGCTCCATTCTGGTGTACATATTTAAATAGTACACCTTGAGGCGATACCTCTTGTACCCCCCGCATCGGCGGGCAATCGTTTTCGGCCGCTCAGTCTTAATAAGCAGCGAACCGACTCCCGCGCCCCCAGTGGATTCAGAAGTGCCGTGTTATAAAATAGCGATCATCCGCTCTGTGCGCGGGTCAGCTTAACCTGAGCCAAGGAAATCTGTTTGGAGATCCTGCGATGAAACTTCGGACGGTCCTATTCGCTTTCCTGTTCGCGCTAGCCACTTCCGCGGCATACGCCCAAACTAACGAACCTGAAAAAGCCGCGCCGCCGGCCGACCAACCCAAGGCCGATACCCCCGCCGCCCCCGAGATGCCGCCGGACGCCAAGGCCTTTCGGGAGGCGAGCCGCATCAATGACCCGGCGCAGAAGATTGCAGCTCTCGAGAAGTTCAAGAAGGACTTTCCCGACAGCCCGTCCATCGCCGCTGCGAATTTAGGTATCCTGTCTACCCTGGCCTCGAAAACACCGCCCGAGACGGAGCGCATCCAGCAGTTCGCCAAAACAACCCTCGCGGGCGCCAAAGACAAGAAGGAAAAGGGATCGCTTTCCGGCGAGATTGCCGAGGCCCTGCTCACCCACAACGTGCTTCTGAAGGACGCCGAAAAGTACGCCAAAGCCAGCGTCGACAGCCTGAAACAGGCGGAGTTCATCGCCGATCAGAAGGCCCAATTCGCCAAATACGCCGCCGCCGAAACGGGCGGGAGCGGCAAACCCCAGCCTCCCACTGACGAAGAGCTCATCAAGCGCTTCAACCAGCACCGCGCTGGGCGTATCGGGACACTCGGCCGCGTTGAATTCAAACTGGGTAAGATCGCAGCGGCGCAGAAGCTGCTCGATGAATCCTGGGCGGCCGACGCCGATCAGCCGGCGGTGGCAGCCGCGTTGGGCGAACTCGCCGTCGATCGGGGCGACGACGCCAAGGCCCTCGATTACCTAATTACCGCGCGCCTCGGCGGCGAGGCTTCCCCTTCCACAATCGAGGCTCTAGCTTCCGTCTATAACAAGACGCACAGCGATACGGCAGCCGGGCTCGAAGATTTTCTCGACGCCGAATACCGCAAGCGTTTCCCCAATCCGCTGCACCTGGATGCCTATCGCCCAACAGCCGAGCGCTCCGACCGCCTGGTGCTGGCCGAGGTCTTCACCGGCTCCGGTTGCGGGCCCTGCGTGGGCGCCGACCTCGCCTTCGATGCCGCCATGGAGCGCTATTCCCGCAAGGATTTCGCGGTGGTGATGTACCACCAGCACGTTCCCCGGCCCGACCCGATGAGCAACCCCGATACCCAGGCGCGCTCCAAGTACTACGCCGTGGGCGGCGTGCCCACCTACTTCATCGATGGCGGCAGCGTGAAATACAGCGGCGCCTACCGGGAAGGCACTAAGAACGTGTTCGAGCACATCCAGCCGCTCATCGAGAAAGAGCTGGAGACACCGGCCGAGGAGAAGATCGACGTAAATACATCGGCCGCCGGCAACTCCGTCAAAGTTACTGCCGCTGTCGCCGCCGTGAAGAGCGAGTCGAAAGATCTCAAGATTCATATCCTGCTGGTCGAAAAGGAGCTGACCTATAGCGGAGAAAACGGCATCCGATTCCACCCCATGGTGGTCCGCGCCATGGGCGGCAAAGATGACGACGGTTTCCCGCTGAAGCCCAACGCTCCCGCGTCCGTGGAACAGGTGTGGGACCTCGACCAGGTCAGCGCCGGCCTCAAAGCCCACCTCGACGATTACGAAGCCAAAGGCCACCGCGGCAGTTCCTTCAAGTTCATCGAGAAGAAATACCGGATCGATCGTGGCAACCTGGCCGTTGTGGTCTTCGTGCAGGATGCCAAGAACAAACACATCCTGCAGGCGGCCTTCGCGGACCTGAATCCGCCGGCCCCGCGCACCACCACCAGCAACGCCGGCGAACCCAAATGAGACGACTCTTCTGCGCGGTGCTGGCGGCTCTCTCACTGGCTGCCGCGCCGCCCAATCCCGTGGCGTGGAAGCTGGCCAGCGGTCCCGCAAAGGGGGTCAAACCCGGCGCCCGTTTCACCGTCAAGCTGACGGCCGCCATTCAGGAGGGTTGGCACATCTACTCCCTGAAACCCATCGAGGACGGTCCGCTGCCAACGCGCATCTGGCTCGCCGAAGGGCAGCCCTTCCTATTAGCCGGACCCATCAAAGCCGATGAACCGCAGACCATGCTGGACCCCACGCTGCACATGGAAGTGGAACTCTACGAAGGCGCCGCGGGGTTCTCGCTGCCGGTAAAGGTCGCGCCGGGAGCAGCCCCGGGCAGTCAGAATCTGGTGGTCACCGCGCAGGCCCAATCGTGCAACAACAGCATTTGCCTGCCGCCAGCCACTGTCAAGGTGGAAATCGCGGTAACCATTGCCCGGTAGCGCGTGCGGTAAGATGAAGTACAACCTCGAGATGCGAAATTGGCCGAGCGAGACACTTCCGTCAAAATCCTAAGCGAAAACCGGCAAGCCGGGCACAATTACTTCCTGCTGGAGCGGTTCGAGGCCGGCATGGTGCTCACGGGGACCGAAGTAAAGGCGGCCAAGGACAATACCATCCAGCTCAAGGAAGCCTATGCCGCAGTCATTGGCAACGAGGCGTGGCTGGTGAACGCCCACATCGGGCAGTATTCCCACGGCAATCGCGAAAATCACCCGCCCATCCGCAATCGCAAGCTGTTGCTGCATCGCCGCGAGATCGACAGGTTGCTAACTGAGACGCGCGATAAGGGTCTCTCGCTCATTCCGACGAAAATCTACCTGAAAAAGGGCCGGATCAAGTGCGAACTGGCCGTCGCTAAGGGCAAGAAGCTGCACGACAAGCGCGAAACCGAGCGCAAACGCACGGCCGAAGATGAAGCACGCGCCGAAATGCGCCGGAGGGCGTAAGCGACTGGGTGGGGTAGTTGGCCGGGTTCCCGGACCAAGGCCGGATTCCCGATGCCAATCCGGTTTCGACCGCTTCGGCGACCTGGCAAACCGGCCAAACGGTGCAATAAAGCCTGCAGCGTTGGGAACGGATCGATCCGCGAGCGGTGTAGTTCACAAAGGGCGTTATGCCGCGGGCCGGGGTTGGTAGCGTTCTACACGAATCTTCTTCTCGCGGAGGCGCGTGCGGGCAATGTCGTAGGAATTCTGCATTCTCATGAGGGTATCCATATCGACGCCGAATGCCTTCTCGAAGCGCAGGGCCATTTCGGCGGAGAGATTGGCCTTGGCGTTTAGAAGGCTCGAAAGGGTTGGGCGGGACACGCGAAGGATCCTCGCGGCGCCGGTAACGGAAAGGTTATGGGCCTCGATAATCTCGGCCCGCAGAAAGCGGCCCGGATGAACAGGGTTTAACATCCGCATGGGTTTCTCTTCAGCGATAGTCCTCATAGTCAACGTCCAATACCTCACCGTCCTTAACCTGGAAAGTAAGGCGCCAGTTGCGAGTGACGTGCAGGCTCCAGACTCCCTTACGGTCTCCGGTGAGCAGGTGGGCTGTCCATAGGGGGAAGGCGCGCAGATCTTCCGGGTCTTGCATGTCCTGGAGGAAGGTCAGCATCGCTCGGAGTTTCTCCACGGCATCCGGAGGGAGGCCCTTCGCGTTGTCCTCGAGGTAGAGCCGCTTCAGGCCCTTGTGAACAAACCCTCGAATTCTCACTGGTCGCAGTGTTGCCCGGTGCCTTACGCCTGTCAACGGAATCTCGGCGCCGTTCGCGCCCCCCTGGCCATTTCCAGCGGGTCCTGCCCGCTGAAAGCCGGCTGCGGGCAGGTTGCCCGCCCCACCCACATTATCTCGATATCAAGAATCCTTACGACAGGTAATTGCATCTGATGTCAGTAGAGCGGCCGAGCCGCTCAAAAGGAAAATTGAAAACCATGCTACGCAAGCTCACCTTCACCGAAAACAGCTCCGCCATCGCCATCCTGCGCCTCGTCCTGGGCATCGTGTTCTTTGCCCACGGCGCGCAAAAAATGCTGGGATGGTTCGGAGGCTACGGATTCACCGCCACCATGGGATTTTTCACGGGAGCGCACATCCCCGCGCCTTTCGCGTTTCTGGCCATCGCCGCTGAGTTCTTCGGCGGAATCGGTTTGCTCCTGGGGTTGTTGACTCGCGTCGCCGCCTTCGGGATTTTCGTGAACATGCTGGTCGCGATCGTCACGGTGCACGCCCAGTTCGGGCTGTTCGCCAACTGGTCGGGCACGCAGAAGGGCGAGGGCTTCGAGTTTCACCTTCTGGTGCTGGCCATCACCACGTTCCTCATGCTCAAGGGTGGCGGGGCGTTCTCGGCCGATCGGAAACTCGCCGGCGGCAACTGACATGACGGCGCCGAAACTCTGGGTCGTCCTGGCGCGCTGCCACCACGCCCTGACGCTCCTGGTGGAGCGCGATATCGCCGGCCTGGGACTCTGTTTGAGCGATTTCATGGTTCTCGAAGCCTTGCTCCATAAAGGTCCGCTCAGCATTTCGGAGATTCAGGCGAAGGTACTGCTGGCCAGCGGGTCGATGACTGCGGCGGTGGACCGCGTGGAATCCAGGGGCCTCGCGGTCCGCAAGCTGACGGCGAAAGACCGGCGGGCGCGGCGCATCGAGCTGACCGCGGCCGGCCGGCGCCTGATTGCGGGAGCGTTTCGCAAGCATGCCAGGCACCTGGAAAAAGCCATGGCGATTTTGGACGAAGAGGAAAAAAAGCAGGTCTACAGCGGTTTGAAGAAACTGGGCCTGTCTGTAGCCGTCAAATCGGAAGAAACAAGGCATGAATAAACAAATTCTGGGGATTCACCACATCACCGCGATCGCCGGGAATCCGCAAACCAATCTGAACTTCTACGCGGGCCTGCTGGGCCTTCGTCTCGTCAAATTGACCGTCAATTTCGACGACCCCACAACCTACCATTTGTATTACGGCGATGGCTCGGGGCACCCGGGCACCATTTTGACTTTCTTTCCGTGGCTGGGTGCGCCCAAGGGCCGCCTTGGCGCCGGGCAAGTCAGCGAGACCGCGTTTGCCATCCCCGAAAATGCCGCCGACTTCTGGATCGCGCGCCTCACTGAGCGGGGTATCGCTGTCGAAGGTCCTTTCGACCGCTTCGGCGAAAAGGTCCTGGCTTTCTCCGATCCCGACGGCATGCGGGTGGAACTGATCGCCGCCGCGGCGACGGATATCGGCCGAGCTTACGAGGCCGGTCCCGTTCCGTTGCAATTCGCCATCCGCGGCTTTCACAGCGCCACGCTTTCGGAGGCGGACCACGGCCCGACTTCCACTCTCCTCACCGAAACCATGGGCTTCAAGCTGGTCGCGCAGGATGGCAACCGGTTCCGTTATTCCGCCGGTTCGGATGAAGCCGCCCGCCTGGTGGACGTGCTCCACGTTCCGCAGGAGCGGCATGGCCGCGTCCTGGTGGGAAGCGTGCACCATATCGCGTGGCGGACGGCTGGCGATGCCGGGCAACGCGAATGGCTGGACGAACTGAGCAGCCTCCACTATGGCGTTAGCCCGGTGATCGATCGGAAGTACTTTCACTCGATTTATTACCGGGAACCCGGCAAAATCCTTTTCGAGATCGCCACCGATCCACCGGGATTCGCGGTGGACGAAGCGCCCGAAAAACTGGGCTCGCACCTCGTACTGCCCGCATGGCTCGAACCGGAACGGGCACGCCTGGAATCGGTGCTGCCACCGCTAGCGTTGCCCGTAGTTCCGGCGGAGGCGGCCCTATGAAGGCAGCCATCGTCCTTCTGCACGGGCGCGGCGCATCCGCGGAAGACATTCTCGGACTTCGCGAAGAGCTCGACTTTGCGGACGTCGAGTATCTTGCGCCGCAGGCGCAACGGGCGCGCCTGGAATCGGTGCTGCCCCCGCTAGCGTTGCCCGGAGTTGCGGCGGAGGCGGCCCTATGAAGGCAGCCATCGTCCTTCTGCACGGGCGCGGCGCATCCGCGGAAGACATTCTCGGACTTCGCGAAGAGCTCGACTTTGCGGACGTCGAGTATCTTGCGCCGCAGGCGCAACGGGCGCGCCTGGAATCGGTGCTGCCCCCGCTAGCGTTGCCCGGAGTTGCGGCGGAGGCGGCCCTATGAAGGCAGCCATCGTCCTTCTGCACGGGCGCGGCGCATCCGCGGAAGACATTCTCGGACTTCGCGAAGAGCTCGATTTTGCGGACGTCGAGTATCTTGCGCCGCAGGCGGCGGGGCGCACCTGGTATCCTTACTCGTTCCTCGCGCCCATCGAGCGCAATCAGCCCTGGCTGACGGAGTCGCTCGCAAAGGTGGCTGAGACCGTCGACGGCGCTGTGCGCAGCGGCATCGCGCGGGAGAGGATCGTGATCGCGGGCTTTTCGCAGGGAGCTTGCCTGGCATCGGAATTCGTGGCCCGGAATGCCGCTCGATACGGCGGCCTGGTCGCGTTCACCGGTGGACTCATCGGTCCGCCGGGAACCGGTTTCCACTACCAGGGCAGCCTCGCAGGCACCCCGGTATTCCTGGGCTCGGGAGACCCCGATGCGCACGTCCCCTGGCAGCGAGTCGAGGAGTCCGCCCGGGTGCTCGCCGGCCTGGGGGCGGATGTCGTGCTGAAACGCTACCCCGGGATGCCGCACACCATCGCGCGCCAGGAACTCGACGAGGCGAAGATGGTCGTCGCGAGGGCGCTCCAGTATAGTGGTTAGGATGTCAGGCGCTCCATACGTCCACGGCTATTCTTCGCGGGAGGCGGAGCGGCTCCACGATCAAGCCAACACCTTGAGCGCATTGCTGCATGAGGGCGTACGGTACGCGCGAGGGCGCCGCGTTCTGGAAGCCGGATGTGGAACCGGAGCCCAGACCGTGATTCTGGCCGCGAGCAGTCCGGATGCCGAGATCGTGTCGGTCGACGTTTCGCCGGCTTCCTTGCGACTGGCGCGCCAACGGGTGGAGGCTGGCGGGCACCGCAACGTCCGGTTCCAGCTCGCCGACCTGTTTCACTTGCCGTTCCCGGAACCCAGCTTCGACGACGTTTTTGTGTGCTTCGTGCTGGAGCATCTGGCGGAGCCGGAAAAGGCGCTCGCGGTGCTGCGCCGGATGTTGAAACCGAACGGAACCATCACGGTGATCGAGGGCGATCATGGCTCCTGGTACTGCTACCCGCAGACTCCGGAAGCATCGCGCACGGTCGCATGCCTGGTCGAGATACAGGCCCGCAGGGGTGGCGACGCTCTGATCGGACGCAGCCTCTACCCGCTGCTGGTCCGCGCGGGCTTCCGCGATGCTCGCGTGATCCCGCGGATGGTTTACGTGGATGGCTCGCGTCCCGATCTGATCGAGGGATTCTCGAAAAATACCTTCGTCGCCATGGTGGAAGGGGTGCGCGAGCAGGCCCTTTCGCTGGGTTTGATGGACCAGAACAGTTGGGACAAGGGTATTTCCGACATGTATCGCGCGGCCCAGCCCGGCGGCACCTTCTGCTACACCTTTTTTCGGGGAACCGCCACCAGAACCGAAGCCTAGCCTCAAATGCTGTTCACTTCCTATCTGACTTCCGGCAGCCCGCCCAGGGCTGTCAGACTTCTTCGGGCCCGCAGGCGTACAGTCCAATTATGCCTCCCGCAGCGTTCTCACCGCTCGCGACGGCAGCCGCCGTCCTCCGACAAGACCACTCCCTAACCCGGCATAGCCGGAACCAAACAGGCCGCACTCTGAAAGAGTTCGTGGCCCATGCAGATATGCTTCTGAACCTCATAAACATTGTGCGAAACGCACACCGCCAAAAATATTCTGCCATTTTGGCGAGAATTCAACTTGGCAGGTACTCACGGTCGTGGCTCGGAATCGGGGCCGCGCGAAATGCGAGACCGTATTTATGAAGCACACGCTGCGTTACCGGAACCCGAAGCTCCCCACGGCGATTCCCAGCGTACGCGGGTCGCCCGCGGGATGGAACGGCGGGTCGGTTCTTATGGTTACATTCGCGGCGCCGGCAGGCGCAGCCGAGAGATCCCATTCGAGCGCCTGCCAGCCCGGCAGCGTGACGGTTCGCGGAGGCAATTCCAGATCATTCAGCGAGACGCGCACCGTCACCGTTCCGGTATTTTGCAACAACGAGGTGTTGGCCAGAACGCGCATTTCGAAGCGGGCCGCGCCCTCCGGCCGGAGGAGCCGCGCGGCTGTCAGCGGGGCGATCCAGCGGAAACCGCCCTCGGGGTTCGACCATCCCTCTCCCAGTTGCCAGACCGGCGTGCCGGCATTGGCATCGATATACGAGGCGTCGCGCGTGTCCCGGGTGTGGGTCACGATGTCGAGCTGGTGCAAGCCCTCGTTCCAGGTGAGGACCGCGACGCGATTGCCCTCCATCGGCGCGGGCGGCCTATCGTAATAGCGAATCCGGTAACCGCTGCCGGGATAGAGGCACCTGATGGCAGCTTCCGCGCCGAAGCTGCCAAATCCGTACGGCGTCCCGTTCCACAGAAAGGTGTCCACGGGGCCGGCGGCGGTGGCGAATTTGCTCCAGGCGCCGACCCACGCGCGGGCATCGTCGTCCTTCGCCAGCTTGTCGCGCCGCTCCGTCCGCAAATCGTAAAGTTCCAGCGGCACAAAGAGCAGCAGGCCGGCGACAATGAACGCCGGATGGCACATCTCGGCGGCGCCCGTGAAAGCGATCGCGAGCCCGGTGAACGGCAGGTAGCAGTAGGCCGTCTCGATCCGCCCCGGCAGGAACAGCACCGGTGTCAGGAACAGCAACATGGCGGCTGTCCCAAACCAGACCCGCCGGTTGCGGCTGAACCATGCCGCCACGGGAACCGCGAATCCCAGGTACGGCACCAGGAACACGCGTCCCGCGTAGAACGTGCCAGTCGCCGCCAGGGCGCCCAAGGTAAAGTGGAACACGTAGGGATTGTCTGCGCCGGTATTGGGAGCCAGCACCAGGGCCTGCAGCGCGAACCAGGCGGAAACCAGGAAGAACGGCGCCAGCGGCTTCCAGCGCTTCTTGCCATACCAGCGCTCATAGCAGGCCAGAACGAACGGCGCCATCACCGCAAGTTCCTTGGCTTTATAGGCCAGCCAGAAGCACAGAAAACTGACGATCCATCGGCCGTTCACGTAGCTCAGCAGGCTGAGCAGGCAGAGCGTGGCGCACAGGACATCGAAGACATAGGCAGGCTTCCAGACGGCCTCGAAGTATCCCGGGTGTAGGGCAAACAACACGCATCCAGCCGCGGCGGCGAAGGAACGCGCACCCAGTTTGCGGGCCACCAACCATACCAGCCAGATATTGAATAGGTGAAGCACATGCGTGGCGGCCAGGTATTTCTTGAAATCGAACCCGAAAAAATGCGCTTCCTCATGGTAAAAGAGGTGGCCCATTGGACGGAAATTGTTGGTTTGGAACGCGGGTGTCAACAGGCCCTTCACGAACTCGCTCATCGGAGCGTAGCGAGTCCAGCTCAGATGCTCGAAATCGTCGTCCGTGAAATAGCCTTTATAGGCAGGGCGGTTCACGATCAAGAACAGCGCCGCGAGGGCCAGGAACAGGGTCAAGCCAGTGCGCTTGGACATGGACGCAACCATTGTAACGGCTCACCGGATGCCCGCGTGATTGTGAAAACTGCCACTCAGAGTGCCTAGGAAAATCCCTGGGTTGATTAAGGATTTTGCATGTTGGTACCTAATATATAAGTTCAGTACTATAACCGAACTCACGGCTAAGTACGCTGAAATTTGTGCGCCTAAATCGCTGAAATACACCTCAGTGGAGACTAAGCGGCACGAGCTTATGAGCTGAAAATATGGCAAAACAAAGTACTAGCATCAATTTTTAATAGTCCTAGGACCAAGGCAACGTTTATCGTCGAAAAACTCAGATTTGGCTTTGGTACCAAATGCGATGCGAATAGCAGTTCTAACCTCTTTTAGCAGTACTTGGACAGTACAAACCACTGTTTTATTTGGCGAATCTTCACTTACAATTTCTGTGTAAGTGCCGCAACAAGCGGCGGAGGAGATAAATTTGAAGACCAACATCGCGATTGCCGCCCTGTTTACCGCAGGAGTGTTTCTCACGCCGGCACACGCCTCTTCGGTCCTGTTTACAGCGACTTCGACCTTACCGGCGACGGGTACTACCTGGTACCCGACAGCCACACTCAGCCTAAGCGATAACGCCGGTTCGATTACCGCATACGGTTTTGACGGAGTATTTTCGACCACCACGCCGCCCACCTCGCTCCCAAGCTCGGCCGTCAGTTCGGCCACACCCGAGCCCCTCGACGTCGGTACCTATGGCTTGGGTCTGAAGAGCAACGACACCCCATACATCGGACCCACGGATGCCGTCCTGTTGGATTTTGCCAGTGTCAATAACCCAGCCACGTATGAGGGACAAATGGGCTCGATAAGCCAAGTCACTTTCAATCTGAGACTTGACATCAACGGCAGCTCTGACTGGACAGTCTACGGCATGAGCGGCGCCACTGGAGGATCGGGCACTTTGATAGATTCTGGCCCGATGTGGGCGACCGTAGGGACATTTAGCGTCACTGAAACAATTGGCGCAAACTCACCGCTGTATTCGTCCTACCTGATCGGCGTAACCTCGGATTGCGCCCTCACGATCGAGAGTGTCGACATCCAGTACAGCGGCACAACCACTCAGCAGACGCCGGAACCGGGCACGTTCGTGATGGCTGGAATTGCCATGCTCGGGCTCGGTGTGACGTTGAAGAAGCGCAACCGCAAGGTGTAGCGCGGGCACTGGCTCGCGAGCTACGGAGGATTGAGCGGCTTCGCGTGTGCGATCTGCGACGTCCTGGTTGGTTCGGCGGTGCCACCGTGTTGCCGCCGTGACTACAGGGACTGGACGTCGCGGAACAGCTCGACCTTTGCAAGTAAACCTTAACCAAACCACGCAGTAACCCCGATCCGGTACTACAAAACCGGTACTCCGGTCGCTTTTCCGTACGCCAAGTACGGTGCCGGTTCTATTTGTTTGCCCACCACTCGGTACCCAGCCCCAACCGTACCGCGATCTTTCCCCGCAAAACGCCGCTTACAATCGCTTTGTAGGCAATTCAAGCACGCGATCGAGCGAGGAAAAACGACGATGAAAAGCGGACTTCTCATGGCAGCGGCGGCTCTTCTGGGGATAGCGGCGATTACACCCGCTCAGGCAACCACGTACACCTTCGGCTGGTTAACGCTGAGCAATGCCAACACTGTTTTGGGACTGGACTATTCCGAATCTAGCAACGGCATTACGCTCACGGCCTATGGCCTGACGGCGCCCGCCAACCTGACCCAGCCCGCCACTGCCGGTCCCGACCTGTACGCCAAGAATGGCGGATCCGGCGATACGGGCCTCGGTTTGACCACCAGCACGGGCGGAAACCCGGGGATGATCAACGACGGCGTCCAGGTCGACTTCGCGAACGCTCTGGCCGCCGCACCGAATGCCACCGTGACCATGAGAATCTCCGGCTTGCAGTCGGGCGCGAGCTGGGCGATTTACGGTTCCAATACCTTGCTCACCGTGGTTGGCGATTCGAAAACCGATGGCGCTCTGGGACAGCCTTTGCTCAGCGGCTCGGGCCGTAATTCCGATCCCACCGCGACCGTCAACCTGCCGGATTGGGGCGAGTACGCGTATTACACGTTGATGTCGACAGGCTCGACTATGTGCGATTCGGCAGACATCCTGCTGGGCACTGTGACCATCGATGGCGGGGTGACCACCCAAAGCACACCCGAGCCAGGCAGCATGTTGTTGGGCGGAACGGCGCTGATCGCAATCGGCGTGGGGCTCAAGAAGAGGCAGAAGAAGGTTTAGGCTTTCTTCTGCTTCCAGCGTTCCTCCATGGCTTCCTGAAGTTCCGAGAACTTCTTGCGCAGAGTCCGCTCCTTGGCCGAGATCCAGAAGAGATAGCCGAAGATCAGCAGCCAGCCGGCCGCATAACCCCAAAAAAGCCAACTCAGGTTTTCCATAAGTCAGTACCGCCTCAAATCGTCCAGCTCGTGGGCCCGCCGGGTAAGATCCGCCGAGGCCCGCTCCAGGCGCGCCACGCGGCGCCGTACGCTCACCACGCACCACCACAACAGCATCATGGTGAACATGCCGAAGAACAGCGTGGTCAACATTTCCGGCGCGAGCCCCGAATCCTTTCCGCCGCCAAGCACCGGCGAGGGATGCTGCGTGCGGAACAGGCGGTTGGACAAGTAGACGAGCGGGACATCCGCCATACCCAGAATGCAGACCACCGCGCAGACCATGCCCCTGTGCTCCACCGGCGCCGCCGGCCGGATCACCAGATACGCGCCGTACAGGAACAAGAGCAGGAACGACGAGGTGAGGCGGGCATCCCAGGTCCACCAGATCCCCCAAATCGGCTTGGCCCAAAGCATTCCCATTCCGATGTTCACCAATCCAAAAACCACGACCGTCTCATTGGCCGCCAGCGAGAGGTCGTCGTAGCGGTTGTCGCGCTTCACCAGGTACAGAATGGCGGCGATGCCGCCCACGAAGCAGGCGGTAAACTGCACCACCGCGGCGGGAACGTGAAAATAGAAAAGCCGCTGCACGATCCCCATGGTCGCCTCGGTCGGCACCCATACAAAGATCAGGTACAGGTGGACCATCATGGCCAGCGCCGCCGCCGCGATCAGCCATGGCGGTACGGCCGGCTTGTCGTCGAACTCTGAGAGCATGCCATCCATTATTGCAAAGCTTCGTTCAGTACACGAGCCAGCCGCGCGCCGGCTTTTTCGATTTGAAGCCGGATCACTGGGTCGGCCTTCTGCTCATAAGCGGCGTCGATCGGCTCGGGTGTTCCCGCCGCCACCTTGGGAAGTTTGCCATAGGTGATCTTCTGGGCGACCTTGTGGCTCTGCTCCGCCCAATCCTCCACCGTACCTTTGGCCCACGTTTTGGCGTGCTTCGCCGAATCCCTGGAATACTCCGCGAAGAGGACGTCTTCCTTGGGCATTTTGTCCAGCAGACCGCTGTCCCACAAGCTGTGGAGGTTGTACGGCCGGTCGCCGCCGCGATCGCCGAACGTTACCGGGACTTTGTTGCCGCCCTGATCGTTATTGTCGGCGCAATGCAGCGGCTGGTGCATATCGCCGACGAAATGGACCAGGAACATGAGCGCTTCGCGGCGCGGGACCGGGGCGGTGGCGGCATCCTTGAGCACCTTCTGAAAATCTTCGATCTTGGCGATTACGCAATCGCCCTTGGGGCAATCGCGCGCCATATCCAGGTGCGGCTTGTCGATGGGGATATCGATGTAGTGCCACGGTCCCGTGTCGCGCCGTTGATTGCGGATGTTGTCGGCCCAACTGGCGATGGATTGAATGGTCACATTGGGCCCCAGAATCTCCGACACGCGGGCTTGCACCGCGGGAGTCAGTTGGACCCAGGCTATGCGCGCGATCAGGCTGTGCCCTTCCCCGCCCCATCCGAACGCGGGCAGGCATCCGCACAGAATCGAAACCAGGAATTTGCGCATAAGACCTGAGCGTAACACGGCGGTTTTTCAGGAAAAAGAATTTCATCGGAGAGACCTGGCGCGGCGAAGGCACTCAAAAGAATATTCACCACAGAGACTCAGAGACACGGAGGAAAACAAAGTCAAATCGGAGGGCACAGAGGTGGCGGAGAACACGGAGGGGAATGGGCCCGGTGTATCGGCGTCGCAGTGGGCTCGGTTCGCGAGAATCGTCGCGGCTGGCGAAGATTCTGCACGTTAGCATTGCAGAGACGTGGAGGAACACCAAAGCAAAGTCACAACCAGGGAGCGCGGACGCGGAGGAGGATGCGAAGGGGTATAGGCCCGGGGTATCGGCGTCTCAGCGGCCTCGGTTCGCGAGAATCGTCGCGGCTGGCGAAGATTCTGCACGTTAGCATTGCAGAGACGTGGAGGAACACCAAAGCAAAGTCAAAACCAGGGAGCGCGGAGGCGGCGGAGGACGAGGAGGGTACAGGCCCGGGGTATCGGCGTCTCAGCGGCCTCGGTTCGCGAGAATCGTCGCGGCTTGCGGAGATTCTGCAGGTTAGCATTACAGAGACATTAAGGAACACCAAAGAAACCTGAGGGCCTGGTGGGCGGAGTCGCGTCTTCCACGCGGTTTTGACAGCACGGAGGCGGCAGAGGGCGCGGAGAGGGAGAAGACCAACCAGAAATCTGCGCGGAAGAACGGAGCGTGCCGAGGCTGCTTTTCTCTGTGCCTCCGTGTCTCCGTGGTGAGTTCGTTTTGAAAGCACAGAACAGGGACTCCTCTACTCCAGCGTGGTATCGAGATACGCCAGGTAGGCGGCTGCCATGCGATACGAGGTGTAGTAGTCGTCGGCGTGGATGGCGGTGAGATTGTCGCTCGAGTGATGGATGATGTGCAGCGTTTCGCGCGTCAGCGAGTGAATCGTCAAGACCGGGATCCCGACGTTCAGGAAGGAGTGCGAATCGTCGTCTCCTGCCCGGTCGACGTTCATGCCGACGGTTGGGACATGCAGAATGCCCGCCACTATCGCATACGCATTCAGCAGGCGTTTATTGGCCCGGCTGACCCACACTTCCGGCGGCCCCACGCCGAGGCACTCCAGGTTGATCATGGCATGAATCCGGCGGATTTCCTCGCGCCCCAATTCCCGCACGAATGCGTGCGATCCAACCAGTCCCTGCTCCTCGGCCGCGAAGCCGACGAACACAAAGCGATGGCGGCGCGGCGTGTTCTTGAGGCTTTGATACAGGCTGGGGAGAAGCACCGCGCCACTCCAATCGTCCACCGCGCCCATTCCGATCTCGAGGGAATCGAGGTGGCCTCCGACTACGATTTCGCTATCGGTCTCGCCCGGCAGCGTGCAGACCAGATTGGGCGCCTTGGATCGCGGTACCGGCTGTTCGACGAAGCGGCCGGCGTCGCAACCGGCCTCATGGAACAACGACTCAAGCCTGGCCTTGCGGTCGGCCAGCTTGCGAGGCACGGCCTCCAATCGATGTTGGATGGTCGCCTGCCCGAGGGCCTCGAAAACGACTTTGGGGGCATCCGCGGGCTGCGCCATGCACGCGAGCGCCAGAACCAGCGTCCCCGCGTGCATCCAGCCAAGCATGGGCTACTCGAAGGTAAACAGCAGCGTGCCTGCCGACGGAACTTCCGGGGGAGCGCTCCCCGCAGTCACGGGGGTCTCGGCCGCCGGAGCCTCGCCTTCGGCATACACCTGGCGGTAATAAATGCCGGTGACGCCGCAGAAGACCTCCAACTCGGCGGGACGCGGCAGCGAGCCCTGAATCAGGGCTTCCGATAGCGGGTCCTCGATGTACTTCTGCAAGGCGCGGCGCAAGGGGCGCGCGCCGTAGCTGCGGTCGCCGCAGGTCTTGTCGAGAATGTACTTGGCGGCGTCGGGCGCCAGCCGGATTTTCACCTGTTTGGCCACCAGGTTACCGTTTACCTGGTTCACCAGCAGGTCGATGATCTTGATCAGGTCGTCGTCGGTCAACGACGTGAAGAGAATCACTTCGTCCAGGCGGTTCAGGAATTCGGGGTTGAACGCCTTCTTCACCTCGCTGCGCACCATGTCCTCGATCTTGCTGGAGACGCCCTCGCCAATGGGCGTGGAGAAGCCCAGGTGGCCGCGCTTTTCGAGGAAGCGCGCGCCCAAGTTGGAAGTCATGATGATGATGGTGTTCTTGAAGTCCACCTGGTTGCCCAGCCCGTCGGTCAACTGGCCGTCTTCAAAGACCTGCAGCAGAATATTGTAAATATCCGGATGGGCCTTCTCGATTTCGTCGAGCAGGATGATGGAGTAAGGATTGCGCTTCACCCGTTCGGTGAGCTGGCCGCCCTCCTCGTAACCCACATATCCGGGAGGCGAGCCGATGAGCTTCGAGACCGAGTGCTTTTCCATGTACTCCGACATATCGAAGCGCACCAGGCTCTTTTCGCTGCCGAACAGGAAGCCCGCCAGCGCGCGCGCCACCTCGGTTTTGCCCACGCCCGTGGGGCCCAGGAACAGGAACGAACCGGCCGGCCGGTTGCTCGATTTCAACCCCGCGCGCGAACGCCGTATGGCGCGCGCCAGAGCCGAAATCGCTTTCTCCTGGCTGATCACCCGCTTGTGCAGCTCCTCTTCGATACGCAACAACTTGGTGATTTCCTCTTCCTTGATCGACGTCATAGGCACGCCGGTCCAACGCGCCACCACGTCTTCGATATCGTCTTTGGTCACGCAGCCGGTGGAGGAATCGTCAAGATTGTACTTTTCGCGCAACTGGCGCATGTTTTCGCGTTCTTTGCGCTCCTCGTCGGAGTAGAAACGTGCCTTCTCGAACTCGTGGTTGGCGATGGCGTTTTCCATGCGGTGGACGATGAACTTGATGCGCTTCTGGATATCCGCCAAGTCGGCCGGGAGGGTGGTCTGGCGCAGTTTCACGCGGGCGCCGGCTTCGTCGATCAAGTCGATGGCTTTGTCCGGAAGGTAGCGGTCCGGAATGTAGCGGCTGGAAGTGTAGACGGCGGTTTCGACGGCGTCGTCGGTGTAGGCCACGGCGTGAAATTTCTCGTAGCGGTCCTTGATGCCGAAGAGAATTTTGATGGCGTCGCTCTCGCTGGGCGGCGGCACCTTGACCGCCTGGAAACGGCGCTCGAGCGAGCGGTCTTTCTCGATGGATTTGCGGAATTCGGAGGGCGTGGTAGCCCCGATGCATTGAATTTCGCCGCGCGAAAGTGCCGGCTTCAGGATGTTGGCAGCGTCGAGCGAGCCTTCCGCCGATCCGGCGCCGACCAGGGTGTGCAGTTCATCGATGAAGATGATGGCGTTCTGGTTTTCCATCAGCTCCTTCATGATGGTCTTGAGCCGCTCTTCGAACTGGCCGCGGTACTTGGTGCCGGCCACGATGAGCGACAGGTCCAGGGCCAGGATGCGCTTATCGGCCAGGAAGGAAGGCACGTCGCCTTCGGCGATGCGCTGCGCCAGTCCCTCGACAATGGCGGTTTTGCCCACGCCCGGCTCGCCGATCAGCACCGGATTGTTCTTGGTGCGGCGGCAAAGAATCTGCACCACGCGCTCCAATTCGTAGTCGCGGCCGATGAGCGGGTCGAGCGTGTTATCCATGGCGGCCTGGGTCAGGTCGCGGCTGAATTCCGCCAACAGCGAGCTTTCCTTGGGACGCGCGGAGGCTACTTTCTCGCTCTGCGAGCGCTGCAGCTCCTCCCGAATGGTGGTGAGCCGCAGCCCCCGCTCGTGCAGAATTTCGGCGGCGAAGCATTTTTCTTCGCGCAAGAGGCCCAGCAGGAGGTGTTCGGTCCCGATGTGCTTGTGATTCAGCCGCTCGGCTTCCTCGGCGCCGTATGCCAGGACGCGCTTGCATTCGTGGCTGAGGGGCAAGTCCACCGAAGTGGAAACTTTCTCGCGAATGGTGGTGTGTCCTTCGATTTGCTTGCGGATCGACTCCACCGCCGCATGGGAACGCAGGAAACGGTTGGCCAGAGCCTTGTCTTCCCGCAACAAGCCCAACAACAGGTGTTCCGTCTCGATATACGGGCTGCCGAACTGGCTGGCCTCATAGCGCGCGAAAAAGATCACACGCCGCGCCTTTTCCGTGTAACGCTCGAACATAAACCGAAAGCCCCCTATGAACTAAAGATACTCCGTACCGGTGTCACGATGCGAATCATTTCGGGCGGTTGGTACCAAGCCGCCTTTCTCCATGGCCAGTACGCGGCCGCAACGCCGCGCGAACGACAGATTGTGAGTGACGAAAACCGAGGTGAGCTGGTGCGAGTGGTGCAGACTTTCCAGGAGCTCGAAAATCATTTCCCCGGTCCGGAAATCCAGGTTTCCCGTGGGTTCGTCGGCAAGCAAAACCTGCGGACGGCCTACCAGCGCGCGAGCCAGTACCACGCGCTGCTGCTCTCCGCCCGAAAGCTCACCGGCGCGGTGCGACGACCGTGCCCGTAACCCCACCTCATCCAACCTCGCCAACGATTCGGAGGCCGCTTGATCTCTGGGACATCCCCGAATCAGCAACGGCATCATCACATTTTCCTGCGCCGTAAACTCCGGCAGGAGATAATGAATCTGCCAAACGAACCCAATTTCCCGGTTGCGAAAATCCGCCTGTGCCGAGTCCGAAAGGCCCGAAATCTCTGTACTTCCGTAGTATATCGTACCGCTCGAAGGCCTGTCGAGGCCGCCCAACAAGTGCAAGAGAGTGGACTTGCCGGCACCCGACTCGCCCACCAGCGCGAGCATCTCGCCGCGAGCCACCTCCAGGTCAACATCCGAAAACACTACCAGTTCCCCGCCTCCGGACTGGTAGACTTTGGACAGATCGCGCACACGGATGTGGGGCTCGGGCATCCTAACGCAAGTGTAGCAATCCGTGCGGGGCTTCACGGCCAGTTGTTCCGCGGGCCGTCACCCCCCTACAATGAAGTAAGGTTGGGAAAACCCCGGAGGTTCGTTGCCACGATTTAAGCGGAAGTGTATTGCGCTGGCCCTGCCAGTGTTGTTTTTGGGTTGCCAGAAATCGGCGCCGTCCCGTGCCAAAGCGGCGTCGGCCGCGGATACCGCAGCGCCAGTTTGGGCCGATAAGGTGCCGTACCAACGCGAGGTCGACGACACCGCGCGATTTCTGGCGGGCATGCCGGGAAATCCGGGCAGCCAGTTTTCGGAATTGGAAGCGGACCCGGTATGGCAGGAACACCGCCAGCTCATGGACGCCGCCTGGGCCAAGGCCGATGAGAGGTTGATCCGCGGACTGCGCGAGTTTCAGCAAACCGAATTATCGGCGGCGCCGCTCGATCGCAATGTACTGTTCTACCCTTTCAGCGGACCCGATGCGCTCACCGCTACCCTCTGTTTTCCACACAGTCCTACGTACCATCTAGTGGCGCTCGAACCCGCGGGATCGCTGCCATCGCTGGCCGATCTGCAGAAGAAGAACCTGGGCGAGTACCTCTCCGGCATCCGCACCACGGTGGCTTCGGAATTGGGCAAGAGTTTCTTTGTGACCCGCGAGATGGATCGCCAGTTCCGCGGACAGATTACCGACGGGTTGCTCGTTCCGGTGCTTCTCTTGCTGGTGCGCACGGAACACACCGTCCTGGGATCCAAGTATGTACGCCTTGACGAGCAGGGACAGATCGTAGACCGGCCTGGCAACGCTCATGTGGAAGCCAGGTATGCCAACAAGGGCTTTGCGATTGAATTTCGCACCGACCAAGACAAATCCATCCACCGGCTCTATTATTTCTCCCTGAATCTCGACAATAAGCACCTCGGCGGAAACAAAGGTTTTACGCAGTACGTGAACGACATGCCGGTGCACACCACGCTGCTGAAGGCCACCTCCTATATGACGCATCATGAGGAGTTCTCGACTATCCGGGAGTTGGTGGTGGATCGCAGCGAGGCCATTTTCCAGGACGATTCCGGGATCCCCTATCATTTGTTCACTCGGGACCGGTGGAACGTGCAGCTCTATGGCGAATACACCAAGCCCTACGGAAGCTTCGGCTGGCTGGAACAACCCGATTTGCGCCAGGCCTACCTGACCGGGAGCGTCAAGCCTCTCAGCCTGCGGCTGGGCTATGGGTTCGGGAAGGTCACCTCGAATCTGCTGCTGGCCAAACGATTACCGGCGCAAAGCCAGTAGAAAGCCGGGTGCCGCGTCCCGCTCTACTTCTCGTAGCTGACGCCGACGGTGGGCACGATATCGTTCAGAATGCTGCCGTACTTGGCGCCCGGAGCGGGTGCGATTACCTGCTTCGGGAAGGGCGTAATGTAATCGCGGAATTCGGTGCGCAGGTACAGCCCCGGCCGAAGTTCAAAACGCAGGCCCGCGCCAGCGTCCACCATGGGCTTTAACTGCCGCGTCTGGGTCATGTACCCGAACTGGGAGTTGGGCTGGTAGGCCTGTGGAGCGCCCGTTCCGTCGAAAATCTTCAAGCCGCCTCCCGCCGCCACGAAGGCCTGCATTTTCGAGCCTTTTCGATTGGTGTGATACAGCACGTCGTAGTGCACCACGTGCGCGTTGCCGGCAAACGTGGCGTTAGTGCCGCCGCTCTGGATGTGCAGGTCGTTCTGGAGGTACATGTAGTGTAGTTCGCCGGTCCAATGGGGGTAAAGGTTCTGGCCCACGAAGGCGCCCACGGCGCCGCCCGTCGAGAAACCGGCGGTGGCCGACGCCGCCGCGCTGGAGACGTTAACGTTGCTGAGGAACCCTGCGCCGCCCATGCCGCCGAACTCCCATTGCTGTCCGAAGCAACTCGCGGCTAGACCCGCCAGAAACAAAGTGGCAACTGCGATCCTTCTCATGCGATTCTCCTATCAATTGACTACGCGGACGTTGAGGGTAGTGGACCCGCCCGCCTGGCTGATCACCAGCGGCATGCTATCCCCTTGCGTCACCCCCGCGGGGACGGTGGCGTTGATCTGGTATAGCCCCGAAACAAAGCCTGGCACGAGGCCGGCGTACAGTACGGAGAGATTGCTGCTTCCCAAAGTGAGCGTGGGGGACTGCGTTACAGAAGTCAGCAGAGTCGGGGGCGTTTCCTCGCCGGCTGCCACTTCGGGAGTCGTGGGCCCCATGCCGGTGAGATAGATGACCACCGTATCGCCCGGACGGAGGGGATTCGTGGGGGTCACCAGTTGGCCGTTCTGAGCCCGGTAAATGGCGGCCAATCCGGTCTCCGGCCCAGCCGTTCCGGTGAGGAACACGGCCGGCGCGGCGGTATCGACGACGAAATTGTAGTTGTCGCTGACTCCCGCCGGCGTATGGATGGACATGGTGACGTTGCCGGCTGCATTCAAGGGCAATTGCGCATTGATCTGCGTGGCGGAGACGTACAACAGCGGAATCGGCGTACCGTTCACAACCAGGCAGGATTCTCCCAGCGCCGTGGGCAGCGGAATTTGCGACGTGGCGATATTGGTGGCGCTCAACTGCGAACCGTACACGCTGATAAGCCCGCCGGGCGCCACCGAAGTGCTGCCATTGGCGGCATTCTGGACACCGGCGACCGCGGGCGGCGCCGTCGCCGCGGCGTAATTGGCCGACAGCACCGTAAAGCCCGAGGTGGTGAGTGCGATCACCGTGCCGGCTGAGGGCAGGGGCGCCACGGTGCGGGTGAAGGTCAGCGTGGATGTGGGCAGAATCGGCGCTTCCACCATGGATGTCGGGGTAACTTGGGCGCCGGTCAAGGACGGCAGGTTCTGGATAACCCCGGCGGTGGATTGCGAAGAAGCCGTCACCTGATAGCCGCCTTGACCGGTAAACGCGAATCCGGAGGTGGTGCCAGTGGCCGCACTTAAGGTTCCCTGCGGCACCAGAGACGCGTTAAAGACGTTGTCGCCGATGACGAATGTGTTGTACGAGGAGGCTGCAAATGCGCCCGACAGAGAAGACAGACTCGCGTCCTTGCGCGCCGCCGTGAATGTATTGGCGGCAGCGGAATACAGCATTACCTGGCCATCGGGGTCAGCCACCAGGATGGAGGCTCCGTTGGGCGAATTTGTAACCACCGCGGTGACCGATAACTGATTTTGGAAAACTCCTAAAGAAGGCAACTGACTGGCCGTGCCCGCCTGGAAATTCACGGTGTCGATCACTCCCGTATTGGTGGCATTGTTATTCGCCACCGCCAATATGGCGTTGTTCGAGGAGGCCACGGAATGGCCGAAATGACTGAATGGCAGCACTATCGGCTGTACGGCCTGCATCGCGTTCAAGTCGAAAACGGATAATAATTGGGAATTATCGTTGGCCACCAGCAGGTAGTTGCCATCGTTGCTGATGGTCATAAAAGTCGGGGTGGTGGCCGTCCGCAGGGCGACGATCATCTGATTGGTGGAGCCATCGAAGAACTCGACCTCGTTCTTGTCCTGGCGCACAATGTAGAAGCGGTTGCGAGCCGGGTCGGGCAGCAAGTCGGTAAGCACGCCGGGAACGTCGACCACCGTGCCGCGCTGGTATTCGTCCGGAACGCTCACCAGCAGGCGCACCGAAGGCGGTACGTTCACGGCGGACGCGGAACTGATATTCAATGTGATGGCGGTGGTTCCCTGGCTCTGAAACTGCGCTGGATCCACGGTTACCGTCACTTTCGCGGGTGTCATGCCGCTGGCGGGGGAAACCGTCACGCCGGCTTGGTTGGTCGAAATCGTGAAATCGGTCTGATTGCCGCCCGGATCGCTGATCGTCATGCTCTGCGACACAACGCTCCGGTTGCAAAACGTGGTCTGGACTAAAAGGTCTTCATGGTCCGCCGCCAGACGGTGCGCCTTTTTCAATGAGCCTACCGGGAATACCGTCACGCCGCTATCGGAGATTGCGTAGAGCACGGTGCCCGCGGAATTTAAGATGATCCGTCCGATAAGGTTTTCCGGAATCTGGATGCGGCCGGCCACCGTCAGGTTGTCGTTCGCCATGATGAGAAGTGTTGGCAGGCCGGTGGAGGACGCCGAACCTGCCGTCGTGCCAGAGGAGGTGTAAGGTGGGCCGAGTGGCTGGGATGCATCGGGGATTTGACCGTATATGATGCCGTTGGTGGAGTCGATAGCGTGTCCCGTGACGTTGGTGGAACTTACTACGTTGGGATATCTCGCCTGTATTTCGAAGGCTTGGTTCAACAGCACCCACCCAATCATGGCGTAGGAGCCGTCGTAGGCCACGCTCACGCGCGGTAACAGCGGCGGCGTGGTCACCCACGTAAAAGCTGACAGGGTATTGGTGACGGCGTAGTATTGATAGATGACCTGGGTTCCCGTTCCAGCTCCGCCGATGCCCCAAATCACCGTACCGTCGCCAGAAGTAGTCAGCGCAGTTTCTATGATCTGCCCCGGAAATGTCGGCACCGAAACAGGCATGGTGTTGGCCAGGTTGGCCAAAGTACTTACCACCTGCAGCGTTCCGTTGGTGGGATTCAGAGTATAGAAACCCGTGGTGGTGACCACCAAGGCCATGCCGGGCCCGCTGAGGTTGGCCGCCCCGTTTTGCGGAACCGTGGCGAAGAACGCCACTCCCAGGGGCGGATCGCCCGTAACGAACGTCTGCTGGGTGTTGTCCGGCAGATGAATCAGGGTAAGCAGGTTGGCGCTAGGCACGGGCGTGGTGCTGCTGTTGTTGAAGTGGGCCACCAATAAATATTGGGCATCGGGCGAAAGCGCCAGCGATCCCGGTTGGGCGGCGACGTTGATCGAGGTCTGAATGGTGTTCGTGGCCGTCGACATGACGTCGATCTGGTTAGCGGTGAAGTTGGCGATATACAGCAACCCCCGGGTCTCATCCAAGGCCTCATCCGAGGCCTGCCCGCCGACGGCGACGACCGTCCCGAACGTGGCGCCCGAGCACGGCGTCGGGGAAACTGTCAATGCCGTCAGGGCGGTCAAAATCAGGAAACCGTAGTAACGCATAGGTGGACTCTTCAAACGATACGATTAAATGCCCGCGGAGCGGTGGAATCAATGATCGAAAAGGCTAATAAACTGTGCATTACCAAAGTTAGTCGTGTATTTGTGGGCATTTACTCCTATACTGCACCAGTGGGAAAAGGCTGCCGGCGCGCGGAAGCGCAGTGTTTGCGGCGCCTTGGGAACCTGAGCCATGAGGAAAAATCATTCGAGATTCCTATCGCTGTCCGCGGCGCTGCTGGTAACGGCATTCGTTCCGGCGGGCCGCGCGCAGACGGGTACGCAGACGACCGTTCTAGCCAGCCCTTCGGGCCCCTGGTTCGCGGTGGACGGAACGGTCTACTTTAATGCGATGAGCGCGTTCTGGCCGGTGGGTAGCGTGCATACGCTGTCGATTCCGCAGGGATCGGGATTCTCCTCTGGCCTCGACGGGCTTAGCCAGTATCAATTCCAGAATTGGTCTTGGGCGGGCAGCTCGAGCCAGGAGACCTCCGTTCAGGTGATTGCCAGCCCCTCCGTCACCCAATACACCGCGGCGTTCAACGTGCAATATCTGCTCCAATACCAGGTGGCGTGCAATCCGGCGCCCTGCACCGGCGTGCCGGGTGAAGCGGGCTTTTCTGTTCAAGGATGGTTCAACGGACCGAACGGCTCCCTAGCGGTCTGGCAGTCTCCCGGGGCTAGCACGGTATTCAGCGTCTATGTAAACCCTGGCTGGCTCCTGGAGGGTTGGCAGGTCGGGAACAGCCCCCTGGTTGCGAGTCCGACGTATAGCCTCACATTGAACGCCCCAACGACGGTGACCGCAGTCTTCATACCCGCTGCGCCCGTGACTTTGGTCACCAACCCGCCCAACCTGAATGTCTACGCCGACGGCAGCCTCATGAATACGCCCAGCACCCTCGAATGGGGGCTGGGAACGAGCCACCTCGTGAGCGGGCTCAATCTCACCAACGACAACACCGGAAAGCAATGGGTCTTCGCGTCGTGGAGCGATGGAGGAGCCCAATCCCATAGCTACGTGGTCGGCAACACCCCCGCTCCGGAAACGGTTACCGCTACTTACGCCGCCGCGGCGACCCCGCTCTTCCTCACTTCGCCCATCAATCTCAACCTGGTGGTCGACGGCCAGGTTCTGCCGCCACCCTACTCTTATATATGGGGGGTTGGATCGACCCACACCGTTGCCGCAACCACACCGCAGACGGACGCGCAGGGAAACGCCTGGGCATTCCAATCGTGGGACGACGGCGTAACAACCCCTGCTCGCACGATCACAATTCCCGTGGGCCCGAACGACCGGCTGACGGCCCTGTACAGCCAGCAGGCCACGCTTACAGTCAACAGCACCATTGCGGGGCAGGCGGTGACCGTCGACGGATCGCCGTGCACCACACCCTGCACCGTCACGCGTAAGCCGGGCGCGCAAGTTCACGTAAGCGCGCCGGCGTCGGTACCGCTGAGCAGCAGCTCCCGCCAGGCTTTCCTGGGCTGGTCGACCGGCGGCGGAGCCACGGTAGCCGGCGACTGGATCGGCGCCTTGAATACCGCCAGCACCTCCATCACGGCAACTTATCATTTAATGAACAGTCTGACCGTCACCGCGAGCCCGTCCAAAGGCGCCGCCTTGCACCTTTCGCCAACCTCGCCGGACGGCTTCTACGATTCCCAAACCAAGGTCGTCATCACTGTAACGCCGCGGCCCGGCTACCGGTTCAGCAGTTGGAGCGGCGATCTTTCGGGATCCTCGCCCAGCGGGTCGCTGACCATGAACGTGCCCCATAGCGCGGTAGCGGAGCTCGCCGCCGCGCCTTACATTTCGCGCGGGGGCGTGAACAATGGCGCCGGCATGGGCGTTCAGTCGGGAGTAGCGCCCGGGTCGGTTGCCTCCATTTTCGGCGACAGCCTGGCGGCCGGCACCGCGGTGGGCCCGGCGAATCCGCTGGCTAGAACCCTGGCGGGAGCGACGGTGCACATCGGCACGCGCTCGCTGCCGCTCTACCTGGCCTCACCCACGCAGATTAATTTCCAAATTCCGCCGGATCTCGCGCCGGGCACCCAGGCCGTCACCGTGAGTTCGCCGGGCATGGCGGACGTGACGAGCGACTTCACCATCGTGCGCGATGCGCCCGGGCTTTTCCCGGCGGTGATCGACGGACAAACCTACGCCATGGTCATGCATGAGGATGGAACCCCGGTGACCGCCGCCGCGCCGGCCCGGCAAGGCGAATTGCTCACCGCCTACGGAACCGGATTCGGACCTACGGACCGCGTCCGGCCGGAAGGGGCCGCCATACCGGCGACGCCCCGCTACATGCTCCTGGACCCCGTGACGATCGCGGTGGGCGGCAGTGTCCTTACGCCCGAGTCCGCTTTTGCCGCTCCCGGCCAGATAGGGATAGACTTGGTTCAATTCCGGCTGGACAGCAGCGCGCCTTCCGGCGCCGCGATCCCGTTTTCTCTGACGATAAACGGCGTGAACAGCAATACCCTGCCCTTGCCGATTCAGTAGCTCCGCCTAAGTCGACTGTTTTAGTTTTGTGGGGCGGGCTTCAGCCCACTGGAGTTTGGCCTTGTTAGTCGGGCAGGCTTCAGCCTGCGGCCGGCTTCCACGAGGCCCGACGAATTTCTCTGGCTTCGCCACGGGCGCACCGAAGGGCACGAAGCAGGAGGAAATTTCCCGAGGCGGGCTGAAGCCCGCCCCACCCAAGACGCCCCGATCCCGCGGTGGGGCGGGCTTCAGCCGGCTTCAGCCCGCCAAGAGCCGCCTGGAAGGCAGCCAGGATTGGCCTCCTCACAGAGCGCCCACGACACGTTTTTCGGCCGCGTTCTACAAGCCTTGTGCCCGCCCTCGATATCTGTTACTACTTACGAATGTCATTTCCCCGGATGACCGTTCGAGTCGCCTTACTCCCTCTCGTCCTATCCGCCGCGTCAGCGGCCACCGACCCGCTTTATAAGTCCATGCGGGGCGCAGCGCTCGCAGATTCTTTAGTCGTCGAGAATATCGTCATCAAGCGCGATGTCGGCGTCATTACGCTCAAGACCGGCTCAATTGCATTTACGGCTCCGGCCATGGGCCGCGACACCATCGCGGTATTCGTGGGCGAGGGAGAGTTCGCCTTCACCGCGCTCTCGCCCATCGATAAGAATTACATGGCGAGCTTGACCGGGCAGGAATCGATCTCCGAACAATTCGATCGTGCCCTGTTCTGCTTCAGCGACGATACCGGCAAGGAGATCCGCGCCTCGGCCAAGACTCCGGCCAACGATCCCAAGCTGGCCGACGCTTTGCGCGACTATCGCAAGCACCTGCGCTCCCGCGTGGAATCGCCGCGCTCCCTGCTCGAGGCCATGCTCACCGACGAATCCATGGACAACTTAGAAGCTGACCTGTTGACCGATCTATATAATCCGCATGCGCCGGGCTTCTTCAGCGCCTACCTGCACGGCCGCAAGCACTCCGATCTTCGTTTTCACGTGCGCCCGCGCGGCGCGTTCCCGGGGATGATGGGCACACCGGAAGAGGTGGCCGTCATCAACCTCGACCCGCAAGGTAACCAGGAAGGCATCTGGTACCTGTCGCACTTGGGGAGCGAAATCACCAGCCATAAAGCCAGTTCCGACGAGAACAATCGAACCGTGCAAGCGGACTCTTACAAGATCGATACCGCCATCGCCAAGAACGACCACTTCACGGCTACCACCGAGTTACAATTTCATGCGGTAACCGAGGGCGATCGCGTGATCAAGTTCTCGCTGTTGCCGAATCTCCGTGTGGACCGCGTCTCGACGGGCGGCCAGGACGTACCGTTCATCCAGGAAGACAGGAAAGAGGACGCCTGCTTCTACGTGGTAATGCCGGAAGCCATGGCCAAGGGCAGCGCCCACCAGTTACTCATCGAATATACCGGCGACAAGGTGGTCCACAAAGAGGGCGGAGGCAACTTTTCCGTGGAGGCGCGCGAGAGCTGGTATCCCAACGTCAACACCTTCCGCGACCATGCGCGCTACGATCTCACCTTCAAGGTGCCGAAACAATACACCCTGGTCTCCGTGGGCAACCTGGAAAAGCAATGGACCGAGAAGGACACTGCCTGCACCCACTGGGTTGCCGACACGCCTGTCGCGATAGCCGGCTTCAACTACGGCATTTTCAAAAGCAAGAAACTAACCGATAAGGATTCCGGTTTCGTCACCGAAGGCTACGCCACCACCGAACCGCCGGACGTCCTGGCGGGAGTGGGACGCGAAGGTCCGCTTACCGGGACCATGGCTCCGTCCAGTATGATGGAGCAGCCCATGAACGAAGCGCAGGTTGCCGAGCGCATTTACGATCTCTGGTTCGGCAAGTCGGAGTTCAAACGGATTGCCATCACCCAGCAACCGCAGTTCAATTTCGGACAATCCTGGCCCACGCTGGTGTACTTGCCGTTGTTTGCGTATCTCGACCCCACCCAGCGCTACGCGCTACTGGGACACATCGACAGCGGACTCACGGATTTCGTGGACGAGGTGACGCCCCACGAAGTGTCGCACCAGTGGTGGGGCCACATGGTGGGTTGGAGCACTTACCACGATCAATGGCTTTCGGAAGGCTTCGCCACCTTCTCGGCCGGCCTGTACTTGCAACTTACTGAGAAGACGCCCGACAAATACCTGAAATACTGGCAGAATGCGCGCCTGTACCTGCTCGAAAAAAACAGCTTCGGCAACCGCAGGAACGACGCCGGCCCCGTCTGGCTGGGCGAGCGCCTCGACAGCGCGAAAAACCGCGCGGCGTACGACGCCGTAGTGTACCGAAAAGGCGCCTACGTGCTGCACATGCTCCGCCAGATAATGTTCGACGACAAAGAGGGCGACAAGCCGTTCATCGACATGATGCACGACTTCGTCAGCCAGTACACGAACAGGAACGCCTCCACGGAGAACTTCGAAAAGGTCGTGGAGAAACACATGAGCCCCGGCATGAACCTCGCGGGGAATGGCAAGATGGACTGGTTCTTCTACGAATGGGTATACGCTACGGCCGTTCCGCGTTATAAGTTCGACTACACCCTCACCGACGCCGATGGCGGCAAGTGTTTGTTGAAAGCTACCCTGACGCAGAGCGAAGTACCGGCAAACTTCCTGATGCCCGTGCCAATCTACGTAGATATGGACGGCCGCATCGTGCGCCTGGGCGCGGTCGGCATGCTGGGCAACTCCACCAGCAAAGAGATAAAGGTCACGTTGCCGAAAAAGCCCAAACGGGTGATGGTGAACTACTGGCACGACGTGCTCGAAGCACTGTAGACTGGCGTATTGGCCCTTACTCCGCGCCGGCAACTGGGACTCTTCGACGCCACCATGATCGTGATGGGCGGCATCGTCGGTTCGGGCATTTTCATCAATCCTTACGTGGTGGCTCGGCATGTCCACACGCCGTTTCTGATTCTGGGCGTGTGGCTGGCGGGCGGGGCGCTGGCCATAATGGGTGCGTTCATCTGGGCAGAGCTGGCCACGCGGTTGCCGGGCGCGGGCGGCAACTATCTGTATCTGAAGGTGGCGTACCACCCCTCCGTGGCCTTCGTTTACGGCTGGGTGCTGCTGCTGGTAACCCAGACGGGCGGGATGGCCGCGGTGGCCGTGACCTTCGCGCGCTACTTCCGCGAGATCACCGGCTGCCCGTGGAGCGACAGCGCGATCGCGGCCACCACCCTGCTGACGCTGACGGCCATCAACTGCCTGGGAGTGCGCGCGGGCAGCAACGTGCAGAGCGCGCTGATGCTGCTGCGAGCCGCGGCTATCGCGGGGATGGTGGTGCTGGGGCTGGTATTGGGCGGCGGGCACATTCATCCACTGCCTTTGCTTGACCAGCCCGTGAGCTTCGGACTGATTGCGGCCATCGGGGCGGCGATGACCCCGGTGGCGTTCGCCTACGGAGGATGGCAGACCGCCAGCTTCGTGGCCGAAGAGATGCGCGATTCGCGCCGCGACCTTTCGCGCGGCCTGCTGCTGGGCGTGAGCGGCGTGATCGCGCTGTACCTTTCGGCGAATTTCGTGTGCCTGAAAGTGCTGGGGCCGGCGGGGTTGGCAGCCACGCGCACTCCGGCCACGGCGGTGATGCGGGCGGCGCTGGGCGATACGGGCGCGCTGTGGATCGCGATAGGCATTGCGGTTTCCACACTGGGGTTCCTGAGCCAGAGCATTCTGACGGCTCCCCGGGTGTATTACGCCATGGCGCGCGACGGCCTGTTTTTCGCAACCCTGGGGCGGCTTTCGCCGCGGACGGCGGTGCCCGCGGCGGCCATTGTAGCGCAAGGGCTCGCCGCCACGGTGACTGCGCTGCTGGGAACTTACGAGAAGATTCTCAACTACGAAGTGGCCGTGGATTTTATTCTCTTCGCCCTGGTGGCGGCGTCGCTATTCGTATTCCGGAAGCGCGAGGGCTGCGCTACGGCGGCGGGCGTCCACAAAGTGCCGGGCCATCCCTATACCACGGCGCTGTTCGTAGTGGCGTGCGTGGCGATTGTGGCCAGCACGGTGTGGGCCGACCCCGGAAACTCGGTGAAGGGCTGGTTGATTCTGCTTACGGGCATTCCCGTATATTTGTATTGGAGCCGGCGACATTCGTGAGCCATAAATATTCCGAGTACATGCACTGGGCCAAAACCGCCAGCAAAGCGCCGCTCAATCTGGCCACCAGCGGAGTGGGTTCGTTCCCTTTGCGCGAGCTGCCGTTCGATTTCGCGCAACTCGAGATCAACGGGCCCAACAGCTACGGCTATCCGCCGTTGAAGCAAGCCATCGCCCGGCAGTACGGCGTGGACGCGGACTCGGTGGTGACCGCCGAGGGGACGTCGATGGCCAACTACCTCGCCATGGCCACGCTGCTCGAAGCGGGCGACGAGGTGGCCATCGAGCATCCGGCCTACGGGCTGCTGGTGGATGCGGCACGATATATCGGCGCATCGGTCAAACGCTTCCCGCGCCGCGAAGAGAACGGCTACGCGGTGGACCCGGAGGAAGTGCGGCGCGCGGTGACGCCCAGGACCCGGCTGATCGTGCTGACCAATCTGCATAATCCGTCGAGCGTGCTCACGCCGGATGCGGTGCTGCGCGAAGTGGCGGATATCGCGCGCAGCGTGGGGGCGCGGCTGCTGGTGGACGAGGTGTATTTGGACGCGGTGTACGAGGGCACACCGCCCACGGCCTTCCGGATCGGCCCGGAAGTGATCGTGACCAACAGCCTCACCAAGGTCTACGGGCTCAGCGGACTGCGCTGCGGATGGGTGTTGGCCGAGCCCGATCTGGCGCGCGCCATGTACGCGATGAAGAACGTATTCGGGTCGATCGGAGTGCATCCGGGCGAATTGCTGAGCGTGGCGGCGTTCCAGCATCTCGATGCCATACGCGAGCGGGCGCGGAAGGTGGTGGAGGCCGACCGCTCGGCCCTCGCGGAGTTCCTCGACGCGAACGGCGAAGTCGCGGCGGTGCAGACGGCGTGGGGGACTACGGCGTTTTTGCGATTGAAAAACGGCGGCGCGGAGGTGTTTCTCGAACGGCTGCGCGCGCGGTATGAGACTTCCGCGGTGCCGGGGCGATTTTTCGAGATGCCGGAACATTTTCGCGTGGGTATGGGCGTGGACGCGGCGATGTTTCGCGAAGGCTTGCGCCGCGTCGGGCTGGCGCTGGCCGGGGGTGCTTATTAACCGGCTAATCTTTCCTCATTCTCTGGGGTTTCGTTTTCGGACCGGCGAGGCTGGTCATCGATGCATTATCGGCCCTTCCTCATGAAAGTCAAGGGTTTTCGATGTGATTGAAAAATCGGCTGGAAAAGAAATAATCGAGTGCGGGCCATTCCCCGCCGCTCTGCTACGCAGAGTACTTTAAATTTGGGGATTAGCCGGTTAAGTGCTTAACCGTTTTGGGTTCAGTCCCAGCAACCGCTCCCTAACCCGGCATGGCCGGAACCAAACAGGCCGCAATCTGAAAGAGTTCGTGGCCCATGCACATATGCTTCTGAACCGCATAAACATTGCGCGAAACGCACACCGCCAAAAATACTCCGCCATTTTGGCGGGAATTCAACTTCGTAGGTACTTACGGTTGCGGCCCTGTTACGGTTGCCTCGTGTTTGCGGCTACTTTATAGAACCGCGACCATAATAGAAGGGAGCGGTCCGCGGACGCCCATTCCCCCAGATCGGTTAAGCACCCGCTGGCGGGTTAACGGACCCTTTTGTGCTATAAAACATATAAATGCGGCCGCTGTTATGGATTCCGCTGCTGCTTGCCGGATGCTTGCACGCCCAGCCGGGCAGCGCGGCTGGCGTGGTGGTCGATCAGACCGGGAAACCGCTGCCAAAGGTGCATTTGCGGTTCATTGGTGGCGACTTCGGCTCGCAAAACGGCGTCGACACGGTTTATGGCGCCATTACTGACGCCGCCGGCCAGTTCTCCTTGGATGGGATCAAGCCCGGGCCGTATATCGTACTCGCCGAACGCGCCGGGTTTATTCAGATCGCGACGGGTGCGTCGCCCATCGGATTCGCAACCCTCCCTTTGAAGCCTGGACAGCACGTGACCGATTTCAAAATCGTGATGACGGCGCGGGCGTCGATCGTGGGGCGCGTGGTGGATGAATACGGCGACCCGGTGCAGGGCGTCAGCGTGCAAACCGAGCCCGTACCGCCCGACAAGCTCCAGGTAAGTGTGTTCGGCAGGGGGGACGCGCAAACCGACGACCGCGGAGAGTTCCGATTGATCGCCGCGCCCGGCAAGTTTTATCTGAAGGCGATATTCAACCAGGGGAGTCAGCCGGAAATCCGCACCGATGGCACGTCCGGCGCGCCCTTCACGACTACGTATTTCCCCAGCGGTGCCAATACCAGCGCGGCTTCCGTGGTGGAAGTGGCGGCGGGGCAGGATGTGGCGGGCATCGAAATCCACCTGTTGCGAGCGGGGGCCGGTGCGGCGCCACGCAGCCTCACGGTTAGCGGGACTGTGACGGGCACGCCTGAGAACGGGAGCGCCACCGTGATGCTGCGTTTCGGCGAAAGCGCCGGGCAGCTTAACGGCTCGCGCGTCGCCATGGCCGGGGCGGATGGCAAGTTTTCGGTGACCGGAATGCAGCCGGGTTTTTACAGCGCCGTGGCGTTCCACTCGTCGGGAAAGACGATGCTCGCCAGCCGTCCGGTGAATTTCCGCCTCGATACCGCCGATGAGACCGGCCTCGAACTGTCGCTGGCGCCGGGAGAGGAGTTGACCGGCAAGCTGGAATTCGTGGGCGATGCGCCGGCGGGCGCTGCTGAGAAGCGGACGGTGCGGCTGGAATCGACCGACATGTCCAACCCTTTCGGCCAGACCGAACCGCTGGCGGCGGAAGTGGGCCAGGACGGATCGTTCCGCATTCCGAATCTGCTGCCGGGCAAGTTCCGGCCCGTGGTGGAACCGATACCGGAGAATGGCTATCTGAAAGAGGTCGCGCTGGATGGCAAGGCCGTACCCGACCGGGTGCTCGACTTTTCGCAAGGCGTGGGCGGATCGCGTCTCAAGATTACGGTTAGCCGCGCGGGAGCGCAGATTTCGGGCCGGGTCCTGGACAAAGACGGCGAGCCCGCGGTCGGGATGGTGATGGTCTTCTTCGTCACCGATCCCAAGGAAGCGGAAGAGGGCAACACGGCGCGGGTCACGGACGGCAAATACAGCTTCAAGGCGCTCCCTCCAGGAAAATATCGTCTGTTCGCCATCGATATCCTGGAAGTGTTTTCGGCGGTCGCCGGGGCCGGGAACGAAGACGAAATCATGAAGCAGCTCTTCGACGCCGCCGAGGAAATCGAAGTGAAGGAGGGCGACCGCATGTCCAAGGACGTTCCGGTGTGGACCAAGCTGCCGGAGAAGAAGGAGGCCCGGTAGTATGCTCGCTCGCTGGCTGTGGATGCTGCCGGTAGCAGCCGTAATTCTGGCGCAGACCGCGCCGCAACCCGCCAGTGTGTCCGGTACAGTGACCAATTCCGTGACGGGCGAGCCTATCTTGCGGGCCCACGTGACAGTGCATTGCATGTCCCAAGACCGGCAGCAGGGCCAGCAGGCTTATGGTGCGCTGACCAACGCAAAAGGCGAGTTCTCAATCGCTCCGCTGCCGCCCGGAGATTGCAGCGTGAACGCCGAACACATCGGGTTCGTGCCGGCTCCACCCTCCGACACTTATTCGCTCTCGAGCGGTACGCATAAGGAAGGCCTGAAGTTGACCCTCACGCCCACGGGCGCCATCGCGGGACGCGTGGTGGACGCGGACGGCGAGCCGGTGCAGGGCGCCACTATTTCCGTGGGGTCCGGGGGGAACAACTCCGGGAGTGCCACGTCGGACGACAAGGGACAATTTCGAATCGGTGGATTGCGGCCGGGCAAATATCGCGTAAAGGCCACTCCGCAATCGCTGCCGTTCCCGCCGGAAGTTCGCAGCGATGGCACCCAGGAGCAGCATAACGCGGGGACGTATTATCCCGATTCCGTAAACGAGAAGACGGCGCAGCGCCTGGAGGTGAAAGCGGGAGCGGAAGTAAGCGGGGTCGACATCCGGCTGGTGAGAACGCCCATCGTGCTGGTAAGCGGCAAAGTTACCGGCATTCCGGAGGGCGTCAAGAATGTGATGGTGATGGCGATACCCGGGGGCGGTGCAAGCACTGCGGCGGATGGAACATTCAAGATGTGGCGGCTGGATCCGGGCAAATACACGCTGCAAGCCCAACACTTCGCGGGCCAGACGCAACTCCATTCGGCGCCGGTCGAGATCGAAGTGGCCACCGTGAATCTGGAGCATCTGGAACTGCGAATGGTTCCGCCGTTCGAAATCGCGGGGCAGTTGCGCTTCGATGACGACCAGGCCCGCGAGGCGCCGAAGCCTCCGACGCGGCCGGACGGTACTGCTCCGCCAGCCCCACCTCCCCAACCGCGCCGCGTGGATCTGCATTCTCTCAATCCGCAGTGGGGCCAAGCGGCCCATGCGTCGGTGGGTGCGGACGATTCCTTCATGCTGGAGAAAGTCCAACCGGGACGTTACCGTCTGATGCTAACCGGGACGTCGGGGTATGTGAAATCGTTGCGCGCCGGCGAGACCGAAGTGGACGGCGACATTCTGGACGTGCGCAATGGTTCGGTGGGGCCGCTCACCGTGACCGTAAGCTCCAACTTCTGCGAGGTTTCCGGCACGGTGAGCGACAGCAAAGGTCCGGTGGCCAATGCGCCGGTGGTGCTGGCGGCACTCGAAGATCCATCGAGTTTTCGGACGGGGCAATCGGACTCCGCCGGCACTTACAAGTTCCGAGTCCCGCCCGGTAAGTACAAACTGGCGGCGGTTGACGAAGTCCCTATGTCCTGGGGATTTCAGGGGCCGGATCTGGACGAGTACGAGCCCGAGAGCCTTGACCTGAGCGCCGGTGACAAGATTACCAAGGATCTGGTGCAGCGCAAGTAGAATTCCCCAAACGGAATTCTTCAGATCGGCGTTCATCGGTGTTTATCGGCGGCTCATTATCCAGTGCCGGCCTTGCGCCAAACGCCCCAAGAAGATCCATTAGCCGCCGATAAACGCAGATAAACGCCGATACCCCAGTGAAGTCACGAATCGGAAATCAGGTGTCCCCGTCATCCGCTCGTGATATTCTCGGAAATAAGGCGAGGGATGAACATCCGGAAGGCAACGGCGACGCTGGCATGCGGCCTGGCCCTGGCCGGCGTATTGCTTGCCTTCCAGCGCCCATTCCGCGAATTCGACGGCATCGAGCACCGCATCGGCGAGACTCCCCTGCCGCCCGACTACCAGGAAAGGACCGAGTTCGCCTTCGCCCGCCTGATGTATCCGCCCGGCGAGGGCCGCATCAACGGCTATTACGGGCGCGATCTCGACTGGCACACCGGAATCTCCGACTGGTCGCAGGATTTTCCCCCCGCCGACCGCCATTTTTCGCTCGCCGTCCGCCGCCTCACACGCGTCCACACGCGGTCCGTCGAACAGTGCGTCAATCTGGACGAAGGCGACCAATTCGACTGGCCGTGGCTCTACGCCGTCCAGGTGGGCGAATGGGGCCTCACGGACGCTCAGGGCAAGGCACTGCGCGAATACCTGCTGCGCGGCGGTTTTTTCATGGCCGACGATTTCCACGGCGCCTTCGAGTGGGACGTCTTCGAAAAGGTAATTAAGCGCGCCTTCCCGGACCGCGAAATCCGCGACATCCCCGATGACGACCCCATCTTGCACACGGTTTACGACATCAAGGATCGCATCCAGATCCCCGGCCAGGCCCACCTCCGCCTGGGCTATAAGCAGCCACGCTTCCCCACCGGTCCCGATGACGGCAAAGGCGCCCACTGGCGCGGTATTTACGACGACCAGGGCCGCATCATGATCGCCATCTCGTACAACTCCGACATCGGCGACGCCTGGGAATACGCCGACGATGCCTACTACCCCTCGCCCTTTGCCGATCTGGCCATCCGGCTGGGCGTCAACTACATCGTTTACGCCATGACGCGGTAGGCTACATGGGGCAGGTTAGCAACCGGTTGACAACCTGCCCCACTTAAGATCAAAGTTTCGGACTCCTTTGGACCGCGTACCGCGGCAGCACTGCTCTCCACTGACTGCCTCACGGACGGTCTGCTCCGCATGCTGCCCTAGCTAGCGGGCTGAAGCCCGCTCCGCGAAGAGTGGGGCGGGCTTCAGCCCGCCAGGGGCGAGGCTCGCTCGCCTGCATTCATCGTCATGGGCAGTCAGTGGTCCCATGGATGTAGCGCGGCAAACGCGTGAGGGATGCTGAAAGCTGACAGCTCATCCTCAACAGCTCCTCATTTGAAACCCCCACCCCGGTAATGATACAGTCCCTTCATGCGTAAATTGTCCGCTAGTCTCTCGCTTGCTCTCGCCGTATGTCTGTGGGCGCAAACCGGCTCGCCCGAAAAAGTCGATCTCGCCGTCCTGCACCGCATCAAAACCGAGGCCTTCGCCAGCCGCTCCAAAGTGATGGACACGGCGTTTTATCTCACCGACGTCTATGGCCCCCGCCTCACCGGTTCCCCCGCCGCCAAACAGGCCGGCGATTGGGCCGCAAAAGCGCTCTCCAGTTGGGGCCTCTCGAACGTCGCCATGGAAAAATGGGCCTTCGCGGGCGCCGGCTGGAGTTGCACCCGGTATGTCGCCATGATGACCGAGCCCGAGTTCCAGCCCATCATCGGCTTTGCCCAACCGTGGAGCCTCGGCACCAACGGTCCCGTCACCGGCGAAGCCGTGCTCGCCGTGATCGCCAACCCCGAAGACATGGCGAAATACAAAGGCAAACTGAAAGGCAAGTTCGTTCTGACGGCCACGCCGCACGCTTCCGAAATGGTCACCACCGCATTTGCCCATCGCCTCACCGACGCCGAGCTGGCCGCCGCCGAAGAATCGCCCGACCCCACCAGCGGCAATCCCGCCAGCCTGCCTCTGGGCTTTCCCCCGCGCAATCCGGCAGCCGGCGGCGCGCGCGGCGGACGCGGTCCGGGCGGACCGGGCGGACGCGGCGCGCAAAACGCGCTTCGGGCCCAACTCGTCAAATTCTATAAGGACGAAGGCGTGCTCGGCCTGCTCACCCCCGGCAACGGCCCCGATGGCGGCACCGTAGTCGGCACCGGCTCGCAGTCCACCGAGGAGAACGCGCAAATCGCTTCCATCATCGTCACCAACGAGCACTACAACCGCATCGCCCGCCTGCTCGACAAAGACATTCCCGTAAAACTGGAGCTCGACATCCAGACGAAATTCACGCCGCCGGCCGATTCCTTCAACATCGTCGCCGAAATTCCCGGAACCAACCCCAATGCCGGCACGGTGATGCTCGGCGGCCACTTCGATTCCTGGACCGGAGGCACCGGCGCCACCGATAACGCCGCCGGCTCCGCGGTCGCCATGGAGGCCATCCGCATCCTCAAGGCGCTCGATCTCAAAATGCCGCGCACCGTTCGCCTGGCCCTGTGGACCGGCGAGGAGGAGGGTTCGCTAGGCTCGCGCGCCTACGTCCGCGATCACATCCAGGGCCCCGACGGCCCGCTGCCCGAACAGTCCAAGATATCGGCCTACTACAACCTCGACAACGGCAGCGGCAAGATCCGCGGCATGTACATGCAGGACAACGACGCCGTGCGGCCCATCTTCGAGGCGTGGGTGGCGCCCCTGCACGATCTGGGCGCCGACGCCCTCACGATCCGCGCCACCGGCAGCACTGACCATACCAATTTCGACAACACCGGCGTGCCCGGATTCCAGTTCATTCAAGATCCGCTGGAATACGCGTCGCGCACGCACCACTCCAATATGGACGTGTATGACCGCCTGCAGGTCAACGACCTGGAGCAGGCCTCGGCGGTGATGGCCTGGTTCGTCTACAATACGGCCACCCGTCCGGAGATGCTGCCGCGCAAGCCCATCATGCCGGGGCGCGGGGGCGGACGCGGACGCGGGACAGGCGGCCAATAGGTAACCCGCAGCCGGTTTCCCGCATCTCAACTAACGGATGGCCAAACTGTCGCGGCGGAGTCTGCTCGGGGCGCTGGGTCTGATCCCGGCGGCCCGCTGGTGTGTACCGCCAGGCCGCGCCCAGCAGCAGAATCCGCCTGCGCCCGGATTTTCCACCACCGTCAAGGTGGTCAACTTGTTCGCTACCGTCCGCGATAAGCAGGGGAAAGTGGTAACCGACCTCACCCAGGACGATTTCCTGCTCGATGAGGAGGGGCAGCCGCAGACCATCCGCTATTTTTCTCGGGAGACCGATCTGCCGTTGACGCTCGGGCTGCTGGTGGATACCAGCGGCAGCGAGCGTAACGTCCTGCCCGACGAACGCAGGGCCAGTTTCCGGTTCCTCGATAAGGTAGTGCGCGAAGACAAGGATATGGCTTTCGTGATCCACTTCGATTTCGAGGTGGAGCTGCTCCAGGACCTCACCAACTCGAAAGCCGCCCTGCAGAAGGCGCTCGACCAGTTGGAGATCGGGCGCGGCCCGCAATTGCAACGGCGCGGCGGAGGGGGCGGATATCCGGGCGGCGGAGGCCGCTACCCCTACCCCGGCGGCGGCGGTGGTGGACGCCATGGCGGCGGCACCTGTCTCTACGATGCCGTTTTTCTGGGCGCCGACGAGATCATGAAGAAGCAGCACGGCCGCAAAGCTCTGATCGTTCTGTCGGACGGCGACGATAGGGGCAGCAAAGTCACCCTGTCGAGCGCTATCGAATCGGCGCAACGCTCCGACACGCTGGTCTATTCCATCCTTTTCGAGGACCCCAACGGCGGCTTCGGCAGGGGCCGAATGGGTGGGGGACGCATGGGCGGGGGACGCCCGGACGAGGAAGACGGCCACAAGGTGCTGCAGCGCCTCTCGCGCGAAACGGGGGCGCATTACTTCGAGGTCTCCAAGCGCCTGCCCATCGACAAGGTGTATGAGGCCCTGGACGAGGAACTCCGCAGCCAGTACAGCATCGGATACACGCCGGACACTAAGGCGGCAACCGGCGAGTATCGGCACATACACCTGACTACTAAGCAGAAATCGCTGATCGTGCAGACGCGCGAGGGGTATTACCCGTCGTAGTAATCTTCTATCCTGGCGGCCGATCGGAATCCTTCTATTGCGCCTCCAGCGCCGCGCATAGCCCGAAGAGCGAGCGCGGATTGCGCGGATTCCGGCGAAGATCTTCTCGCCGGCAGGGGCCTAATTCTTCGACCGTCCCGCGCGGACGAGGGCGTCCGCCCCACCCGCCTATGCCAGCGCCAGATTCAAATTCTCAATCGCCTCGTCGACCTCGGCGGTACTCTTGTAGCCCACCGTCACGCTATCGACGCCGGCATTATTGAAGGCGAACTTCATGGCGGCCTGCCGGTCCTCGCGGGTGGTGAACGAGCCTTCACCCACCAGCTTCATGCTGATGACGCCCATGCCCTGCTGGTGGACCTGCTTGGTGTGCTCCACCACCTCGCTCACATTTCCCAGTCCGCCGGTGGCGAAATCCTCAGCATCCATGTGAGAACCCTTGTGGTTCATGCGGATCATGGCGATTTCGAGCCACTGGTTGCCCGGGGCCTGGCGCAACGCCGGCAGACCGTGCACCGACGCGCCGCGCCCAATGACGGCCTTCTTCACCTGGGCTTCCGAAATTCCGTCCTGCCATCGCGCGGTATCGGCCGGCCAGGTGGCCACGTGCTGGTAGTGCATCAGCATGATGTCGAAGTAATCGGTGTTGGCCAGTTTGCGCAAGTCGTCGATTTTCTGCTGAGGGTCGACGCCCGGACGGGTGGTGACCTTGGACATGAGCCGGTAGCTGTCTCGCGGAATGCCTTTCAGCGCGATGCCCAGCATCTCGTGCATCCCGCCGTAGGTTTCGGAAGTTTCGAAGAAGCGAACGCCGTGGTCGTAGGCGTGGCGGACCAGCCGCGTGAAGCCTTCCTGCCCCATGTTGCGCTGTACCTGGCCGCTGATGGTCCCGGTGCCGAGCGCGAGACGTGTCACTTTGACGCCGGATTTTCCGAGCGTCACCCAATCCGTTGCCGATCCGCGGGCCGCCCGAACGGGCAGCCTTCCGGTACCGGCAAGTACTCCGGCAGCCAGGCCGGCTTTCAAGAAGTTGCGTCGCGAACAGTTAGCCATAAGTCCACCTCCTGATGGGCCAATACTATCACGACTTGCGGCTCGGCGCAGGACCACCCGGCAGTATAATTTGGGATGCGGCGCTTCCGGAACGTGCTGGCGTGGGCGATTTCGCTTTTGGGGCTGGCCGGCGCCCATACCCCCGCGCCGCCGGCCATGGCACCGGGCGCGTGTTTCACCATTCCGGGGCGTGCGGCTCGGACCCGGGATTCCAGTGCGCGGCAGCGAATCCGGCACGCCCGTCAAACTGGCGGATGTTTCCGCGCGGATCGGGCAGGGAGATCGAGCCGTGGATGCCGGTCTGCTGCCGGTGAGCGCGATGCGTATCGATGCCTGGATGCCGGAAGCGGCGCCGCTCGGTGAGGCGCAGCTCACCGTAACGTGCGAGGGGCGCACGAACGCTGGTCCGCACCAGCGGCGGTTTCTATTCGAGCAGCAGCACAGCAATCCGGCCGTCCGTTTCGATACTGTCACCGGTGGCGTTGTGGCTTTGCCGAGGAACTTGCGGCCGGTCCACCAGCTCGTAGGCTTTCACGCTTCCGGTGAAGAGCAGATCGTTGACCACCTTTTCGCGTTCGCGATCGATCTGAGGATCGATCCGGTGGATGAAAGTGCGCTCGGCGTCCGAGAAGTTGATTCCGGTATCGTGCGTGGCGGCCACCGCGAAGACCGGTTTGCCGCCCACCGTGCCGGGTCTGCGCCACATGCGCAGATGATGCCGGCGCGCGAAGGTGTCGTTGGTCTTTTCGAAAACCAGGTCGGCCGGTTTGCCTTCCAGCAGCAGCACGGATACGGGAGCTTCGCCGTAACCGCGGTCCTCGGCGAGCGCGCGCAACGTCTCGAACTTCGACAACGGATTCAGGCTCGCCGCGCCCGACCAGCCCGCTTCCGTGAATGTACGCCGCAGCACATCTTCAGTCGCTACCAGTAATAGGTTGGTGAGATCCGAGGGCGCAGCGGGGTGTTGCGCCACGGTTTGGAACGGCTCGCGCGAGACGAGCTGTAAGAGCATCTTGCGGCCGGCAACCGGCCAGGCGGGCGGCGCTGGAATTCGGACGGGAGGAACGGTCAGCGGCTTCTCGATCTTGAGGGTCATCTCCACGCCGCGCGGGTAGACGATATCGGTGGATGCCTCCTGAAACACGGCTTTCTTTGCCACGCTCAAAACACTGGCGAATCCGCTGTATTGACCGCTCAACTTGTCCAACCCCGCGTCCAACCGTCCGGTGATTGTTTCCGCGGCCAGAATCCCGTTGATCCGGCCGTTCTCGTCGACTTTTTCACGCGCGTTATCGACGGCGGCCACTCGCGCCGCTATGGTCCACTTGGCACCCCCGATTTCGAGTCCCGTAAAGCTGAGCAGCAGCCACGCGCGCTGGTCGGGCGCTGAGGACTGCGCGACCTTCTCCACGGTTCCATGGACCACTGTACCCGGAGCGATCATGGCGTGCCCATTCGCCACCACGGGCGCGATCACTACAGCCTCCACCGGGTCGGCCGCTTTGGAACTTTTCGTGGAGACGGGACTGGTGAGACGAATGGAAATCTCGGTTCCGGCGGGCACCTCCTGTGCCATCGCCAGCACCGGAACCAGGAGCAGGCAGACGCGCATAACCGAATCTTACCGCTTCGCCTTCGGAGAGGCCGAATCTGTGGGCATTCACCACGGCTCTGTCGGAATCAACAACAGGGACGCCAACTCGTTCATTCCATGATGCACCTGTGCGAAACTCAACAGGATGCCGTTGGATTCATCCACAGCCCCCGATTGTGGAATAAAACAACGGCCCGCAACTATCAGAAAATGAAGTGGATATTCGCGCAAAATCGCCGGATGTTTGGCATTGTTCGTGCCCTTATGCGTGACAGAAAGGTTGGACGAATATGACAGTCATCCTGGTTCTGGCAACTTTCCTGGTTTTCATCGTGGTGGATTATGTGTTGAATCACCGTAAAGCGATTCACACGGTCGCGGTCGATGCACCGCGCACTTCCCCTGCGCAGACGATTCCCGACTACGTAGATGGATTCCAGGTTCCCGAGAAAATCTCGTACCACTCCGGCCACGCCTGGTTGGTGCATGAGCGCAAGAATGTGATGCGCGTAGGCGCCGACGAATTCGCCGCGGCCCTGTTGGGCAAACTGGAAAAAATCGAACTGCCCAAGCCCGGCCAGTGGATCCGCCAGGGGCAAAAGGTCCTCACGTTCTATCGCAACGGCCAAAAGACTGAAATGGTCTCGCCCACTGAAGGCGAAGTGATGGAAATCAACGCGGAGGCGATTAAGAATCCCGCGATCGTCCGCCAAGACCCATACGGCAAGGGTTGGTTGGTGGCCGTGCATGTGCCCGACGAAGAGAATACCAGCCGCAACCTGGTGCCGAAGAGGCTGGTAAGAGAGTGGATGCGGGAATCGGTGGAGCGGCTGTACTCCCTGCAACCATCGCTGGCAGGTTCGGTAGCAGCCGATGGTGGCCGGCCGGCCGAAGATCTGCTGGAAGCCATCCCGGAAGCGAATTGGAACCAAGTCACCAGCGAGTTCTTCCTTACCGTCTAAAATTACCGATTCGTCCAGCGTGAGAGCCGGGGCCCTAGGCAGACGCCTACGACCCCGGCTTTTTTGTGTCCAATATCTACCGGTCATTCCCGCCCCGGTTGTCGAACTTACCAACGGTTTGGGTTATACTCACGTCATATCTTCACGGAGGTGCGACGTGATGAGCATGCGTCCCGTGCCGACTGTGGCCGCGATACTCCTGCTGGCGGTTGGCGTCTCCCACGACGGCGGGGCCGCCGGCCGCTTTGACACCAGACTCACCCCAGATCAACAGATCCTTCAGGCGCTCAATCGGCTGACTTTCGGGCCGCGCCCCGGCGACGTGGGCGAAGTCCGGCGCATCGGCGTAGAGAAATGGATTGAGCTTCAACTGCATCCCGAGCACATCCCCGAGAATCCGGAACTGCAAGCCAAACTCGAGCCTCTCGAGAGTCTCCACATGAGCCCGGCCGAAATTCTTCAGGAATATTACCAGCCGGAGAGGATGGGGATTGTGAGAATGGCTCCCATGATGGAGCTGCTGACCAACGAACAACGGCGGAAGCTGAATAACGGGACAGCGGAGGAGCGCAAAGCCGCGATTCTCGCGCTGGATCCCGAAAAGCGCTGGCAGGTGCTCGCCACGGTCAGGCCGAATGTCCTCGAAGGGTTGCCCGACGACATCCAGGAGGAAGCCAGGCTGGCGAAACAGAGGCAGCAGGACGAGCGCATGAAGCAGCAGCGCAAGCTGCACCCGCCGCTGCCAGACCTGTTGACACCCGCCGAAGTGCAAGTCGCGCTCCGGGGCACAAAGGAAGAGCGCGAGAAGCTGTATAGCTCGATGGACCTCACCAAGCGCCAGCAAGTGGCTTGGGCTCTACAGCCGGCGGCATTGGCGAATTTTCCGGAGATGCGGCGCATGGGCACCGTAGCGCGGACTCCGCGCCAGGTGGTGCTGCAGGATCTGCGTGAGGCCCGGGTCTATCGTGCCCTTTATTCCAATCGTCAACTGGAGGAAGTGCTCACGGATTTCTGGTTCAACCACTTCAACGTCTTTGAAAACAAGGGAGAGCCGGAGCAACTCACGCTGGCGAGCTACGAGAACGACGCCATTCGCCCGCACGTACTGGGGCACTTCAAGGATCTGTTGCTGGCCACGGCGCGCCATCCGGCCATGCTGTACTATCTCGACAACTGGAGTTCCATGGCGGGCGAAGTTTTCAACGTTGGACCTTTCGCCCCGGGACCGTTTGGCGGCGAGAATTTTCTCGCCCGGCAGGCCCACGGGCTGAACGAAAACTACGGCCGTGAGCTCATGGAACTGCACACTTTGGGCGTCAATGGCGGATACACGCAGGACGACGTAATCGCCGTGGCGCGCTGTTTCACGGGTTGGACGATTCGGGCGCCGAATTCCAAGCCGGAGTTCACATTCGCCGCCTTCATGCACGACACCGGCGAAAAGACCGTGCTGGGTCACAAGATCGCGGCCGGCGGAGGGGAACAGGACGGTCTGCAGGTGATCGACATTCTGGCGCATCATCCTTCGACCGCGCACTTCATTTCGAAGAAGCTGGCGCAGCGCTTCGTGGCCGACGATCCGCCGGAAGCGCTGGTCGACCGGATGGCCAAGACGTTTCTCAAGACCGATGGCGATCTGCGCGCTGTAATGGAAACCATGCTTACCTCGCGCGAATTCTTCTCCGATGGCGCATGGCAGACGAAGATCAAATCGCCGCTCGAAATGGTGGTGAGCGCGGTGCGCGCCACCGGCGCCGATACCGCCGACACTTTTACTTTGGCCCAGAAAGTGACGGACATGGGCCAGCCGCTGTATGGCAAGCTGGAGCCGTCCGGCTTTAAAGACGGGGCGGAAACCTGGCTGAGCACCGCGAACCTGATGGCTCGCATCGGTTTCGCCAATGCCTTGGGGGCCGGCGAAGTGCCCGGGGTCAAAGTGGACACTACGCGTTTCGCCGGCATGGACGCGGCGGCGATCGCTCACGATCTGCTCAACCGCGACCCATCGCCGCAGACGCTGTCCGCAATCGAAAAAGGGGTGGGTGACAAGCCGGCGAGCCCCGGCTCGGCCATCGGGCTGGTGATCAGCTCGCCCGAGTTCCAAAGGAGGTGAGGTATGTTGACTCGACGCTTTTTTATGAAGGGTTCGGCGTTGGTAATGGCCGGCGCGGGCGCGGTTCCTTCCTGGCTGGGGCGTGCGGCGGCGGCCACACAGGGGAGACGCAAAACTCTGGTGGCCATTTTCCAGCGCGGCGCGGCCGATGGTTTGAGCATTGTGGCGCCGTTCGGGGACAAGCGGTATGCGGACCTGCGCCCGACCATCGGCGTGGCGGCGCCCGGGAACCAACAGCGGCAACCCAACGGAATCGACCTCGATGGATTCTTTGCGTTTCATCCCCAACTCGAACCCTTGAAGCCTCTGTGGGACAAACAGCAACTGGCGGTCGTGGAAGCGGCCGGGTCGCCCGACCCCTCGCGGTCGCACTTCGACGCGCAGGACTTCATGGAGTCGGGCACGCCCGGAGCGAAGGGCGATGGCTGGTTGAATCGCGCCCTGACGCCGGCCACGCCGGAGACTTCCCCGCTGCGCGCTATCGCCATGGGCGCGGTCTTGCCTCGCACGCTGCAGGGCGACCGCGCGGCCATTGCCGTGGCGGACATGCAGCAGTACAAGATGAAGGACGAGACGGCGGCGATTGTGGAAAGCATGTACGAGACATCCACCGACAAGCCCATGGAGAGCGCCGGCAAGGACGCATTCGCAGCCATGAAGATGATCGAGTCGCTGACCGCCGGCAATTACAATCCCGAAAACCGCGCGCAGTACGGCGGCGGGGAACTGGGCCGCAGCTTGCAGCAGGTGGCGCGGCTCATCAAGGCGGATGCCGGGGTGGAAGCGGCGTTTGCCGAGATCGGCGGATGGGACCATCATCAGAATGAGCCGCAGCAATTGCCGCAACTGCTGCGTCAGTTCAGCTCCGCGCTGGCGGGGTTTTGCCAGGATATGGGCGACCGGATGGAGGACATCGTGCTCGTCACCATGTCGGAATTCGGGCGCACGGCGCAGGAGAATGGCGACAACGGCACGGATCACGGGCACGGCAGCCTGATGATGGTGCTGGGCGGTCCGGTGCGCGGAGGCAAAGTTTACGGCAGGTGGCCGGGGCTCGAAAAAGAGCAGCTTTACGAGGGCCGCGACCTGGATGTGACCACGGATTTCCGCGCGGTCTTGAGCGAACTGGTGAGCGGCCACCTGGGGCAAAAGGACATCGCGCAGGTCTTTCCGGAGTATAAGCCCGGCGAGCCGCTGGGGCTGCTCCGCGCGTGAGTATGCGGGCCATTGAGTTCCGCCAATTCGGAGATGTTACCCAACTTCACCTCGTCGAGCGGCCAGACCCGCACGCCACCGATTCTACGGCGGTGGTGCGCGTGGAAGCCGCGTCCATCAATCCGAGCGATGTGAAGAATGTCGCCGGGCGCATGGCGCAGACCACCTTGCCGCGCATACCGGGCCGCGACTATTCCGGAGTGGTGGCCGAAGGGCCGGCCGAATGGATCGGCGCAGCGGTATGGGGAACGGGCGGCGACGTGGGGTTCACACGCGACGGCACGCACGCGGAGTACATCGAAGTGCCGCGGGTGAGCCTGGTGCGTAAACCCGGGTTGCTTTCGCATGAAGCGGCGGCGTCGTGCGGGGTTACGTTCCTGACGGCTTGGATCGGCGTGGTGGAGTACGCGCGCCTCTCGAAGGGCGAAACGCTGGCGGTGATCGGGGCAAGCGGAGGAGTGGGCGGCGCGGCGATTCAGTTGGCGAAATATTTGGGCGCGCGCGCCATCGCGATCGGCCGCGGGCCGCTCCCCGCGGACTCGCCGACAGCGAAGTTCGCGGACGTCGTTATCGAATCGACTGAGGGCATGGGAGGCGTCAGTGCGGACGTGGTACTGGATACCGTGGGCGGCGCGATGATCGAGACGGCATTGAAGATCGCGGCGCATCGCGGACGGGTGGTCGAGATTACCGGCGGCAAAGATCGGCGGGCGAGCTTCGACATCGTGGATTTCTATCACAATGAGCTGCAGCTTTTGGGAGTGGATTCGCTGAAGCGCGATCTGGCAGCGGCGTCGGAAACGCTGCGGGCGCTGGCGCGTGGCTTTGAGGCGGGCGCGCTTGTGGCTCCGCCGGTGAGTAAGGTGCTGCCGCTCGAGCAGGCGCAGGAAGGCTATCGGCTGGTGGCGGAGGGTGCGAGCGGACGGGTGGTGCTGAAGCCGTAGTGGGGCGGAACTGACGGCTCGCGCCAAGATATCTGTCAGGCCGCCGTAACAAATACCCGCCCTGGGCCGCGCGCATTGTAAGTCAGTACTTACTTACATATCAAACCCGACGATCGTGTCCACGGTTTTACAACCTATTTACACCTCCGCGACGATCCGCCGCGCGCGAAACCGTAGCATGATCTCATGGAACAGCGAACGTTGTACCGCGACGCCCACCTGACCCTGGATTTCGAACGCAAGGCGGCCACTTTGGATTCCCGGCCCCTCCCGCTGACACGCAAAGAGTACGACCTGCTGGCCCTGCTGGTCTCCTACGCCGGCGTGATCATTCCGCGCGCCGAGGTGCTGATGCGAGTATGGGGTTACAGCACCGAGATTCGCACGCGCACGCTCGACGTGCACATCCGCCACCTGCGCAGAAAGTTGGGCGTTTATGCGGACGTGTACATCGAGACTGTCTTCGGCATCGGCCACCGTTTCCAACCGTACGACGCCGCCTTGCGCCTGAGGCCGGCGGGAATCGAACAGCCGATGATGGCGCTGGGGGCGTAGGGCAGTTCTGGGCGCCTTTCAGGCGGGTCTCGCACCAGAGCCGGCCGAGCTGCCTCACGAACGGGCCGAAGTCCGGGGACGAAGCTCGCTCGCTTGGACAAGCTGTAGAGCATGCTTTAGAGAGACTTGAAAACTTCCCGAAACCGCTTGCTTACTTTACGCGCGCGGCTCGGTAGGGGCACGTTGAACGGCGGGCGGCTTACAGAGCGGATGCTTACAAAGCCGGGCCCAAAGGGCACCCCGTGAGGGAGCGGCCGCACCAACGAATTCTTGCAAGTCCCTCTACCTTGCCCAAACCGCAAAGTTTTTGCGTCACCAAACGTCGCATGCGGCGTAATCAGTCGTATGCGCTATGCCGTCCGTGCTCTGCTCAAGACTCCTGCCTATACCCTGGTGGCCCTGCTCACCCTGGCCCTGGGAATCGGCGCCAATACCGCGATCTTCAGCGTAGTCAATCAGGTGCTGCTCAACCCTTCGGGCGTTTCCAATCCCAGCCGCGTGGTAGCCCTGCGCGTGAAATACGATAAGCTCGCGTTGCGCAATATCGGCGTCTCCATCCCCGATTTCGCCGATGTGCTGCACAGCACGCAACAGTTCGAATCGGCGGCGCTCATCGATACCGGCGATTTCAATTACACCGGCTCCGGCGTGCCTGAGAGGCTGAACGGCGCCAGCGTTACGTACCGCTGGTTTGACGTTTTCGGCGCGCGCCCCGCGCTGGGCCGCGTGTTCCAGCCCGAAGAGGACCGGCCCAACGCCAATCGCGAAGTAGTGCTCTCCTTCGCCGCCTGGAAGCGGCTCTTCGGCGAGGACCCGGGCGCGGTGGGCCGCTCCATCGAGCTCAATCGGACGCCGTACCGCATTGTCGGAGTAATGCGCGCGGATTTCCGCTGGCCGGCGGATATCGATCTTTGGGTGCCCCTCGGCCTGGCGGATAGCCAGTATTCCGAAGACAACCGCTTCAACGAAAGCTTTCAGGCGGTCGCGAGGCTCCGGCCCGGCGTGCCATTCGCTTCCGCCAACGCCTTCGTAGGCGTGCTCGGGGACCGCGTGAAATCGCGCGGCGACCGCGGCGGCGCGTACGCCAAAGACTCCGCTTGGGGCATGTTCCTGCTGCCATTCACCGACTTCATCGCCGGCGATACGCGCACTCCCCTGCTGGTGCTGTTGGGTGCCGTGGGCTTCGTGCTGTTGATCGCCTGCTCCAACATTGCCGGACTGATGCTGGCGCGCTCTTCCGGGCGCACCCGTGAAATTGCCGTGCGCGCGGCCTTGGGAGCGGGCCGCTGGGACCTCATCCGGCAGTCGTTCTGCGAGAGCATGGTGCTGGCCGCGGGCGGCGCGGTGGCTGGATTGGGAGTGGCGCTCGCGGGAGTGCGCATGCTGCTCGCGCTGGCGCCCGAAGGCCTGCCGGTCGCGGTAAGCGTGCGCCTGGATGCTCCGGTGCTCGCCTTCGCGGCGCTGGCCGCGCTGGCGGCCGGCGTACTCTTCGGTGTCGCGCCAGCCTGGCAGCTTTCGCGGCGCAACCAGTTCGAGCTTTTGAAAGAGGGCGGCCGCTCGAATTCCGCCGGACGGGGGCGCCAAAAGTTGCGGTCGTCGCTGGTGGTGGCCGAAGTCGCTCTGGCGCTGGTGCTGTTGGTGGGCGCGGGCCTGTTTCTGCGCAGTCTGGCCGCGCTCGAAGACGTCAATCCGGGATTCCAGACGGCGGGCGTCATCACGGGCAGTCTCTCGCTGCCGCCCACGCGCTACGATACCGACGCCAAACAGCTTGCGTTCTATCGCGCCGTGCTCGATAACTTGAATGCCACACCCGGCGTTAGCGCGGTTGCCGCCGGCGTACCCCTTCCGTTCAGCGGCGGCGCGTTCTCCGCGTCGTTCGAGATCGAAGGCCGGCCGTCGCCTCCCGGAGACCCTGGGCCGCACGGCGATATTGGAGCCGTCAGCGCCGATTATTTTTCCGCCCTCAAGATCCCCATCCGCATGGGCCGCGTATTTACGCCGCTCGACCGTTCGGACACGCAACCGGTGGCGGTGATCGACGAGATTCTCGCGCGGCAATACTGGCCCGGCGAGAATCCCGTGGGCCAACACATCCGCCGCGGCAGCAGGGCACCCTGGGCCACAATCGTAGGGGTGGTCGGGCACGTCAAACACTCCGACCTGGCGGGCGAAGACGTGAAAGGGAAATATTACTTTCCGGTGTTCCAAATGCCTGTGCCGTTCATGAGCTTCGTGATGCGCGCACCTTCCGACCCCGGGCGCCTCTCGGTGGCAATGCGCGATGCAGTGCGCGCGGTAGACCCCACGCAGCCCGTTTCGCTAATCCGGCTGATGTCCGGCATGGTGAATAATTCCCTGGCGCCGCGCCGCTTCGTAGTGAGCGTGCTCGGAGCCTTCGCGTCCATGGCTCTGGCGATGGCCCTGATCGGGCTGTACGGCGTGATCAGCTACGCCGTGACCCAGCGCACGCAGGAATTGGGGGTGCGTATGGCCCTGGGCGCGCAGCCCGCGGAAATTCTGCGGCTGGTGTTGGGGCAGGGGATGAAGCTAGCGTGCCTGGGCGCCGCGGTTGGCCTGGTGGCGTCGCTCGCGGTCAGCCGGCTGCTGCTGAACGAACTCTTCCACGTGAGCGCCTTTGACCCGCTGACCTTCGCGTCAATGGCGGCGGCCCTGGTTGCCGCGGCTCTGCTGGCCAGTTACATCCCGGCGCGCCGCGCCACCCGCGTGGACCCGATGGTGGCGTTGCGGTATGAGTAACGTGGCGACGGCGGGCTGAAGCCCAATGCTGTTCACTTAGTTTTTTGGTCTTCCCTAAAGGGGACCCGGGCTTCGGCACGCCTGCCGCAAGCGATGTAAAACCTGTGGTGCGGACTGAAGTCCGCCGCAGGCTGAAGCCCGCCCCACCAAGAGACATCGATACCAGTTAGTGGGGCGGGCTTCAGCCCGCCACTGAGGCGACGTTGGCCACGACGGTGGAAACGCCGCGACTTTATCCCCGACAAGCGTCCGTACTCAAACAGATCGGGCGCGCTAGGTTACCGGGGCTCGACCGGCGCCGGCATGGTCTCTTTGGTGAACCGTGGAATCATCTGGTCGCGATTGGCGGCGTGCCATACGGCAGCCGCGATGATGGCCGCGTCCTTCTTCACATCGTCGGGGATGATTCGCTCGTAAGTGTCCAGGTTGGTGTGGTGCGTCAGGCTGTTGTATTCGATGGGGTCCTGCTGCGCGCCCACGCCCGGCAGCCCGGCGTTGTTGAACGACGTGCTGTCCGTTCCACCGGTCGCCCGGCTGTTCGTAATATTGATGCCGCCCACGCCGAAGTCTGCGAACTGCAGGAACACAGGCCGTAGCGCCGCGGCCGCTTCCGGCGGTCCGAAAATGCTGGCGCCGCGAATGCGCCCCGTGCCCGTGTCGACATTGAAGTAGCAGTCGAGCTTGAACCACTCCGGCTTGGGATTTTCGGCGGTGCCGAAATGTTCCTTCACGTACGCCAGCGAGCCGAGCAGCCCTTCTTCTTCGCCCGACCACAGCGCCACCCGGATGGTGCGCCGCGGCTTCAACCCCATCGACTGGATCAACCGCACGGCTTCGATCATGATGGAAGACCCGATGCCGTTGTCCGTGGCGCCGGTGGCTGCGTGCCAGGAATCCAGGTGGCCGCCGAGCATGACGATCTCATCGGCTTTGTCGGAACCGGGGATCTCCGCCACCGCGTTGTAGCTGGTCTTGCCCTCGGGGTAGGTGTGGTTGACGATGTTGAACTCCAGTTTCACGTCGTCGCCATCGGCCAGCAAACGCTCGATGCGGCCGTAATCGTCATTGCGCACAATCACCGTGGGGACAGCCTTGGTGACGTCGTAGGCGTTGTTCGCTTGCGCCACGATGATGCCGTTTCCGCGCGCGGCATCGTTCAGCCGAACCACGGCGCCGCCCTCGATGAGCATCTCGTCGAGTTGCTTGGCCATCTCCCTGGTGTCCATGCGGGCGGGATCCGTGGGTCCTCGTCCGCGTCCGCCGCCGAAACCGCCGCGCCCTCCGCGTTCGGGATGCTCGGGGTCGTACTGTGCCTTCACGCGGTCGTCGGGAGTGCGCTTCTGGGGCTCGTCGAAATCCACGGGAATCACCGCGGCCTTGCCCATCAACACCATTTTGCCGCGCACTTTGTCTTTGTTGGCGGCGAGCCATTGCGCGAACTCCACTTTGGTGGGGGGCAGGTACTGCGGTCCACGGCCGCCGCGCCCTCCGCGTCCGCCCGCGTTGGCATCCACGGGAACTTCCGGTCCTTGCGGCGGGACCAGTTCAATCGCCGAGGTGGTCACGGTCCCATTGGTGGATGGCGTCCATCCCAGCACTTCGAACTTGAGGTTCTGCTTCACCGGCGCGGTGATGAATCCGGAGGCGCGTTCATTGAGCCAGCCTGCGCGGGCGAAATCCCACGCTTCCAGGTGGCCGTTTTTCATCCCCCACTTGGTCATCTCGGCCACGGCCCACTTGGCGGCCGCCTCATGATTCGGAGTGCCGGTCACACGCGGGCCGTAGCGGTCCGCGATCATGTGCTCGATGTACATGATCTGGGAATGTTCCATCTCTTCGCTGCGGATTTTGGCGGTAGTCGCCTCATCCACCTTTTCCTGCGCCAATAGGACGCAGACCACGATCCCGAACGCGAGAGCCAGTCTTTTCATAATGGATCAGGATATCTCAAACCGGAGCGCGGCGGGGAATTGGTTCGAGCCCTGCTGGAATCCGATTCACGCGCCCGCCGTGGCAGCGCGGACCATGACAGCCTTCGCCTGTCCTGCGGCGGTGACCGTGGCGGAGCGGGTGCAGACTCCCGACGGCTGGGCTGGCACGGCCGGCAAAGCGGAGCACGTGCTGCTTTTCCTGAGACACTAAAATGACGATGACTGCCAACATCCCCGCGTTGGTCAATAAGTGCTCGGCAACGCTTGAAATGACGGCCAATGGTGCGATCGTCGGTAAGTCCCAGATGAAGTGTGAATAAATGATCCGCTACGCCATTCCTCTGCTCATCGCAGCTTCCTCACTTGCTGGAGAATCGCCAGCCAATGCCGCCACTTGCGAAAGCCTGGCCCAGTTGAAGTTGCCACACACCACCATCACCGCCGCCGTGCTTGTTCCAGCGGGAACATTCACGCCTCCCTCCGGGACGCCGATCCCCAACCTGCCTGCATTTTGCCGGGTGGCGGCCACGTTGGCGCCCACCGCCGACTCCGACATTCGAATTGAGCTCTGGATGCCCGAATCCGGTTGGAATTCGCGGTTCGAGGGCACCGGGAACGGTGGATTCGCGGGAGGCCTTTCCTGGGGCGCGTTGGCCGGGGAGCTCCGCCGCGGTTTCGCGGTCGCCAACACCGACATGGGAATGCGCCCGCCCGCCGGCTCCGATGCCACCGCTTTTATCGGCCATCCCGAAAAGTGGGCCGATTGGGGCTACCGTTCTACGCATGAGATGACCGTGGTCGCGAAGCTTCTCGTTCAGGCGTATTACGAGACTGCTCCCCGGTATTCCTACTTTTCCGGTTGCTCGACCGGCGGCGAGCAGGCGCTCATGGAAGCGCAGCGCTTCCCGGACGATTACGATGGCATCCTCGGCGGCGCGGCCGCTAACAATCGTACCGGCGTCCACACCAGCATTCTGTGGGATTACGTGGTGACGCAGCGCGAGCCGGCCGACTATATTCCACCTCCAAAACTCGCGCTGTTGGCTTCCGCCGTGCTCGCGGCGTGTGACGCGGCCGACGGACTCAAGGACGGCCTCATCGCCGACCCGCGCCAGTGCCACTTCGATCCCGCGGTTCTCCAATGCCAGGGCGCGGATGCCGACGCCTGCCTGACAGCGGCTCAGGTGCAAACCGCTCGCCGCGTCTATGCGGGCCCCGTGAACCCCCGCACGAAGCAACAGATCTATCCCGGCGTACCGCTGGGAAGCGAACTCGATTGGGTCCGGTTCGGTCCCCCGGCCGGCAAAGCCGCTCCACCGCCCTTTGAACCGATTTTCAAGTGGGCCTTGGGCGCCAATTGGAATTGGCGGAGTTTCGACTTCGACCGGAATTATGCCGACATGGTCGGCAAGCTGGGGCCCGTTTTGAATGCACTGAATCCCGATCTCAGCGCATTTCAATCGCGTGGACACAAACTGATCGTGTACCACGGCTGGGCCGATTGGCTGGTGCCGCCGGGTGAGGCAATCAACTATCGCGAGGCTGTACTGGCGCGCCGAGGGCGCGATGCGCGGGAGACCAATCGCTTCTACCGTCTCTTCATGATCCCGGGCATGGCGCATTGCGGCGGGGGGCCGGGGCTTACCGGCTTCAGCGGAATGGACCCGCTCGTGAAATGGGTGGAGAACGGAATCGCGCCGGACTCCATCGTCGTCAGTGGGAAACCGGGTGGCGTTGCGGTCGAGCGCCCCGTGTGTCCGTATCCGCAGGTAGCGCGGTATCGGGGCTCCGGAGCGGTGACCGACGCCGCCAGTTTCATCTGCGCCGATCCCGGTGAGAAGAAGTAAACATCCGAAAACCGATTCATCGCGGAGACGCGGAGACGCAGAGGTTTTCAAAACAGATCAAGGCCGCAGAGCGCGGAGGTAACCTACTCTCCCCACGCTCCTCGGTGGTTTGCGCCTTGCGGATCGGACTTTTCAGAAGCCCGGAGTAACGCAGGTTACCTCTGCCCCCTCTGCGCGCTCCCCATTTCCTTTCTTGGACTCCCGCCGGTATCCTCAAAAACTCTGCGTCTCCGCGTCTCTGCGGTGGACTCCGCCTTACAACTTCCTTTTGAAAAAATCCACCGCCGCCTTATAGCTCTTCAGCCACGATTCGTGCCGCAGAAAGCCGTGGATTTCGTCGGGCAGAATCAGTTGCTCGAAGTAGACGCCTTGCTGCCGCAGCGCAATCGCCATGTTGACGGTCTCCGAGAAATTCACGTTGCGGTCGTCGTCGCCGGCGATCAGCAGCACCGGCGAGCGCCACGTCTTTACCGATGCCATCGGTGACGATTCGAAGGCCGTGCGCGACGCATCGTCCGTGGTGTTCGGCGCGGCGCCCGCGCGAGCGCTCCAATCGTGCACCCCGTGGAAATCCACGCCCGCGGCGAAGAGATCGGAGCCGCGCGCAAGGCCCATGGCCGTCAGATAGCCGCCGTACGATCCGCCCCACAGCCCGATGCGTTTGGGATCGACGTCGGCTCGCCCGCGCAAATACAGGCCGGCGCCTTCCACGTCGTGATATTCGCTGCCGCCCTGCGCGCCCTGGTTGACGGCCTCGCGGAACTGCATGCCGTAGCCGATGCCGCTGCGGTAATTGATCGACAGCACCACGTACCCCTGGCTCGCCAGGTACTGATTCATGCCGTACGCATTGTTGTAGTAATCCATGTAGTGCCACCCGGGCAGCATCTGCCGCCGCGATCCGCCATGCATGAAGACCAGCGCCGGATGTTTTTCGCCCGGCCGGCTATTCGGCGGCAGAAAGAGTTGGCCGTGGATGAGCATGCCGTCGGACGCGCTGTAGACCACCAATTGCGGCGCCACCAGCGAATCGGCGGGGAAGTCCGCCGGGATGGAATCGGGCGCCAAATCCTTCGTCGCGCCTCCCAGCTTGATGGCCGCGCGCGCGGGGTGGCGGGCATCGGAGTGCAGAAACGCCACCGAGCTGCCTGCGAGCACCGGCGACCATTCGAGACCGTCGCCCGTGGTGACGGCCTGCGGCGGACCGCTGGCCACGCTTACGCGCCACAGGTGTCTGCGGTCGATATCGCCCTGGTTCGACGAAAACACCAGCTCCTTGCGATCTTCCGAGAGGGACACGTGCTCCACTTCGAAGTCGCCCGGCGTAAGCAGCGTGGCCGCCCCGCCTTCCACCGCCACGGAGTAAAGATGCTGCCAGCCGGTTTTTTCCCACGGGAAAACGATGCGGTCGCCCGCCGCCCAATAGAGTTGGCTTTCGGACTCCATGGCGTGGAACTGGCTCCCCGGCCCGGCGTCCGCCTGCCAGATCTGCCGGCCGGCGCCGTCGGCCACCGACGCGACGCGAATGGTCCACGGCTCGCGATGCGCAGCGTCGCTGCCGCCTCCGCCGCGTCCTCCACGCTGCGCGGGAGTGCGCATGTACGCGATCTGCCGGCCATCGGGCGACCATGCGGGATTGGTGTCGTGGTCGACGCTCGGTTCCAGGTAGGAGATCGACTTCGCCGCCATATCGTAGATGGCGATGAGGCTGTGATTGGCGCGGTCGCTGACGAACGCCAGCTTGGATCCGTCCGGCGACCATCGCAGATCGCTCGCTGAGACGCCCGGGCGCGAGCGGATGATGACGGCGGCGTTTCCGGTGCCGCTGAGAGGCGCCCACCAGACTTGCGTGCCGTCCATGCCGCTCAGATACGCCACCCCGTCACCCTTGGGGGAGATCGCCGGCGAATAGCCGCTGCCGACGCGGCGCGGCGCCTCTCCGGGAGCAGCAATCCAGATGGCCTGATCGGCGCCGGTGGGATTGCCGGCCGGGTTGGGATTGGGCCGCCCCGGAAATTCCAGGTCGCCGCCGCGGACATAGACCACCGCGCGGCCATCGGGTGTCCATTGCAGTTGGCCCATGTCGGTCCCGTCGTCGCCGGTGTATGCGGTGAGTCGCGTGCCCCTAAAATCCGGCGCGGATGCCACCCAGATATTGCGCGCGCCGCGCTCATTCAGCAGCCACGCCACTTTGCCGCCGCCCGGTGCAGCTACCAGCTCCGACGGAAACGGCGCCGAGAGTACCTGCTCCAGCGTAAAAGAGGCTGCCGCCGCCGTCGATGCCACGGCCAGGGCCGCCAGTAGAAGTCTCTTCATAGCGATCCAGTCTATCTCACCATCAGCTATCGGCACCTTTGACGCGCGCGCGGCGCTATCCATGGAGCCACTGACTGCCCATGACGATGAAGGCAGGTGATCGTGCCTCGCCCCTGGCGGGCTGAAGCCGGCTGAAGCCGGCTGAAGCCCGCCCCACCATCCGACAGCGCTGCACTCTTCGTGGGGCGGGCTTCAGCCCGCCATGGCCGCATGCGGAACAAACCGTCCGCGAAGCAGCCAGTGGAGAGGCTGTCAGCAGGGGTGAACAGTTGTCAACTTGCGCGACCCAAAAGGGTACCCCTGGTAACCCGCCTTCCGGCGCGGGCCGGTGCGTCGGTCGGGCGCATAGACGCACCGGAAGGCCGCAATGCCGGGGCAACCCCCTCGGCGCGCGGGAAGCTAACAGCTAAAGCCAAGAGCCGAAAGCCGATGGCAATCCCCCGGTGATATAGTCTTGGGAGATCGTCGAATGGAGATCTCATGAACAGGAAGATCGCCGGGTCGGTATGTGCCGCGCTGCTTGTGCTGGCCCTCACCGTACAAATCGCCGCGGCGCAGGAAGCCACTGCTCCGCACGCCCCGCTGCCGCCGATTCCAGTGCCGCTCGACGTGCCCAAACCGGGACCCCAGACCGATGCGCCTTACGCTCCGCAGCCCATCCTGCAAGGCGGCATCGTGATCCCGCTGTTTCCGCCCAACTCGCCCTATCTGAACAAGGACAAGATCGACATCCCCGAGCAGTACAGCATGAGCGGCTCGGTGCACGGACGCATCAACAGCATCGTCCACATTCACAACCCCTCCATCGAAGTGCACCTGGTGGATGGCGGCCTGAATACCGGCGCGGCGGTGATCCTGATTGCGGGCGGCGGCCACAATACCCTCAACGTCGGCAGCGAGGGCGCGGATTTCGTGCCGTTCTTCTACAATTTCGGGGTCAACACCGTCATCCTGAGGAGCCGCTTGCGCAGCGACGGGTACAACCCGCAGACCGACGAGGTCTACGATACCCAGCAGGCCATCCGCATGGTGCGCGCATATGCCAAGGAGTGGAAGATCGATCCCAACAAGATTGGCGTCATGGGATTTTCGGCCGGCGCGGAATTGGTGGCGGCGGCAGCGGTGCTTTACGATGACTGGGACAAGAAGAACAGCGACCCCAGCGATCCTTTCGCGGGCACTACCGCGCGGCCCGATTTCGCGGGCATTATCTATCCCGGCCCTTCGCCCTTCGCTCGTGGCCGCACGGCTCCGCCGATTCCGCGCAATGTGCCGCCGGCATTCATCGTGTGCGCCGGGTCGGACGACGCCGTCCACGCCGTCTGGGCCACCGATTATTTCAGCGCCATGCTGGCCCTGCGCATTCCGAATATCGAGATGCACATCTACGGCAACGGTGCGCACCCCGGCGACGCCCGGCCCGATGGCAGCCGCATGACCGGCGGCCTCACCTACCGCAATTTCACGCCCTACGGTACCTGGCAGGATCGCTTCATCGACTGGTTCCGCGACCTTGGTTTCCTGCAAAAGCCCGGCGTGGAGACGAAAGCTGCGAAGGATATCGAGGCCTACCTGGCGCGGCCCGCGCCGCAGCCCGGACGCGGACGCGGCGGGCAATAATCGGCGGGCCTGTGCGAGACTGAATCTGTGCGGAAAACCAGTCTCGCACTGCTGCTGTGCGCCGCGGGCGCGTGGGCCGGCGGACCGGCGTGGAGTCCCAGCGATCTTTGGAGCTGGCGCACGCCTCGCGACCCGCGCATCAGCCCCGACGGCCGGCGCGCGGTCTACCTCGAAGAGTGGAACGATCGAGGGACGGACGCAACCTGCTCCAATTTGTGGCTCGTCTCGATCGGTGACCGGCAGCCGCGCCGTCTGACGGACGGCCCGTGGCGCGACCGGTCGCCGCGCTGGTCGCCCGATAGCACGCGGATCGCGTGGATTTCCGGCCGCGGCGGCATCCGCGTGCTGGCGCTCGATTCCGGCCAAGAAGGGACCATCGAGGCCTCGCCATTGGCGTTCGCGTGGTCCCGCGACGGCCAGTCGATCGCGTACACGGCGCTCGTGCCGCCGCGCACGGCTCCTCCCGCGTGGGCGCCGGCGGCCATCGTGACATGGCTGGCGCCGCAATCGCACGCTCATGCGGCGCTCTTTGTGGCGCCCGCTGCCGGCGGTCCCGCGCAGGCCGTCACCGGCCCCGAGTTCGACGCGGCGGGCGAACCGGGTTGGTCGCGCGACGGCAAGTCAATCGTAATCGCCGCTGCCGATCGACAGATCTACTCCATCCGTCTGGCCGAGCATGTCGCGCGCCGACTCACCAACGACTCGAATCGCAACGAGAATCCCGTAGTGTCGCCCGACGGCTCAAAAATCGCGTGGATGGCCACCGATTCCGCCCTGCACAGCTACTCCATTCGCAAGCTGTACGTGATGAACGCCGACGGCAGCCACGTCAAACTGCTGGCCGGCGCGCTCGACCGCGACCCGTCCGATCCGCAATGGAGTTCGGACTCCCGCACCATCTATTTCATCGCCGACGATGCCGGCTCCACGCACGTTTACGCTTCCCGCAACGACAGCACCGTGCGGCAGGTCACCCATTCGGTCGAGCGGCAGCGCGGGTTTTCATTGGCTGACAACGGCCGCGCTGTCGCGGTGCGATCCACGGCACAGAGCGTGGAAGTGGTCTCATTTCCGGTGGACATGCCGCCGCCGACTCCGGTGGTGCTGGCCGCTCCCATGGCGCAACTCCTCGCCCAGCGCGAGATCGCACCGGCGGAGGAAATCCACGTCCCGTCGGCCGGCAAGCAAATTCAGGCCTGGGTGATCGAACCGCCCCACTTCGACGCCGAACGGAAGTATCCGCTCCTGCTCGATATCGCCGACGACCCGCGCCGCATGTTCGGCCCCGAATTCTCGCTGCGCGCGCAGATCTTCGCCGCTCGCGGATGGGTGGTGCTGCGCGTCAACCCCCGCGGCACGCCGGGATACGGCGAAGAGTTCGGACGCCTGCTGCCCACGCGCTATCCCGGCGACGATGCCGACGATCTGCTGGCCGCCGTGGATTTCGTCGTCGCGAAGGGCGGTATCGACGCCACGCATATCGCCGTGAGCGGCGGACTTCTGGCAGCCTGGATGCTCGGGCACAGCGACCGTTTCGCCGCCGTGGTGGCGCGCCGTCCGATTGTCGACTTCGCGCTAGACGCCGGCCGCGCGGCTCCCTGGATGGGTGCTATGCCGTGGGACGATCCCCAGCAATACGCCGCGCATTCGCCCATTTATTTTGCGCAGAACTGGAAAACTCCCACGCTCGTGCTGGCGGGCGACCCCGACCCGCAATCCGACGAGTTCTATTTCGCCTTGCAACAGCGCAAAGTGGATGCGGTAATGGTGCGCATTCCGGATTGGAGTAAGCCCTCCGCGCGAGTGCTGGAATTGGAAAGCACGCTCGCCTGGCTTGGGTCAGTCCTGCCTGCCAAAGACGCGCATTAGAGGCGGGTTTGGGCGGGATTCGAACTACCCCGCTCGGTCACGTCTCCCATGGTTGGCGAGAGCACTCTTTCAGTGGCTTGGTGAGGCATAATGGAGGTGGAATACATGACCCCGACGCTCCATCTCGGCGGTAGGCAGGTCGATGGCCGGTCGCTCGCGGAAGTGTGTCGCCGCTATGGCGTCAAGGAGCTTTCCCTGTTTGGATCCGCGGTCCGCTGCGAGATGCGTCCGGAAAGCGACATCGACATCATGGTGGAATTCGAGCCGGGTGTACGGATCGGTTTGATCAGGTTCGAATCCCTCGTTGGTGAGTTGGAGTCGCTAGCTGGGCGCAGAGTCGATCTGGTTACCAAGCGTGGACTGAAGCCGTGGGTCCGCCCACGGGTTCTCAAAGATGCCCGGGTCATCTATGCGGCATGAGCCGTCATTCCTGAAGGACATCCTTTCAGCCTGCCGCAAGATTGACGCGATTGTAGCGGCAACCAGCGAAGATTTATTCCTCAAGGACGAGGTGCTTTCGGCAGCGGTACTGCACCATCTGACGGTTATCGGCGAGGCGATCAGCCGTCTATCTGGTGAATTGAGAGAGCGCCACGCTGAAGTACCGTGGCGGCAGATCGTCGCGGTGCGGCACAGGATCGTGCATGCATATTTTGACCTTGATTGGCAGATCCTTTGGGATGCAGCGGCCGGCGACATCCCTGAACTCCGCGGGCAAATTCTTGACATTCTCAGAACGGAGTTTCCCGAATCCGAATCCGACTGAAGCGCCGGGCCTTAACCCCGAGCGTGAGAACAAAGAGTTCAGTTGAGTTGGGCCCTTAGGCCGAAGTTCCGGAAAACAAATGTTAAGTCCTTTGTCTTGTGCGGTTACATGCCTACTGTAGTCATGTAGCGAGCCTGTGGAATCAATAACTTGCAATTAGAATTCTGGAACTTAGGCTTAGGGGCGAAGCCCGACAAATTCTTGGTGGATCAGGCAGCCACTCCGAGTTCCTGCAAGACGCCCGCCATGCCAGCGCGGACGGTCTCGTAGTGACGGTCGAGCGCCGTCGGGTTCTGGGATCCGCGCAAGGGTCGGATTCCTTGGGCGGCGGCCAGCAACGGGCGGATGGCTTTCTCCCGAAGAACTACCCAGGCGGCGATGGATCTCAGGCCGGCCTGAGTCGCCCGGTAAGCACGCGTTTTCCCGACCCTCTCCACCATCTGCTTTCCGCGCAGTTTCTTGAGATCGTATGCCGCTTGTCGGGAACTGTAGCCGCCACTGGCTGCGGGGCCGGACCGCGTGACTTGATCCGCCAGTTCCGAAGAGGTGAACCCGTCGGGGCGCCAGGATAAGGCCAGAACCGCCTCGGCGGCGCGGCGCATCCGGGCTTTGTTGAAGTCGACGCCACCCACCTTCGCCTTTTGCCTGCCACAGAATAGCGGCGGAGCGTATCGTGTTTCCACCTGGGCGATCTTGGCGTCTTGGCGAGGGAATCCATACTGGATCGGAATGGATGAAATGCCATAGCCCGGCAGATTGTAGACGCGGCGTACCGCGTGCATACTACCTCGGGTCCGGGTCTGCTGGAATCCGTATATGAGGCAGCTTTGGCTTACGAGTGGGAGAAGCGCGGATTGCATCTCTCACGTCAGCAGCCGATTCCCGTGGTCCATGAAGCGATTCGCATCCACGCCGATTTTTTCGCGGACCTGATGGTTGATGACGCGGCGATCGTGGAGATCGAAGGACGGGAGGCCGTCGCGCCTGTGCACAAGAAGCAACTTCTCACTTATCTGAAGCTGGCCGGCAAGCGATTGGGACTGCCGATCCACTTCAACGCCGCTCCGATCGAACACGGCATCACCCGCATTGTCAATGGACTTGAAGAATGATCTCGCCAAGTCGCCAAGTGCCGCCAAGACCCCGAGCGAACCGAGCAGGCCTCGCTCCAAACTGCCCGGCAGGGCCACAGTTCCCGTTATATGGGCGCCAACGAGAGTTTTGTTCCCGTTGTGACGGTTTCAGGCGGCAACCTTGAGGCCGACTGGAAGAAGTCAGCCGACTCCTGAACGCCTACGCCGCCGCCATTCTGACTTCTGAGTCCTGACTCCCTCGACTCCCATATCCCGCAGGGATATCAAGGCGTGCGTCCGAAAGTGATGTTGATGTACTTGCTGAATGAAAGGAATCAGCTCGGGTAATGACTCGCTCACCCGATAGCCTGGTCCCCTCCGGCTCGGGGCAACCTGAACCGGAGAAGCGGGACGACAAAGCTCTCATCTGTTGGCAGGAGGGCGAGGCGAATTTGCGGGCCGCAACAGAAGTGAACGCCATTTCAGCATCGTCATATCCACCAGCGATCAAGCCAATTCAGCTGGATCTTTTCCCGGGGTGTCAGTGCCGGTTGAAAAATCCCCAGTTTGCGCCGATTGAAAATTCCCCACTTTCGCCGGTTGAAATTTCCCCAGGCGCAGATAGATTGTAGTCTTGCCCCGGCCCGGCAAGCAAGTGTTTGGATCGGGCCAGGGCACGAGCAGCATCATTTCGTTTCCATCGTCTTGTCCCTTTGGCTTGGATTACCAGTTCGCCCCTTCCACATCATTTCCAGTTGGAAAGCCTTGTGTTCGACGTGCTTCCAGTAATCCTCTCCCACTGGCGTACCAGCGACCTCTTCCACCAGAGCGGCGAAGTAGTGCAGGCTGCTGATAAGCCGCGGAACGTCATCGTCGGCGTTTAACAGCGCTGCATACTTGCGAGCGCAGCCGAGCCAGATGGCTCTTTGGATGTGAACCAGCGTCACGCCGCGCCCGTGCAGACTGGCTGCCAACCGTTCGTCGGCGCCGCTGAAGTTGCTGCGCACGCAGGCGGGGCGTAGCAGCATCTGCCGGACCTGTTGGACATAGTGGTCCTGATCGATACCGAACTCCTCGACCGGTGGCTTCTCATAAGGCCAGAAGCGGTCGCAGATTTCCACCGAAATCCGGTTTTTGGTGAAACGGCCCGCGGCGGGAGGATGCCGGACGCAGATTCCCCGAACGCAGAGCTCCCGTACCAGAATGGAGAGCAAACGTTGAGATCTCAGCAAAACATCGTTTGCGCATACATCAACTCGATTCCGCTGGCCGCGGCCGCTTCTCAGGGGGCAGTGAGCGGGCTCGGCGATTGAGGGAGAGTGAGGATGAGTTGACCGCGGATGGAATGCGGCAACGGGCTCGCGCTTATCGTGAGGTTCTGTCGCTCTTTCTCGCGCTGCGCGAACCAAGCCGCCATCTTGTGAAGGACCGCGCCGCATTGGCGAGTGAGACGAACCGTTACCTGCGAGCCCTCGCCTCGGCCGGCGTGATTTCGGACCGTCTCCGGGACTGCGCTTTACAGCAACGCGTAAAGGTCCAGCTAAAACCCGCGCTGGCCCGACCGGAGGATTTTGTGTCGAACAAGGCGGCTGACGAGGTTCGGACACAGTTGCTTGCCACTCTCGGTCTGAAAGACACTTATACGCTCGATCAACTGGATTTGACAGTAAAGACCACCATTGACCAGGGCATCCAGCAAGCGGTAACTCGCTTCCTGCGGAGTCTGGCGGACCCGCAGGTGGTGGAGAAGGAGGGGCTAAAAGACGACCAGTTACTGGCGGGGGGCGACCCGAGCAAGGTGATCTATAGCTTCGCCCTTTACGAACGGCAACCAGACGCCAATGTGTTGCGGGCCGAGACCGACAATTTTGACCAGCCTCTCAACATCAATCAGGGAACCCGCCTGCAGTTGGGCTCTACGGCAAAGCTGCGCACGTTGATCACTTACCTCCAAATCGCGGAGGAGCTTCATCAGCAGAATGCCGGGCTATCGCCCCTTCAATTGCAAGCGGTTGCCGTGCTGCCCGGAGACAACCTGACGCGATGGGCAGTCGACTACCTTGCGCGAACATCGGACCGCACTCTCCTGCCGATGCTGGAAGCTGCTCTGGACCGCAAGTATTCGGCGAACCCAGGCGAGGCTTTTTTCACCGCCGGCGGCCTCCACTCCTTCGGCAACTTCGATAGGTCGGAAGATAGCGAGGTGTTGACCGTTCGCGAAGCCTTCGAGAACTCGGTAAATCTGGTGTTCATCCGCCTCATGCGGGATATTGAGGGTTACTATCTATACCGCGTTCCGGGAGCCTCACCTGCCCTGCTTGCGGATCCGAACAACCCGGCGCGGCGCCGGTACCTCGAACGCTTTGCGGACGTGGAGGGCAGCCTGTTCCTCTCGCGCTTTTACGACCGGCACCAGGGCCAAAGTGCCGACCAGGCTCTAGATTCGGTGGTCCGGAGTGTCCTAGCGACTCCTTGGCGACTGGCCGTGATTTTTCGCTCGACAAGGCCACAGGCAAGCTTCGAGTCCTTCTCGACCTACCTAAAGACACATGTGCCACCCGCCACCCTGCAAGACCAGGACCTATCAAAGCTTTATGAGAAGTATGGCCCAGATAAGTATAATTTGTGCGATCGCGGCTATCTGGCGAGGGTGCATCCGCTTGAGCTGTGGTTGCTCAACTATCGGGAGCAGCACCCGCGCGCGACACTATCCGAGGTGCTTGCAAACAGCGGGAGCCAGCGCCAGGAAGTCTACTCCTGGCTTTTCAAAACGAGCCGGGAGCATGCGCAAGACGAGCGCATCCGAATTCTGCTTGAGGTGGATTCGTTCCACGAGATTTGGAAAGCTTGGAAGCGGTTGGGTTATCCATTCGATTCACTGGTCCCTTCGTATGCGACATCGATCGGCGTCTCCGGCGATACGCCGCAAGCGCTGGCCGAGTTGGCGGGCATTATCCTGAACGGCGGCATGCGGCGGCCCACGATCAGCATCCAGGACATGGACTTCGCCCACAACACGCCGGTGGAAACCGTGGTGAGGCGGCAACCCGCGGCTGCCGAACGCGTGCTCTCTCCCGAAATTGCCAATCTGGTGCGGCTGGAGATGATCGGTGTGGTGCGGAACGGAACTGGCCGCCGTGCTCTGAACGCCTTCGTGCTTCCCGATGGAGCAGTCATACCGGTGGGAGGTAAAACCGGCACCGGCGACAACCGTTTCAAAGCCTTCGGACCGGGCCGAGCGCTGGTTAGCGAGCGTCCGGTTAACCGCACCGCGACATTTGTGTTCATTCTCGGCGACCGCTTCTTTGGGGCCGTGACCGCTTTCGTGCCTGGCTCTGGCGCGTCTGGTTATGGATTCACAAGTGCGTTGGCAGTCCAGATTCTTAAGGATCTCGCGCCAACACTGATGCCTCTTATGAGAGGCTGAAGAGGCATTGCTACTACATGCATCTACGGTGTGTGTGGTTCCACGGATTGGCTCAGAGCCGCCAGTACGCTCTGCATGAGCGAGTTCTCGGAAAATGGCTTTTTGATTACCGGCCACCGCTCGTTCTCAAGAACCTCCGGATCCGCGTAACCCGTCATGAACAGGACGCTCAGGCGCGGCCGGACCTTGACGAGTCTTTGGGCCAGCTCAGGGCCGCTCATCCCGGGCATGACCACATCGGTCAGCAGAAGGTCGAAGCGAGAAGAAGGGCGTTTGCCGATCGTAATCGCCTCAGCGGGGTTACTGGCCTCAATGACCGCCAGACCGCTCCTGGTTAGAATGGCTCGGGCCGCCGCCCTCACCATGTCGTCGTCCTCAACCAGAAGGACGGTTGCGGCACTTACCTGCTGGCTCAGCAGACGTGGCGGCGGTCCGACCACATCCCCACCGGCCTCCGTCGGCGGCAAATATATAGTGAACGTGGTCCCTTGCCCAACTTGGCTCACAAACCAGATGTCCCCTCCGTTTTGCTTGACTATGCCGTACACGGTGGACAGTCCGAGACCTGTGCCCACGCCAACGCCCTTAGTAGTGAAGAACGGTTCAAACAGGTGCTCCTGGACGTTTCGCTCCATTCCGATTCCGGTATCCTGCACAGCCAACGTCACATACGTACCGGGCTTGATTCCGGGTGGAGCGGCCGGGGAGGGTGTTGGGATTTCCACGGTGGCGGTTTGGATAGTGAGCCGTCCACCATGAGGCATGGCGTCTCGAGCGTTGACCACCAGATTCATGATGACTTGTTCGATGGATCCGGCATCAACCTTTACCCGGCCGAGCTCAGGCTCCAGAACCAGATGCATATCGATACTCTCGCCGATTAGACGCTGCAGCATACTAGAGAGTTTCGACACCAATCCATTCAAGTCCAAGACCCTAGGTTGCAGCAGATCACGTCGGCTGAACTCCAAGAGTTGTCGAGTCAGACCAGCTGCGGGTTGGGCAGCTTTGCGGATTTCCTCCACGTCCCGCCGCACCGCTTCTTGCGTTTCCAAAGGCCCTAAGGCCAAGTCACTAAAGCCGATAACGACAGACAAGAGATTATTGAAATCGTGCGCAATCCCGCCGGCTAGACGCCCGATCGCCTCTAGCCGTTGAGCGTGGCGTAACTGCCGTTCCAGCTCTTGCCGAACCTTCAGTTCTTTGACACTCTCCAATGCGAGCTGTCGATTCCGCGCTAACTCGTTCACAAATAACGCGGCGCCGGCGAACGCGGTCGCAACCAATGCAATTCGCGTAACGCAGTCGTCGGACCAGGGATTTGGGCTGCCGGCTTCCCTCAGGAGTGCAGAAACGACCGCGGCAATTGCGATTTGCCAACGTTTTAGAAACCCAGCAATCACCACCAGGGGAAGTATATACAGGAATCCAAGGGCCGCTGTGTGCACCAAGACAAGATCCACGCAGGCGATTACCACAATCATCACGACTGCGGCAGTTACTACTCGGAGCTTGTTGGTTCGCGAATATTCAAATATGATGGCCCACGCCTTTCCGGCACGGGCAGTGGTACTCCTCACCCCCATTCGCTATTCTCAGGCCCCAACTAGTTTGACGTACTCAATGCACATTCGCGGTACAAGGGCGTTCGACTCATTGCCACAAGGATTAGACTGTTCCGCAGTTGATGCTTCGTCACCGCTACGCTACGAAGTGTCCTCTCATTCCTTCCACAAACGCTTTAACGACTTTGAAAGAGCATTGATCCCAGAGGCTGTACCCGCTGTCCAGGAACTGATCGCCAAAACGCCGCCGACTTCGTCATCCGCTCGGAATTGGAACGTTGTCGCTGGTGATGCGAACCCGTATCTTGGTAGGCGTTACCCGATCGACGACGACCCCCGGAGGAAGATCCAGCGCGCTAGGAGCGAGTTGCAGCGTGTTCCACCCGGCCTGCGAGTGCGCCAACCCGAAGCTAGTGTTTAATTGCGTAAATTGACGATTGTATTCTTGAGTTGACTGCCCTTGACCTCGCGTTTCTTCCAGCGGAACGGCTTGGCACGCTGGTTGTGCCTTCGGATGAAGGCTTCAATGGCCTCG
>Ga0326727_10001020_pt1 | contig 108892 bp, 108 predicted proteins | sample MB2enrmetagenome_FD_207643 | JGI IMG/M metagenome (GOLD analysis project Ga0326727, IMG submission 207643) | Lab enriched peat soil microbial communities from McLean, Ithaca, NY, United States - MB29MY | ecosystem: Environmental > Terrestrial > Soil > Wetlands > Peat | place: USA: New York...
AAACAGCAAAATGATGCCAAATGGGCCGCAGAAAATTGAAATCGAAAAGTAACATCCCGACCTCTTACTTCGGTTCGATCAAGCAGTTACGGTGAAGCGCCCCAACTTTCTTGGGACAGCACTGATTGCAAATTAAGGTTTTTCGGCCCAAGCCCGCAAGAGCGTTGATAGGTTAGCTTGTCGTCTCGTCCGATGACCCGGAGGCCCTCAAGCTATGACCGCTTAGCGGGAGCGAGGCCGAAGCCTGCGGCATCCGTAGGGCTCTTGAGGGCAGCGACATCCGGCCGGCGGAGTTCCGCCTTGACCTACTGCGCTTGCTCATTGCGGATGACGTGGGCATGGGTAACGTCCTCGGGGCCGCGACTTCAAGGTCGGCAACGGGCACTGGTGCGCGTGACAGTTTTCGGTTGGTACACACGAAACGGAGATTACCTCGAAGGTTCAAATCAACTTCCCCAACTCACTCTTCCGAATTAGATATCCAGCGCGCAAGGGTCTTGAACAATGGCACCTAGTGCTATAGAATGGATTGAGGCGCACCGTGCGAATCTTCAAATCCAGGTGGTTTCAACGCTTTGCCAGAAAGCAAGGGGTTGCGGATGCGGTTTTGTGTGAGGCTGTTGCTCGGGCCGAAAAGGGCCAGATCGACGCCGACCTTGGCGGTGAAGTCATCAAACAGCGGATCGCCCGGCCAGGACAGGGAAGATCGAAAGGCTACCGGACCATCATCTTTTTCCGGCGCGGAGCCAAGGCAATCTTCGTGCATGGGTTCGCCAAGAGCCAGCGGCCGAACATCGATGCCGATGAGGAAGAACAGTTCAAGGAGGCCGCGAAGCACGTCCTCGCGTTGACAGAGAAGCAGCTCGCGGAGCTGCTGAAGAGAGGCGATTTTACGGAGGTGAAATGCGAATGAGCAAGAAGTATCGAAGTGATGCGATGGAGGCCCTCCATGAAACTATGGGGGCCTTGCACGATGTTGGCGCCATCGATAAACAGACGATGCGGCGTTTCGATGCTGCCTGCCTTACGCCGATCCGGCCCTTGAAGCCTGAAGAGATCAAGGCAATCCGGGAAAGGGAACACGTCAGTCAAACCGTTTTCGCCAACTACCTGAACGTCACCAGTAGCCTTGTCAGCAAGTGGGAGCGCGGGGAAAAGCGGCCTTCGGGTGCCTCGCTCAAGCTGCTTTCGCTGGTCGAGAAGAATGGGCTTACCACCGTTGCATAGAGGCATGACTGGCGTAACGAGGGTGTAAATGGAGACGCGAAAAGAGAATAGCCGGCCCGCCCCATCGCCAGACGGGCGGCGAGCGCTATTGGTTGTTGCTGTGATTTTGGGGCCTACACAGTCAAGTAGCTGGATCGAATTCCGTTCTTGGGAAGAAGTTTTCAAAAGTAGTTGTTGATCTGTGCCCTGAGCTCCTCGTTTGGGATGGCATCTGGGATTTGCTGAAAGTCGTGGATCAGATCGCACAGTGAGGGCTGCCACGCCTGCTTTGGCCTGCTTTGGTGAGATTCGAGCCGCAATCATTGGTATAATGGCCGAGCTTGAAAGGAGGGTTTATGGGTCGTCTCGTGGACGTCCTGACTGGCCTCGCAGTACTGGCGTTGCTAGTAGCCGTAGGGTTCCGCTTCTTCTCGCCGAATCTGGGTTTCAGCCTTTTACAGAGCTTTGTGACTCCCTTGTTCCTGTGGCGGGTGGCGATGGGGTTGCTGGCCATAGCGGTGGTGCTTGTGTTGAGGCAGATTCGAGATAAGTAAGAACCGAGAGCGCGGAAGTCCGGTAACAACTGTTTCCCTCTTTGGCTCCGCACCATTGCGGGCACGAGCGTGGCGCGATCGATCATTTCGGAATGGGGTGGACCAGCAGGCTACGTTCGAACCAAGTGGGGCAGCAAGCTTTCTGTTGGGGCAGCGGATTGGAATGCAAGATGGTTGTGAGCGTATGCCCCTCCGGTATCGAAACCCATTTCATCCGTGTTGTTTGCCTGGGCTAATATCTACGGTCATCCGGGTCTGAGAAGGCACCCTGGACCATACGCTCTACTGCTTCTCAAGTGGCGATTTCATGTGCCTGCGCGGCCGAACATCGGCACCATGGGGAGGTTGAGTCGGCAATTCAGCTGACTGGTGGCTCGTCACTTCTGACTCCGCGACACCGTTAACCATGTTTCGCCGCTGCGCTATGGCCGTCTCCGCACACTGGAGTCTCAGGGTGTTCGCAGCGTGGTACGCGATTCATTGGCGACTGCTTTCCGAATCAATACCCGCGATCGAGTGGCCACAACGGAGGGTGGAGCGAGCATGACCATTAAGCACGTTGGACGACGGTTGGTGATCGTCATAGTCGTTCTGACGTTCTTGACAGGCACGGCGTTTTGGGCCTCCCGCAATGTGGGGCGGTGGCTGGTGGTCGAAGACGCTCTACAGCCGGCGCGAGCCATCGTAGTTCTGAGCGGTCTTACTCCCTACCGCGCGATGGAGGCTGCACAAATCTATCGACAGGGTTGGGCGCGGGAAGTGTGGTTGTTTAAGGACGATCCGCGGGGAGCCGACGAGGCCTTTTCGAGGCTAGGCATCCACCATATTACCGAGGAGGAGTACGACCAGCAGGTGCTCGAGCGGCTGGGTGTCCCCACGGCGGCAATCCGGATCCTGGGCACTCCCGCCACGAACACCGAAAACGAATTCGAGCTTCTCCATGAGGAGTTGCGCTGGCAGGGTGGAGATAAGGTCATCCTGGTAACTTCACCCGTCCACACCCGAAGGGTGAAGGCTATCTGGCGCAGCGTGGTAGGGAGTCACCCCGGGGCCATTGTGCGTCACGATGATTCAGAACCCACCGATCCTGCCCACTGGTGGCGCTCGACGACCGATGTTCAAGACGTGTTTCACGAAATTCTCGGGTTGATTAACACCTCATTGGGCTTTGTGGTCAGGCCTAGGCGTTGATAAGCCGGGAGTTACACTTGCCTTTGAGCGGCGACCGGAAAGATCGGCACCTCAGGGGGCGCCGGCCAGGCGAGGATCATTGGCACGCTCTGCCACTTCCGAGGAAACATGCGCGGGGATATGGCTCCCGAAGATGAACTGTGTTTGCTCCTGGTTCGCGCACAGCTTTCACCTGAGGCGCGGGAGCGGGCACTGAGCCTGCTGGCGGGCCTGTCCTTGTGGCCTCGGCTTTTCGAGCGTGCCAGGAAACACGAGATCTTTCCCCTCCTCTATGCCGGTCTGCGCACGCTTGGCTTGCCGTCCCGCCACCAAGTAGTGCTGCCCGCGCTGGCGGATTTGCTTCAGGTTCTCGTCGTAGGCCATGCCCCGGTCCACGATCACCGTGCTGCCCGGCCTCTTCCCCGTACGCTTCTCCAAGGCAGCGAGCATGGCGTCGAGACTCTGGCGATCCTGGGTGTTGCCGTCGAAGACCTCGTGCGCCTTGGGAAAACCGTCTCGGTCCAGCACCAGCCCCACGACTACTTGCTTGCAGTCGGGGCGCTTGTCGCGCGAATAGCCTCGCTTCGCCTGCGGGTTGGCCAAGGCTTCCCCTTCGAAATAAGTCGAGGTCAGGTCATAGAGAAAGATGGAATCATCGAGGGAGAACAAAGTCTTCTCGTGCTCGGCCAGTTCGCGCTCAATACCTTCGCGCTCCGGATGCAACCGGTCCAGATTCCGATACAACGCCTCGTCCCCGAGGGTAGAAAAATCTTCTTCCAGAATGTCACCCAGCGCCGTGCGCCGAATCCAGTCCGGCATGGCGTGTTCGGAGCGAGGCCCAATCAAACGGTTCAAGGTCATCGCTTCGCTCAAGGTGCAAGCGCGCAGGGAAAGTCCGGCGCGGCCGAGGATGGCATCCAAGCCGAGCTGTCGCCAGACCTGATGCCCCACATGCACCGGGCCAGCTTGGCGCGCTTCCACGATCTCTACCCTGTCCACTTCGATGGTGAGCGCCGATGCGGACGAGGCGGTCGGCTTCTTTCCCCGACCGGCGCGCCGACTCAGCCGCTCGACCTCGGCCGGAAGCGCGCTCAGCGAGACTTGCCCCTCCAGTGCCGACTGGATTTTGTGTGCCAACCCAAGCCAGTCCTCGGCGGGGGCCGGCTCCAAGCTGCCCAGCGAACAGATGGTGCGCTGGCGTGGGCCCTGGGGAGTTTGGACGGACTCGACGAGCAGGTGATTGGTGTAGGTCTTGCCCTTGTACACGCGTTGGGTCTTGCGGATGTACATTGGCCACTACAGATATCACCTCGGGTTGGCTAAGTTAAGACTTCACGAAAATAATTAGTCACTATTCTCGGCGTTTTTGCCAACCCGCACTGAAAACAAATCAGTTCTGCTGCGTCTTCCCCGGCTTTTGCCAAAATCATCGGAAAAAGTGTGGAAGTTGGGCTAAAGGCGAGATTTAATGGATTGGCCGGTTAACTGCCGAGGGACACAGTTATCTGGAGGGGGAGAAGAACGAACTGGGGGCGTATGGGTACAACCGAGACGGCAAGCGTGGCAAGTTGCAGATCGTCATCGGCCTGTTGGCCGACGAAGCAGGCGAGCCGCTGGCGGTGCGGGTATTCGAGGGGAACCGGAATGATTCCACCACGGTAGGGGAACAGATCCGGATCTTACAGGAGCAATTTCGGGTGGAAGAGTTGGTCTTCGTGGGGGACCGGGGGATGGTGAAGAGCAAGGGAAAGGAGGCGCTGACGGCGGCGGAGTTGCGGTATACCACGGCGCTGACCGACCCGCAGATCCGGGGGTTGCTGGGGCAAGGGATTTTGCAGTTGAGCCTGTTCAGTGAGCAGGTGTGCGAAGTGCAAGGCGAAGGGGTGCGTTATATCTTGCGCAAAAATCCGGCCGAGGCCGAGCGCGAGCAGCATCGACTGGAAGACAAACTAACCAAGCTCGAGGCCCAGGTCGCGGCCCGCAACCGGCAGGTTGGAGAGCACCCCCGCTGCCAACCGGAAGCGGGACGGCGGGCGCTGGAAGCTTGGGCCGGACGGCACAAGCTGACGGGCCTGGTGGCCATCCCGCTCGAAGGTACGCGGCTGCAGCTGCAACGGAACGAGGAAGCCATCCGCCGGGCGCAGGAGTTGGCCGGTTGCTATGTGGTGACCACCGATGTGCTCCCCGCCGCGATGAGCGCCCAGCAAGTGCATGACAGCTATGTTTCCCTGCAGAAGGTGGAGCGCGATTTTCGCACCCTGAAGACCGGCTTGCTGGAAGTGCGGCCCGTCTGGGTGCGCAAAGAGAGCCGCACGCGGGGGCACGTGTTCTGCTGCCTGCTGGCGTTGAAAGTCAGTCGCGAGATGGAGCGGCGATTACGGGCCACGTTTGGCACCACCGAGACCCGCGCCGACGCCATCACCTTGCCGGATGCCCTGCTGACCTTGACGCGCCTGTGCCCGCTGCACTACGCGGTCGATGAGAAAACCACCGTGACCAAGCTGCCCCAACCGGACGCCCGCCAGCAAGAAATTCTTAAGGCTCTCGGCGTCACCCTGTCGGCCATGTAGTCAGGAGGCCCACACACGACGGAACGATTAACTGCCGTCATCCCAAGCAGTTCGACAAAAAAACCACCGATAAGAAAAAGGAAGATGGGCCTGAAGCAGCAGCAGAACGCCCCACGTCACCGTCCAGCCCCGCGCGGCAGTCCACACCAGTGACAGGGTCTGCGGGAGGTAGGGCAGTTGCGCCAGCGCCTTGCGCAACCGGGGAATCAGGATTTGGAGGGTTTGCATCAACTCACAGAGCCAGTCAGCTCCCCCAATGCCCGCTTCAACTCCTCTTCAATGAACCCAGCATACTCTCTCGGGCAATACCCGCTTACACAAGACCTGCTTATGGTGACTACCGTCGGCTTGACCTTCTTGGCAACCAGCGCGCTCACCAGGGTCCCGATCTCAGCAACGATCTCCTGTCTTGAGGGCAGATGAGAAATATCCTTTCCCCTCTTGGGTGATACCTGCACAAAGTACCTGCCATCTTTTTCCGTGAAATCGAACGCCATCCCGCTAAACCGGAGGGTCTGATCGCGCAAGAAATCATCCTTGGCAGCGAACTGGTCTTTGGTCACTTCCAGTTGATAGCCCATGCGATTCTGAATCGAATCCCTACAGGCGAAGAAGTCGAGGTCGATGTCCAGGATCACCTTGCGATTCCGGGGAACCTTGTCGATGGGCAGCATGGAGTAATTGAAGCGCGTAAAATCGGGATATGCCTTAAGCGCGAGTGGGTTGGTGTAGCTGTTGATTACAAGGTTGTGTTTCAGAATCTTGCCCTCGCCAAACGCTGAGCAGATATTCATCCTGCGTCGCTTGGGCTTGAAATTGCGCCAGGCGGGATACACGAAGTAAACATTGCAGATCAACTTGTTGAGAATGGCTGGCAGGATGAAACTGGCGATGTCGATCTCGGTCCGGGCAAATTCGCGATAGTACTCCAGATAGCTGCGGTCCGAGCCGTTCGGAAAATAGACGGATCTGGTAAAGTTCTCGCGCCGTCCCATGTCGTTGTGCGCGTCGATATGCAGCAGGTCCAAGGGCCCTTCGATGAAGCCCTCGCGTTTGGCTTTATGCCAGAAGAAGAACGCTTCATTGTGCTCGTCGAAGGTGTAGGTGGGTACCTTTGGAATGGTTTCCATGTTCAGCTCCCCAACCATCAGCGGGCGACAGAAGCTTGTCGCCGAGAATGGCTTGCGGTTTCCTCGATCGCCGCCGCCCGGGCGTGAGCCACTTTGCAGAAATACGGCACCACTCCGTCCAGTTGCCCGGCCTCCAGATGCGCGTGGGCGGGACACCAAAAGCAGAGATTGATAATTGGGCACGCGCGGCAAGTTTCCAGAAACTCTTTCCGGTCCGACCGCAGATCACGGACCTTGGGGACAAGGCTGTCCCATGCGTCCACCAGGCTACCTTTTCTTAAGTCATAGATGCAGTCCGGGTGCCAGAGGGAGTCGCAGAGGCGAAAGAAGCCGTCATAGCTTACGTTAAAGCTGCCGTTGCCGGCCCCGCAGTGGAACAGATGATCGCAACCCGGGTGGTCAAACTCGGGCACGATCAGCTTGTCGCAGGCCTTCTCCAGCGACGCGAACCGCTCCTCGTCAGCGCGCTCGATGGCGACGATCGCTTCAGGGGAGAGGCGCTCGGCACGAATCTCCGCGTTACGCCGGGCGTTGCCGTCGAAGCGTAGGTGGAGGAGCGGGTCGAAGCGAAAATAGTCTTTCGTCCGCTCGCGGCAGAAGCGGGCGATCTCCGGCAGCTCCTGAATGTTGGAGCGCAGGGCCATGGCTTTGAAACGCACTTTAACCCCGCATTCAAGAAGCCGATCGAGCCCATGCATGAACTTGTCAAACGCACCGGGCCTGCGCGTGACGGCTTCGTAGGTTTGGCGCGTAACGCCGTAGACGGTGACTTCGATATCGCGCGGCGGATATTTCTTGAAGAGCGCGATGTGCTCTTCGGTGAGGGGTATCGCGTTGGTGAACACCGCGACCAGCAAGCCCTTCCGCTTGAGCGCGAGATAAATGTCGGGAAAATCGGGGCGCAGGAGCGGTTCACCGCCAGTGATGAGGCACCACATCGCCCCCAGGGAGATCGCCTCATCGGCGATGCGCGAGATTTCAGCCTGCGAAAGCTCTTTGGCTCTGGCCGCCCGGTCGTCGGCGGGCAGGTTGATGTAGCAATGGCGGCAGTCGAGGTTGCAGCGCGCTGTCACTTCCAGGTCGAAGGAGAGTGGGACGCGCTTCTCGATCAGTTTACCCCAGAGCGGGAATTGCTGGATTTCTACGGACGACACATAGGGTTCATTCATGGTCCCCGCTTTCATACGGATCCTTCTTCGGTGGACTCGATGAGCCATTCATTTCCCTTCTTTACTAGCCGCGTCCATCGATGGAGCGATCCTTCAGAGTTCCTGAGCATCCACTTCTCGAGGCATAAGGCATGGGTTTGGTCGAGCGTTTCGAATCTCTACGATGTCAGAGTCGATCCCAGTGTCCTAGTGCGATCGTCACGGATCATATCTCTCAACTGGTCTCGGTTCAGGGGACCTCGCGGCGAGGCAACTGGGTAGGTGGCTGTCATGTCCAGACCGGACTCGATCTTTTCGTCATCGGCCCGGCCACGGTTGAACCGGTCCATGGCCTGTTTCAGGCCAGTATCGAGCGGCTTGCGGCGTTTCAGCAGGCGCATGCTCAATAGGGAATCGATGGCACCGTCGCTCTGGACCAGCCACACGGGCCTCGCCAAGCTTTCGGCGATCCGACAAGCCGGGGTGCCGATGAGATCGCGGAGCAGAGAGTCGAACGGATTGGATGGAACCAGGAACAGATCAACATCGGGCCACTTCTCCACAGCCGTCTGGCCCGCCCGGATGAAGTCCTCGGCCATCAGCAAACCGGCCGCGATGATGTTGCCCTTATAGGTGAAATTATCGGCAGGCACGACCTGGTGCCGGTTGGGTGCTGCGACCGTTTGCTCCGCCACCATTTTTTCCAGGCGTGAAAAGGCTGCCCTTGAGGACAACCAGATCACGCGCCGGTAGGCTCCGCCTCGCGTGCTCGGGTTTCCCTTAAGTGTTTTCCCGACGATTGTTTCCACGGCGACTTTCAGCGATCCCGCCATGTCCGGAAAGGGGTGCAGAGGAACATTGAACCTGTCTTTCATGCGCCCGGCAAACGCCGTGAATTCCTCGAGGGAGCACTCCAGCTCTTTCACCAGGGCGTCGGGAGTCCGGACCGTATGTCCAGGCCAATACAGGATCATCCGCTTGGCGCCGTTCACGACGAGATATTCATATGTCCGCTCGAGTCCATCCCAGCCGCAGATACGGGGAAGGGGCACGATGGTTCCCACCAATTCCATCCCGTAGCGTTTGAGCAGGGGCAGGGCGGCGATGGCAGTGCGGGCGTCATGCTCTTTTTTCGCAAAGATCCTTGCCCAAAGCTCTGGAATCGTCGAATGCAGGGAAACGTTGATCTCAACCGGCCGGAACGCGGCGAGCTTTTTCAGGAACGCCTCATCCACCATGGAGCCGTTGGTGGTGAAGCAGAGCGTATTGGAGAAGAATTCTCGCCGCACCAGTTCGAGGATCTCGAATAGTCGGGGATGGAGCAAGGCCTCGCCCTCCGAAATGCGCCCGGGCAGGCTGTCACTACGCCGAATGGGATCATCGTTGCCTGCCATGGCGCACAACTGAAGCTTGATGTCCTCGAGATCGCGGAAGACCCCGCCGACGACCGGGAAAGGGTTCAGATGGTTCGAACAGAAGAGGCAATGGCAGTTGCAGACGGCGCTGATAGGCAACTGACTGGAGGGGCGGTTCCCGGCAAACCACTCGAGAATGAAGGGACCGAGGTCGAAGGCGGCGTTCTCGGTTGCCAACTTACGGGATGTTCTCAGGGCGGCCGAGTCGAAGGAAACCGGCGCGTTATGATCGGCCATCGCGACGCATCTCTTTCCGATCGTCCCAGAGCGGGAATCGCTGGATTTGAAGTCTGTTCGGCATGGGTTGGCTGTTGTCAGTCATCCGTATCGACGATGAGTCATCGCTTCATGATTGTCAATCACCCTCAACCGACGACTGATCAGCTTTCATGATCCACCGTCGTCTTGCCCACCCGACCACGCGCACCGCCCGCATCAGGACTTGCGTGCGTTGCAGCCAGGCGATGAGCCACCCTTCCGCGCCCAAACCCAAGCGCGCATGCCGCCCGTCGCGTTCCACGCGAATGAGCACGCCGAGAATGGCGCCGGGCGGCACAACACCGTCCGGTTTCGGGCAATTGTCGCCGCGCGCGAGCCAGCCGGCGGCCACGCGCGCAATGACGCGATGAATCGCCAGCCGTCCCGAGTCAGGGTGGACGAACGCGACGACCTCACCCACCCGCGGCGCGCGACCATTCATGGGTGCAATCGTTAGCACGTCTTCGTCACGGATGAACGGCGACATGCTAAACCCGCGCGCGCGGGTGCGGAGCGGCACGCCGCGCTCAGTCGCCGCGCGCAGTAGCTCAGCTTGCCCCAGGTTGGACAGGTGCAGTTCGCCGCCCGGTCGGGTGACATTGTCTTGGTGATCCATCATAATCGTAGGAGCAGGCTTAGTGCCTGCCCTGCATGGGTGACCACAAGGGTTGGCCCTTACACCCTCCGCAGAACCGCATCGCCGCGCAGGTTGCCCCTGTAGATGCGCACATCCTCCACCTTAAAACCGCCCACGGCGAATTCCGCGCGCAGTTCCGCCTCGGACCGAAAGCCGTGAATGAATTCAATGTTCCTGTAGAGCATATCTCCGGGCTCGTACGTGAGGTTGCCGCGGGTGAGCAGGGCAAACGCGCGTTTGAGCCGCTCACGCCGCGGACCAAGCGGCTCGCCGCCACCCCACTGGAATTGGCAGAGGAAGTAGCCGCCGGGGCGCAACGCCCCGTGGATGCGTTTCAGCATGGCGAGACGACGGCGCCGGGTCGGCACGCACGAGTACATCGCTGCCCAAAGCCACGCCACGTCGTACGATTCGGGTGCTACATCCAGGCTGGAAATCTCCTGGACCAACCCCTCGAGGCGCACGCCGGCTTTCTCGGCATTCGCCTTTGCCTGCTCGATCATTTCGGGAACGAAATCCACGCCGGTCACGGAGAACCCGGCTTGCGCCAGGGGGATTGCCTCGCGCCCGCCGCCCACATCGAGCAAGAGCAGACGCCCTTGCATGGACGGCAGTTTCTCCAGGACCTCTTGTTCGTCGGGATCCAAGCCCTGTTGCACGACGTCGTCGCTGCCCCAGGCGGCGACGTTTTGCGGACGCGCGTACATCTGCCGACTGAACTCAACCAGGTCATCCGGGCGCATCACCATGAGGGGGAGCGATTCGAAGAGGTTGCTGACGCGGAAAAGAAAACGCGCCGTGCGGATTCGCCAGGACATTGATGAACTCGAAGGACGGTTGTCGGTTACCAATTGCGTGTCATTCGGCCCGACCGACGGCTGATAACCATTAACTGATTACGGTTAGAATGCCGCGCTGTGTCAGTTCGCCCGCAAAGCCCAGCACGTCCTTTTCGATGTTGGCGAGCGGGGCATCGAATTTGTCCGCGAGCGCTGCCGCCACGTCTTTGAGCGTCCGCTGCCCGTCGAGTTCTTGCCAGATGGCTTGCCCCGTGGGGTTCAGCGTGTAGAGTTCGTCTTCAGCATCGCCGATGCCGGCGATAAGCGGGACGATGACAATCTCGCTGTCGATTTCCCGCGCCACGACCTCCTCGGATGGCGCGCAGACAACATTGAGGTTTAGTTGGGTCACCCCGATAACTCCTACGCGTTCGTGATTCAGCAAAGCCGGGCCGGGCAGCAACTACACCGTGACACTTCGGCATGAGCCTTCGTTAATCGCGGAATAATCACGGTGAGCCTATCAAACCAAACCACCCCTTGCACAGCGGCCACCGCTTGTATTGCGCCCGATGGCTGCTCCTTCGTTCCGCTCGGGACAAGCTCTGCCGCTCGAAGGGAGTTCTTACCATTTACCATCCCTGGCAGGGTTCATGAACCTTGCCCTCCCTCACGGATTCCCAAGGGCTACACGCCTACGACCTCTGGTTAGAGGAGCATTGTGATCTGCAGCTGTTCCAGCCGCACCCCGGCCCCTGATTGTTGTTGCTACCACCCATTCCAGGATCAGCAGCGCCCGCCCTGCAGCCAGTAAGCACGCCCTCCTCTGGCGTGCCACGTACGAGAACGATGAGCTCTGGTTGATCCCATTGCTTTTTTGTTGTCTTGTCCATTATGCCTCCCGTTTTGTTTTTGTAAGTGCTCGTTGCACTCCGTGAGTGATGATTGAGTCATCGCTCGTTATTGTCCGCCAGCACCTTTGCTGATCGTACAACACCCATTGACATTAACCAACGACGACCTAACTCTCTCCGGCCCATCGATCACCTGCCATGCCTGCTCATTTTCGCCCAGCCAGCCAAAGTACCGTGCTTGCGCGTGCGCCACCTCGCACAGATACTCGACCGGCGTGTCCAGTGTACCATACTCCACCCATGACTTGGCTGGGCATTGCTCGCACAAGCCTTTGAGGAAACAGACCGCGCAGCGCCGCAGGTAGTCGGGATTCGTGGCCCGCAGTTCGCGCAGGTGGGAGAACCGATCCATGGCATCTCGCAGGAGCGAATGGCTATTCGCCCCCGCGGTCTGGTACGTCAACTCCGGCGCGCACATGCCCATACACGGTTGGGCGCGTCCAAACGCATCCACGCAGATGTTGTATCCTGGGCCGCAATCGAACAGTTGGCCGCCGGGCGGTCCCATGAATTTGGACGCAACGGGGGCCATCGTTCTCCGATACTTTGCGTCGTCGCGTGCCAGCACCGCCAACCCCTCTTGCGGCGAGAGACGCAGCGATTCGATCAGCGCATTCTTCTCCGGGTCATCGTGCCGCTGCCGCAGGATGAAGAACATCGCATAGTTCGGGCGGGCATGCATCCACGGAATCGTTTTCGCCCACGCCCCGAATTCGTCTATCTCATGCTTGTTCGGCGGCAAAAGCGCACTCTTGACCATGAAGGGCACGTTGCGGTCCAACAGCAAATTTACGCCCCGCCAGAACTGCGTGAATGAACCGGGCGCGCGGGTCACCGCTTCGTACGATTCGGCGTGCATTCCGTACACAGTGATCTCGATCTCCGCGAGCGGCGGGATGCGAGCCAACAGATCGGCCAGGTGCGGCGTGATGAGGCGCGCGTTGGTAAACAGCAATACCTTCAAGCCCAAACGCCTCGCAAAGATGTACAATTCCTCGAAATCGGGACGCAACAGGGGCTCGCCGCCGGTGAAGCGCACTAGCAGACAACCGAGGCCGGCGGCTTGCTGCAAAATGTCCTTCACCTGCTCCGTTGTCATCTCGCGTGCCCGCGCGGTCGCATCGTTCGCCGGGCGATTGATGCAGCAGTGGATGCAGTCGTTATTGCACCGCTCGGTCAGTTCGATATCAACTTGAGTGAAGCGTGAAGCAAGGGGCTTCGTTGGCTGCTTGACGTGCCGAACGTATGCGCTCACAAAACCTCCGGCGAGGGTCGCACAACCGATAAGCGAGGAGGAACGCCCTCCGCCAGCTTGGCCAACTTTGTCACAATCGCACCGCTCTTGTCAAAGTCCATCTTGTAGCACGGCACTTCGTTAACCAGCCGCTCCAACACGTCCAGTTCCTTCTGCCACCACTCTGCCGTCACCATCGGCTTGATGAGCGTGCCAAGCAGACGCCTCCAGATTCCCTTGCGGTCGGTCAGCGGGGTGATTGCATTGCGCGAGTCTTGATGCAAGAACAGAATCGCGCGCAGTGGCGCCGACGCAGGGGACACATCGGGCACATCGCCGTGGCTCCAGGTCCCGTGGACCCGCCAGCCCTCCTCCCAGCGGCGCACGATGTTGCGGTCGTCGCAGAGGATTTCGACCTGTAGGGGCGATCCCTTGTGATCGCCCTCAAGGCCAGCCCCCACACCCACGTTTTTCAACATCGTCACCGTGGTGGACTTGCCCGTGCCCGAATGTCCGACGAAGAGCAAGCCCTGCCCGTTCAGAATCACTGCCGCCGAGTGCATCAGCACCGCGTTGCGGTCGGCGAGTACGGGCGCAAGCCAGATTTGGTCGGTAGAGAGGAGCGACAGCGAGTACCAAGCGACGGTGCGAACATGTTCCGCGTCGCACGGCCGACTGTATATCGTGCCGTGCGTGTGTTCGGCGTCGAACACCGCCACGCGATGCAATTCGGCATCGCTCCCGTCCGGGTCGATGCCGCGGTAGAACCAGGTCCCGTTCTTCCGCGAAATCGCCCACGGCGCATTGCGGTACAGTTCCTCGCCCAGATCTTTGCCTTTCAGACCGGGCAGTTCGAAATAGTGGCGCAGCGTTACGTTGTCCTCGCCCGGACCCGCCACCGCGAACGGCGAGAATTCCTTTTTGAATTTGACCTCGTCGAAATCCAAATCGCTTTCCACGCGCACGGTAATGCCGGCGGTCCGGAAATAACGGCGATGTTTATCCTGCCATTCCACTTGGAATTTCCGCGCTTCCTCGGCGACTGCGCAAAGATAGCGGATAGGCGCGGAATAACGCCCCGTCTCCAGATAACCATAAGCCGGGCACCAGCGACAGTCCGCGCGCCGTTCGCACGCGCCGCAATTCGCTTGGTACTCGTCGCCGCCGCGCACCTTATCCGCCAGCGACGGGATGAACTCGTCCCAAGCTTCGCGGAACGTGCCATGCCGCAAATCGTAGCGCAAGCCCGGATCTTTGATGAACGAGCACCACGACATCATGCCGTATGCGTCAATGTGAAAGTTGCGGCGATCGGCGATGCACCTAGCAAACAACCGGTCATCGCCGGCCGCGGTGATGCCGCAAACGTCTTCGCACGATTCGTCGCCTGCGCTGATCTCCTCCATCCGCTCGACGTACGTCGGATAAGGCTTGTCCAATGCGATCACCTCGCGCCGGGCCAGACGCTGGGCGGCGATTTCGCGATTCTTGCGCGCCGAGCCATCCGACGACAGAAACAGCCATGGCGCACCAACCCGGTAATGCGGCGAGAGCGACTTGGCTAACTCAACCATCTGCTCCCACTGGTGCCAGTTGGCGCGCATAGGAATCAATTGCACAGTGAACCCCGCGCCGGCTTTACGGAGGTACGCGAATCCGCGCATCACCTCCTCAAAGCCGCCGGGATGGCGCGTCACAGCGTCGTACACTTCTGCCGTCGCCCCGTAAAGCGCGATCATTTTGCTGCCCTTGCGCTTCAACAACTGTGCGATTTGGGGCGTGACCAGCGTGCCATTCGTGTTAAGCGTATAACTGGTCGCCTTGCGTGTGATGTAATCAAAGATCTCGGCGAAATCAGAGCGCAGCATCGGCTCGCCGCCGGAAACGCTCCAGCGGTGGCAGCCGAGCGCGCGCGCCTCGTCCACAATGCGTCGGATTTCGTCAAAAGAAAGTTCATCCTTCTCCTGTGGCGCATGAAGGGGCAGCCAGAGCCAGCAATGCCGGCAGTTGTTGTTGCAGCGGTAGGTCAGGTCTAAACTGCCTTCGAGCGGCAGCCTCGGCAGCTTGGTGGTTTTCTTAACGGACAAGTACTCGGACATAGATACGACACCTACCTACCGTGTATGCTTGAGGCCTAACGTGCTCAGCCACGAGACTAGCCAGCAGGGTGCTAAATGAGTTGTAGCGCCGGGCTTTAGCCCGGCATGTGCCGCCCTAAAGGGCGGTGCTACGGGGTCTTTCAGCACCCGCTAGCAAATCTCGTGCAAGCCTGTCTCCAGTTTTTCCCACACCGAAATCCGCTTCCATCGATCTGCCTCTTCTTGCGCCTTTACGATCGCATCCTTCCCCGTGCCGGCACCCCAGAGCGCGCGGCTCGTCCACGATGCGTCGGAGTTCGTCAAAGGGAAGCTCATCCTTCTCCTGTGGCTCCCGACCATGTCCATCGCACCTTGGAGCGGGCTCCAGACCGCCACATCGGAGCAATCCGACACGGAGTCCAGGGGAGCGGCCTGCGAACCCAAAGCTGGCCGGTGAAAGGATTTTCGCCCCTCCCCACAAGACGCGCTAATAGTTAAGTGCATCGGGCAGGAACAGTCAAGTCCCCGCGGGTGTATGTCCCCGCGGGTGTATTAACTATTCGGCTATCGAGCTAATATGCCGTCCCACCTAACCATTTTACAGGCCACGCGCGCTCACCACCCCCACCCTTTCCCGCCGTGGGGGGAGGGGGTAGAGATGGTTGTTGTAGAGAATTAGCCAGGACAGAACTAGCAGTTGTCAGTTACGACGCTGGAGCGGTCTTGCTCATCGCGCATCAGAATGGTCACGGCCAAGACCGTCCCAAGGGCCATCGCAACCATGGTCAGCTTGAAAAACAGACGTTTCGGTTTCGTGTCTTGAATCCTGCTAATCTGTGGATTCTGGGTTGAGGACGTAGAATTCTGGCGCGACCGCGCCCTTCCAGGGAGCATCATGCTCGATAGCCAACCAGGACCATTTCAGGGCACGTCGTCAAGCCGCCGCCGGGACCGGCAGCCGAGCTTCACGCCCCACCGAGAAGTACTCGAAGCCTGCTTCGCGCATGGCGGCCGCATCGAGGAAATTGCGCCCGTAACCACTGGCACCTCCATAGCCTCGCGGAGTTTGGCCCAGTCCAAGCTGCGAAACTCATCCCATTCGGTCACCAGGAGAATGGCGTGCGCCCGCTGGGCCACCTCGAACGCAGAGCCGCAGTACTCCACGCGCCCTGGTTCTTCGGGAAACACCGCCTGCATGTTGGACATCGCCTCCGGATCGTCGAGACGGACGGCGGAGCCCTCCTTCAGCAGCTCCTCGATCAGTCGCAGGCTGGGCGCTTCGCGAATGTCGTCGGTGAGCGGCTTGAACGCCAGGCCCAGCACACCAATCGTTTTTCCCGGAGGATCCAGAGGGCGGCGCGGAGCTTGTCGAGAAAGACCTCGACCCGGCGGCGGTTCACCTCTTCGACTTCGAGCAGAATGCCACAGGGAACCTCGTGTTCCTCGGCCAAGTGAATCAGCGCCCGAAGGTCCTTGGGAAAGCAGTAGCCGCCAAAGCCCAGGCCGGCGGAGAGAAAGCTGGAGCCGATCCGGGGATCGAGGCCGATACCGCGGGCGACGTTTTCCACATCCGCCCCAACCGCTTCGCACACGTCGGAGATCATGCTGATGAAGGAAATCTTGGTGGAGAGAAAAGCATTGGCGGCGTGCTTGATTAGCTCTGCCGTGGCCAGGTCGGTCACCACGATGGGGCAATTCAGAGGCCGATAAATCTCCTCCAGGAGCTCTCGCGCCCGCCCCGACTCGACGCCAATCACAATGCGGTCGGGATGAAAGAAGTTGTCGAGCGCCCTACCTTCCTGGAGAAACTCGGGATTGGATGCCACGTCAAAGACATTGGGCTGTGCGGCGGTCTGGCCGCGGCCCTTATCACCGTGTCCGTTTCGATGGGCGGGCGAGACCACTGGAGGCCGAAGCGCGTAGCGCTCGACGGTCTGCTTGATGCGCTGTGCGGTGGCAGCCGGCACCGTGCTCTTTTCCACAATCAGCTTGTAGCCATCCAGGTTGCGCGCGATCGTCCGGGCGATGGGGCGCCGCCGTTCCGCTGCTGGGGGTTCGTCGAAGAAGTGTTCGGCCTACCGAGGCCGAATGTGTGGGCGGAAGAACGATGCTCGAATCCCTCTGGACGCTCTTGCTTCTGGCGAGAGTGCGCGTATGCGTGTTCAATCATGATGTGGTGGCAGAAGCTGCGAGCGCAGGGAAACTGGTGGGGCACGGCGCCACTGCCCCCTGGTGGAAGCAATTAAGCACGAGGCGCGGCCTTGAATCACCTTGATGAGCTGCCCGTAGCACCCGATACAGCGGCCAGAGTGATTTGGGTAGCATGAGCCAGTGGGCATCGTGATCCGTCCTGTCGGTCAGCACGCCGAAGGCCAGCCAGGTTTTATACCAAAGGCGTTCTTTCACTTGAATCTGGAACAGTGATCTTCGAAAGTCGTCAGGCGGATTGCGGGCCATGATCTTTGCCAGGGCTTCGTTAGCCAGAGCCGGGAGTGTCGAGTCGTCCCGTATCTTGTTCTTCAGCGTGTCCGGAAGAGGGACATCCAAAAGCTCCGTGCCTAGACGCAGGCCTAACAAGAGGACACGCAACCCGTGGAGCCGGTTGGCCTCTTGGACAACCGAATCCCACTCCAAGTGCGGATGCCTGTGGATCAATGCGGCCAGGTCGCACAACCTCCGGAAATCGGACCACTCGTCGTGCCCACCTTGTGCGGCGAGATAGAGTGCAAGATCTTCCGGTGCGAATCCTAAGAACCCTTGTCCCGCAAATTGCATCGGGCGGAATCTAGGCCAAAAGAACGCTGCGTCCAACGGCAAGGCGTTATTCTCTGCCGCGACTCGCCAATGCAAATCTATGATCAGACCGTTTTTCGCGTTGGCGAACGAGGTTTCGCCCTGATATCGCAGGAACTGGAGTTGAGTGCCGGGATCCACATCCCAATCGGCCCGGTAGTTCAGCCGTTGAAGCGTCGCCACGGCCTTCAGGAAATCCCTCTCCCGCACCAGCAGATCCAGATCGACGAACTCCCGCAATGCGATGCTGTCATAGACCTCCTGCGCCAGCACCGGCCCTTTCAGCGCAACTAGGGGTATCAGCTCCTTTTCGAATGCTGCCGCAATCCTCAGGAACGCGCTGGTGTCGAATAGGGCTCGCCGACCGATCGCCCTGGCATGCAGCTGCCACTGCTGCTGCACATCCGGGGGGACAAGATCCCAGCACGCCTTCCTAAGGTTGTCGTACACGATTGGCCGCACGCGATGCCAGGCGGCGGAATCGAGCATCGCCTGCCAGTCCACGCCCTCGCCCGCTAGTTTCCGTAGACGCTCCGACCCCGGCGTCAGCTGCGCCGCCAGCAACAGCAGTTGGAATTCCGGGGGAAAAATCATGTCCTCACCTACAGGGCAACCCAGCCCAGCGCATAGCGGCCGCCTGCCTCCATCAACTGCTCACGCGTCTCGGATTCCACGAGGCGGTCGCGCACCACGTGAATCACATCGCCAAACATGGCCGCCGAGAACGGGTGTGTAATCATCAGAACCGTGCGGCCGGCGGCCAACTCGCGGAAACGCGCCAGCCGATCGGCTTCGGCCTAGGGGTCCATGGCGCTGGTGGGCTCATCCAGAACCAGAATGGGCGCGCCTCGGGGGAAGGCTCGAGCCAGGGCAATCGCTGCCACTCATCCACGCTCAGTTCCGCGCCCTCGGCAAACCACCGGCCCAGCATGCTGTCGTAGCCCTGCGGTGGGCGCTCGATGATCACCTCCACGCTCGCAGCCTGCGCGGCTGGGTTGAAAGCCTCGGGAGGCGTGCACAGATCGCCATAAGCTATATTCTTGCGAACCGTGTCGTTGAATTGCACTGGCTGCTGGAAGAGGATTGCGATCCGGCTGCGCAATTGCTCGATCTCCAGGCCGCGCAGGTCGATGCCGTCCACCGTCACCCCGGCCAGCCTCCGGGTCGTAGAACCGGCAGAGCGGCTTGATCAGCGTGCTCTTGCCCGCGCCATTGGGCCCGACCACCGCCACGATCCGGCCGGCGGGAATCTCCCAATCAAAGTCCTCCAGCACCGGCCACGCGCTTCGAGGATATCGGAATCGCACACCCTCGAGGTGTATACCGCTCTCTACCGCCCGCGGAACAGGCAAGGGCCGGGGCGGACTCACCACGTGCGGTTCCAGTTCCAGAAACTCGTACAGATTCCCAAGGAAAAGCAGGTTGCCATAAAGCTGGCCAAGGTTTTCCAGCAGACCGCGCATCAGTCCCAGGCCCTGCTGGAAGGCTTGGTAGAACGTCGCCAAGTCTCCCAGGGTGGCGAGGCCACGCACCGCCCTCCAGACCGTCCAAGCCAGGACGCTCCCCGTGACCACGAGTTCCAGGCTGCCCGTGCCGAACTCCGCCAGCACCTGCTGCCGGGCCAGATTCAAGTGTTCCCCCCGCAGGCGTCGGCGCAAGATTTGATACGCGGACTGAAAAAGGCCCACCCAGGCCGAACAGCCTGACCTCCAACGCCGTCTCGCCGGTGGTGAGCAGCCAGTCGTAATACCACGCGCGGCGCTCGGCGGGCGTAACCCTGTGCCGCCACCGGTTCTCGAGCAGCGCATTGCGCACCGCCGCGTAGAGTGCCGGCCCCGTACCGATCAGCAGGGCCCCCGGCAGCCACGCCCCGAAGGGAACGAGCACCGCACCCATGGCCGCCAGCGTGATGGCGTTCTGGACCAGGCTGCCCAGGCTTTCGACCAGCGCCACCGGGCGATAAGCTGCTTCACTTCGCGCCCGATACAGATGATCGTAGAACTCCGCCGAATCGTAAAAGCCCAAATCGGCCGCGGCGGATTTCTGATGAATCAGCGAGCTGATGTGGTCCTGAACCAGTTCTGACTGGGCGGTGCGTACGTAGACGGTGGCGCTGCGCAGGATCTGCAACGCAAGCTGGATGGCCGCCATCAGCACTACCAGCAGGAGCGCCGGCCGCAACCGGTCCCAGGAGCCGCCCGCCCGAATCGCTGCCACCAGGCTGTTCACCAGTCAGCGCGTCACGTAAACGCTGGCCACCGGCAGCAATCCCGGGAGCAGCAGCAGAGCGCCCCACGCCACCGTCCAGCCTCGCGCGGCGGTCCACACCAGTCTCAGGGTCTGCGGCAGGCAAGGCAATTGCGCCAGCGCCTGGCGCAGCCGCGGCAACAGCAGTTGGAGACTGCGTTTCAAAAGGCCCCTTATAACCGCAGAGGCACGGAGGCGCAGAGCGAAAGTAAACGGCCTTTCCTCTGCTTCTCAGTGCCTCAGTGGTGAGATCTTTCAGAAGTCAAGAGTCAGAAGTTAGAATTTAGAAGCTAGAAGTTACCGGCCAGGAGTCGGAAACAATCACAAATCGCAAACCTCAAATTCCTGACCCCGAATCGAGTCCAGTGTGCCGTATCCCGCGCCCCGTCTCCCGTTTCCCCGCTTCTAGAGTCCCAAAACCCTTACCCGATCTTCGACTTCCTGCATGGTGCTCTCCGACATCCGGTCGCGCGGGCGCTTGATTCTTTGTTTGGAGACAACTCTTACATTTTCACACTCGATGAAGCCTTCCTCGACCAGGCCGCCCTCGGGAGGTACGACAGGCACGTGCTAGCGCACTCTTCTCTCCGTCCGTCTGACCGGGATAACCACCGCCAAGTCAGCCGGGTCTTCGTTGAAAATATCTGCGGATAAAATAAGGGTAGGTCTGGTTCCGGCGTGTTCGTGCCCTATGGTAGGGTCAAGGTTGAGCTCTCACACATCTCCCCTTGGCCAATCCATCTGCCAGGGCTCATTCCCAGAGCTTCCTTTCCCGGAGTTCTTCCTTCCATGCCTTGGGATGTTTTCTTAGCGCTTCAAAATCTGCGTTGGCCGCGCGTAAGAATCTCTCCCGCCGATAGCGTTCCAGCGCTTTGTCAAGCACCGCCTGCATACGTCGCTCTTCTTCTTCGGGAGCGTGTTTTGGGAAGCATGATCCATTGGCCGTCATGATGGGTCCTGTCGGTCAGCGTGCCGAGGGTCAAGCGGGTCTTGTCCCACAGGCACTCTTTCACTTGAATTTGGAACAATCATATTCGGAGAATGAACGGGTTCGGAGCGAAATCGTTCCCGAGAACCGAAACTACTCTACGGGAATCCAGTAGCTTTCTGGCAGTCATAATGTCTTATCTCGATTCGATAGCGCACCCGCGGGAATTTTGGCAGAATACGCTCTTTCAGGTCGAAGCCAGAGTCCGGCAGTAACAACTCGGCGTTCTCAAGAACACATCTTTGTTCGAGGTGGTGCTCCGCAGCATCCGCGGCTCCGTCAGCAGACACCCCTTTGACGAGGAACACGCTTGCCCGCACCGGGCTTCCCTGCCGCATCCACTCGCCAGAGTCATAGACCTCCTTTCCCCGAAGCCGGTAGGGCCACAGCCCTACTAGATCGAGGGCATTCCCCCGGGCTTGATCGTGTAACGCGAAGGTAAGATAGAAAAAAAAGGCCGGATGATCGCCGATGACAAGGCCGCCGTCATCTACCGTTCGGGCCATTCGCGTTGCCACCTCAGGCCACGGTTCAATAAAACGTGGGGCCGCGTAATAGCGCCTCGCAATGGTTCCGAACCAACCGATTCCCGCGATGACGGCCAGCGAAGCAACGAGGGCGGCCTTCCACCTGCGGCTTTGAATTGTCCCCACACAGATTCCAACTGGGAGAACAGCCCAAGGGGAAATCAACAGCAGGCGTTTAGTTCCAACGATGCCCAGGACGGACATGGCGGTCAAAAGAGCCAGGAAGTAGATGTACAACCTGCGCGCGGTGTGCGGCCCGCACAATACAACGACCGCCGAACATAACGCAATTGCCAGACACACCGGCATGCCTAACGCCCAGTACCATGGCGCCACGGACTCGCTTGCGAAGCACGCATACATATTGAACGCTTCGAATAGTGCCGATCCCAGGACACTTGCCTGCTGTCCCACTCCGCCTGCAATCACGGCTGAGAAGGCACGGGCCAGAGGCAAGAACGCGAGTGCCACGGTTGCGACGGTAAGAAGCACCAGCCGCCAGCGCCTGCCCGATTCGTGGCGTGTTTGAACGAGATAATCGAGCAGAATGAACGCCAATATTGCCCATCCGAAATAGCTCGTATAGAGCAGCAGTATGGCTGTCAGCACCATCGGCAGCCAATTTTTCACAGTCTGTGCCCTTAGAAAGGCTAGGTATGTCCAAGTGAGCACTGCCACCAACAGAAATGAGAGGCTATACCAGGCGGCCAGCCTCCCGAAGTGAAACCCGAACGGCCAAAAAACGCAACTCCACAATACGGCGGCTGCGGCGCGATCACTCCAGAGCCTGCAGGCTATTGCCGTCAACACCTCAATGCCCAAAAGATAGAACGCGATCGATGGCAACCGCAGCAAACGCATCCGACTGCCGGTTACTCGCAGCCACCCGTGCAGAATCAGGTCGTACAGCGGAGGGTGCTCGAACTGCCCGGTTCCATGCAGGAATAGGTCTACCGTATCGGATGCCGGGCTCGTTGCAGCACTGATAATCGAAGTCTCATCGTCGATAAACGTAAAATAAGGATCCGAAAGCACCATCAGCAAACCCAGCGCGATGAGTGCTACTGCAGGCAGGAGCCATGCCCGCGCTCGCCCGGTCACAGAAACGTTGCTGTTTAGAGGGTCTTTCGCGCAAGCCGCGGGCGTGGAGCCACCGGAAGACGCAACGGAATGAATGGAAGTGGTGTCAATCAAGTTGGGCTAGATGTGAACTGCACATTGCTGCTTCAACCCCGTTGCGGGCTGGCGCTGCATTCTTTGCTCATTGCGCTTGTGACGGCGATGCGCTGGCGCAAAAGCCAGTAGCCCCGCATCACCTTAATGAGCTGCCTAAGCGGTCGCAACGCCCGATACAGCGGCCAGATTGCCTTGGGAAGCATGATCCACTGGCCATCCGTATCGGTCCTGTCAGTCAGCAAGCCGAAGGCCAAGCGTGTCTTGTCCCACAGGCGCTCTTTCACCTGAATCTGGAACAGTGATCTTCGAAAGTCGTCAGGCGGATTTCGAGCCGTAATCTTTGCCAGGGATTGGTTGGCCAAAGCCGAGAGCGTCGAGTCTTCCCGCATCCTGTTCTCCACAATCTCCGGAAGAGGGACGTCCAAAAGTTCCGCGGCGAGACGCAGGCCTAACAAGAGGACACGCAACCCGTGGAGCCGGTTGGCCTCTTGGACAACCGAATCCCACTCCAAGTGCGGATGCCTGTGGATCAATGCGGCCAGGTCGCACAACCTCCGGAAATCGGACCACTCGTCGTGCCCACCTTGTGCGGCGAGATAGAGTGCAAGATCCTCCGGTGCGAATCCCAACAACCTTTGCCCCTCAAATTGCACCGGGCGGAATCTAGGCCAAAAGAACGCGGCGTCCAGCGGCAAGGCGTTATTCTCTGCCGCGACTCGCCAATGCAAATCTATGATCAGACCGCTTTTCGCCTTGGCGAACGAGGTTTCGCCCTGATATCGCAGGAACTGGAGTTGAGTACAGGGATCCACATCCCAATCGGCCCGGTAGTTCAGCCGTTGAAGCGTCGTCACGGCCTTCAGGAAATCCCTCTCCCGCACCAGCAGATCCAGGTCGACGAACTCCCGCAAGGTGGTGCTGCCATAGACCTCCTGCGCCAGCACCGGCCCTTTCAGCGCAACCACGGGTATTTGCTCTTTTTCGAATAATGCCGCAATCTTCAGCAAAGCGCCGGTCACGCGCAGGGCTCGCCGGCCGATCGCCCTAGCATTCCGCTGCCACTGCTGCTGCATATCCGCGGGTACAAGGTCCCAGCAAGCCTTGGTCAGATTCTTGTACACAAGCGGTCGAACCCGATGCCGCTCGGCGAGATCGAGAAATGCCTGCCAGTCAACCCCCGTGCCCGCCAATTCCCGCAGGCGCGCCGCCCGCGGCCTGAGCTGCGCTGAAAGCGACAAGAGTTGGAATTCCGGGGGAAACCTCATGCTCTCACCTGCAAGGTGGCCCGGGCCTGTGCATAACACCCTTCTGCTTCTAACAACTGCTCGCGTGTCCCGGATTCGACGATGCGGCCTTTGCGCATCGTCTGGAGAACCACGTGGTGGCTCGTCCAAGCCAGCTACATACGACTGCGGCGAATGCTTCGCCGGCTCCCTCGAAGCGCCGAATTAGCATAAGTAGTCTCGCGTCAGCGTTCTTTCGTAAGACGCTCGGCGCCCATCTCCGCGTTGAGCTGGGTGGCGCCGCAAAATCCCGGAGCAATTGCAGATCGAACCGGTTGATGCGTCATCCCTCACTCGTCCTTTGCGATAAGGATTCCCCGCCGCACCATCTCGCTGGCAAACCCCAGCACATCGCTTTCGATGTCATTGAGCGGATTGGTGAACTCTCCGGCGAGCGAGGCTGCCACATCCTTCAACGTGCGCTGCCCATCCAGTTTTTGCCAGATGGCTTGCCCGGTTTCGTTCAGCGTGTAGAGTTCGTCCTCCGCATCCCCAATGCCGTTGACGAGTGGGACAATGATGACGTCCCCTTCAATCTCGCGCGCCACGACGTTATCGGAAGGTGCGCAGATCGATTTGAGTGTGACTGCCTTTTCCATTGAAAACTCCTTTGGTGGGATCGAGTGTGCCACAGCTTTTCAAGACGGAGCCTGCTCAGTATAAATACAAAACATCGGGAACAATCTGGAACCTGCTTTCAAGATGGCAGGGCCCGCCCACACACCGATATCCGGGCCAGGCTTGGCGCACAATCGGAGGCACCACGAGATAATCATCCGGCAGATCTTCCGTGGCAATGGAAAGGCGTGGCCGGTACTTGGCCAGTGTCGACTGCGCCCCCTGCAAGGCGTTGCGGTCAGCGCCTTCCAAGTCCATCTTGATGAAATCCACTCGTGACAGGTTCAGTTCGCAGACCAGGTTGTCAATCGTCGTTACCGGCAGTTGGGCGGTCCCGAGCGAGTCGGGGTCCCGGTTCTTGAGCACAAACGAGTCATGTACGGAGTTCTTGAAAATGGACATTTCCAACACGCCCTCCTCGTGCCACACTCCTTTGCCGATGATCATAACCCGCCCCGCCCGAATTTCGGGTTCGTAGGTGCGCTTCAGGCATTCCACCTTTCGCGGAACGGGTTCGACCGCGACGACAACTTTTGCCCCCGCCGATAGAGCTTCGCGCGTAAAAACACCCACATTGGCTCCGCAGTCAAGGACAATGTCTCCCGGGCGAACACGGAACCGGCCGGAGCCGTATATCTTCATTTCCTGTTCCGCAAGCGTGTAGAAGAAACTGCGGATGCCCGGCACCCAATAGAAGCCACGGGGCGTTGCCCAGATTTCCACGCCGTCCCCGGTCGTCTTCAGAAGTCTGCTTCGTTTCCTAAGATTAATCTCGGTTTCGATCAAGCGAGCAAAACCAGACCGGTAGGTACGGCTTGCCGATAATGAACAGCCCCCAGTGCGGCGTGCCAGATAGAGCACATAAGGTCGGATGTAATCCTGCCATCGCCAACAGTGAGCGGCGAAACCGAGCGAGAAAGAGAGAATCGCTACAATAGATACTATGGCAAGATGGGCTAAATCGGAGAGGAGGAATTCGGCCGTCGTAAGAATTGTGGCAAGCGGCAAGGCGCTACTCCAGCGAACGAGGGAGTTCCCTGACTTGGGTCAGCGCTTGTGCCCGGGCGTGGGCCACCTGGCAGAAGTAGGGCACAGCGCCGTCCAATTCGCCGGTTTCGAGATGCGCGTGGGCGGGGCACCACAAGCAGAGGTTAATGATCGGGCAGGCGCGGCAGGTTTCCAGGTACTCCTTCCGGTCAGATCGTAAATCGCGAACCTTGGGCACCAGGTTGCGCCAAGCATCCCCCAGGCTGCCCTTCCTCAAATCGTAGATACAGTTCGGGTCCCAGAGCGAGGAGCAAAGGCGGAATTTGCCGTCAAAGCTCACGCTGAAGCTGTCCTTGCCGGCGCCGCAGTGGAAAAGGTGATCGCAGCCCCGATGGGCCATCTCGGGCACGATGAGCCGATCGCCGGCCTTGCAGAGCGCCTGGAAGCGTTCAGGGTCGGCACGCTCCAAGGCTACGACGTCTTCCGGCGTAAGGCGCTCGGCGCAGATCTCGGCGTTGCGCGCCGGGTCGGCGTCGAAGCGCAGGTGCAGGAGCGGGTCGAAACGGAAGTAGTCCTTGGTCCGGTCGCGGCAGAAACGCGCGATCTCGACCAGTTCGTGCACGTTCGACCGGAGCGCCATGGCTTTCAGCCGCACTTTGACGCCGCTTTCAAGCAACCGGTCCATACCCTGCCGAAAAGCGTCAAACGACCCCGACCGGCGCGTGACGCGCTCGTAGGTCTCCCGCGTGACGCCGTAGACCGTGATTTCGATGTCGCGCGGCGGGTACCTGCGGAAGAGCCGCACGTGATCCTCGGTGAGAATCTGGGCGGTAGTGAAAACCGATACCAGCAGGCCCTGGCGCTTGAGGGCCAGGTAAATGCCGGCGAAGTCCTCGCGCAACAGCGGCTCGCCGCCGGTGAGCAAGCACCAGAACGCGCCCAGCGACACCGCCTCACCCGCGATACGGTCGATCTCGGCCAAGGTGAGTTCCCGGGCGCGAGCCTCGCGGTCCCCCGCCGACAGGTTGATGTAGCAATGCCGGCAATCGTTCAGGCAGCGCGCGGTAACCTCGAGATCGAAAGAGAGCGGGACACGCTTGCCTATCAGTTTGTTCCAGAGGGGAAATTGTTGCACTTCGAGGGTAGTGGGCATGGTGAATGATCGGTTATGGGCCGGCAGCGGCAGCACGACGCAGTTTCAAAAATCGCCCCAGGCGCCTGGCCATACATACTGCCCGCATCAGGATATGCGCGCGCTGGAGCCAGGCGATCAGCCGAGCCTCTACTCCAAGGCCCATACGCACGATGCGCCCTTTCCGCTCGACACGCCGGACGACACCGAGGATGCTTTCGCGCGTGACCACTCCGTCGGCGTCCGGGGAATTGTCGCCGCGCACCAGCCACCCCCCGTCCACGCGCGCGATCACGCGGTGCACCGCCAGCCGCCTGGCGTCAGGCTGGACGAACGCGACGACCTCGCCGATGCGCGGCGCACCGCCCTTCATCGGCGCAATCGTCAGTACGTCTTCGTCACGGATGAACGGTGACATGCTGAACCCGCGCACGCGGGTGCGGAGCGGCACGCCGCGCTCCGTCGCAGCCCGCAATAACTCCGCTTGCCCAAGGTTAGACAGGTGCAGCTCGCCGCCACTGTGGACGAAGATGCAGGGCGCAGTGCTGGAGGCTCGAGAATCCGTCAAATCCGATGCCATCCTTTTAGCTCTTTGCACACTCTTTGGGGGCTACCGGGAAGGGCGGGGCTTATTGCTTTTGAGTTTTTAAGTTGTAATCCACAATACCTGAGGAGGTCCTCCCCGTGCTGGTCCGTGTCGTCCAAGGCGGCAGCGATTTGACCTTTGAATTCATTGAAGTCGTCGCAGTAGGGATAGGCATGCACCAAGCGCTGTTTGGTCCATCGCCAGACTTTCTCTTCAGGATTGAGATAAGGTGCATAAGTCGGTAAGAAAACCAATTCCGCGCGTCCCAAGCGCTCCACCGCTCGCAGGAGCTGGGGGTCGGTATGATTGGGCCACTTATCCTGCACCACGCAGAGGCGTGGACAGTCCGTGTACGCCTCGGCCAATTGGGCGTAGTATTGGCCCAGTACTTTCAAGAAGACGCGCGCCGCCCGCCAGTACACCACCCGTCCCTGGACGGCATTCAGAGCAGCGGCCGCTCGCACCACGGTGTTGGAGCAATAACTCCAAGGCAGGCGGGGTTGGGTGCGTCCCCACTTGGCCCAGAAGCCTTCCAACGGCGGCGCTAAAGCCCGGCCCTTCCCGACCGCTGGAGAGAAAGCCAGGCCTTACTCTACCTTCCCGATACCCCCAGCCGCCAAAGGTCAAGAAATCACGGGCTAGGGAAAGCTCAGCTAAGACTGTTGACGCTGCAACTACCATAACATGCTACAAGCCAGGTCTGACAACTACTCGCATAATTGTGAGCGCCAGACTTAGAGCTGTACTTACAGTACGCTAAGACCGAATCTTCCGGCTTGCTTCGCGCAAGAGCGATCAGTTGCGGTTTCTGCCATTGCTTCGTCTTGATCTTGATTTCCTCGTCCATTCTACCCTCTCTTTGTCCTGTGAGTGTTGTTTGCTCTCCGTGATTGATGATGGGGGCATCACTCACCATGGTCCGTCAGAATCTTCGCTGCCCCCCATCACCTCTCGCCATTAACCGATAACAACTTAATTCTCTCCCGCCAGTCGATCACCTGCCACCCCTGCTCATTTTCACCAAGCCAACCAAGGTATCGTGCCTGCACGTGCGCCACGTCGCAGAGATACTCGACCGGCGCGTCCAGTGTACCATCCTCCACCCACGACTTGCCTGGGCATTGCTCGCACAAACCTTTGAGGAAACAGACCGCGCAACGCCGCAGGTAGTGGGGGTTGGTGGCCCGCAGTTCGCGCAGGCGACAGAACTGATCCTTCGCATCTTGCAGGGATGAATGGCCATCCGCCCCCGCGACCCCGCAGGTCAACTCCGGCGCGCGGACGCCCATACACGGTTGGGCGCGTCCATACGAATCCACGCAGATACCGCATCCGGCTCCGCAATCGAACAGTTGGTCGCCGGGCGGCCCCATGAATTTCGACGCGAACTCGGCCATTTCCTGGCGGTACCTGGCTTCGTCGCCAGTCAGCATCGCCAGCCCATCCTGCGGCGAAACCCGCAGCGACTCGATCTGCCGGTTCTTGCTTACACTGTCGCGGCGGCTCCGCAGGTCGAAGAACATGGAATAACTCGGGCGCTTGTCCATCCACGGAATCGTCTTCGCCCACGCTTCGAATTCGCCGATCTCCTGCCTGTTCTGCGGCAAAAGTGCAGACTTGACGACGAACGGCACGCCGTACGCCAACAGTAAATTCACACCACGCCAGAATTGCGCAAATGAACCGGGCGCGCGCGTCACGGCTTCGTATGATTCGGCGTGCATACCGTAAACGGTGATTTCCATCGTTGCCAGCGGCGGGATGCGCGCGAACAAGTCGGCCAGGTGCGGAGTGATCAGGCGGCCGTTGGTGAACAGCAGCACCTTCAGCCCGAGCCTCCTTGCGAACAGGTACAGTTCCTCGAAATCGGGACGCAGCAGCGGCTCGCCGCCGGTGAAGCGCACTTGCAGGCAACCCAGGCCGACGGCTTGCTGCAAAATGTCCTTCACCTGCTCCGTCGTCACCTCGCCTGCCCGCGCCACCGCATCGTTCGCCGGGCGATTGATGCAGCAGTGGATGCAGTCGTTATTGCATCGCTCCGTCAGTTCGATATCAAGCTGGCCGAGGCGCGGCGCGATGGGTTTTATGGGCCGCTTGACGCGCTGAACGTATTCGCTCACAAAACCTCCGGCGAGAGGCGCAGGAGCGATGACGGGGGATGAACGTCCTCCGCCAGTTTTGCCAACTCTGCCACAATCGCTCCCGATCGGTCAAAGTCCATCGTGTAAAATGGCACCCCGCTGACGAGCCGTGCCAACACGTCTACTTCCTTGTGCCACCACTCTGCCGTCACCATCGGCTTGATCAGCGTGGCAAGCAGACGCTTCCAGATTCCCTTGCGGTCGGTCAGCGGGGTGATTGCATTGCGCGTGTCCTGCCGCAAGAATAGAATCGCGCGCAGGGGTGCGGAAGCGGACGATACATCCTCCACATCGCCGTGGCTCCAGGTCCCGTGGACTCGCCAGCCCTCGGGCCACCGGCGGACGATGTTGCGGTCGTCGCACAGAATCTCCGCCCGCCCTTTCAACATCCTCACCGTGGTGGACTTGCCTGCCTCCGAATGTCCGACGAAGAGCAAGCCCTGCCCGTTCAGAATCACCGCCGCCGAGTGAATCAGCGCCGCGTGGCGATCCGCGAGCAGGGGCGCCAGCCAAATTTGATCCGTGGGGAACAGCGCGAGTGAGGACCAGCCGTCGGTGCGAATACGTTCCGCGTCGCGAGGCGGATTGTAAATCGTCCCGTGCGTGTGGCCGGCGTTGAACACCGCCACGCGATGCAAGCCTGCCTGGCTCTCAACCAGCCCCACCCGCCGAATCCCCGGCACCGCCATCAGTAGCCGCATGGCCCGCTCGAAAGGGGACTGTGGCAAAATGCCGCGATAGTACCAGGTCCCGTTCTGGCGGGAAATCGCCCACGGCGCCTTGCGGTACAGTTCTTTGCCCAGGTCTTTGCCCTTCAGGTCAGGCAGTTCGAAGATGTGCCTCAGCGTTACATTGTCATCGCCCGGGCCCGCCACTGCGAAGGGCGCGAATTCCTTATGGAATTTGACCTCGTCGAAATCCAAATCGCTTTCCACGCGCACGGTAATTCCGGCGATGCGAAAATACCTGCGATGTTTATCCTGCCAATCCACTCTGAATTGCCGGGCCTGCTGGGCCACCGAACATAAATAGGGGAGAGGCGCGGAATAGCGCCCCGTCTCCAGATAACTATAAACCGCGCACCAGCGGCAGTCCGCGCGCCGTTCACACGAGCCGCAATTCGCATGGTACTCGCCGCCGCCGCGCACCTTATCCGCCAGCGACGGGATAAACTTGTCCCAGGCTTCGCGGACCGTGCCCCGCCGCAGATCGTAGCGCAGTGCCGGGTCCTTGACATAGCAGCAAAACGTCATCTTGCCGTAGGCATCGATATGAAAATCACGCCTCGCGGCGATGCATCTGGCAAACAAGCGATCATCGCCGTTCGCGGAGATTCTGCACTCGGATTCCGCCTGGGGCGGAGGGTCTGGCGCCTGCCCGTCTTGTGCGCACCCCGCAGGGGCGGCCACCTGAGTCGCCCCGGCGTTGATTTCCTCCATGCGTTCGCTGTACGCCGGGTCCGGCTTGTCCAATTCGATCACGTCGAGCGGGGCCAGACGCTGCTCGACGATTTCGCGATTCTTGTGCGCGGAGCCATCCGCCGACAGAAACAGCCAGGGTGCACCGACCCGGTAATGCGGCGAGAGCGACTTTGCCAATTCGATCATCCGGTCCCACTGGTGCCAATTCGCTCGCATCGGAATCAACTGCACGATGAATCCCGCGCCGGCTTCACGCAGATAAGCGAATCCGCGCATCAACTCCTCAAAGCCGCCGGGATGGCGCGTCACTGCGTCGTACACCTCCATCGTGGCCCCGTAGAGCGCGATCATTTTCGTCCCTGGTCGCCTCAGCCGTTGCGCGATAGCGGGCGTAATCAGCGTGCCGTTCGTGTTAAGCGAATAACGGCTCGCCTTGCGTGTGAGGTAATCGAAGATCTCGGGAAAGTCCGGGCGCAGCATGGGTTCGCCGCCGGAGATATGCCAGGAGCGGCAGCCCAGGGCGCGCGCCTCGTCGGCAATGCGGCGGATTTCGTCAAAGCTGAGTTCCTGCGCACGCTCCGGCGCATTTGCCGGCAGCCGCAGCCAGCAATGGCGGCAGGCGTTGTTGCACCGATAGGTAAGGTCGATGCTGCCTTCCAGCGGCAACCTCGGCAATTCCCCGGTTTTCTTCACCGCCACGTATTCAGACACGGTACTCACGAAACCTTAACCTAAACCACCGTAAGTTGTAGCGGCGAGCTTACCTCGCCCCTTGGCGGCATAAAGCCGCCTCGACATCAAACTGTGTCCCTACTCGCCGTCGTCTTATGCCGGCCCACAATTCGGAAACTCAACTGGGTATCGAGCGTTCCGTTTTCCTCGACCAGCCAGACGGGCCGTCCAAGGCTTTCCGCGATCCGGTAGGCCGGGGTTCCTTTGAGGTCGCGGCAGAGACTGTCGAACGGCAGTGCGGGAACCAGAAAGAGATCCGCATCGGGCCACGACACCATTGCCCCCCTGCCGGCATTTATGAAATCGTCCACCATCAGCAGGCCGGCAACAATAATGCTGCCTTGATAGGAGAGATTGTCGACGGCCACAACCTGGTGGCGGTTCATGGCCGAGGCCCCTACCCCCGCCACCATCTTCTCCAAGCGTTCAAAGGCCGCCCTGGAAGCCAACCAGACGACACACTGATAGGCTCCGCCACGGGTCTTCGGATTACCGTTCAGGGTTTTCGCGATAATCGTCTCCACCCGGACACGAAGCGGCTCAACCATATTAGGACAAGGCTCGAGGCGAGTGCTGAATCTGCTTTTCATGCGTTGGGCGAACCCGGTGAATTCCTCGAGAGGAAAGGCCAGGTCTTTGACAACGCTTTCCGGTGTGCGAGCAGAGAAGGCAGGCCAATAGAGCAATATTCTGTTTGCCCCATTCGTGACGAAATACTCATAAGTTCGTTCGAGGTCCTCCCAACCACAAAGCCGAGGTAAAGGCACAATGCTCCCGAGGAACTTTATCCCGTACCGTTTGAGCAGAGGCGGTGCGGCGATGGCGGTCAGGGCGTCCCTCTCTTTTTTGGAGAAGATCTTCGCCCAAAGTTCGGGCTTCGTCGAGTGCATGGAGAGGCGAAGTTCGATGGGCCGAAACCGGGCTAGTTCCTTGAGGAATGCCTCGTCCAGCATGGAGCCGTTGGTAAAAAAGCAGAGCTCATTGTAAAAATACTTCCTCCGGATAAGCTCGAGGATCTCGAACAGTCTGGGGTGAAGCAGGGCCTCCCCCTCCGCAACATGGCCACCGCATCCGGGGGTAAAGTCTATCGGGCCGTCGTGGGCCTCCATCGCGCAGAGTTGGAGTTTGATGTCCTCGAGGTCTCGAAACACGCCCTCCATGACGGGAAAAGGGTTGAGCTTGTTGAAGCAGAACAAGCAATGACAATTGCAGGCGCTGCTGATGCAGATTGTAGTGGATGACCTGTTCGCCAACCACTCAAGCAAGAATGGACTGAGAGCGACGGGGTTGTCTCCGGCCGCAGGGCCGCCGGTATGTTTCGGGCTTTCAAGTTTAAGTGACACCATCTGATTCTGAAGACCCTCTGTCCTTCCCTCCCACATCCATCAGTCAACAGGCGCAGCAACTGGAGCACCAAATGACGCGATAATCGAAATCGAGGTGAGATGACATGACGCCGCCAGCGCTACCATGTCATTCCACTGGTGATAGTTTGAGCGCATGGGGATGAGCTGAACCATGACTCGCGCCCCCCGCCAACGGAGAGCAGGAGCACGCGGCGCGTGCCACCTGTGGCAGGCAGTTGCTCGAGGAACGCCAGTTCTTCGGGGCTCAAGCCGTGGCTCTGGCTAATGTCGCTTGCCGACATTGTCACGATGTTCGAGCGTACGTACGTCTGCCTGCCAAATTCCACCAGATCGTCCGGCTTCATCACGCTCTGCGCCAGCGATTGAACCAGTCTGCCCAACGAGGTCAATCGCCGAGCGAGTGTAATGCGGGTTGACCTAGGGATTCTGCGTATTCGTGCGGCCAGATACACGGCGCGCGGGACCGCGTTGCAGCAAAGCGATCAGCACGCCCTCGACGCCTAAACCGATGTAAACATCATGCCCACCCCGCTCGACGCGCGTGACGGCGCCGACCAAGTTCTCACGCGGCACAATACCATCCGGTTCGGGGCTGTTGTCGCCGCGCGCGAGCCACGCACCATTTTGTGCCGCGATGAGACGGTGAATCGCCAGCCGCCCACTGTCGGGCTGGACGAACGCTACCACTTCACCGACGTGGGGGGCGCGTCCGTCGAACGGCGCGATGGTGAGCACATCACCGTTGTGAATAAACGGCGACATGCTGAATCCACGCACGCGCATCCGAATCGGCTTACCGCGTTCGGTCACAGCGCGAATCAGTTCCTTATGTTCGAGATTGGTGAGCGAGATATTCTCGGTGGTGGGCATCGGCTATCGGTTAACGCTCCACCAGAATTCCCCGCCTCACCATCTCCCCAGAAAATCCTAGCACATCGGCTTCCAACTCCACGCGCGGCGCGTCGAATTCTTGCGCAAGCGCGTTCACGACCGCGCCGAGCGAGCGTGTGCCGTCGAGGTGTCGCCACATCCCCTGCCCGCTCTCGTTCGGCGTATACAGCTCGTCCTCCGCATCGCCGATGCCGGCGACGATTGGGACGATGACAATTTCGCCTTCAATCTCGCGCGCCACAACGTCGTCAGATGGCACGCAGACAGTATCCAGGCTTATTTGCGTCACCATGCTGTCTCCTACGCGTTCGTGATATTAGCCGCACCGGGCGGGCAGCATCCCCCATGGGGCCTCCGACCTTTAGTTACACCGAAGGCCTGCTCCTTCGTTTCGACAACTCAGGCCTCCCAATTCCCCCTCCCAGGGAGAGCCTGGGTGCCCCGTCAGCTTTTCGAGGGGGTTAGGAAATGCCTTTGCTGCTACAATGAAAGCAGCCATAGAAGTTGGTGTTGCAGCCGGTGTTTATGGCGCCGACCCCCGCGCGACCACCCGTGGCACCGTCAAATTTGCAGTAACTCAGAACCGCCTCCTCCGGGTTGCTCCGCACGAGAACGATCAGTTCTGGTTTCTGCCACGTCCTCTTTTCGGTCTTGATCTTCTCGTCCATTTTGCATTTCTCCTTGCGATTGTTGGTTCTCGGTCATTGGTTATCAGTTGCCCGGTAACAGCATCCGATAACCGACTACTACTTTACCCTCTTTCGCCAATCCAGCACCTCCCATCCGTGCTCGTCGCCACCAAGCCAACCAAGGTATCGTGCCTGCACGTGCGCCACGTCGCAGAGATACTCGACCGGCGCGTCCAGTGTACCATCCTCCACCCACGACTTGCCTGGGCATTGCTCGCACAAACCTTTGAGGAAACAGACCGCGCAACGCCGCAGGTAGTGGGGGTTGGTGGCCCGCAGTTCGCGCAGGCGACAGAACTGATCCTTCGCATCTTGCAGGGATGAATGGCCATCCGCCCCCGCGACCCCGCAGGTCAACTCCGGCGCGCGGACGCCCATACACGGTTGGGCGCGTCCATACGAATCCACGCAGATACCGCATCCGGCTCCGCAATCGAACAGTTGGTCGCCGGGCGGCCCCATGAATTTCGACGCGAACTCGGCCATTTCCTGGCGGTACCTGGCTTCGTCGCCAGTCAGCATCGCCAGCCCATCCTGCGGCGAAACCCGCAGCGACTCGATCTGCCGGTTCTTGCTTACACTGTCGCGGCGGCTCCGCAGGTCGAAGAACATGGAATAACTCGGGCGCTTGTCCATCCACGGAATCGTCTTCGCCCACGCTTCGAATTCGCCGATCTCCTGCCTGTTCTGCGGCAAAAGTGCAGACTTGACGACGAACGGCACGCCGTACGCCAACAGTAAATTCACACCACGCCAGAATTGCGCAAATGAACCGGGCGCGCGCGTCACGGCTTCGTATGATTCGGCGTGCATACCGTAAACGGTGATTTCCATCGTTGCCAGCGGCGGGATGCGCGCGAACAAGTCGGCCAGGTGCGGAGTGATCAGGCGGCCGTTGGTGAACAGCAGCACCTTCAGCCCGAGCCTCCTTGCGAACAGGTACAGTTCCTCGAAATCGGGACGCAGCAGCGGCTCGCCGCCGGTGAAGCGCACTTGCAGGCAACCCAGGCCGACGGCTTGCTGCAAAATGTCCTTCACCTGCTCCGTCGTCACCTCGCCTGCCCGCGCCACCGCATCGTTCGCCGGGCGATTGATGCAGCAGTGGATGCAGTCGTTATTGCATCGCTCCGTCAGTTCGATATCAAGCTGGCCGAGGCGCGGCGCGATGGGTTTTATGGGCCGCTTGACGCGCTGAACGTATTCGCTCACAAAACCTCCGGCGAGAGGCGCAGGAGCGATGACGGGGGATGAACGTCCTCCGCCAGTTTTGCCAACTCTGCCACAATCGCTCCCGATCGGTCAAAGTCCATCGTGTAAAATGGCACCCCGCTGACGAGCCGTGCCAACACGTCTACTTCCTTGTGCCACCACTCTGCCGTCACCATCGGCTTGATCAGCGTGGCAAGCAGACGCTTCCAGATTCCCTTGCGGTCGGTCAGCGGGGTGATTGCATTGCGCGTGTCCTGCCGCAAGAATAGAATCGCGCGCAGGGGTGCGGAAGCGGACGATACATCCTCCACATCGCCGTGGCTCCAGGTCCCGTGGACTCGCCAGCCCTCGGGCCACCGGCGGACGATGTTGCGGTCGTCGCACAGAATCTCCGCCCGCCCTTTCAACATCCTCACCGTGGTGGACTTGCCTGCCTCCGAATGTCCGACGAAGAGCAAGCCCTGCCCGTTCAGAATCACCGCCGCCGAGTGAATCAGCGCCGCGTGGCGATCCGCGAGCAGGGGCGCCAGCCAAATTTGATCCGTGGGGAACAGCGCGAGTGAGGACCAGCCGTCGGTGCGAATACGTTCCGCGTCGCGAGGCGGATTGTAAATCGTCCCGTGCGTGTGGCCGGCGTTGAACACCGCCACGCGATGCAAGCCTGCCTGGCTCTCAACCAGCCCCACCCGCCGAATCCCCGGCACCGCCATCAGTAGCCGCATGGCCCGCTCGAAAGGGGACTGTGGCAAAATGCCGCGATAGTACCAGGTCCCGTTCTGGCGGGAAATCGCCCACGGCGCCTTGCGGTACAGTTCTTTGCCCAGGTCTTTGCCCTTCAGGTCAGGCAGTTCGAAGATGTGCCTCAGCGTTACATTGTCATCGCCCGGGCCCGCCACTGCGAAGGGCGCGAATTCCTTATGGAATTTGACCTCGTCGAAATCCAAATCGCTTTCCACGCGCACGGTAATTCCGGCGATGCGAAAATACCTGCGATGTTTATCCTGCCAATCCACTCTGAATTGCCGGGCCTGCTGGGCCACCGAACATAAATAGGGGAGAGGCGCGGAATAGCGCCCCGTCTCCAGATAACTATAAACCGCGCACCAGCGGCAGTCCGCGCGCCGTTCACACGAGCCGCAATTCGCATGGTACTCGCCGCCGCCGCGCACCTTATCCGCCAGCGACGGGATAAACTTGTCCCAGGCTTCGCGGACCGTGCCCCGCCGCAGATCGTAGCGCAGTGCCGGGTCCTTGACATAGCAGCAAAACGTCATCTTGCCGTAGGCATCGATATGAAAATCACGCCTCGCGGCGATGCATCTGGCAAACAAGCGATCATCGCCGTTCGCGGAGATTCTGCACTCGGATTCCGCCTGGGGCGGAGGGTCTGGCGCCTGCCCGTCTTGTGCGCACCCCGCAGGGGCGGCCACCTGAGTCGCCCCGGCGTTGATTTCCTCCATGCGTTCGCTGTACGCCGGGTCCGGCTTGTCCAATTCGATCACGTCGAGCGGGGCCAGACGCTGCTCGACGATTTCGCGATTCTTGTGCGCGGAGCCATCCGCCGACAGAAACAGCCAGGGTGCACCGACCCGGTAATGCGGCGAGAGCGACTTTGCCAATTCGATCATCCGGTCCCACTGGTGCCAATTCGCTCGCATCGGAATCAACTGCACGATGAATCCCGCGCCGGCTTCACGCAGATAAGCGAATCCGCGCATCAACTCCTCAAAGCCGCCGGGATGGCGCGTCACTGCGTCGTACACCTCCATCGTGGCCCCGTAGAGCGCGATCATTTTCGTCCCTGGTCGCCTCAGCCGTTGCGCGATAGCGGGCGTAATCAGCGTGCCGTTCGTGTTAAGCGAATAACGGCTCGCCTTGCGTGTGAGGTAATCGAAGATCTCGGGAAAGTCCGGGCGCAGCATGGGTTCGCCGCCGGAGATATGCCAGGAGCGGCAGCCCAGGGCGCGCGCCTCGTCGGCAATGCGGCGGATTTCGTCAAAGCTGAGTTCCTGCGCACGCTCCGGCGCATTTGCCGGCAGCCGCAGCCAGCAATGGCGGCAGGCGTTGTTGCACCGATAGGTAAGGTCGATGCTGCCTTCCAGCGGCAACCTCGGCAATTCCCCGGTTTTCTTCACCGCCACGTATTCAGACACGGTACTCACGAAACCTTAACCTAAACCACCGTAAGTTGTAGCGGCGAGCTTACCTCGCCCCTTGGCGGCATAAAGCCGCCTCGACATCAAACTGTGTCCCTACTCGCCGTCGTCTTATGCCGGCCCACAATTCGGAAACTCAACTGGGTATCGAGCGTTCCGTTTTCCTCGACCAGCCAGACGGGCCGTCCAAGGCTTTCCGCGATCCGGTAGGCCGGGGTTCCTTTGAGGTCGCGGCAGAGACTGTCGAACGGCAGTGCGGGAACCAGAAACTGGGGCTCCGTGATTTGGGCGGTGCCGGCGTGCCGGTGATCCCTCTCAAGGGCGTGACTTTGGCCAATTCGCTTTTCGGCGATGCTGCCTACCGCGTCTGCAGCGACATTGACATCCTTGTTCGCCCGGAAGATGCCCTCCGCGCCCGCCGCCTGCTACTAGCGCGAGGATATACCAGCCCGTTTTCCGAAGATTTCTTTGCCCATCACCAGTTCCGCACCAGCGCCGACTGCCCGCTCCTTCCAATTGTGGATGAACCCGCTTGCCCTTACCTTTCGGAAATTCATTGGACGCTGCTCCAGCATTCCTCCCGGGATGCGGAAGCCTTGGATGAGGTTTGGTCTCAGGCTCGCCCCAAGGACTTCTTCGGTGTCCGGGCATACGATCTGGCTCGGGAGTGGCAATTCCTCTACCTCGCCGAGCATGCGGCTTATCACAAGTGGGACAGGCTCAAGTGGCTCGCGGACCTTCACGAGTTCTCGGTCGCCGTGCCGATCGACTGGCCGCAGGTCAAAGCCAGCGCCGCGCGTTTCGATCTCGAAACCGTCGTGGAGCCCACACTCACAGCATGCTCCCAGCTCTTCGGCACTCCGATCCCACCCCGTATCTCTTCCCGGGCCCTCCCCGCCGGCGTCGTGCTCTATCCCCATTCACTGGCGCCCTCCTCAGCTTGGAAGTCACCACTCTTCTATCCGAGGCTGCTGAAGCGGCGCTCCGAAAAGCTGCAATGGTTCGCCCAAGTGTTTTTCGTCGCCAGGTTGGCCGACCGTCGGCTTTTCCATCTCCCCGCTTCTCTCAATTCCCTTTATTATCTGTTACGCCCGTTGCGCCTCACCTGCAAATGGTCCTGGCTGCTTTTATCGGGCGGCTTTCGTCGTCTTAGGCGGTGGCTCGGTTTCTCGTTGGTATGATCCGAACCTAAATTTCCTGCTGAGCCCTTCACTGCCCGTTTCTCTCTAAAATCTCCTTAGCGCCGGCCAAGAATGTTTTGGCCACGTGGTAGTGCACCCTAAGACAGTCACGGAGAGCCCCCACGTGGTCGCTTGATCCTTCCGGACCGTTTAGGGCTGGCCACCATTCCACCCATCGTGCACGTTTTGCCTCTAAAGCCTCCACCACTTCTTGAACCTGCTCGGGCCGAGTGTAGTCATCGGGAGTGAGGAAATCCATCGGCGCAGGATTCCGCAGGTTCAGTGCCAAGTTCAAGTCCGGGGATCCAAAAAGAAGGTCTGGGGGCCTCAAGTGGCGAAGACACCATTGGTACACTTCCGGCCTGTCGGGGTAGAAGTAGGCAGCCCGGCCCATAGGGTATTCCAGGATCCTGTGCCAGCGAATCTGGTTGCTGCGGGTTTCCGCGATCATCAGGGCCACGAGCCCTACCCCCAATAACCGCAATGCAACACGTTCAATTTTTCCGGGCCATTTTGCGAACCAAACCAGGAGGAAAAAAGCCGGAAGAGACACCGTGCAAAGCCGCACGTTCGTCGCTGCCGGGGCAACACTAAGGGAATGCCAAAGCAGCGATAGTGACGCTTAGTAGCTCCGGTATTTGGATGCGAATCGGCACGGAGCGAGCGCGCGCCACATGCCCCTTGCTTATCCGACTTCAAGACGACCACAAAAAGTCTACGACAGGCGAAATGTCGATGTCAAAGACCAACAGTGTTTCTGCAGTGGCTACTGCTTTTCTGGACATACATCGTAATCAGCACTTACACTTAGGTCGACTCCCCTATGATCGTAGGAGGCTTGTGGGACCGGGAGGATCTTTGTGCCGTAATCCTCCTCTTTACCAATGCAGGTTTTCGCAAAGCATCTTAGAGGTAACAGGGTGTTGATAATCACGGTCCACGTGGCTTGGCGCGGAGCCGGCGGACAGAGATTTCAACGGTCTCCCAATACTTGCTTTGTTGCGTCTTTCTCGGCCAAAAGGTCCCCTGCCGACACCTCAGCTAAATCTCGCACCGCTATACGATACGGCCTTGCTGGGCGATCCGAACAAGTTGATGAGCGTCGCCAAGGGATGCCCGCTACCGGCATCTATCACAAACCCCTGTTCATTCAACAAGGGATGGACCATTACCTCGAGTGACTTTCTTTTTGCCGTTATGCGGTCTATCTCTTTCAGAGACTGACCCTCCTCCAGACCGCAGAAATATCTTGTTCGTGAATAACCTGCGCTCATGATTCTAAAGTTCACCACACACTTGTAGACATCGTTCTTAAGAGTGAAACGCGGACCGCAATTCTGAGCCATTCTCGCGAAAGGTACGTGTTCAGACTGTGCCACCGCAAGCACGACGGCAAGAACAGCCCAGCGGGTGTGAAGGTGATGATGCGAATCAAGATGGGTTATTGCTATTCCGTTTGCCCTGCACCGAGAGATTTGGGCTCGAATCTCGCTGGCTAGCACATGTTTTTCTGAGGTTTCGAGGGTGAAGTGGCGAGCGGAAACTGACAGCGCCAACAACCCGTCCCTTTCGCAAAAGCGCGGGTACTTCTTGATCCCCTCTGTCAGCGGAGTGCCGACATTCATGACAAGGTGAACGCCGACATGGTCCACTAATCGGTGCTGTTGGGCTAAGCAGCACGCTTCCTCAAAGCCCGGCATGTTGGCCATGACCGTTGTGCTTGAGCAGAGGCCCTGCTCAAAGCTCCTGACAATTGCTCTGTTTGCGTTTGAGTCAAACCCAAAATCGTCTGCGTTGATGATTAGCACGGAAGTCTCGTCAGTTCATCATGCAATCTAAAGGGCGATGTGACTTGTCATGAAGCGCGACCTTGAATCAGCTTCTTAAGCTGCCTGACCGGTCGCAGCGCTCGATACAGCGGCCAAAGTGGTTTGGAAAGCATGAGCCACTCACTGTCGTGATCGGTCCTGTCAGTGAGCAAGCCAAGAGCTACGCGTGCCTTGTCCCATAGGTGCTCTTTTACTTGTATCTGGAAGAGTGATCTTCGGAAGTCGTCCGGCGCATTCCGAGCAATGATCTTCGCCAGCGCTTGGCCGGTCAACTCCGCTGCCGTCGAGTCGCTTTCGACCATGTTTTTCAAGGCGTCCGGAAGAGGGGCGTCCAGCAACTCGCTGGCGAGGTGTAACCCCAGTAACACCACAGGTAAGACGCAGCCGGTCGGCTTCTTCAAGAACTGAAAGCCACTTCATCTTCGGGCTGCTCTGGATGAGTGCGGCCAGATCGCGCAGTCTCCGCAATTCGCTCCACTCGTCGTGGCCGCCTTGAGCGTCGCGAAGTTCGTTGCGCTGCCGGTTAGCCTCCTTGGCTTCCTCCTCAGAAAACCAGCGCAGATCCGGGTAGGCCCAGCCAATCTGCTGTCGGGTCGCCGCGATGTTTTCTTTCTTGCGAAAATCCATTTGGCCTTGTGTGCGCCTCTCGTCATTCACGATACGTCAAACGAAAGCTCCTGCCGTTGCTCGGAAACGTTTTGCGGCAGCCACAACCAGTAGGCGCAAATGTTGTTGCAACGGTAAGTCAGGTCGAGATTGCCTTCCAGAGGGAACCGAGGCAACTTAGCGGTTCTCTTAACGGACATGCACACGGACATGGGTATGACACCTACCTACCGTATTCTTGAGGCCACGCGGAGCCGGCTTTGTTTCGGCAGTCGAGTACCCTCACATGTCAGACTTCAGTCTCCAGTTGTTCCCCATGGCCACACCCGAGGATCGGACTGATCGCGACTGTGAATCTCGATTTTGACGTCGAACGACCGCCTTCAACAATCCCTAGAATTCATCTACATACGTTGCGGGGACGCGGCACGGGTTTACTCTGCACGCTTCGCTCGTGACGTATCTCCGGTACGAAGCCCCCACCGACCGTAACGAAGAGAAGTGTGCTCCCCCTTCTTCCCGGAGCCGCAAGGCAACTCCTTGCTTCTGGCAGGAGCCTGAAAAGTGCCTTAGACTCGAGCATTAGCCTCCCGACCATGTCCTTCGCGCCTTGGCGCAGGCTCCAGACCACACGCACCGAGCAATCCGACACGGAACCCGGAGAAGCGGCCTGCGAATCCAAGGCTGGCCTGTGCAAGCATTTTCCCGCATCCCCAGGTCACGCGCTAGTAAGCGCGTCGAACAAAGGAAGTCAAGTCCCGAGGGGTGTATTAACTACTCGGCTATCGAGCTACTACGCTATCCCGCCTAACCATTTACAGTCCACGCGCGCTCACCACCCCACCCTCTCCCGCCGTGGTAGGAGAGGATGGGAGATGGGGTGTTGGCCCGACATCCATGGCGGCCAGCACGCGCGTGCGGGCGAGATGCCCGCGCTACGCAAGGAGCATCATGCTCGATGGCCAACCAGGGCTCCTTCACGGCAGGGTGTCAGGCCACCGCCGGGACTGGCTGTCGAGCTTCACGCCCCACCGAGAAGTACTCGAAGCCTGCCTCGCGCATGGCGGCTGGGTCGAGAAAGTTCCGGCCATCCACAACCAGGGGCAGAGCCATGGCCTCGCGGACTTTGGCCCAGTCCACGCTACGGAACTCATCCCATTCGGTCACCAGCAGAATTGCGTGCGCCCCCTGAGCCACCTCGGACGCAGAGCCGCAGCAGTACTCCACCCGCCCCGGCTCTTCAGGAAATACCTCCCGCATGTTGGGAATCGCCTGTGGATCGTAGAGACGGACGGTGGCGCCCTCTGACAGCAGTTCTTCGATCACTCGCACGCTGGGGGCTTCGCGAATGTCGTCGGTGAGTGGCTTGAACGCTAGACCTAGCACCCCAATCGTTTTACCTCGAAGGATCCAAAGGGCGGCGCGGAGTTTGTCGAGGAAGATCTCGACGCGGCGGCGGTTCACCTCTTCGACTTCGCGCAGAATACCGCAGGGAACCTCGTGTTCCTCGGCCAAGTGAATTAACGCCCGAAGGTCCTTGGGAAAACAGTATCCGCCGAAGCCCAAGCCGGCGCCGAGAAAGCTGGAGCCGATGCGAGGATCGAGGCCGATGCCGCGGGCGACGTTTTCCACATCCGCCCCAACCGCTTCGCACACGTCGGAGATCATGTTGATGAAGGAAATCTTGGTGGAGAGAAATGCGTTGGCGGCGTGCTTGATCAGCTCCGCCGTGGCCAAGTCGGTGACCACGATCGGGCAATTCAGGGGCCGATAAATCTCCTCGAGGAGCGCCCGTGCCCGGTCCGACTCGACGCCAATCACGATGCGGTCAGGGTGAAAGAAGTTTTCAAGCGCCATTCCTTCCTGGAGGAACTCGGGATTAGACGCCACATCGAAGGTCTTGGGCGGTGCGACAGTCTCGCCGCACGCGTTTTCACCAAGTCCGCTACGCCCATTGGGCCGCAGCGCATATCGCTCGACGGTCTGCTTGATGCGCTGCGCAGTGTCCGCTGGCACCGTGCTTTTCTCCACAATCAGCTTGTAGCCGTCCAGGTTGCGCGCGACCGTTCGGGCGATGGCTTCGATCTGGCTGAGGTCGGGGGCACCGTTCTGCTGCTGCGGCGTACCCACGCAAAGGAATAGCGCTTCAGAGCCCGCAATCGCCGCCTCCACATCGGCAGTGGGCTTGAATCGGCCACTCGCCAAGTGCTTCAAAAGCAGTTCCTGCATGCCGGGTTCGTAAAAGGTCGCTTGGCCCGCCTGGAGGCGCTCCACCTTGTCGGCCGCGTCATCGGCGCCGATGACTTCCCATCCGAGTTCGGCGAGACCGAGCGCCGTTGGGAGCCCGACATGACCAATTCCCAACACTGCAATGGGCCTCTTCGTGCCAGTTCCCCTCTCGCGGAAATGAGTCTGAAACATTTGGACTCTCCTCGGCTGTGTGAATTCGGGGGTCAGCAATCTGCACCTGCGCGGCGATCACAAGCTGCAAATCCCACCCGTGGCGGTTAGAAACTAGGCTACGGCTCTTCTTCGTGCCTGTTGTTTTTTCTAGGGCAGCATGCCAGCCCGGCTAGGACCGCAAACCACGCAGCATTAGCTGGGATGTGCAAATTGAAATCGAAGAAACTGTGTACCAGCATCCCGCAGCACCCTAGTGTTGCACCCAAGCGAATCCAGCGACCATGGATTCGGGGTTGGGGATTAGGTAGTAGCGGTTCTTCCTCATTTTCCTGATCGCTGACCCCTGATTCCGATTCGCCCTCTGAACCCTGATCCCCTAACCCTCTTCTCTGATCGCTAACCCCTAAACCGAAGGCGGCGTATAGAAAAAGCCCCAGCGCCGACGCAATTAGCACTGCTCCCACCAGCCCGGTCTCAGCAACGGCCTGCACGTAATCGTTATGTGCGTAGTCAATCCATAAATCGCTGGGGAAACTCTGATAGCGGGGATAAGCGGTCGCAAAATCACCCAATCCGACTCCGTAGATTGGGTGGTCGCGCAACATCCGAAGTGAATCGGCAGCCGCCTTTTTGCGGAATCCAGCCCACTCGACCCAGGCTGGGCCTCCCACCTCAACGATCATTCCCAACTTCTGCGAGACTATGCCAGGATCTACCCATGTAAACAGCAGCACGCCCGCCAGAATAGTGGCGGCAACGACAGCTGCTAAGCTGCGCCTCCCGATGTGCCGGGCTTGATAGCCGCGCAAGATGGGTATCGCGATCACGACCTCCGCAGCCAGAGCCAGCAACCCGCCGCGCGAGCCCGAGAGCAACAGAGAGGCAATCGCAATCGCCACACCCGCCCCAACCCATGCCAACGCAGCGAACGAGGATCTTCCACGCCGTTCTGGTATATAGAAAATGGCCACCGGGATCAACATTTCCATAAGCCCGGCAAAGTGGTTGGGGTTAACGTAGGGGCCAAAAAGGAGATTGCCGGGGGTATCAACCTGCCCATAAATCCGCTGCTCGCCCGCGCCAAACTGGAGGATGGCACACAGTCCCAGTGAGCACGCAAGCAGAAAGACAGAGAGGCCGAAGCCGCGCCAAGTCCCTCCTCTCGCGGTCGAGAAAAGCTGGATCGAAAGGAAAAACAAGGCTATATCAGTAGCCAGCAGCACGAGGGCCTCACGGGTCTCCGCCCGGTCGGGTGTCAACCGGCCCGCATACTGTACGACTCCCAAAAGAAAAAACAGTGCTACAGGCGTGTAGACCGGCGACCCGACCAGCTTCAGCACCCCCTGCTGCACGCTTCCAAGGCCCCATAAGAAGAGGACGATGCAAGCCACAAAGCCCAATGTGACCCAGGCCCAAGGCTCCACACAGCCAATAGCCCAAGGCGCTCCGAGCAAAGCAGCAATGAGCAGGAGGCGGGCAACGCCAAAAGCATCAGGCGAAGACTGCGAAGAGTAAGTTTCACTGCTGTCTACCTGCGGGGTCTCTCCCTTCGTCATTACTAATTCCTCTTGCTTCAATCTTCAACCCTTACCCTTCACAGTTTTCGCTTCGGACCCCTCAGGGTCCACGCATTCGAGTGAGACCGCGTCTAGCCAGAAACTACCGGAGATTTCGGTGGGGAAAACACGACCGAGAGGCCGCCACACCGAAAGCCGTACAGCGTGTGTGGCCAGTCCGGTCGAAAAGTACGCCTGGACGAGATGCCAAGGCGTCGTTCCCACCGTAGTCTCAGTGACAGCGTCGCGAAAGCTAGGCTGCTCGATGTCGCTCACGCGCAAGGAGGGGCCGGTGTCGGAGGCAATGTCCTCCGAGCGGACGTAAGCCTCCAGGCGGTACGAATGATTTGGCAAGACAGGTACGATTTGATAGACGGGTTCGTACTCCTCATTGCGGCTGACCGTGAAATCGATACGAAGGCAACGGTCACCGCGGTAGGCGCCAGGAGCAGCGAAATCGAGCGCAAGATAGGTCAGCCGGTCCGACCAGCGCCAGTCGAATCCCGCATTCAAGGGGAATTGTTCGAAGCTTCCATTGAATACCGCGCTCTCGGTTTTGCTGTTGTCAGTTTTTCTCACAACATTGAGCTGTACCAGATCCTGCCAGACTCCCGCTGCGTCTTCCATTCTGCCGCGTTCAATCAGACGTTCGAGGTAGGGCTGAGCTGAAGAGAACGGGAAGAAGTCGGCGTTTGACATAACGCGCATCCAGATGCGATAGGCGGCCTCGTCCTCGGCGGTCTCGCTCAGGAAATCGATATAGCCCATCTCAAGCTTCGGGTCCGCGCGACCGTTGAACATCTCGTGAAAAACAACGTCAGGCGTTTGAACGGCTCGAAGCGAAGCCCATATGCCGGTCGCGTACGACGGGTCAAGCTCGAGCAGGCGCTGGAATTCCTCCACCGCTTCACTAAGCCGCTGCGCACGCATATCGCGTTGGCCAGCCTTCCAGTGGAAATACGGCACCATGGGACAAAGCTTTACAAGCCGTTCGCTCGCCTGGTCTGCACACGCCAGATCACCGATCGCTTCACAGGCCGAGGCGAGGTCCGACCAATAGAGTCGGCTGGAAGGGCTGAGTCCGGCAGCTCGACGCAGGTGCCTGAGGCTCTCGGTGGGATCGATCCCCTTGTAAGCCTGCCCAAGCCGGTCCTCAAGCCACGGATCGTCCGAGTCCAACGCTAGTAGGCGGAGACCCACCGAAGGTGTCTCGAATGATGGGACGGCCCCGGTTAACAAAGTCTCCGCAGCCCACGTCAAAGTGGCACAGGCAAGTGCCAGTAGGAAAACTAGGGATCGAGAACGCGTGTGAAGAGGGATCTCTATTGGAGCACCACGTCAACGGAGTGGTCCGGCTGATTCGAATAGTTCGTTGAGAAATCTTCTTGAAACGACACGTAAATGTTATCGACTACTTCAGGCGAGCGGAATGGCGGACTTCCCATCCAAACGAAGTGTGGGTATACTCGATCCTCGGCACATGCAGGCGCGGGCCGAAATTGGACCAAGAGCTGGATGTCATTCTCTCGGCAAGGAATGTGGAGCCTGGAGCCAGCGCGCTCCGAAACCATTGAATTCTGGCGTTCGTGAGGCATTTATGGTAAGACCTGCGATGGAAGAGACTATCTTGCTTTTAGGCTGGATGGAGCGAGACGTTGCGGTCTCATACCTCTGTAAGGAATGCGTCGACCTCCCTCCCTACTCTGAAAGTGAGGCGGAGAGCCTTTGGAGGGAGTATCAGGCCCTGGTTCGAGCGCTGCCGGAACGAGTCGCCAAATCACCCCATAGGCTGATGCTGACCAGCGAGGAGGAAGAAGCCGCTGAGAAGTTCCTGGCGCCACACCGCCTGGCAGGAGACTCCCACATTCAGGAAGTGACAAAAGTAGATCCAATGGGTTTGGTGATTCACCAGCTCTTCATGACACTGGACACGGCTAGAGAGTTCATGGCTGATGCCACGACACCCTCTTGGTGCATACGCCACTGTTTGGCTGTGAGACCCTCAGCGCCCCGGGCGCTGAAAGGAGATTTCAGGATGAACGCAGCTGCGATCGAAATCCCGCACCGGGAGTTCGCCGTCGATTTTCATCCCGGCAATACGTTCAGCATTGTGGAGTACGCCGGCCATGTCTCCGCCAGTGAGTATGGAGGCCGAATGCTGCTCTGGGCCGGGTACCATCGTGCCTACGCGCGCGTGGCCAGCCTCAAAGAGGCAGCTAAGAGCAGCTCGCTGCTGGTGGTGCTCTCGGAGGACGCCGATCACCTTCTGGCTCCCGACTCGCCGGAGCCAGAAGTCCGCGACATGCTCTTGGGCGCACGACCTCCCCTTTTCGCGGATTTCTTCGACGATCGCCTTTTCTTGAAGGTTAGACTGCGCAAGAAACGGTTTGAGCTCCGAATTAGAGCCTCTGTCGAACCGGCTAACGGCAAGGCGTAAGGCAGTTCCGTCGCCGGCGCGCCGTCGATGACCTGTAAAGAGAACCAGCTTCCACGCTAACAAACAGCGTTATGACAGGGGTTGGACGCGGAGGGGCCTTTCCTGCAGCACTTGTTGCTAATGCCAGTCCCTGGGCAGCATACCCTGCCTCCACTGCAGCATACGGCACTCCTGGCACTGGTCTGGCAACCTGTCCTGCCTGGGCTGCAGCACACAGGGGTGCTGGTGGGGTAGCACGTTCCCGGCTTGGGGCAGCAATTGGCGCTGCTGCCACTGCCGCAGCACGCCCCACTGGGGCAGCACTTCCCGTTGCAGCACGTCTGTCCACTGCTGCAACAGACGCCGGCGCAGCAGGCACGGTTGTTGGGGCAACAATACGCACCCCTGTCCGTGCAGCATTGCTGGGTACCTGCGGCGCAGCATGTGCTCGGGCTCCCAGAAGAGGGACAGCGAAACTGATTCTTGCCACATGCTACTGCGGGCAGGGCCTGCGGGCTCCCCAACGCCGCTCCCCACACTCGTGATGTCCTTCCCAAGCCTAAAGCGGCTCCGACGGCACCGCCCACCGCTCCGCTGACCAGCTTTAAGGCCTGTCTCCGGGGAATGGGACTGGCGATAATTCGTGATAGGTCGTCAAACAGTGTGTTCATTGCGTCCCTCCTTCGATCTTGTCCCCACACAGGTGAGGGCATTATACGTCTAGGTGTGAGGTTTCAGGCGTCAGGTGTTATTCCCCTTGCCCACGCTTGGGCAAGAGCCAAGATAGGATCTCGCCCGACTGCTACTTCCCGGGCAATTACACCGTCTTCCCCGATTAGGAAGGCCACGGGCGTTGCAAGAATTCCATACTCCTTTGAAAGGTTCCACTTAGACTGGATCACTAGCGGGAACTTAAACCCGTGCTGCTCCGCCTTGCGACGGTTTTCTTCTCCATCCCCTCGCCCAACGACGACAACGGCCAGACCGTTCTTCTCGTGCTCTCGATGCAGCCGGACCAAATGCGGTGCGAGTTCATCGCAAGGCCCGCACTGCGGATCGGTGAAAACCAGAAGCACGCGGCGGCCGCTGTACTCCTCCAGCGCAATCATCCGACCTTGCAGGTCGGCAAGCTGAAAAAGAGGAGCGCGCTCGCCGGCCCGGAGCCCCTTTCCTGTTTGTCCAGAAAAACTCATCCACCGGTTAAGCAGCGCAGCGCGCCGCTCGCACCCGACGCATGGCTTGATTCCGAAAGCTGAGGTTATGCGTTTAATGACGTCCCCGAGTCCGATTTCTCCCCGGACGAGGAATCCAGGTAGCTTTATATGATGCGCTTTACGCGCCGGGGTCTGTGGCTGGCTGGGGCCCCCAGCCTCCCGAAATTCAAGCTCATTAGTCTGAGGTGAGCCAGATTCTTCACCGGCCGCCTCTCGAGCTAATGAAAGTACTTGGTCATGGCCGCTTGCAAAGGGCGATGCCACCCGTCCTGCTTCATCCAAGAGATACGCCACGGGCGTTCCCCGATGCTCGAAAGGCCGCGGTTTGGCGCGGTCCCCCATCAGCAAAATAGGACACTTGAGACCGTGTGCGGCTGCCCGCTCGCGATTGAGTTTCTCGTCGCTCTTGGACAGGAGCACCAACCGGACGTTCCTTTCTTGGAGCCTAGCTGCAAGGCTGGCCAATTCGGGCGCGATGGCGGTACAGAAATCACTCTCGAAACTCCATTGGACGAGCAAAACGCGCTTCCCGCGAAAGTCTTCCAGCGCAACTATCCCACCGTCAAGATCGGCGTATCGAAAGGCAGGGAATTCGGTTCCAAGCGGAGAACGGAGCTCCTCTGAAGGGGAAGCAGCATTAGGAGCAGCGGACACAGTAGGTGTGGCGTCGGCACTTAAGCCGACCAGCGCCTTGGCCAACGATAGCACGTGGACCGCCCCGCTGGCGAAGGGCGCGTCGACCCGGCCTGTCTCATCCAAGAGATAGGCAACAGGAGTACCGCGGTGCTCAAAGGGTTTGGGCGACCCGATTTCCTTCATCAGAAGGATTGGACACGTCAGCCCATGTCCGGCTGCCCCTTTCTGGTTGAAATCTGCGTCGCCGTAAGCCAGGAGGACCAACGTGACATTCGCTTTGTCGAAGCTGGTTTGGAGTGCTGCAAGTTCTGCAGCAATAGAATCGCAGAAGCCGCACTCGAAATTCCATTGCACGAGCAAAACTCGCTTGCCGCGAAACTCCTCGAGGCCTACGGCCTTTCCCGATAAGTCGGGAAAACTGAATGCCGGGAAATCCGTTTCAAGAGGAAGTCCCGCCGGTTCAACTTCCTCGCCAGGCTCTTCAACTTTGGTTGGCGCTGGTTGCGGTCTGCCCTCCAGTTGCTCTAGACGCAGCAGTATTCGACCCTGCTGCTTCACGATCTGGTAAAAGCCCATCCAAAGGCTCGCCAGAATCAACAGGATGAGCACCGTAGTAATCATTTGAGTGACTTAACCTTGCCGTTCTTGGGCTCTAATCAGGGACAAGAAACTCTTGCTCTCGTCGTATTGGAGGTTCCTCTAGGGTCAAGAATGCACTTGTTACCAAGGCCAAGCCCACAGGTCAGCACTTTCGGATTGCAAGCCACGCGAAACTAACCAGCATCTTGACTCCAAGACTTTAGGTTCTCCTCGCGAAATCCACCGGCGCGTCCTCTGCGAATCAAAACCAGCGCTTTTCCTCCGGGAATCGAGTCCTCCCGCCGGATCGACCAACTATTGGGCGTCTGGGGTTGCGCCTGCGGTTAGGAAAATCCCCAGTTGCGACGGTCCATTCAAGAGTTTTTTCTTTGCTCTGTCTACTTACCTTTACACTTATCTCACTAGTTCTTAGAGGCTGTAAGTCCCATTGGTGGCATTGGCACCGTAGTTACGTAGACGGTGTTAGTGACCTTGCACGGTCGAGAGGGCCACGCCGGTGCATCCACGGCACACGCATGAAACGCAAAGTCACGGCGCTGCATCGCCTGCGCCGGGAAAAACCTCTCTATTCAGGAAGGCACGGAGGCCGAGCAGCAACAGGCGAGGTTGATGGAGGCAGAGGCGCCAAAGCACTCGGCCGGGTTCATCGCGCGTGTTCGCCTCGAGATCTTCATGGGCACGCGCATTTAGGAGATCAACGAGATGCGAATAATGAGACTGAGTGAAATTGTGCAGGATCTTGCGGATCAGCAAATGCACATCCAGTTCGCGCCGCAGGGTGCGCAGTCTGCTCCCGGGGCCCCCATTCAGAATGGCTTCCGCCACACCATGCGCACCACGTAGTCCTGTTACGATTCCCCCCACCGTGGTGACCTTGACATGGCCCGCCGCATCTCCGACCAAGTACACATCGCCGCCCGCGAGTCGCCTGCGAATAGGAACCCACTTAGAATAGACAGGAATTCTGGCCGCTTGATAATCCAATGGAGTGAGGTGCTGTCTCTCAAGAAAGCGGTCGAGGGCGTGGCGCGTCGGCGGACCCTCCTCTCCGATCAGGCCGACCACGCCCTGAGTGGGTGACTCAGGAATCAGCCAGTAGAAATATCGAGTGTCATCTGGGATAAACCAAACCCTAGAGGTGTCTTGTGGCATGCCCTTGGGCAGCCGAACGATAGCCTGCAGCAGGGGGACCGTCGTCTGCGCTGGCCAGCCTGCAGCGCGAGCCACTCGACTCGCCGCCCCGTCCGCTCCGACGACAGTCTTGACGCGAACCTCCTCGATCGTGGCGTCACCGCTACGCTCCAGTCGGATCGCCAACGCATCTCGTCCCTGTTCGATCGAAACGAACCGGCGACCGAGCGACAGCTCTACACCGCTCTCTCGCGCGGCTTGTGCCAGATTACGAATCAGCCGACTGCGCTCGATCACCAAGTCGGGCTGGCGGAGGGCGAATCTGGCAACACGTCCGTCTGTAAAGAGCTCAAATCGACGGATCTCGTTAACCAGAGCGCTCTTGCCGATCTTCCCCAATATATCGTTCATCCGGCTGGTGACGATCAGTGTTCGTGGCCTGGGATCGAAGTCACCGGCTCCTTCAAAGACCCTGACGCGCCTGCCCGCACGCCCAAGAATAAATGCAGTGAACAATCCCGCAGCCGATCCTCCAACGATTCCGATTTCGCGGTCGAAGCTCCGATTTGTGTCCGTCACGCTCACCTCAAGAGAGAACTGCCGCGGGGCGAGTATACTTCACGGTCAATAGACAGGTCAAAGTATACCTCAGCAAGTTCGCCGTGCGGCAACATCTTGATGCGGATGCAGCTCTGAAACCCGGCTTAGCAATTTGCGACATCTCAGCCTGCTTTTCGCTGGCGTTCGTAGGGCAGTTTTTCGAGTAGTACTACCGCCGCGAGAGCGGCCAAGGCGAGCACAACTCCGAACAGCAAAGGTTGCTGTAACGAAAAGCTGCTGACCATTACGGCCAAAACGCCGAAGAAAACACCAGCACCGTAAATGATGAGCACAGCTCCGCGCTGCCCGAGACGCTGGTTAGCCAGACGGTGAGCTGTATGGTCTTTGCCGGGTGAAGCAAACGGGAGGAGTCCACGGCGCGACCTGGAAATGGTGACCAAGGTCGTGTCGAAGATCGGAACGGCCAAGACGAGGACCGGAATCATCCAGGCAACCATCTGGGGCGTGTGCGTCAGACGAAGCTTGACGCCTAGCGTAGCTACCATGAAACCCGAGAACATGGCCCCGCCGTCACCCATGAAAATCTTGGCTGGCTTGAAGTTCCAATACAAGAAACCCAGTGAAGCGCCGAAGACGGCAGCTCCCAGAGGGGCCACCAGGACTTGTCCGTTCAAGATGGCAAGCAGGGCGAAGAAAAAGGAAGCGATCGCGCCGACGCCACTGACGAGGCCGTCCATGTGGTCTAGGATACTGAAGGCGGCGGTGATGCCGACCACCCAGAGAAAGGTGACGGCGACATCGAGACTCGCTGCTGTCGGTCGGTTGACGGGCAGAAGCTCCGAGGCGATGTGAAAACGGACCCCGAGCGCGACAATGGTAGAGGCAGCAAACGGCATAGCCACGAATAGCTTGATTTGGTGGTGAAGAAGGCCGCGATCATCGAGAATGCCTATAACCAAGAGCAAAGTGCCGCTCGCCAGGATGCCGAGAATCTGACCTCGCGGCTGACCCTCGAGAGCGAACATGATTGCAACGACTGTGCCGCAGTAGATGGCGAGGCCACCGAGCAGCGGCATGGGACTCTGATGCAGCTTACGAGAGTTGGGCTGGTCAACCACTCCCAGGTGGAGGGCGAGGCGCCGCACCGGAGCCGTTAAGCCAAAGGAAGTGGTCAAAGCGATAGCAAAGACGAGCATTCCGTTTTGCACAGTCACCTCGAAGTACGGTTAACAGCCAACAGTCGAAACTTCAAAGTCAAATGCGACATCCTGGGTAGCCATGTTTCTCACCGTCTGCGGGCCGTTGTCGAACGACTTGGAATAGCCTCCACGGTTTCAACAAATCGGCGAAGTTCCCGCTCGCGCGAGAATTCCGGCGCAATAGCTCGGGCGCGGGCGCTCATTGTCGCTACCAGCGCAGGGTTTGCCGCCAATTCCTCGACCCTCGCAGCCAGCGAAGCTGGATCCTCGGGGTTTGCCACTATCCCGCAGCCACTCCGCCGTATCACTCGCGCAACGTCGCTATCTTCGGGCGCCAAGCCCAGCACTGGGCGTCCCGCGGCGAGAATCGGATACAGTTTACTCGGTACCACCACTCCTTCCAGTCCCCGACGAATCGTGACCAGATGGAGGTCGCCAGCGGCAAGCACGTAGGGGACCTGATCGGGCGGGCGGAAAGGCAGGAATCGGACGGCCTTGCAGCCGTTCGTGGACGCCTCAATCTCGGACCGCATAGCGCCGTCACCTACAAAGACGAACCCCACTCCATTACCCTCCAGCATGCGGGCTGCTTTGAGCACCGTATCCCACGCGCCGTAAAAGCCAAGGTTGCCTGCGTGCAGCACCACGAACGGGTACCCGCTACGGACCTCGAGCGTTACAGGATGATCTCGATCCGGAATCGCCTGGGGCATTCGAGCGCCATCACGCACCACGACGACTCGCCCGGGATCAATCCCTTTGGCGATAATGCGTTCGCGCGTGTCATCACCCAGTACGATTACGCACACGGCTCGCGCCAGCGCCCATCGATGCAGCTTCTCCCATACTTGCACCCAGCGAGCGGGCTGCACGATCTCACCTACGATCGCCATCTCCGGGTACAGGTCGCGGATGTTGTATATGAACGGGCGCCGCTTCAGCCAAGCTATGAAGGCGCCGACAATCCCCTCGAAAGGCGGGTCCGTCATGGCCAAAACCACGTCGGAGCGGATCATAAGAGCACGCGGAATCGCCAGCAGGACGTAGGACAAATAGTTTAGTAAACGATGCAGCATCCGGCGCCTGGGAAACGTTGTTGAACCAATCCGCTCCACAAGAGTCCTGTCGTGCTTTTCGCGGCGAAGGAAATAGAAAGGATGCCGCTCCGAAGGATCGTAGGACGGGCGCCCGCAAAGTACTATAACTTCATGGCGCTCGGCTAAGGCGTCCGCCGCCGCCGCCGCCATTTTCGCCGTGGCCGCAGTATCTGGCGGGAAATACTCGTTCAGGAGGAGGATCCTCATAGCTCAGGCTTCTCGATCAAGTAGTTCCCCATCACCAGCACGTCCATTTTGGTTCGCCGGAAACAGTCAATGGCCTCTTCGGGTCTCAAAACAATCGGCTCGTTCTCATTGAATGAAGTGTTGAGCAGTACAGGCACACCCGTAAGCTTTTCGAATTCCTTGATGAGGGCCCAGTAGCGTGGGTTAGTTCGCTGGCTTACCGTTTGAAGCCGGCCCGTGCCATCCACATGGGTTGGGGCAGGAATTGCGGCCCGCTTCTCCGGCCGCACCGCATAGGCCAGGTTCATGAACGGAGAGGGATGGGAACGCTCGAAGTATTGCGCGGTTGCCTCTTCCAAAATCGAAGGCGCGAAGGGACGAAAGGGCTCCCGGTGTTTGATTCTCTGATTCAACACGTCCTTCATTTCTGCTCGCCTGGGGTCGACGAGTATGCTCCGGTTGCCTAATGCGCGCGGACCCCACTCCGCCCTACCTTGGAACCACCCGACAATCTTGCCCCCAGCGATGAGCTCCGCGATGCGCCGCACCAATTGTTCGTCTGGGAACTCTTGAATCGAAAACGATCCGCTGGTATCACTGCTTTCCAAGGCCATCCTGATGGCGTGCGGCGTGAATCGGGGTCCCCAGTACGCGTGATCCATGACGAACGAACGAGGACGCCCAAAAATCTGGTGGTAGACATAGTAGGCGGCGCCCACGGAAAGTCCGGCATCACCGGCAGCGGGTTGAACGTAAACCTCGGAGAAGGGCGTTCGGTCGAAGATCTTGCCGTTGGCGACGCAGTTGAAGGCCACGCCCCCGGCAAGGCACGCCGCCTTCTGGCTGGTCTTCTGGGACAGCGAGTTAAGCAGTCGGAAGTACGCTTCCTCCAGAGCCATTTGCAGAGACGCGGCGATATCTTTATGCTGCTTTCCCACCGGCTCTGACGAGGCCCGGGTCTTCCCCAGTCGCTCTTCGAGATAAGCTGAAAAGAGCCGTCCCAGTTCGGGAGTCTTCCCGCTGTCTGGCCAAGTCATCATGGGCCCCGTTCGGTGATGGCAGAAGTAGTCGAGCCCGAGGCAGAATCCTTTGCCGTTGCCAGACCTGACGATGCGGCGAAACTCGTCTTGGTAAGCCGGTTCGCCGTATGCCGCCAGCCCCATCACCTTGTACTCGTCCCCAAACTTCCAGAACCCGAGGTATTGGCTGATAGCCGTGTAATAGAGGCCCAAGGAGTGGGGAAATGCAACCGCTCCGTGGACTCTTAGGCGATTGCCTTCTCCCGTCGCCCACATGGTGCTAGCGAAGTCTCCCAGGCCGTCGGTAGAAAGTACTGCCGCCTGGTCGAAGGGCGAGACGAAGAAAGCGCTGGCCAAGTGCGCGACGTGGTGCTCAATCCGATGAAATCGAGCGCGGATCGTTTCCGGTGCGACGTCGCAAGCCCGAGCAAGGTCTTCATGAATACCGGAAAAGCGCGCCAGCACCCGGGAGCGTTCGAGGGCGAAACGGGGCATACGTAAGGCGTAAAACAGTTTGGTTCCTATACGCGCCCAGGGATTACGCGGAACGGCGACGTGATCAATTTCCCCGATGGTTAAGCCCGCTTCGGCAAGGCAGTGACGGATGGAGTTTGCGGGGAAGCCGGCCGCGTATTTTACGCGGTTAAAGCGTTCTTCCTCGACGGCGGTTATCAACCGTCCGTCGCACACCAGCGCAGCCGACGCGTTGGCGTGATAAGCGTTGATGCCGAGAATATTCATGGGATTTATTCGATTTGGGTTTTTGGATTCTAGTTCTTGTTGTCTGGGCGACGCTCGTGGTCGCCCAACGCCGTTGGAACGAAGAGTTCACTTTAAGCAAAACCCTTCGGCCCTTCTGACGTGAAGTACCGCAGAGTCCCAAATTCGGAAAGTCTGCGCTGCCACTGCTACCTCTGCCCAGGGAGTCGCCGCGGCGACCCTGCCTCTAATCGAGGTGACGGCGAACCCACTTATTCAATACAAAGAGACTCCACACGCGCGACCAGCTTGTGTGTCCGTCGAGGAAACTTGTCCGCACCTGCCTGACTGCGTGGGCGTCGAGGCACTCGGCTAATGATGGGGTGAGGGCGTTGAACTCCGATGCCAATTCTTCTCTTAGCGGGCCTCGGAGCCAATGCTCCCATGGCAGGGTGAAAGTCCGCTTCCGCTGATAGACCACTTCAGGCGGCAGCAGCTCACCCATCGCCTCCACGAGAAGTGACTTGGGGACGCAGCTGCTTGATTTTACCGGCCCGGGAAGTCTGGCCACAAATTCAACTAAGGGGTGGTCCAGAAACGGAACCCGCACTTCGAGTGAGTGAGCCATACTCATGGCGTCGGTATCGCGCAGCAAGGTGTTTACCATGTAGGACTGGGACTCGAGACAAGACACGGCAGTGAAATCATCGAGACGCTTAGAATCATTGGTGATTTGCGACAGCCAATCCTGCCAAGGTTCCGGACCGACAACGCCATTGGAGTTAAGCATCCCCAACACTTGCATTGGTGTGAAAAGAAGCCGGGTATAAAAATAAGGGTGTGGGAGAAAGTTGGGGTCACGCCAGAGCGCCGCCATCTTGCGGTGGGCATCTTTTCGAGTCAGACGGGTGAGTATCTTCTCCGCAGCCGAGGCTATGAAGGAGCGAAAGCTCCCGGGTACCTTTCCCGCCAAAGCCGCCACCAATTGTGCTTCCGGCGTCGAGCGGAAGGTAGAATACCCTCCGAACATCTCGTCGCCGCCGACTCCGGAGAGGGCCACCTTGAGGCCTGCCTGCCGGGCAGCCCAGGAGACGAAGTAACTATTGACGCCGTCCATGCTGGGTTGGTCGAAAGCGCTGACTGCCTCGCCCAGGCGTGCCAGCATATCGTCACCACTCAGCGCCAACTCGTGGTGCTTGGTTGCGAATCGCCTCGCGGTGCGTCGGGCCAGCTCGGCCTCGTTGAATTCCTGCTCTTGGAAGACAAGAGTTACTGTGTGAACGATCGCCCTTTTCTGCGCCGCGAGCGCGACCAACGCAGTCGAGTCGATGCCGCTGCTCAAAAACACTCCCACCGGTACGTCCGCGATCAAATGAGAGTCCACAGTCTCTTCGAGAAGCGGGCCCAGGAAGGCCGCCGCTGATTTTCTGTCCGGCGTCTTAGTGTCGAAACTCGGCTGCGCCGACTCGGCGAAGTCCCAATAGGACTCGGGCTGGATCCTCGAATGGCGGCTTGTCGCCGAAATAGTAATGCGATGGCCAGGTGGCAGAGAATATACGCCCTCAGCCAAGGTCATAGGATCGACCACTGAGCCGAAGAGCAGGTAGCTGCGCAGAGCCGGCTGCGAAAGCCGCGGTTCAATCTGGCCGGAGGCCAAGAGGGATCGGACCTCGGAGGCGAACAACAGGTTCCCATCAACCAGAGCATAGTAGAGCGGCTTGATACCCAGCCGATCGCGGGCCAGCATCACCCGGGGATTGCCACGCCGGGTCGACTTCGACGTCTCCGCCAGGGCAAATGCGAACATCCCCTCCAGGTGGTGCACGCAATCCTCTCCCCATTCCTCGTAGGCGTGGACAATCACCTCCGTATCACTCGATGTCCGGAAGATGTGCCGGCGGGACTCCAGAGTATGCCGAAGCTCCTGGAAGTTGTAAATCTCTCCGTTGAACACTACTGCGACGGTTCCATCCTCATTGAACGTCGGCTGGTGTCCTCCACCAAGGTCAATGATGCTGAGGCGGCGCATACCCAGGGCCACCGAGTCATCCACGAATATGCCCTCGTCGTCTGGCCCGCGATGACGCATCTGGCCCATCATGCGGCAGACTACACTCCGGCTCGACTTAGGATCGGTTGTCCCGACTAGGCCACAGATTCCACACATGCGATTTAGAACAACGGCCAGCGGCAAGCCACCAACTACAGGGCGCCAGACGCCATAGTCGTGGTAGCCAATTACCACGCGCCACTTTTAGGTTTTGGTTGTAGCTGTCCACAATTAAACGAACCGAGGCGCCTAACGGAATCAAGGTAATGGAGATAACTGCACGCTAAAGTGAGGAATTCTGCGGGAAGCCAACCAGCTCGACCGCCTTCTCCCATCCCGAGGAAAGTCAATCAACCATTAGCCGTTGGCGCCGATTGCCTCCCCAGAATCTCCCCTAAGGTCCGAAAGGACTATGGCTCTTTTGCAGCTGTGGTTGTGTCATTACGGTTCAAATCCAGAGCTTCCTCTTCTCGCCCGCTTGCGTATTAGGAATGAATGAACGTTCATCCCGGGATTCGGGTTGTAGTCCACGACCTCGGCCCCACACTTTTCGGTCCATCGCTCCAGGTCGCCGCGTGATAAGAACTCCACTCGCGGGGTCACGAAGTAGTCGTAAAACAGATTCCGAGCCCCGCGCCACGACCTCCTCCCTCTGGATTTCATGAGGTGCGCCGCGTAATAAAGCGGCAGCAGGGATGCATGAACCAACGTTTTGCCAGCGGGGTTTTTCAGCAGGCTGCGAATGATCGATCCTAGACCTCGGTACAGCTTCTCGTACCGCCCCCCTGGCTTGTAGACTGCCAGGTACAAAAGCCCTTCTGATTTCAGAACGCGACAGATCTCAGCGAAAGCAGTAAAGGGGTCCTTCGTATGGTGGATGACTCCGTCGGCAATCACCCGGTCCGCGGTCCCGTCCGCAAGAGGCAACCGCAAGCCATCGGCCACCACCCCGGCTCTGCCGGTGCGGTGCATCATCAGCCGAATCGAGGCACGGCTCAGATCGAGGCCCACGCAGCGGAGCCCCCTGGCAGCCAGGCAAGAGATCACCCGGCCGACACCACACCCAAGGTCAAGAACCAGGGCATCTGTAGGCACGTCCTGCAAGAAGGACTTGAGCGGCGGGGCCAGCGTGGCGTTGAGTTCGGCAAGGGTGTAGCCTTCCGTCCAGTCAAACGGGTGGTCGTCGTAGAAAGTGGTCTCTTGCGTCTTCATAGGCTTCTTGCATTTCTCTGACGAGCCGGTCCCACGAGAGCTGGCGGGCCACGCTGGTGCAGCCAGCCTTGAGCCGCGGGTAAAGGCTCACGTTTTGGAATAAATCTCTCAGAGTTCGTGCCACCGCGCCGGAGTCGTAGGAAGTCACCAAGCCCGCACGCCCATCGATCAGCGGAGCGATTCCGCAATGGTCGGAAACAATGGCCGGGGTTCCGCAGGCAATTGCTTCCGCCGCCGCATTGCCAAAATTCTCATACCGCGAGGGCAACGCGAAAACCGCCGCGTCCGCCAAGGCTGCTTTCTTGTCCTCTCCATAGAGAGGCCCCGTGAACAGGACTCGGTGCTCGACTCCCAAGGCCCGGGCCTTGCCACGCAACAATGCTAGATACCCCGATTCTCCTTCCGGCCCGGCGATCACCAGCCGAGTGTTGTCGCAGCCGATTTGCGGTAACGCCTCGATCAGAAGATCGGCGCCCTTGCGTGGGATCAGTCGCCCCAGGAAAATAATGAAATTCTCGTCATCGCGAATTCCCGCCTTCTTCCGAAAGGCGCCGGGCGGCGGAAGTTGTCCGTACTCTTCCAAATCGATCCCGTTGTATCTCAGCAACACCCGAGGGGGCGGGAAGCCGTCTGCCAGTAGTTCTGCCTTCTCCTGTTCCGAGGTGGCAATCACCTTGCTCGCCCCGCTGAGATAACCGGGCACCAGCGCGTTCCACACCCTCTTCAACAGGAATCCCCTATCGATCGGGCGGGTCATGCCCAGCGGTTCGACAAAGTAAGGTATCCCGAATCGCCGGCAATACCTCGCGACGACAGGACCCAAGGCGTCGTAAAGGCCATAAGTGTGGACAATGTCGAATTCGCGCAGCTGGCGGCGGCAAAAACCTATCACGCCGGCATTCACCGTCAGATTGCGGTAATGGCATTGAGCTGCGAGGTAGATTGTTTCCACCCCATCCAGATTGCTCCGCCAACCGTGGCCGTTGCGAACCGCGGAAGCCGCCGCGATTTCCGCAGGCCCGAAGCCCAGGTCGGCGGTCAGGACCGCCACCTGGTGCCCCTGCTTGAACAGCGCCCGGGCGATAGAACAGACCTTGACTGCCGGTCCACCTCGGTCGAGAAAAGGATAATAGCCTTGAGTCACTTTCAGGACTCGCATGACCCTACTCAGGCTGCTCAAGCTACTTCCAAAATCACCACGCGTTCAGCCATCCTTTGGCCGTAGACCCGGAAGCCCGAAAATGTCGAGACCTCGCCCGAAAATACGGGGCGCAGCCTGCCTTCCTCTTCGAGGGCCTGAAAAGTTGGAGCAAGAGGCGCCGGATAATCTGGCGCTTTCACGACCCAGCGAATGTTCTCGCGATGGAGGAGATTCAGCAACGCCTGCGGTTTTGCGACACAGGCGGGATCAATCAGCCAGGATACGCTGGGATCCCCTATCATGAAGGGGACACGGAGATAGTACACGTGGCTGATGAACACCATTGCCTTTCCTTCTTGCCCTTTGAGTCGGGCGTTAACGAGCGAAACAGCGGGATAGTCGCTTGCAGCGCGCGTTAAAAAGGCCCCCTCTTCCTCTAGTCCGATAGCTACGGGGAGAAAATCTCTGGCGTACAGAGCCTGCGAAACAGCGCCGAATGAAACGAAGACAAAAATGGCGGCTGTGGAGACGGCTCGGACTCCCTGAGACTTCATTTTAAATGCCTCTCCCAAACCTACGAATACCAAAGCAAGGGCCAACGGGTAGGAGGGCAGAAGGAAGCGGGCGCTCTGCAGGGACACGGCGTTAGACAAGAACACCGCTGCCCAGAGCACGATGGCAAAATGTGCCAAGCGGCCCCTGCGGACGGCAAACACAAGCAAAGGAGCAAAGGCTAGGACTAGTGGGCCAAAGTAGTGGCCAACACCGTAGACCTCTCCCTTCCAGACCAGTTCGAAGGGATACATGATTAACCCCTTAATACTTCGATCGAACCCAGCGCCGCGAACGCCCTGCAAAGTCGCGGCTGCGGAGTAAGCGTTGAAGTGATCCCATGTCAGCCACCGTGCGAGATACGGGAAGAAGGGATCTCCGGTCCACCATCCGTTACGCACCAAACCGAGGGCCCCAGCCGACAACGAGGATAGCCCGCACGCCATGCTCCACTTCCACAGCCGAGTTGCTAAGAAGCAGCAGCAAACAAGTGCGGCCGCAACCACCCAACCCGTGTACTTGAAGCTGGCAACCGTCCCCGCAAAGAAGCCGGCCATGCATAACCAACGACGTTCCGTTGGCTCCAAACCCCTCACAAGCGCCAACAGCGCGAGGGTGGTATGAAACGCCATCCAGATGTCTGGTGCTCCAGAAATGCTCATCTGCCAGAAGACCATCGGTGTGAGTACAAAGGTGAGAACTGCGACCCAGGCCCACCCCACGGAGGCCAGTCGCCGGGTCAACTCATAAAGGGCAGCGGCCGCGAAAACTCCGCCCAAGTAAACCAAGCCCAACGAAACACGGTCGCTCCCCAGAACCATACCAAGCCTGATGAGCATGTGCCCTTGAGCGACATAGAAACTCTGTACCAGCCAAAAGGTCGGCTGCCATCGTCCGCCCAGTTCAAGCCACGGCACAGTAAAGTGGTAAGCCATCGCGTCCGACCCGGTTAGTGGTGCCATGGCCATCAAAGCATCGGTCAAAAGGCTAATCACAACAAGGGCAAGAACGCCACCCACGAAAAATGAGGGCTTGGTCTTTCGGACTTCGCTGACAAAGGCTCTCGCGAGCTTGGGCAATTGCAGCCACCCTCTACCTGCTGCGATTGCGGCCGCACTGAGTGCGACGAAGATTACGCTCCGACGGAGCCAGCCGAAATTCGCCATGACGAACATGACCAGCTGGAGTGTAGCGAAGAAGAGGCCAGCCGCGTACAGTGCTTCTTCCAGGTTTCCCTCGGTAGAGAGACCGAGCCATTTCAGCATCCGAGTACCAAGGGCTATGGCGAGACAGGCCAGTATCGCGACTATACCCAAATGCCCCAAACTTGCGATTAAGGCCATCGAGGGATGAAGTGTCCTAACCGGGAGATAAGGAGAGCCTTGAATTGGGCGTAGTAAAGAATGTTGACTACAATGACCCAGAGTAGGAACAAACCCTCTAACAGTGCTTTTCCTCTCCCCAATCCCAAGAACTTTCCTGGGAAGCGCATGATTCGGCTCTGGCGAGAATAACCGCTTAGCAGCAAGTGCAACTGCTCGCGAAAGCGCGCGTATGAGTAATACGTCCGCACCCGCTCGCCGCCGGTGTTTCCCATTTCGCGAGCGCGTTCAGGGTGGGTGAGCAAGTCGAGGAGCGCTTCTGCCACAGAGGCAGGGTCCTCAGGATCCACCATCAGGCCCGTTTCTCCGTGTCGAATGAGTTCTGCCGGCGCGCCGTAGTTAGGCCCTATCACGGGTTTGCCAAACGCCATGGCCTCGAGGAAAACGATCCCAAAACCTTCGCCCTTGGGGTCATGGTCGTCAATCACGGTCCGGGCCGGCAGGGCGAAGACCTCACTTCGGCGATAAAGGGCCGCCAGTTCGGAGTCACTCACCTCGCCCGTGAACGCAACGTGGCCCGCAATGTTCAGGTCCTTGGCCAGCTTTTCGAGGCGGGGCCGGTCGTCACCGGTTCCAACCACGACGTATGTGAGATTGGGTACCGTGGCCAGTACGGAAGGCAAAGCCCGAAGGACCACATCATGCCCCTTGTATCTTTCCGACGCCGCCATCCGCCCCACGCTTAGTACAATTGGTTGCCCGTTAGAGGTCGGCGCGGTTACGTCTGCTTTGGCAGGTTCGGCATTGATCAGGGTTTCGTCCAGCGCGCAAGGCAAGGTCGAAATACGCGTTGAATCTATCCGCTGCCTCTTCACGACTTGCTCACGATTGAAGGCGCCGGTGACTATTACGCGGTCCGCATGGCGCAAGGCTGCCCCCTTTATGAAGGGAAGCATAGCCCAAGCCTCGATCCCATGTACCACGATCCAATAGGCCCGCCGAGTGAAACTCGCAAGCAACCACCCGACCAGCCCGAGCGCAAGGTGGGTGCAGATTATCACGTCCGGCTTCCAGCGGGCCGCCACCCTCATGGCCTGCCAACCAAACCTGAGCTTCAATCGGGATGAGAGTCCATGCGTCCGCGAGATATTGTGTTTCAAGGGGTCGGAAATCGCGACGCAACGCACGCCTTCCTCGCCTAGCTCTTCCGTGAGTGCCCGTATTAGAGTTGTGGTGTAACGTTGGATCCCTCCTGCCTTCGTGAGAGGCGGGGCAAGTACAAGTACCCTCGTGATTTCCAACCCACCGCTTTTGGTCATTAATCGAAATCCCGTGCCCTTCAAAGTTCCGGCGCCTTCCAACTGGAACACTAGGGCAGCTAGGCAGCCGTCTTGTTGCGCATTACCTCTTCGAAGAGGGCCTCAAACTGCTGCGCGTTGCGATCCCATGTGTACTGGGCGGCTGTCCTCGAGGCGTTCTCGCCCAGCCGATGCCTTAGAGCGGGATCGGCCCAGAGGTCGCTGATAAACTGAGCGAGAGACTCGGCGTCGCGCGGGTCCTCAAGCAAGAGTCCATCCACTCTATGAGTGATGAGTTCGCTCACTCCCGCTTGGCTGCTTGCAATGACCGGCAGCCCGCAGGCCATCGCTTCAAAAGGGGGATAAGCGAAAGCATCCTCCAGGGACGGGCATACGCAGACATCGGCAGCCGCATAATAAAGCTCCACGTCAGGTCGAATAGGAAGAAAGAGCAGTTGCTTGTCGAGGCCATTGTTGTCGATCAGGTCTCGGTACGGTTCAACGCTATCTTGGCCAGCGACCAGGAGCGAGATACACGGGTTTCGAAGGCGTCCCATCACTTTGAGTACGCATTCGAGGCCCTTGTTCTTCCAGTCGTTGCCTATCAGGAGAAGAACGAAGGCGGCCTCGGCCAAACCTAACTCTTGCCGGGCGTGGGGGCGCAGTTGCGCCCGCCGCTCCGCGTTGAACTTGCCACTGTCCAGGCCGCCATAAATGACGGGAATGCCGTGGTCGGAGCGCCGAACTTGTCTCAACTCGTCGCGTGTCCTGCGCGAGATCGCAGCCAGACGCGGGGCCGCTTGGGAATAGACAAGCTTCTCCAGCGCCATGATCAACCGGTAGTAAAGTCGGCGGTGGATGATCTTATGCGAAAGACGCAGGGGGTTACCGCGTAGCCCAAGTTCACTCCGCACGCGCCGATAAAGCTCCGCGAAGACAATATGCACGGAAACGACATCAGCGTCCAGGCAGTTGATTCCGGGCGAATAAACCAGATCACATTTTAAGCCCCGCAACCGCCGGTCCCACCCTCTCCATAAATGGTTAGCGAAAAACCACCAGAGATAGTTGAAAAGGTGTGGGCCAGGAAGGGTAGGCAGCTTGTGCCAGAGAAGCCGCCCTGGGCGCGGCAAGACATCTCTGCTATCTTGCGCCCCTGCCCCGTTCCCGGCGTGTTTGCTCTCAGCACGAAAGCCCTTAAATCGTTCCACCCCGGCAAGGTCCTGCACGCGCTGGCTGTAGATGTGGATCTCGTAGCCATAATCGTGCGCCAGGCGCTCGACCAGCTCAACCACGCGGCGCTCCGTGCCATGGCGCTTATCGAGAAATGGGGAGACAACAGCCATACGCGTCGAATGAAAAGGGGCCCGGAGCGAAAGCAGTTGCGAGGAAACCGGGTGGTCGGCAGGCGCGGATATCTCCACTCCGGGCTGGATTTCGGCAAGGCCCCGCGTAACAATTGCCGACTGCCTGCTGTGGATCGCCGAGCCCCTGCCCCTCCCGCGCTGGCTAAGCACCTGCTCGAACAGTTGTCCCAATTGTTTCGCGTTATGGTCCCAGGTGTATTGCCGGGCTGTTTTGGCGGCGGCTGCTCCCATTCTCTGGCGTAAGTCCTCATTCTTGTAAAGGAGTGCAATCAGATCAGCTAATGTCGCGCTGTCGCAAGGGTCGTTGAGAATAAGACCATCCAGGCCGTCACTAATAAGCTCGCTCACTCCGGCTTGCTTGCTTATAATGCTCGGAATTCCGCAGGCCATGGCTTCGAACGGCGGCAGGCCAAAGGCATCTTCGAGTGACGGCCCTACGTAGATATCGCTCGCAACGTAGAACTTTGAGACGTCCGGCGAGAGCTCCAAAAAACTGACCTGCTGGCCCGCACCGAGGGCCTTGATTTGGGACCTATAGGGCGCCTGGTCGTCCCGGCCGACGACGAGCAATTTCAATGGCAGACTGGGAAGCTTGGCCATGGCGTCCACCAAGGACGACAACCCTTTGTTCCTCCAGTCATTGGCTATCAAGAGAAGTACAAAATCACCATCCTGCAATCCGAGTTCTCGGCGCACCGTCACGCGGCGGCGTATTCGTGCCTCCGGATTGAACACGTTATCGTCGACCGCGCTGTAAATGACGTAAACGCCGCTCGTTCTCTGAAAGTGGCGGGTAAGCTGAGCCACAAGTTGTTTTGTCACCAATACCAGCATGGGAGGGGAGCGCCTGTATATCCTCTTCTCCAGCGCCACAATTAGCCGGTAGTAGAGCCTGCGGTGAAGCAACCGCGGCCACGTCCGCAAAGGGTTCTTCTCCAAGCGCAGTCGGTTGCTGACTGAGCGCAGATATTCGGCAAATAAAATGTGGACGGCCACTACGTCTGCATCCAGGCAGTTGATCCCTGGGCTAAAGACGAGGTCATAAGTCAGGCCGCGGTGCCGCCGGTCCCACCATCGCCACAAGTGATTGGCCAGGAACCACCAGCAGTAAACGAACACGTGCGGGCCAGGCATACGAGGAACTCGGTGCCATGCAATCTTCGAAAGATTCACATCCCGGACCTCGAAGCTGTAAACGTGGAATTCGTAATCGTCTGACAGCCTCTCCATTTGCTCTACCACACAGCGTTCGGTTCCATGCTGTTTGTCCAAGAAGGGTGACACCACAGCGATGCGAGGTTTCGATTGATGAGTGTCGGCGGCCATATTCATGGGGAATGGGTAAAAGGAAACAGAAAGCAGGAAATGGGAAGCCGGGAGTTTGGAATCGGGGTCTTTCGCCAGCCCCTAGCCCCTCAGCGAGCCGCGAGTGCCGACTTCCGAATTTGAGTCCTGCGCCACCAATCCTGGCAACCGGAACAAGATTCCAATCAGCAGCCAAAGATAGGCATTGAGCACAAAGTCCTGGTAGGCTACTATGCCTTGGAAAGTGCGAGCGAAAAGAAGATAGATCGTAAACCAAAAGATTGAAAGGGCCAACGGAAACGCCCAAGTCCCTTTCAGCTTTAGCAACGTCTTGAAAGCCTCGATGACTAGGATCGATGTCCAGGCCAGCCAGAGAACCAGCCCGAGGATGCCCATCTCAAGAATCAGCGAGCCGTAGCCACTCTCTACTACGAAACGAGTGCTCGGCACCTGCATGATTCGGCTCACGTATTGGCCGCCCAGCGATGTTGTCCCGATGCCATGTCCCAAGATCCGGTCGGGATCTGACAAGGCTTTGCCTAGCTCCGTTACAGGATAGGTCCAGACCCGATTAGCGGTTTCGGAATCGGGACTGTCCAAGGCTATGGTCTCGTGGTAGAAGGCCAGGCGTGCGCCGATGACTTGCGGGAAAATTACCACCGCCAGGGACAGGGCTAAGGCTACAAAGACAAAGCTCCGGCGGATCGCTTTTACCAGCCGGTAACCCTCGCCCAACTTGGGCGGCGCACCCCATAGCATGCCGGCAGAAAGCGACAGCCCCGAGGCTATGAGATAGACAAAACCCGATCGCGAGCCACTCAAGACAGTTGCCACGGCTATGAGCGCTAGGGCCGGGAACACGATCTTCCGCCCAGCCCTGCTCCGCAAAAGGAGATAGCCCGCCGCTCCCATTCCCAGGGGGAACGCGAGGGCAAGGAAGTCGAAGGAACGGCCTTCACTCACGAAGACGGAGGGAGGCCGCGCTATCTCAATGCCGGAGCGCGTCATTCGCACCTCGTGCGACAGTGCATCGATGTCCGTGCCGCCGTGGGGATTGAGGAAATCGATTCCAACAATCGATTGCAGAATCCCTACCAGAGAGATTATCGCCGCCAAGCCCATGTTGATGACGATCAATGGCCGCAAATCACGCTCCGTTCGCAACAGGGAGTAGCCGACGAACATGAGGGGAATGTAGTAGAAATAGAGCTTGAGGCCCAGCACTCCGTACCAAAGACTGGGTGAGCCAGGATTGAAGACTTGCGCCAAGCCCAGCAGGAAGAACATGCCCAGCGCCCACTTGAAGGGTGGTTTGAACCGCTCGGCCGTGTCGCCCCGCAAACGCGCCATCAAAAACGCCGCATAGGTAAATCCGATCAGCACGTCTTTCCCGAAGTAGACGTACATACTGTTGCCCAAATACTTGCGCACAAAGTCCTCGAACAACAGCCAGGCGAAAAACAGATAGACACCGCTGCGCCAGTTGCTTAGGGTCATTCCGGCCACGCTCGCCGCGGCAAGACAAGCGACAAGCAGTAACACCCCTCGAAAGCCTTCCGCCACAATCGTATTGCTCAACAACCACACCACTGCGGCGACAAAGGCAAGACCCAACACCAGTGTCAGCATCTTGCCCGACTGCGGAATATCTCTTCGAACGTCAAACATTGGAAATCAGGGGCTATAGCCTCGTGACCCAGGACTCCGCTCGAAGGTCTTTTTCCCCGAGTCCCTCATCCCGAGTCCCTAGGCCCTGCTCTTCACAGCTTTGCCTTCCACTCTCCGCTTTCATACATGTAAAGGGTAGTGCCTGCGCCGCCATCCTGGCGCAAGTAAATGCTGCCGGGAGAGGCAGGTCCCTTGGGAGCCCCTTTGCCTGAGCTGATGGTGGGCCCATCGCCAACCTGAATCGAGTCGGCTTTGAATTGCTCGCCACGCAATAAGCTTACTTGCCCCGGAGCAGCGTCGTCCCGGAAGGTCTGAAGTGTTTGCCCATACTCAATGGCTTCATTGTCTGCCACCGCACCACTCGATATGCGCACTACAATTGGCGCGTAGATTCCGATCCCCTTTGAATGGCCGACTGTAACGTAGTCCTCAAGTGCTCCAAACGGAGCTGAAGTTGATGAAACCTTGAAAGCCATCCAAACCCAGTCCCACTCTCCATTGGCCCATTGAGCGCCCCCCTGGTTTATATTCCAGGCTTTTGTGATTTTCAGGGAAGGGAAAAAGCAATTTAACGGCATCCGGTCGCTTGAGAAGAAGCCGGGTGGATTCAGCGCGCGAACCCAGGCGCCGCAAATAAAAATGTCGCCGGCAGAAATCTCCTGACGTCCCATGTAGAGGATGGCGATGTCATTCGGACGTGTGGACGTGATCGAGACTGCGTTGCCGGTCCCGTCGGGTGCGACCGCGCGCGTATAGGTCTTGGAGCCAACCACGCCGGTGGGCAGAACCTGGCTGACGAGGTTCGGGAAACGCGAGTTGACCGGGCCGAAACCGCGCCTGGCATGGTTTAGATTGCCCACAAAGAACCCGTTAAACAGGCCGTATTCCCCTTCCAATTCCGGGTTTTCGGCGAGGTTGAGCGGCCCCGCTCCACCCAACAAAGTCAGCGGTCCGGACGTGGAAGCGTTCTGAACCTGTATAGCCCAGGTGTCGCCGCAATCAGCGGCAGTAGTGACAGCGCCAAATTTGTTGATGGGGTCGGCGGTTTCTATGTTCTTTGCGTTGACATGGGTGGTGCCGCATGTGGCAACCCAAACCGAAGGAGAAACTCCCGCCTCCTGCAAAATGTTCTCAACGTACACTTCACCCCCATCCTGCCCGCGATATAGCTTGATTCCTGAATTGTCAAGAAGCGTATCTGACACATAGGTCAGTGCGGTTAACCCACCTGGTGTGCTCTTAGGGTTCATCACGATGACTTGGCCCCGGTCAGAGACAGCATACCCGCCAGAGGAAGCCGCATCGGGGCCATCTTGGTGGTAGGTGAACTTGTTTGGGCCTGCAATTGCAACGGAGGGATTAGCGCTATTGAATGACTTGTCGGCGACACCAATCACCCCCATGTCCATTCCAGTCGCCCAGGACGAGGGGAGGTGGGCAGCCGTTGTTACCGTTACAAAATTCGAGGACCTGACTGCGGAGGTAATCGCGGCGCGTTCTGCGGCGTTCCCGGCAAGCTCCGAGTCTTTGAAGAAGATCCACATCGACTGCGTGCCAATCTGTACGGCGGGGCCACACCCGGCGATGTTATTCAGCCCGACTGACACATTTTCGAAATTAACATTCCACGTCCCAACCGCGGACGTGCTGACTGTACCCGTCGAGTCGAGACCCAGTCTCACACCCACACAGGGATAGGAGAAATTAATATTTTCGAAGCTCATTCCACTTGAAACGCTGCTGAGCCAAAGCGCTGGGCTGCCGGGACTCGTGTACGAGCCTCCTGAAATGTTGACTTGGGCGATACGTCCAAATGCCGGTATGAGTGTACCCCCGACGCCGATTATCCTAACTCCGCCTCTCTTGCCCCTTCGCCATCCGCTGGGCGGACTGGAGTATTGCGGGTCGCCCCGTCCCATGATCCAAAGTCCCTGCCCCGCAACCCCAGTGGCAGGGGCGTTCTTTTCGACGTAGATCGTTCCTCCCTCGATCGGAAGGTCGTCGTAACACCCCATAACCGTTCGCTTCGGGCTCGCCTGCGAACCGGAGTTCAAGTCATCGCCTCCCGGCCGGACATAGCAGATCGTTGACTGCGCAGCCGAAGGGGATACCCCAAGCATCAGGCCTAAGAAAAGGGTCCGAACTGCGGAAATAAAATCGGTCACAGAGTTAGAGTCGACGCAGGATGGCTCGTCGCACGGCGTCCGTCCGCGCCTCCGTGAAGTGCGAGACGGCCAAAGCATAGGCGGTGACGAGGAGGGCGAGCCCCAATCCGAATACGGCGTGCCTAAAATCGGGCTGCCAGCGTGGAATTCGCCCCAGCAGTGTACGCAATAGGATCAGAACAGGTAAATGGACAACGTAAAGGGTGTACGAGAACGAGGCGAGCAATTTCGCGGTTGTGGCATAAGGACGGTACAAGTCGGAACCGGAAGCGCGAACCAGCACATACATCGCCGGCAGGAAGGCGGCGGCGGCCAGCAAATCGGAGGCCAAGCCCTCAGGAGCCCGCATCCTCACGAAGCACAGTCCGGCCAGGCACGCTCCCCCAAAGGCAGGACTGGTCCAGGCCGCGGACATGCCGGGTGAGGCTTGCGGCCTCCAATCGTGGAGCAATCCCACCCCTCCACCGGCCAACCAAACGAGAAACAGCAACGCGACCTCCCGGCCGACCATGACGATGATGGCCGATGCTGCGAGAGCATAGGCGAGCCGCCTTGTTAAGGGCCCATGGAAAGCTAAGACGGCTAAAACCATGGGGAAAAGCAGGTAATACCAGAATTCGTAACTGAGGCTCCACAAGGGGAAGTCCGAGCCGAAGGACGGGAAGAAGATACTTTGCAGAAAGAACAGATTTCCGGCGAAGACACGCACCGAGGCGTTTGCGGCAATAATGCCGGCGTTAAACTGCGGGATGCTGTGGTAATAAAACGTTGCCGCGGCCGGCAATCGCATGCCGAGGCGGTCCCAAAGGGCACAGAGAAGCAGACCCGGCAGGAGAACCAGGAGCAGCCTGGTGAGACGATTCACCAGAAATACCTTCCACGACCATCTCCTTCTCCAAAACGAGTCCAGCACACTGCGCGAAATGAAAAAGCCGCTCAGAACAAAGAAGACAATGACGGCTTGATGCCCGAGCGATGTCAAGAGGTACGCCGTCCCCACAAGCGTGGTCCTGTTCATTACTTGAGAATAGGCGACGAAGAAGAGACCGCGGACATGGCCGAGCATCACTGCCAAGGCAGCAATGCCCCGAACCATGTCGAGGTGCGCAGAAGCGCGCGGCGAAATGGGTTGAGTAATCAAATCAATGGAAGTGCTGACCCTCAATTGTGAACGGAGAAGAGGCCAAGCTAAGTTTCCTGGGCTTGGACGTCAGCGCCCCGTGAAGCAACAAGGTCGGCGACGACCTTGGCAAACCCCTCGACATAAACGGGTATGGACCAGGTCTTCATAAATTCGGAGGCCGAAGCTGAAAGCTTTTTCAGTTGTGCCGGGTCCCGGAGAGCCTCGCGAAACACCGAGGCTAGAGCGTCCACATCGCCACAAGGATAAACGAAGCCCGTTTCGCCGTGGCGCACGAGTTCAAGGCGCCCTGGGATCGCGTCGCTCAAGACCACCGGGCAACCGCAGGACATGACCTCACCGACCACTAAAGGGCCCCCATCCCATTCGGAAGAAAGCACAAAAAGGTCCGCAGCGCGGAAAAGCGCGGGCAGACGGCTTTGGTTGACAAAACCGCAAAAGACGACAGCTTCCGATATACCCAGAGTCTTTGCCTCGGCCTCGAGTTGGGCGCGAAGGGGGCCGTCCCCGGCGAAGATTAAGGAGCACTTTGTGGTCGCGACGGTCCGGGCGAATGCTCGCAGGACATCCTGCGGTCTCTTTCGGGGCATGAGCTTGGCGCAGAAAAGCACAACCGGAGAATCGGGAGGCAGCCCGTAGTGTGCACGTGTCTCGCGCCGGTCCGACTTGTCAGCTTCGCGGGCCCACCATTCAATGTCGAAGCCGCCACGCATGAGTACGACGCGTTCTCTCGGTATGCCAAGAGATACTACAAAATCTCGCGTGGAGTTGGAAGTGACCAGAAGAAGGTCGTAGGAACGGTACACCAGGGGCAAGCAGTACTTCTTGAATAGGAATTTCCACCATTTAGGATTTGCGCCGCCCAAATTGTACGCGTCCGACCCTCCGAGAAGGGGTACACCGGATAACATTGCGGCGGCAGCTACAATCCAGAAGCTGACATAGAAATAACCCGTGAGAATGAATATTGCGTCATAATGACCCCTTCGAATGAGCTTCCAAAGGCCGGGGTTGATCAGCCCGAAGAACTGCATCAACGCACGCCACGGCGACCGGTTTCGCACGTGGACCCACGGGTACCCTTCGAGGAGCGGAACGTCCCATTTCACCTCGACGCCGAATTCCGGATCGATGCCAGCCTCCGCTCCCTGCAAGCTACAGTAAGCTACCTGAATATCCAGCCTGGGGTGTTGGGCCATCTTCCGGAACAAGGGCGCAGCATATTGCACCGGATGGGAAGAGATCAGGAGTACGCAGTAGCGGCGGTCGGCCATGTTTCACAAACCTGGCGAAGGCGCGGCCGTCCTTGCGAGCGGCGATCCTTCATTCTGTTTCGAATTATGCCCTGAGGGCGCCTTCAAGTCGTGCCCCCTCGCTAAGCTGCGGTAAATTGCGAAGTTGTAGCCGGCTAAGGTATTCCCTAATGGAAGCCCCAAAAAGCGAGGCCTCATAGGGCAGAAGTAGTTCTGCACCAGCTCATAATCTGGCCACTTCGGGGGGGATAGCAAACCTGAGTTGGCTTGCTGGAAAAATGCCGCTGCAACCCCCGTCGGATGGCCAGAGTGAAAGGATAGATCACAGTAGTCGTCCGCCAGGGTGTACATACCCCATCCTGCCGAGACAGGTCCTGGCAGGTTTCCGCGCCATCGCTCGAAGAGGCTGCGAGCCTGCTCGTAGGTCATCCCATGGCGCAAGAAGAATGGAAACACGGCCGCTCTTTGGAAAAAACCCAGGCTGGAAAGCGCCAGGACTCCCAACACCGCCAACCTTTCCAGCCAGGCAGGGGAGAGCTTTCTCCTGGTTTCCTCTCGTGTGAGCATAGCAGCGATGATTAGAGCGCAGACGAGAGGCGTCAGAAGATGTAAGTTGTAGTTTTGAGAGGGTGTGCGCAACCCATAGAAGCAGGCGGCAGCCGCCAGCAGCGCGCAGAAAAGGCGGAATAACCACCGACTTTGGATTCGGGCCTTATGCTGCCGGTGCAAATAGATACCCGCCCCCAAACCTAGCAAGAATAGGAACCCGTAAAAGGTCGCGCTCGGGGCCAAGAACCAGTAATAGAGAGTGCCTACTCTCCACCCGGGAAGCACCGCAATTTTCGAGTGGCGAAGCAAGCCTCTTATCCATTCCCGAAAACCGAAGGGGTACCAGGCAACTCCCAGCCAGAAGGGAAGTAGGAACGCCAAGCACAATTTACCCACCCATACCACCCAGACCTTTGCGGGTTGGCGTAGGGAGCCATAAAGGGCTGCGGCAAGCCCCGCCAGAACTGCACCAGCAGGGTGAGTAACCCCCAGCAAACCGAGCGAGGCTCCTGCAACCAGCCAGTGCCAGCGCCAGGGCAGGATGAATAGTAAATTGCACCCCCAGACGAGAATAAGCATCGCGAACGGCTCAGGCCTCCCCCGGAGGCCAACCAGGGTGGTCGTGACCCCCGTCGTGCTGAGCGCCAGTAGAACCACGTGCCACCAAGCGCGGCGGTTCGAAACGAATGCGAAAATGCGGTAGAACAAAAGGGCGCAGCCTGCCAGCGTCAGGACTTCGAATACCGTCATGGTCAATATCACCGAGGGATATGTTGGCTTGGGCGTGAGCGTCCCCACCACCATTGGGTACAGAAAGCCGTGGTAGACCATCCGGCCCCGACCCGTCAGGTCAAGGACGGATGCACCAGCCCACGCTCGGTTGACGAGACCTTCCCCTTTGGCATAGCTCAACATGGGAGGTAAAAAGGCGATCGAATCACCGTCGAGAACCGGCCAACAGTGGCGGCCGAAGTCCAACAGGATAAAGCTAATTAAAAGCCAGACGCAAAGGAGAGACCATCCAACCGGGCAGTCCTCTCCTGATCTTGGGTGCTCCAGCTCCATCCGGAAACTCCCTTCCTGAAGGGCATGGGCCAGGATTCAGCGAAATTGCGTCCGTCACTGGTGGAAGTCCTCCACGAAGGCCTGGGCGCCGTAAGCAAAATCCTCGTTGGTCGCGGCGATCAGGCGTCACTCAGAACCGCGAGGTAATGAGCTGCCACAATTTCCCAGCAAAAATATCTCTCGTGTGCGCGCCGGCTTCGTTCGCGCAACTCGCAGCGCAATTGATCGTCGGTCAGGACTAGGACCGTGGCCTCAGCCAAGGCTCGAAGGTCCGCGCAGCGAACGCCGACTATTCCCGCCTCAGCCAGGGGAGCCGGCAGACGGGGGTGAGCGTAGGCCACCACCGGAAGGCCACACGCAATGCTGGCAATGGCACTGCCTCTCTGCGTGGAGATGGGACCACGAACGAAGAGCGAGAGGTCGGAGTCGGCGAGCGCCTGGGAGACCTCACGGTCCGACAGGACTCCGAGTGCATGGTACTCGACCGGGCTGCCGTCTATGGCTTGGCGGAACTTAGCCTCAGACTCGAGCGACCCTCGTCCCAGCGTCACCAGTCGGAGGCGGGGGACACGCTCTGCCGCCGCTTTGGCGGCGAACACGATGTCCGAAACCTCATCGCCGACATTGCCCTCGCCTGTGATGCCAAAAACCGTGATGGTCCTGACCTGACGGCTTTTCTGAAGGGTCCCCACCGGCGCCACTATCGAAGGGACATTGGCGCCAACGGGAATGAAGGTTGCCTTAGGGTGCTTGGGCGCCAGCCAGGAGACGTCCTCCAATGGGACATTGTGTATGGACCGCTCGCTCATCCAGTAGGATGCGCGCATCACGACAAAATGGCAGGTGCCTTTCACTTTATCCACCCAGCGTTTTCCCTTGTAAGGCGCGCGGTCGTGAAAAATCACCGCAATGCGCGCCTTGCGAATTCTCAAGACCAAGAGGACCAACAAAAAAAGGAGCGAAAAGCCATGCCGCGACCAACTTAGCGCGGTGTATTGTGCGAGTATCCATTGCTCTTTCCACGTTGCGCTCTTGCGCCATAATTGGCCTAGCGCCCGCAACCATCCCACTTCATCCCACCCGACGTGTTCCAGGGTATAATCAGCGCCCTGCGCCGTCAGGGCTTCTCCCAGCAAACGACAGAAGTCCCGCACACCGTCCGTGGGAACGTCTCTTTTTCCGAGAACAGCAATGATCAGGGTGATTTTTTGGGACGAGCCAGAAAGTGGTGTGTCGTGATCCAGTCCAGGGAATAGCCCAAGTCGGCAAACAGCCCCGTCAGTAGTTCCGAGTTCTGTTGGGAATGAACTTCGCAAACGACTATCGGCCGATGCGCGGCGAGTGTCTTGCGGGCTCCCGTGAAGACGTCGAACTCACCACCCTCGACGTCACACTTGACGAAGTCGGGCGCCGCTTCGTTCCCGGTGAAGTCGTCCAGGGCAACCGAAGAGACCAGCGCAGGATTGCCGTCAAGCGACCGTTCCACCTTTCCGAAGCCGTGATCGGGCGATTCGGATTCGTCCGCAGGGCGGAATGCTACCAACCCTGTTGTGGACCACGCAGCACACTCATGGACACGGACATTTTGGAAGCCGTTCTTCCGTACGTTTTCCTTGAGTCGATGCACCATTTGCGGGTCGGGCTCGAAGGAAACCACCAACCCCTTGGCTCCTACCATCTTCGCCGCCAAGAGACTAAAGAACCCCAAGTTGGCGCCCAAATCGTAGAACACCATGCCCGGCTGCAAATAGCTGCACATGACCTCCTGTAAGGCAGGTTCGGCCGAACCCTGGCAGTAGTCTCCTCCCGTCCTTGGGCGCAACCTCAGCCACAGCCCTTGTGCCGGACCTTTCCGCACTTTGACCCAAACCAGCCGGTCTGGCGGCAAGAGCCAATGGCTCACGCGGTGCGCCGGCCCGCCCAACCCAGGGACCTGCCGCAGCCGCGAGAGTCTCGGCCAGCACTTCAGGAGAAGCGTGTTGATTAGGTCAGCGGGCAAGAACGTCCCGGGGGCCTTTCGATGCGCCGCCTGTATTCTGGCAACACGCACCAGAGATGATCACCGGCCACGTAAACAAACCCCACAGCGTGGTCGTCAGACAATCTTTCCATGTTTCCGAGGTCGTGAGTGGGCGATTCGGGTTCAGGCGCCGGTTGGTGCCGATAACGATGGCTGTCATTCCCGGCTTCCTTCACTCGGGTGAGCAAAGCACATGGATCGGGAATGAGCCGCAGGGCTCCAACCAACGCAGGCCATACCCCATTCTTGCCGTCCATTGCTCGATGAATTGAGAATTCGGGCTATCGTGGACCTCGCAAATCAGGTGAGGCCGGAAGTTTGCAAACAGGATTTGTGCGCCTTGCAGCACATCAGACTCGGCGCCTTCGACGTCGATTTTCACAACGTGCGGGGCGGGGTGGTCGCAGACAAAGTCATCCGGCCTCACGCAAGGGATCGTTCGGAGTGGCAGGGATCCTCTATCGTCGGCCATGACATGGGCGTTGCCGTGGCCTCTGTCCTGCGTGGCGGGCTCTAGGAAGATGTGCCCAGTGTGAGAGAAGGCGGCACATTCGATGACTTGGATGTTGGAGAGCAACCGGTTCATTTCCGCGTTACGCCGGATACACTGGGCGTTGTAAGCATCAGGTTCGAAAACCAGTGCCGTGGCACCTAACTTGGCTGCAAGAAGGCTATAGAACCCTATGCCCCCGCCGACGTCATAGAGGACCTTTCCTGGACCGACGAGGCTTGCAAGGGTCGCTTGGACAGAAGACTCGTAGTTGCCTTGCCACAACTCGGTCTCGAAACGCAGGTTTAGGGTCAGAAGCAAGCCCTTCCCGGGACCGCTCTGCACGCTGACCGTGCTATGGCTGTAGGAGGGCAGGAGCAGGTGACTCGCGCGCCTCAGCAGAGGAGAAACAATCGGACTGCCCTCGAGCCCACGGATCGTGGGCGACTGCCGGAGCGCGAGCCATATCTTTTCCCTCATAGGCCCGTCACCTTGAAGAAATTCGGCCACCAGTTTTCAGGGGACATAATGTCTATAACACGCGGGCGGGCCTTCTCGATTGCAGCCCGTTTGTACAGCGGTACGTCGTTTAGGAGTGATCGAGCCACGGCGAAAAAGCTGTCAGAATCGTCGGCGTCCTCAATCATCAATGAACTAAGAGGACGATCCTGAAGAAACAACCGGCTTGCTCCCCCGGGGGATGCAATGACCGGAGTTCCGCAGGCCAGCGCCTCCGCCACAACATAACCAAATGCCTCGTAGCGCGAGGGGAACACCGCGAAATCGGCAGCGTTATAGAGCGTCGGCAGCAGGTCGTAGGCTGCGTTCCGGAACACTTGCACTCTCGGGTTATCCTGTACCTTCGTGGGAATGCCACCCCTCAGGGCCAGTAGCCAATGTACGCCGGACAAGGACTGGATTAAGGTCCGGACGATGGGGAAGCCTTTCATGGGGTGATTGATGCCTGCAAAAAGCCCCACCGGAACTCCTTCCGGCAATCCCAGGCGCCGACGGCAGTCCGCCTGCTCCAGTGGGCGGAAATGGGAAGTGTCGAGCGGTAGCCAAGTTGTGACCCCCTGGTAGCCAAAGAACCGCCGAACTTCCTCGAGGGTCTGGTCTGAGTTACAGAGAACCTGTTTCCCCGCCCCGGATGCCCGCTCGAGAACCATTGAGTCCCACCATTTCAGTTTCAGATAACCCCGGTATTTGATGAAGGGCCGGATGGCTTCAGCCTGCTGACGGTAGGTGCCGTGATAGAAATGGAGCTTCTTTGGATTGGATCCATTGTTAGTGGGAACGTACATACCCACGGGGCCGTTGGTGATCACGGCGGCGAGTTCGCGGTCCGCCAGGCTGTGCAATTCCCGGCCAAGGTACCAGTTTACCAGTAAGTCGCCAACCCCCTTTAGAATACGACTCTTGGGTTGCTGCAACCACTTCGGTACGGCGTTCCCTCTATGAAAGATTAGTACCTCGTACCCGCGGAGTTCCAGGCCCTTTGAAAGTTCTCGAACTAAGTGCTCCAGGCCCCCTGGGTTGACGGGGGACTGACTGGTAAGAATGGCTACAGTTTGGCGCATTCATCACCCCCGCCGCTCCGACGGTGCTACGTGGCCGCGCACGGGTACGACCCCATCCAGCGGCAGACATCGACGCAGCGCATTGGCGAGGTTCTCAATCGAATAGCGGCTGGCAACCTCAATTCTGGCAGCACGCTTCGGGCTGTCAGGCGGCTCGGCCAAGGCCGCTTCGACCGCCGAGCTCAGTTCGTCCGCAGTGTCACCGAAATAGACGAGATCCTTGTATTCCCAGAGGTGGACCAGGGGCACAGAGACCACAGGGAGACCTACGGCGAAGTACTCAAAGAGCTTTGTGGGGAGGCAGTGAAGCCATGCCTCGCTGTAGCAGTCATAAGGCATGAAACCAACGTCGATACTCCGGAGGAAACGTCCCAGCGCCCGTGGTGGCATCCACGGTAGAGCATGGACATTCGGAAGTGGCAAAATCCTTTCAGGATCCACGGAAACGAAGTGCCACTCGGGGTGAGACTGCATGAGAGACCGGAGTACCGGCTCGTTCATCTTTCCCTTGGCGGGGCCTGTATAGGCCAGCCGGGGTCTCGGGATGGCCGAAAGGGCTGCGATTTCAGGTTGACCGTCTTCGGCTAAGTGCGGAAGGTCGACACAATGCGGGATCGTTTCGACCTTCGCGCCGAACTTGGCCCGGAACTTGTGGTATGCGCTGCGGGGAAGCGCCAGCGTTTTGTCCGAGACCTGTACCATGCGGTCATACGCGCTATCAACGGAGTGGTCCATGCAGATGTGCACGATAAAATGGTTCCGTTTCATCAGCTCGCACAACGGGAAGAACCTTCCCATCCAAACGTAGAGGAAAATTGGTTCGCGCAGCCCCAGTTGCGTCGTGGCGTCTTCTATTTGCTCACGCAGCATGACTGCCTGGGCCAGGGCGGCCCCCGGGACGTAATTGAGCTTGGCGCTCAAAAAGCGCAGCCGCAGGCAAGAAATGCCCCCAGGCAACTCCCTTAGCGGTTGCGGCTTGCTTCGGAGGATGGAGACCGGTGCCTCGCAATATAGAATCCGGCACCCCAAATGGGCCAGCGCCAGTGTAATCCGCTCCGGGAAATTGAATGTTTCCCACCTCCAACCGGAGAATACGATGGCATCGCGCATATCACCCCAAGTTACCAAGCGGGATGGCCGCCGCGCCGTCATGCTGGCGATGGCTTCCGCAAAAATCGCATTCAGGTCCGCTTGACGTTCCACCATGGCGCAAGTGCAGGTGCTGGCCCACCGGCTGCCCCTTCGCGTCCAATTTATAGCCCATTGCGCGTCGCTGTTCGGGAGTGGCATAGCCATGAAATTCACGTAAGCGGCTGCTGTCGCGGACGAACATCATGTCCATATGGGAGAGAGCGTTATCGAATGGACGGTAGAGCAGCCCGAAAATGTCGTAGGCCACGAAGCCTCGGTCATTCATGTAGGAGACGACATCGAAAAACTGCGGTCCGCCTTTAAAGCATCCAAATAGACTCATTTCGAGGATAACCACTTCCGTCTCTTTGAGCGTGTTGACGGCGCCGTCGAGCACAAGTACCTCGGCGCCTTGTACGTCCACTTTGATTAGAAAAGGTCCCGACAGCTTTCTCTCCAGGCACACTTGGTCAATCGTGACCGTGGGCACTTCCCGCGGGGTCCCGTCTACGGATGGGCCTTCTGTTTCCTTGCGCAGGCTGGAGGAGTCAAGCTTCTCGTCATGGACATTCAGGATCGCCGTTCCCTGCTTGTCACTGGCGGCAGCGAGAACGTAATGCGCCTTGTACCTCTCACAGATCCTCCTAAGGGCGGGCTCAAATTCTGTCAGAGGCTCGATCAAGAGGACCGTTGCATTCGAGAACTCTTCGTAGAGTTCTCGGGTCTCGAACGCAACCCCGACGTCGATGACGGTGCGGGGACTGAACCCTAACCTGATCACTTGCCTTAGCGCTCCCCGAAGGCTCATTCTGATGCGAACAGCCTCCGGCTGTCGCCGTTGGAGATCCAAACCGAAAACACCGAACAGTCGCTTCACTACCGACTTAACCAAGGTTGTCGCCACTATCCCCTTCCCCTGGGTTCTTCCCTACCTATCCGGTCGCAGAGGCTCCCCACGACATTCACGATCAACGGACGCATTCAAGAAAGACACTGGAGATGCCCATTGTCGGGAGCGCCTCCGGCTCGAACGGCAAGACTCTGTTACGATCAACCGATCGAAGGATCATTGTTCCTGCATAGTGCGAGAAGCGGCCAGCCGACGCCAGGGACGCCAAGGTCGAACCATATCTCTGCAGGTTGTCAGAATGGATCTCCACAGCGAGCTTAGGCCTCCTCCGGTCTAGCAACCCACTGGCCCCTTTTAGGACTTCCTCCTCAAACCCTTCGACATCGACCATCAGGAGATCAAAGTCCCCATAGTCGAGGCAGAGTTTATCAACTGTCGTGGTTTGAGTTGTCCCCCTCTTTTTCTCCTCCAAGACGACTACCATCGAGTTCGTGGAATCCGTGTACCCAAGCTCCTCCGCTGCGGATGCGGAGGCCGCACGATTAAGAACCTCACACCAGGCTGTAAGGCCGTTTAGAACTAGTTGAGATTGAGCTATCATGACATTCTCGGGGTTTATGTCTACACCCAACACAAAGCCGCGCGGTCCAACCAACTTTCCCAGGAATGATAGATAGAACCCCTGATGACACCCGACTTCCAGAACTCGATCGCCAGGCTTCACTAATCCTGCCAAGACCCGATCTTCGATCATCATTTCGTGCTCTTCAGAAACATACCATTCCTCTGCCACGTCGTCTTTGACCCAGTAACGAAAACGGACGCCCGCGAGCGTAGCCTGCCATACAAAAGGATACGCGCGCCTCGGCACGTGCTCCTTCGTTAACCGTCGCACCTCGTAGCCGGCATGCCTAAAGACAGCCCTGATGACTTCCTTGAGCACAGCTTTTCGAATCCTCCTTACTCGAGCTAGGGGCGGGGTTGCAACGTGCAAAGCGGGTTCTGGTTTTTCCAATACTCTTACAACCTCTCCACAAGCCTCTATTGCCTATTGCATCGCACCTATCCGACAATCATGTATCCGCCCGCCTGCGCGCAACCCGACTGCTAGGCCAAATGCAAGTGGGGGCACGAGGAGAATTACAGCCATCTATAGAGCTGCGCGAGATTTCGCCGGCTTGCGCTCAGCAAAAGTGACGAAGCACACGGATCGGCTCGGCCGGGACGGGGCTCCCCAGTTTCTCTCTAAGCCTCTTCAAACCCTTCCGTGCATACCAGCGCTTGAGGCGATAAAAGCTTGCGGGTGGCATCAGGAGCGCCAACCCCAGGGCCAGGCTTTTGTACGCTTTATAGCCGAAACTCGCGTCCCGGTAGGTCAGCCGATAGGTCGCCAGTTCGTTCCGAAATGCGGACCACGGCTTGCCGCCTTTGATTGCCAACCGATAACGCTCGGATTCCAGCCTCCAAGGTTCAGCCAACGCGGCGACCACATCCGGCGGTACGCCCAGGCTTGGTAACTGCGCAAGCGTCTTCTGCACGTAGAACTCTTCAAACTCGCGCCGCTGCGTTTCCCGGGCTGGGCGTCCGGCTTCATCCAGATTCCCCGCGTGCAGGCGATAAAAGCAAAGGGGTTGGTCCAGAACGATGGCCCCGGCGATAGCGACGGCAAGAATGAAAACGTATGCGTCCGCCGCGAAGACCAGTTCTTCCGGGATGGGGATAATGCGGTCCAGGACTTCCTTCGCCACCGCCAGTTTACTGGTGGCCAGGAGACCACATACAGCATGGAAGGAGTGCGCCCCGGCCACGTCGCGCATCGCCAACCGACACGTGCGCTCCGGCACAACTAGCTGACGCCTTGCAGTACTCATGTTAACTTCATAGTAGCCGTGGCCCATAGCACCGAGGCCGGGATTCTCTTCGAAAGTCTGTAACACACGACGCAGCTTTTGCGGCGCCCACCAGTCGTCGCCATCCAAGAAGGCAACGATTGGCGCCTGTGCCTGCGAGACCCCAACGTTAAATGCCGACGCTTGGCCACCGTTGGCTTTCCGGATCAGTCGCAGGCGCGGTTCGAACTTCCGGACGATTTCGGGAGTGCGGTCGGTCGAGCCGTCGTCTACGACCAAGATTTCCACCTGGTCTGCAGACAAGTCCTGCTCCAGCACGCTGACGATCGCCTGCTCGATGAAGCGCTCGTGGTTATAGGTGTCGATCAATACGCTGACCAGAGGCTTAGACATGATTTAGACGTGTGGTCGCATGCATCGCGGCGCAGGTTTTGGTTGCGCATCAAGCTGTTTTCGCTGCGTAGAGCATCCCCGTGTTAGTGTCTGTGGAGTAGAGCGAATACGTCGAGAAGCCGGCTTCATGCAGGATATTTTGAAGCTCGCGCGGCCCAAGCTTGTGCCATTCGAGAATGATAACGCTCAGTTCGCGCAACAGCCGTTTTTCATGCAAGCACCGGATGATTTCGTACTCCGACCCTTCGCAGTCGATCTTGGCTACAATGGCGCAGTTAGGATAGTCTCTCAATATTTCTCTAAGCGCACAATCGGCAGCAATCAAGTCCACGTGTTCGAGGGTGACGGTTGCGCTCCTTCCAGAGAGCCGGCTTGCTCCGCCAGTGCCTTCCGGGACCCCAACAAGGCTGGCGATTCCGCTCAGCGAAGAGTCATACTCCACTTCCATCGAGGATGCCCGCGCCGCGATACCGAGGTTATAGGGCTTGATTTTCGAGTGTAGCCCGGGATTCATTGCAATGTTCTTTTTGGCTACCTCAAAGGTCGGCCGAAAGGGTTCAAATCCCACTACTGCTCGAACATACGGCCGTGTCGCAAAGTAGAGGCTGGCTGCCCCCACGTTCATTCCGACGTCCCATACGACGACGTCTCTCGGCGCCAGGCCGAAATTGTAAATCTCGTCGCAGAGAATCTCGCGGAGGACAAAGAATTCCTGGCTCGTGGAAATAAGTAACTTGAAGCCGGGCGTGTCGGCAATGATGCCATCAGGTGAATCGCAGAAGGTGACCCCCCGCATCCGTTTCAGCAACAGCGCATGCCCTATCCAACGAAGTAGATCTGTCCGATCGCGCGGAATCGAAAGGGTGAGCTCGTGAATTTCAAGACTGTCCCCTGCAACTGACAGACCCGAGGGAGAGATGCCCAAAACAGTAATCAGCCGACCGTAGTGCCAACTTCGAAGAAGCAGGGAATTACTCAGTACCCGCACAGCGAAGTGTAATCGCCTTAAGAGAGGTATCAACTTACCTCAGCGTGGATGCTGAACTCAGGCAGCATTACGGAATGAATTCCATCGAATAGCTCAGGGATCCCAAAGCACGGCTTGGCCCTAATCAAGCAGGCGTCGATGTTATCTACCCAAAGCAGGGCATTCTGTCCGTCGTGAACATAAACCGTCAGCGTGTATTTCCCGGGCGCGAGGCGCGGCGATTTAACTTGGTAAATGATTTCAAATTCTCGCCGAGCTGGAACACTGAATCGGAAGTCCAGGAGTCGTGACTTCGAATGGACGATGTATTCGTTCCGCTCGTTGTGCAACGCAAAATCGACCATGACGTCGTCCAGAGCCATCTCACCGCTACGGAACTTGAGTCGGAATTGCAGATCTGCATCGGGTAAGACGTTGTCCAACTCCGCTCGATTGGATATGCCGTCGAATGCCAGCCTACCCTTATCTATCCGATGGTTCGCACCAGAGGAGGGACATCTGGATACATACACGCTAACCACGTGGGAGATGTCACCCTGCAGCACAACCTTTCCCATCTCGAGTAACAGGCCGGACCTACAAATCGCCTGCATATGCTGGATATTATGGCTTACAAGCAGGATGGTTCGGCCCTGCCTCGCCACGTCTCCCATCTTCCCCAGGCACTTCCTCTGGAATTGGATGTCGCCCACAGAAAGCACTTCATCCACCAGCAGTATTTCGGGCTCCAGGTGCGCGGCCACCGCAAAGGCCAAACGCGTCTGCATGCCGGTGCTGTAGTATTTGAGCGGCGTGTCGATGAACTTGTCGACCTCGGCGAAGGCCACGATCTCATCGAATTTGCGCTGAATCTCGACTTTGCTCATGCCCAGGATGGCACCGCTCAGGAAAGTGTTCTCGCGGCCAGTGAGTTCCGGATGAAAACCGGTGCCCACTTCGAGCAGGCTGCCCATGCGGCCCCTGACTTCCGCAAAGCCCGCGGTGGGCTTGGCAACGCGGGCCAGAATCTTTAATAAAGTGGTCTTTCCCGCCCCGTTGCGGCCGATGATGCCCACCACTTCGCCTTGGCGGACTTCAAAGGAGACGTCCTTGAGCGCCCAAATGTGTGTTGCGTCGCCATTGGCCCGCCGCGACTTGGCCGCCCAGAACATGCGCACGGGCGCCCGCAGAGCGCTGCTCAAAACGTCCCGCAGGGTCAGGTACCGTTGCCGCTGACCAATGCGGTAACGCTTGCTCAGGTTCTCGGCGTGAATGACGGTATCAGACACAGAAGAACAGTTGGGAGTCGAGTGTCAATTGGAAAAAAGACGTCAAGTTGCGGCACCGAACCTGTTTTTTTGTTGTAAACAAAGGGCTTGGTCGCTTTCGGCTGCACAAACGAACCTAAATTTGAGGACAAGAAACGGCAAAAATGAAGCCAAAAAGGAGCAAGAAGTAAAGAAAGACAAGCAGCAAGCTTGGAACCGTCTAAATTCGACTCTCGACCCTTGACTGCCTTTCAGACGACGTCAGCGATGGTGCCTTCCATTTTTTGGAAGAACGTAAGGCCGCCTGCGATCAGGAGCATGACCATGGCTAAGGAGGCAGCTAGCAATACGCTCGGCGGTTGTCCGTGCCCCGTCAATGCCCAGCGGAAGCCCTCGATGACGCCTGCCATTGGGTTCAATCCATAAAGCCAGCGCCAGCGCTCGGGAACAAGGCTGCTAGGGTAGGCCACGGGAGAGGCAAATAGCCAGAACTGAACCAAGAAGGGCACCACATACCGGACATCGCGGTAAATAGCGTTCAGGGCTGAGAGCCAAAGGCCCACACCGAGCGCGGTCAGGAGTGCCAACAGCAAGAAAACGGGCAACATGATAAGCGCCAGGCTTGGCAAGATGCGGTAATAGGCCATCATGCCCAGGAACACCACAAAAGAGATGGCAAAGTCCAGCAGTCCGGATACTACCGCCGAGAGTGGAAGCACCAGCCGGGGGAAGTATACCTTGGTAATAACGCGCTGCTGGTCCACCACCACGTTGGTGGCGTTCTGGAGGGCGCCTGCAAAGTACGTCCAGGGCAGCAGGGCGCTGTAATAGAAAATGGGATAGGGTAAACCGTGCGAGTCCATCTTGGCCAGCTTGCCGAAGAAGAGGCTGAAAACGACCATTGTCATGAAGGGCTGGATGACAGCCCAGGCAGCGCCGATGGCGGTCTGTTTGTAGCGGATCTTCACGTCGCGCCAGACAAAGAAGTAGAGTAGCTCGCGTGCCTCCCAGAGTTCCCAAAAGTCAATATCAAGCCAGCCGCGAGGCGGAGCGATACGCAAGACAGGTGACGTGAACTGCATGGCTCGGTCTGCCATTGAAGTAAAGTGGTCAGTGGTTAGAAGGTGGCGGAGAGTAGGTAACAAAAGTGAATGGTGAGTACCCGGCGGTGGATTCCGAATCAGTGACCAGAGGGCAAGGGCCACCGGTTCACCGTTTGCCATTCACTAATCAGAGGTTACCTGCTGTTGGCTCGCGTTCCTTCAGGTGTTGGATATCGTTCTGTTCGAGTTGCTGCATCAGGGCGCTACGGCTGCCGAAGTACGCCTCAACCTTGGTTAGGACTTCAACTGGCACCACGACAATTTGGTTATGAACCATCTGCTTCCAAGCGATGGGCCCACGTACGGGGATCAGGTGCATACCCCACTGGAAGATGAACGCAAAGTTCCACAGGACGAACAGGGCAGTTGTCGAACATGCCAACACCAGTGTCGGGCGTTCTCTCTTGAGCAGCCGTAGTAAGTCACTAAACAGAATCGCCAGACCTAACACGAACAAAGGAGTGAGCGAGATGAAGAAGCGATTGCCGAAGGATGATACTCCGTCCCAGTTCCAGTCGCCGCCGATCAGGTAACAGAGCGTAAGGAAGGCCACGATGGCATACGTGGCCATCCTACGGTCTCGTCTGAAGAATAGAAAGAGTCCGGTTAGCGCAAGAATCATTATGGGCGTCCAGGTGAGCAAGCCATGATCAGAGGAGAACAAAGCGCTGGCGAAATAGGGCGCTCTCCAGCGAAACCCTTCCGCCTCTCGGTAGCCGAAGTCGAGCGCACTACCATAGATGATCTTCCGCGTAATCAAAGTGGGCAGGAAGGCTACAATGGTCGCGAGGCAGTACAGCAGATTAGCAGCCAAAAGTGATAGGGAATTTGCGATTTGTGATTGGCAACTTGCGATTGGCAATTTGATACTTTCGTATTTCGATTCCCGAATCCAGCTACGCCAATAACCCTCGATTGACTCGAGCAGTGGGGCAAGCATCACAGCGATGTTCGCATAGTAGACATCGAGCATCAGGCCGGAAATCAGGCCCAGAGTTACCCATTGGCCAAGAGTACGCCCCGGGCGGGTTCGTTGCCAGTACCACAAGAAGACTGCCACCATGAATACCGACTGAGCATGCGACCACGAGGGATTGAAATACATGTAGACAGGCAGCGAGCTTGCGAACCAGATTCCCAGCGTCGCCCAAAAAGCCCAACGCTCTTCGACGAAGAGGGACGAGAAACGAAACGAGAGAAGGAGTCCGAGGAAACCGTAAAGAGCGGTGGAGAGCGCCATCGCAACTACATACGGTCTGGAAAAGCCATTAGGTTTCACGTCGGCGCCGAAGCTCTTGAGCGCCAGCATAGCCAGATGGACCGGGGCCACGAAGGGCGCCCAGAGAATAGAAGATCCGACAGCCCAGTGATTATCGAGGTGACCCGTGCGGGTGTACTGGCGGGGGTCAATGGTTCCATCAGAATGCACGCGGCCCATGGTGAAACTTGGGTTTCCGGCTCGCCAGTCGTTCGAAAAGTCTAGCTTCCGCTCGACCAGAAGCGAACGGACGTACGCGTAGTAGCCGACCCCGTCGCCCCGGACCCACGGGTTGACAAGCGGCAACGTCAAGAGGAAAAGGACCAAAAGCGTCCTGACACGATGATAGCTGTGTTGTTTCTCCACTTGCTTCGCGCCGCTGTCTTGGCCGATTCTCGGCGCCCGAGTGTCCACTGAACTCAAGCGGTCCACCGGTGGCCCGGAAGTGCCCACAGATTCCACGGATTTCACCGAAATCAAGACCTCCCTTCGCGCTCTGTGATCTTGGAAATCCGGGCAATTCGCGGATTCATCGGAGCCTCTGCCTCGGCTGCGTGAGATGGCCGTTTACTCCTCGAACCGTAGCGGAGGAGGCACCACAGACCTCGAAAACCATCCTTCCAGGTGATCTTTTTCCCTTCGGAGTAAGTACGTCCGTAATAGGAAATCGGGACTTCGTACACGCGCCAGCCATTCTGGGCAATCTTGCAGGTGACCTCTTGCTCGAACCCAAAGCGGTTCTCTTTGAGGTCAATTTGCTCAAGCACCTCACGTCGGAAGGCCTTGTAGCAGGTCCAAACGTCCGACAGATTCAAGTCGGTGAACATGTCCGAGAGGGTGGTGAGGATCTTGTTGCCCACGTAATGCCAGAAGAACAGAACTCGGTGGGGTCCTCCAATGAACCGTGACCCATAGACTACGTCTGCCTGTCCGTGCTCGATGGGCTCGATAAGCGCATGGAAGTTTTGGGGATCATATTCGAGGTCGGCGTCCTGGATGACTACTATCCGGCCACGAGCTTCCTGAAACCCGCGACGGAGCGCGGCGCCCTTGCCACAATTCTTTTCCTGAAAGAAGACCCGCATATCATCCATGCCCAGCCCGCGGCGGCTCACGGGGTGTATTACCGTGCCACGGTTGGCAGTGGAGTGCTGTGCGATCTCGATCAACAGTTCCCGCGTTCCGTCAGTCGAGCCGTCGTCAATAACTAGGACTTCCTTGTCGATATCAACAGCTTGAACTCGACGAAGGATTTCCTCGATGGTGGGTCGCTCGTTGTAGACGGGAATAACTACGGAAACAAGAGGAGACATATTGGGTTCTTGTGTGAACTTACTTTCAGATCAGATCGATTTCGATGACTCAGGAAACCTGGAACCACTGGGCCTAAAACCAAGCCCCGTACGCTACATGGACCTCGCAGATTCAAGAATGCTCGTCTGATGTTGCGCCACCTGTGATGTCTTCGCAGCCTGTGCACCTCTGGACACAACATGCGCCACTACGTTGTCGATGATAACGGGAAGGGGTGTGGAGGGACGGTACCCAGTCAGCCGAACAAGCTTCTCTAGCGACGGTACTCGCCGTGTCATATCCTCGAAGCCAGGTTCATAAGCCTGATCGTAGGGGATAAAATGAATTGGCGAGGCGCTGTGGGTTCTCTGCTTGACAAGCCGGGCCAAGTCCTCAATAGTAATCTCCGTGTCATTTCCAATGTTCACCACTTCGCCCACTGCTGCCTCCGCGCCCACCAATCGCAACATGGCCTCAACAGCGTCGCCGACATAGCCAAAACAGCGGCTCTGCTCGCCGGTGCCATACACAGTCAGCGGAATGCCCTCCAAGGCTTGACTAACGAAAGTCGGGAGCACCATCCCGTACCGACCGGTTTGGCGTGGGCCGACAGTATTGAAGAGCCGCCCAATCACGACTGGGACCCTTCGTTCCTTCCAGTACGCCAGGGCAAGGAACTCATCCAGGGCCTTGGAGGCAGCGTACGACCAGCGGCATTTTGTGGTGGGGCCCATGACAGTGTCGTCGTCTTCTCCAAAAGCGGCTTTGCCATTCTTGCCGTACACCTCCGACGTGGACGCCAAAAAGACCAACTTCTTTTTCTTGGCTGCGGCCTCCAACACCATCTCTGTTCCTCTCACGTTCGTCTCAATCGTCTGAACAGGGCTTTCGATTATCCTTCGCACTCCCACCGCCGCAGCCAAGTGAAACACCACATCCGATTCATCCACCAGTTCAGCCAGCAGCAGGCGGTCCCTGACGCTCTCGAAAAAACAGTGCAGAGAAGGGTTGGTTCGGATGTGGCGGAGGTTCTCGACCGATCCAGTGCTCAGATCGTCCAAGCTAATGACCTGCTCACCCCTGGCCAGAAGGGCTTCCGCTAAATGCGAACCGATGAAGCCGGCGCCGCCGGTAATCAATGAAACCATAATTCCTCCCTTTCAGATTCGGAGACAAGGAACAAGGGCTATTGTCCGTAAGGCGATGTACTATTAGTGTTCAAGAAAGTACATGGCAGCTAGGCATCCGAGGATTTTTCGGATCAGATGGGGAAAAGGGCGTTTCTGAATCATTAGAATCTTTCGAATCCGCGGATTCACTTGTGCTCGCAAGATCGAAAACTCAAGTTGGTTGGCCAGGGGCAGAGCGATCACTCTCGCGATAGTAAGCCTTATACCTATAGGAGTAGTACCCGTGATAGTATCTGTATCCGTAATACCCATCTCGGCGAGTATCAACTTTGTTTAAAACCGTGCCCAAGATCTTGCCACCCGAGTGTTCGATGATGCGGCACGCGCGATTGAGAGCGGCACGCGTGGTCGATTCGCATTCCACCACCATAACGACGCCGTCCACAAGGCTCGAGAGAATGGTGGCGTCGGTGATCGGCAATACGGGTGGAGAGTCAAGGACGACGTGGTCAAATCCTTCTCGCATCCGCTTGACCAAGTTTTCCATCTTCAACGAGGAAAGGAGCTCGGCTGGATTGGGGGGATACGGACCGGCGGGAAGGAGGAAAAGGCTGTCCAGGTCCGGCACCTTCTGCACGAGCGTCTCGTCGAACTCGCGAGCACCAGTGAGGATTTCGGCCAGGCCATTCCGGTTCACTAGGCCCAGAACCTTGGCCAGACCCGGCCGGCGCAAATCCGCGTCTACCAGAAGTACACGGCTGCCTTTCTGGGCCAAGGTGCAAGCTAGGTTCAGCGCAGTCGATGTCTTCCCTTCGCCCGGCTGCGCGCTGGTAATTAACAGGACCCGGGGCGGGCGTTCGGCAGTGGATAAAAGAACCGAAGTGCGAAGCGTCCGGTAGGCCTCGGAAACAGCTGCCCCAGGCTTCTTCAGGACCGCTAGTTCGACAGGCCACGCGGAGTTGCCGTTCGAACCGTTTCTTCGCCTCGAGCGGAACAGGCCAGAACCGCGAATCACAGAGGTGTGGCCGACGATCGGAACAATGGAAAGGGTAGGAAGATCGGTAAGCTTCTCGATTTCTTGGGCGTTCTTAATCGAATTGTCCAAAGCCTCGCGAGTGAAGGCCAGAGCGATACCAAGAATTAATCCCGCTGCCAACCCAAACTGGATGTTACGCATCCGGTTCGGGCGCACCGGGAACGTAGGAACGCTGGCCTCGTCGATAACATGGACGTTTGTAGCCCTCAAACCGGCGGAAACATTGGCGTCCTTCAGGTGCTGGAGCAAGGTGTCGTAAAGCTGCTGATTGGTCTCGAACTCCCGTTTAAGCAGGTTATGTTGGATCAACAACTGGTTTACCCTGTCAACTTCCGCCTTTTGTTGAGTCACGGCGTCAGCGAGGAACTTCTCCCGCTGCACGGCAGCCAAGTAATCATTGTGAAGGTTCTCCACCACGCGCTTGCGTTCTCGAACAATGAGCCCCTGAAGATCCTTCAACTGGTCTTGAAACCTAATCGCTTTGGGATAAGTCGGCCCATACTGCGCCACGGCTTCAGAGTACTGCTCCTTCAGATCTATTTCCTTTGCCTCTAGGCTCGTCAGCAGGCTGTTAGCCTGGATAAAGCCGACTTGGGAGTCGTTGGCCAAAACCATCTTGTAAAGTGATTCTTTCGAGAGGCGGTCTGTTTGAGCCTGACTCAAGTCCTTGCTTATAGTCTCGAATCGGGCTTCTTCGGCAGTTTGTTTATCGCCAATATTGGCGATGTTGTTCTGCCGCTCATAGGCCACCATGGCCTCTTCGGACTTCTCAACTTTCAGTTTCAGCTCGTCGAGCCGCTGTTCCATCCACCCGGTCGCCTGGCGGGTCGCGTCGTACTTCGTTTTAAAGTTATTCTCAACGTAGTTCTTTACCATGGTGTTCACAATGGTTGCGGCCAATTGCGGATCGGTGCTCTCATAGCTCACGAGCACCATTCGGGTGTCCCTGGGCCTCTCCACCCTGAGCCCGCCCCTAAATGCGGCAACCGCGGCATTCTTGATTGTCGGAGGGGTCCCTAGCACCCTGGTGCCAGAGGGGGAATTCTGGCCAGAGTTTGTGAGGTTGGCGAGACCCAACTGCTGAACCGTTTCCCAGGCCAAGTTATCACTTTCTAAAACGCTGATCTGAGTGGAGAGGAATGTGTCATCAGTCTGTTCGTTCCGAAAGAGGTCATTGATGGTTAGGAGGAGCGGCTCTTCCGCCTCGATATCAACCCGGGACGTAGCCCTGTAGACGGGTTTCAATCTGTAAGAGTAAGCAGCCACCAGTACTGTCGTGACGAAAGCGGTTAATAGGATGAGCCACTGGTGCTTCAGCAGGATGTCCCACGTCGCGCGCAACTGGCCGAAGGCGTCGACTTGCTCCAGATCGGCGACGGACTGGGCGCGGGCCATGCTCGAGGGGGAACGCGGCGCTAGGGAACCCGACTGAACTGGTATCAATTCATTTCTTGACATAGCATAACTCCCATCTTCCAAAACCCGCGGGGGAACGCGGCTTTTTGCCTACTGACTAAAAACGGGCGTAGACCACTGCGGAGCCCGCAGCGCTCGCCATAGCTTGACCAGCCATTCCCAATCCACGAATCGCGTACTTCACTTTGCTGCTGGGGACGTAGAGAATATCGTCAGCGCGGAGAATGCTGTCCGGAGTACGACCGGCTAGGATTTGTTTAACATTGAGCGCGATCTCCATATGTCCGTTAGGCGCCTTCGGGTTCTTGCGTAGGATCATCGTCTTCTCGACTTTCGCAACTGGCGTTGCGTCTCCGGCAATCGCCAATGCCTCAAGGACTGTGACTTGTTCGTCTGCGCTCTTCAGGTTGTACCCGCCTGGACGGCTCACCTGTCCCAGTACGTAGAAGAGGCCGGCGTGCTCGACCGACACGCGGTCGCCCGGCCACACTTCGAATTTCGACGTTGGATCACTGGGGTCAATAAGCTTCTTGAACTCGACTGTGGCGTTTCGGCTTGCGGGCACACCTTCCTGTGCTAACTCGTGCAGAGCCAGATCACTTCGTGTAACTGTGATGGTACTGCCGGCATCATCGGCACGCCCACCACATTGAGTGAGGACGATGAGTAACCTGGTCCGACCTGTGACTGGCACGGCCTGTGGAGACTTCACCGCCCCTTCCACGGTCACCACGCTCGAACGTGATTGCTTGACCGAAACGGTGACTTGTGGATGGCTCAGCCGGCCCGTTTTGCGGAAGGTCTCCTCGAGCGAACGGGAGAGTTGGTCCGGGCTCAACCCGGCGGCCTGAACCGGATTCGGCAGCAAGGGGACGGTGATGGTTCCGGCGCCGTTTACAGTATATTCTCGTGAAAGCTCGGGCACATCGTAGACGTAAACGTCCAATACGTCGTCGACATTGATGAGATACTCCCCAGACGGGGCTCCTGGGGCAACCGTGGCCGTTGGGGTTGTGCTTGCCGGAGCCGGCAGGTCGCGTCTTGAGCCCTGAGGAGGCTCTTGGGCCCTCAGGACCGCGCCACCATTACCCACGTTGAGTGACAGCGCGAAAGCCAGAAGAACCGCAGCTCCAGGACGCTGCGCGTACGGCTTATTCGCACCAGCGATCGTGGAAATTCTAATATTCATGGCGTCAGTCCTTTTCCTGATCAAAGGGCATTTTGTTGGCGGCATTTTCCCGGGCAGGAATTGCTTCACAATCTGAGGAGCGGACGAATAAGTTCATCGTCAACCTTAAAGTGCCCACGCCTAAACTCTCTGCTGTGCCCCAAGTTGAGCTCTGAAATAAGGGATGACCCGCTCGATCCCGTCGCGCAGCCCGACCGTAGGTTGCCAATTCAGAGTCTTGGAAGCCCTCGAGATGGCAGGGCATCGCCGCGTCGGATCATCAACGGGCAGCGGTTCAAAAACGATCGTGCTGTGGCTGGCGGTTTGCCCGATGACGGCCTTAGCCAGGGACAGCAGCGTGATTTCGTCGGGGTTTCCCAGATTGACGGGGCCTGTCTGGTCTGAAACGAGCAATTTGATCAGGCCATCCACCAGATCACTGACATAACAGAAACTCCGAGTCTGGCTTCCATCTCCGTAGACCGTAACGGGTTCGTTCCGCAATGCTTGGCTCAAGAAAGTCGGCAAGGCGCGCCCGTCGTCAACGCGCATCCGTTCGCCGTAGGTATTGAAGATCCGAACAATTCGTACCTTGACCCCATGTTCTCGAGCGTAGGCCATGGCCATGGCTTCCGAGAAGCGTTTCGCTTCGTCGTAGACACTCCTTGGGCCGACGGGGTTGACGCGTCCCCAATAGCTTTCCTGCTGCGGGGACACGTCCGGATCACCATAAACCTCCGACGTGGACGCAAGCAGGACGACACTGCCGTATCTCTTGGCCATCCCTAGCGCGTGATAGGCGCCCAGCGAGCCAAGCTTCAGGGTGTGGTATCGGGTGTCGTGCGTAGTCCTTGGGGCTGGCCGGAGAAGCGAAGTGAAGGATGTAATCCGGCCTGTTCCGGGAGGGGCCTCCGTTCCGGGCAAGCTTCGGTGCTGCCCGGAGCAGGAGGTCGTCGAGATCCATTGATTGGGTGACGTCATACAGAACGAAAGCGAAACGCGGGTGATCCCACACGTGTTGTATATTCTCAATCCGTCCCGTCAGCAGATTATCCAGGCAGAGTACTTCATGACCTTCTGCGATGAGCCGGTCACACAGATGGGATCCCAGGAAGCCAGCGCCGCCGGTGACAATCGTTAGAGGGGGAGGACCCGGTTGTCCCAGGATGTCAGGCATAGACGTTCACCCTCACGCCACTCCAGCCCAGCGTCCGGGGACGCAACGGAGCTGCCACCGCAGACTTTCGGGGATAAGCCCTGCCACCCTTGCGGCCCATGACGGCATAGCTGTTCCCGTTCTCGGGCACTTCGTTTGAGTAGCAAGAAGGCAGGCCATCGATTAATTACAAGACCTGCATCAATTTGCTCATTTGCCCCGAGCCGGGATGCTTGCTCCCCTCCCATTCGACAGGCCGCAGAAGCAACACCGGTCGCCGTCCCACCATATCCAACGATTCGCAGTGAGTGATCCTGCGGATTTGGGCAGGACGGTGAACCAGGGTCGAAGGCATCGCCATCCGTCTCATTCCTGATTGATGATCGACCTTTCGCTACGGCGGATCTGCGGGAGAGCTCGCGGGGTTACTTAGGATAAGGAAGTGTGCGCCTGAACTGTATAGCGACAACGTCGCATCGATGATGCACGACCGACCGCGACGGGCAACCATGAACAACATCTTGTGCAGCCGGCCGGGGCAGGAGACAATGAAATACACTCAACTCTGAACTGGAGAACTGGAAGGCAGCCATGGTGCGGCGAATCCTGGCTTCGACGCACGCACCCGCTCCACCATGAAGGAGTCAACTTCCACCGCCACCGACCGCTCGAGCATTTCCACCGACAAGTGGAGCTTCCACTGGCTCTTTTTCCGAACCAAAATGCCTTCGAGCCCCACGAGCGGCCCCCCTTTTATTCTGACGCGGTCACCGCACTTGATGAAAGGGCAGGGCTCAGCTTTGATGGAACTTTCGACAACTCTGCGGATTGCCTCAATCTCTGACCGGGGAATCATGGCTGGCTTCCCGGCGAATCCGACCACGGTATGGATCCCAGGGGTAGTCAGAACCGGTAACCAGCGGTCGAGGGGGCCGCGCAGGAATACATAACAAGAAAACAGCGGAAGTGAAAGTTCCTTGACGCCGGTCCTCCAGCGGTGAACGGCTGAATAGAGTGGCAGGAAGGTTTCGAATCCTTTGCCGTCGAGCACACGGGCGACCGTTTTCTCGTGCTGGTGGCGGGTGTGAAGTGCATACCAGCCCGGATAATCACTTTCGGCTGCAGTCGCGTCCCGCTGAGCATCCCAGATCATAGATCTCCGCCCCTTCGGACAATGGCTTCTTCCCCTAAAGCTTTTGCCTCTTCCGGCCGATTGCTGAGAGTTAAAGGTTCCACGTTGAATGCCCGGCGCTCCGTTGCCATGCACGCTGATTCTGAATCGCCAGCTGTATTAAGCTCCGCCCTCTGGCTTTAGGGAGCCCGCTTACCAGTTTCACAAAAATCAGTGGCTCGCGACCGTAGCAGCATGATTTATGAACTAGTTCTACACCCGCCGCAAGGGTACTCAAGTACCGGTACCGGGGCTGGAGCTTTGCGCAAAAGATGGCAACATCCCTGTGAGTTGACTTACTCTCAAAAGAATGTCGGTGGCCGCAATAATACAGGAGGCACGCGACTCAGGAGTCGCGCCAGCGACGGTGGCAGGGCACAGCGGAACGTCATCAACCGTAAACCCTAGAAACTGGTCGACAGCCACCATCGCGCGATTCAAGGCTTCGACGCATAAACTCGTTCCACCATTTTCGCATCGAGTCCCACTGCCACTAATCTTCCCAGCATTTCCACCGAAATAAGGAGCTTCTACGGATTCTTGTTCCGAACCAGGACGACTTCCAGCCCCGAGAGCGGCCCTGCTGTGACTCTCACGCGGTCACCGCATTGCAGCTCAGCTTTGGTGGAACTCTCTACCACTCTGCGGGCGGCCTCAATTTCGTTAGTGGAGGATTACGGCCGATCCACGCACGACTCTGCTAGTAAATAAGTCCCGGGTGTAGTAAGGACGTGGAGTTTTGCCGTGAAGTAATTCGGAACACGAGGACATCAGGAGTGAAGACTCTTTCCAATAGTTGTTCCAGCGTTGTGCGGCGGCATGAAGTTGAAAGAAAGTTCCGAATTCCTTACCTGCAATCAGAGGGTCAGGTGTATTCCCTTGCTGCTGGCGCGTACGAGGGACAGAGCTGCCGAGCACATCGCTCCCGGCCGAAGCTTCCTTATTTGTACTCCAAAGCATAGAGCTCCGCCCCGTGGCTTTAAGGACGCCTCCCCAAGCCCTCGGTCTTGCGCTCCTCTGGAACTGAATCCTGGGTCGCGTGCCCCGGCTCCCGACCCAGCAACGCATCGTGCACGGGCCCCTAGCCTGGGCGCACCAAAACTGCGCGCCAGAGCCACTTCGTTTCTTTCGAGCTGCTCAACTCCAGAGACATCTTGCCCTCGGCCGCAAACAAAGCGACGGTTGCGAACCCCACCATAGATCCCTATCGAGGGTCGAAAGTTGCGCGTGGTACTACCCCTTCGGACCGTGCCTCGATAAACCCACCTGGGAGGTAGGCTCGAACGCCGAGCGCTGCGGAACGGGACACTACCAGCAGATGAAACATTAAGAACAATCCTCCACCGGTTGCGATCTCGCGGCACTCGCCGTCCATTGCCTCCCGCCTTTTTTCATCGTGTCCCGATCCTGCTGGCACTCACCCCAGGATCGGGAGACGCTGGCTATCCGACAGTGCCCAAGAGACTATAGGTACCTAGGTCCGATTGCAAGCGAAAAACAGGGGGGTTACTCCAATAGATAACCTGTTGTTTATTAGAGATTTACCTTCCTCCTGAAGGCGCAGCCGTCTAGTAACACAGCGTGAAACAGGGCGATTTGTGTATGCTAGACAGTAAATGTTTATGAGCGAGTGTCGTGTCGGAACTGTGTATTAACATCCAGAATATAATACGCATTGACGAGGTCGGCGGGCCGTCTCTGAGGTCCGGTTGAGAGCGACTATTTATCGCTGTCTCATCACTTAGGACATACTGGGTGCTCGGTGCCGCGATCGCTTCGTGCACCTCGTGGTGAGCCTGCTCGTTCCGGTTTGATTCGAGTCAAACAATACGGCGAAGCGCAACATATATGAGTCCTTGTGGATTTGACCTCTCCTTAACCAAAGCGCCAAAGCAACACGTTTGACGAACGGGCTGTCGCGGCCTCCGCCAGCGCTCGTCCATGGTCGACTAATAAGACCCTGCCGTCTGGAAGCGGAACATCAGCCGGTCTTGGGATCGAAAGCGGGAAGTCCATCTCCAGCCAGAATCCCTCACCTCCGACGCCCATCAATGGCAACGGGTCGGGAGCCCATGCGGGGTTCAATCAAATCCGCAACGAGTTCCGGACAGTCGCACGCCGACTTGCAACGGCCAAAAAGCAGCCGATCGGCGAAGTCGTTGAACGGGCAAGCGGTGGGACCTTCAAATACGGCGATGCCGGAACCATGACGGAGGCCGGCACCCCAAGCTGCGGGCAGCCACTGAACATATGGCCGCCGGTCTCTCCGAGGAATTCCGCTGATGGAGAACCTGGTTTTTCCGACTATTCTGGCAACAACCCTGTGGTCCAATTCCTAGCCCGGCTTGGATGGCGGAGGAACGGAATATCTGAGCGCACAAAATGAAGGTGGAGAGCCGCAGGGAATAGGCTTTTCTTGTGAATCTGTCGAAAACCTAGATCGCGAAAGCTAGAATTGCTTTCGCGGTCTTCCATCAGCATGGACCCTCGAGGAACGCCCGCCAAGTTGTGACCGGGACAGCCGACCAGATGAGAAAAACTGAGATCCATGTTTCGGCGGTCGCGCCGGCCAAGTTTCCTCGCCCAGCAGCCCGCGCGGACACCCTGACCCTGGTCGGTTGCTAGCGGCGTTCCGCCGGGGAAGCAAATGCCAGGGATGTCGCCGCAGGTTTGTTGAGATTAAGGCTTGGCGCGAGGATTCTTCCGCGATTCCAAATCGGAAACCCGGGTCTAAAACCCTACGGGCCTACTGTTCGACAAGCTCGCCTCGTTCATTGACGGTAATCTGCCTTGCGGGCCGCAGCGGTACTCTTAAGTGATAGCGCGCGTGCCGAAGTTCGCCGGCGCGAAGAAGAGCGCCCTTCTCCACCAGGGCAACGAGATCCCGCGTCGTGGTCGCCGGCGATGCGCCGGTGATCGTCGCGTACTTACCCGCGCTCATGCCCCCCTTGAAACCGTCCGGCCCTTCTCTGAACATCCGCAGCAGCGCCTTCTCCTGCCTTTCGTTGATCTGGCCTTTCAGACGCTCAAACAGTTTGCCCTTGTCGATCAGGAACTCCGCCAGCGCGAGAGTCCGTCGCTGCGCCTCAATTGCTATGCCGGCGAACCACGCGAGCCAGCCGGTGATCTCGTTCGTTCGGTTCGCCGCCTCGAATGCCTGATAGTAGCTTCTCTTCCGGGCTAGAATCGCTGCAGCCAGCGCGGTCAGCATCGGCTGACCCAAGGATTGCGCAAAGGATTTCTCCGCGATAGCCCGTCCGATCCGGCCGTTGCCATCCTCGAACGGATGAATGCATTCGAAATACAGATGCGCAATCCCGGCTCGTGTCAGCGCCGGCAGCGTTTCTCTGGCCCCAGGCCCCGTACGCTCAAACCATGCGATGAATCGCTCCATCTCGCCGCACACCCTTGAAGAAGGAGGCGCTTCAAAACGCACTTTCGGCTCCCCCACCCGGCCTGAGACGATTTGCATCGGTTCTGCGCCCGTCCGATAGCGGCCAATATTCGCAAGACCCCGCGAGCCGGCCATCAGCATCCGGTGCCACTCAAGCAGCATCCCCTCGGTGAGCGGTTCCGCAAACGAACGGTAGAGATCCACCATCATTTCGGCGACGCCCTGCTCGGCCGGCGTGGCGCGCCGATGATCAGCCGCCAGCCCGAACTGTCTGTGGATAGAAGACTGAACGCTTGCGCGATCGAGAAGTTCGCCTTCAATCTCCGAAGTGGTTACCGCCTCGGTGCTCATTGCCTCAACCGTAAGCTGGTCATGCTCGGTGCCCGGCAGGTGCTTCACGGTTCCCACGAGCACACCGCCTCCGAGCAGGAACTCCCGTTCCGCCAGACTCAGCCGTCCACTGTCCCAAGTGAACCGCGGCCAATCAGGTTGCTGCCAGTTCCAAGTCATGAGCGATAGAGAACTCTCCTATCACTCACAATATCCAAATAAATGAGCGATAGCAAGCAGTTCCACCGCTCACCCTGCGCCAATCTGGCCGCAGGTCCGGGGGGACCGTGCGTAGCTTCCTCCGCTCTCTCGGCGCCGCTCACTCCGAGGTAACCTACCTCGAGCAACTGCGACGGGATCCCTGCCTCCTCGGCATGTGAATGTGAATGACAGCGGCCCCCTATCTTGCACGCACTGGTGATCCGCCGCCGGGTAAAACGGTCATCTGGCGTGGGCTCTCCCGGCTCACCGACATCGAACTTGGGTTCAATGCGGCCAAACTTGTGGGTCATTGAAAGGTAAGCCCCACCCTTACAGTTCATATCATAACTTGCCTCGGATTGCTCCCCATGCCAGACCCAGATACTCGTAAACCGCTCTCTCGGAGCCGAGCAGTACTTTGGCGCTAGGGAAGATCCGGTCAGGCACCAGTGCTCCGCCATCGCCGGCGCGAAAGTCCGTGGGATCGGCAATCGGGTCTGTTCCCTGTTTCCTGAATAGGGCCAGCGCGCGAGGCATGTGAGAAGCTTCCGTCACCAGGATGAACGGCTGTTTCCCCACGACCGGTGAGATATGCCGTGCCTCTTCTTCCGTGTCACGCGATTGTCCGTCCAGCATGATATCCTCACGATTAACGCCAAGCTCTTGAGCCAGTTGGGCCATGGCTTGAGCCATCAACGGGGCGCCATCGGGCTCCGGCCCTCCGGAAACGATGAGTTTGCAACAGCTCAACAGTTTGCTCACCCTGACGCCTTCGACAAGGCGCGCGATCGACGCATCATCGAGTTGCAACTCAACCGGGCGGCTAGCGTCCGGGACAAAACCACCCCCGAGGACAACGATGAACTTCACGTCCCTCAACCCAACGGCGATGGGCGCTCCGGGCGTTATGAAAAGGGGCGGATATCTTCTCTCCAACGGGGTTAGAAGCAGCGTGGAAAAAAAGGGGCTGCTAAAAAGGAAGAGCAGGGCTCCTGCAAACGCAACCACCGCTTTCCCTGTCTTCTGTTTTCTCGTGAACCAAAGCAGCAGCAAACCGATCAAAAGAACTTCAAGACAAAAGGGGACGGGGAACAAAAGACGGGAGAAAATCTGTTTGAATAGGGACATTTGTTATGCAGCTCCGCCAATTCGGTTGTGTTGATCAACCCATCCTATCATGCGCTCCTGGCAACGGCCGACGGTCCCGCGGTATATGCATGTCATCTTCGGTACGGGGCGGGATTTCCCCTCTGACTGGAATGTCGTCCGTATCGATAAGGGTCGCGCTCCAAATCCCGCCACCACCCTCACCCCGGAGGTCTCGGTTTCTTTTACGCCGAGGACTGATAGAATAGCCGTGGCGGCAAGTTCGAGAACGAGATGCAGCTATCCCCAGGCGGTTCTTGTACAAATGGAACCATCACAAGGGAATTAATTGACGTGAAGCAATAAGTTGGATTTTCCCCCTCCATTCCCCACATTCTTACCTTTCCCAGCCTAACAAGGCCACGGGCCATCCAAAGTGGGTTTCTGTAAATCGAAGCTCGTCCCGCCATTAACTGATCATAATTAGGTTGCCGCCGCCGGCTGCGGGCAGCGGATAAATCTCCGGAGGCTATGCCTTGCCTCTGCTCACGACAAAGGGCCCTGCCGCAACCGCAAAGCTTGCGCGACGCCTCCCGCGGGCGGGCTCCACGCGAACTACCTTCCCTTTTCTCCGTAGATCCGCAATGGCCGAGCTGCGCGGCGCGGCGAAAGACATACTTTTGGCTCGATTTTGGCATTTAGCGGCGGAGGATTTGTGGCGAGCCGAGATACGTCGGTTGGGCTTTCTGGCCGGAGAGATCTCCGTGTGGGAGGATTTTGACCATCGCCTTGCCCGCCTTGGCGATGACAAACGGCTCACCTTCGGCCGCTTCGTCAACTAAGCGCGAGAGGTGAGTCTTTGCCTCATGAATATTGACGGTGCGCATGTCAAGCTCGCTGGACTAAGTTCGCTTAGTTTAGTCTAGGCCGCGTCAAGTGGCTCCAAACAGGGCGCCCCGGGCAGCCCGCTAACGGGCGGCCAGGCCCGGTGAGCTGCTGCAGCTTCAGATCACTAGCATGCCATCCCTTAGGCGAACCGGCGTGCTCATAGCTACAACATCTACACATCTTGGAGAGAACACCCTGCGAAAATCACCCTTCTTAATACTTTGATGCCGCAAGCGACAGCAGTTCCCGGCGCAGGAAGGAGGATTGGAGGTCGTCGCTTTCGACAGCGGCTCGAGTACTAACGGGATCATTGCCCCGCCACTCGTTGTCCTGATCAACATTCACATTCTATCCCTGGCGCCGCAGCCCTGGTGCGTCTGGCAGGCTGTTTGGTGACAACAACCACCGTCTGCCAATTCTTCAACTCGGCGAGCGTTTTCAACTCCCTCGTGGTTTCGGCTTGCTGCAAATCCCGGCCGCCGGAACTGAATAGAATAGCTGCCCGTGCTCGGCCATGTGGCCGTAAGCAGACAGCGTCACGAGGTTCGCGAGAGCATCGTCCCCTTGCTGGCTCCTTTTGATCTTGTGATGGATCTGCAGATCTTCCAGCGATCCGCACTTTTGACACCGCCATCCGTCCCGTTCCAGCACCCGCTTCAACAGTCGCCGGTAAAGCTGTCGGCCCAGCTTGATCCGCTTTACCTTCCTCAGCATTTTGCGGCCGTCTCCAATTCCTCCTGGTCTTGGCCCGCAAGGCGCGCCTGATATTCCGGCGGCAGCAGCTTGACCAGATGATGAATCAGCATCAGGATCTCCTCCGGCGTCGACTCTTCTGTCCTCCCCGCCAGGAAATCCGCACACACCAACTCCAGACAGTATCCCCGCGACCGCTCCGACCCCGCTCCTGGCACCAAGCCATATACTGCCCAACAGCTCGCGCGTAAGCCTCGTGTGTATTCCGGTTGCGGATCTGGGCCGTGATAAATTCAACGGACTTTTCGGCTGCCCTCTCACCGACGTTCACGATGAGCGAGGGCAGGAAGCGACACGACCAAGCGGGGCAAAGAAGTGCCCGGTCGAAATGATTCCTTGTGGGGTTTCTTTAGATATTGAGGCCTCCGTCTATCGAATCTTAGGCCGCCGTTTCATCCAGCCTGCTCTCCAGTTTTCCACGGCCCGCCGGCGGGCCAAAACCTGCTGAACTTTATCCTGGCGGCGAGAGCCCGGGCAGGCGGCAACAGAAACTGCCGCAAGTCCTCCGTCACGCGGGTCAGCGTGACTCCCCCAATCCCGAGCCGGTTCTTTATCAGAAACGCCCGCCACTGGCGGGCCTTGTTTTCGGCGAACTCGGCCGAAAGGGGCAGGGGATCGACGACCGGGATTTCGGTCTTCTGGCGGCGGAAGGTGGCTTCGAGGGCTTGGGCGAGCACTTGGCCGTCGAACTCGAAGTCGCGCGCCAGGATCCACAGGTCGTAGAAATCCTTCATGCGGCTGTTTGTCAGCCCCAGCCTGACCAGGGCGTGGAACTTTTCGGCGACCATGGTCTCTCGCGGGTAAGCTTGGAGCCTTGGCGCCGGGAAGTCGAGCAGCGTCGGATATTCTAGCTTAACTGGACCGGGCGTAATCACGTCTCCAAAACCCACATCAACCTGCACGGGTATGCGGGCGTTACCAAGGCGTGCGAGACACCGCACGCGGATCCCCTGGTAAGCCCTCTCCTCGCGGATCGTCTCCGCGCGGACCGCTTTCGGGTCGAAAGCTAGGCCGTCGTTTTCCACGGGCTGGGCGCAGATTGCGGCAAAGACTCTCTTCATGTCAGCGACGGTGGTTTCCTGCCGGCCGGCTAAGTCGAGGTCACGGGTCGGGCGGTGAGGGTGGTCGGTCCACAACTCGAAAAGCAGAGCGCCTTTCAGCACGAAAGTGCTGCGGTATGGGGATTGGCTGAGGCGGTAAAGCAGGCGCTCGATACCATAGCGCGTGAGAATCAGCCCAAACTCCTCGGTGCGGGCGCGTGCAAGGTTCATGAGGCGCTGACGAACGGATGCCGTGAGGTTCTTCGTCACGTCAGGGACTCCATGTAAGGCCTGATGACGTTGGCCGCACGACAGACCTTCGCCGCCTCCCAGATTTCATCAAGCGTGGCCTTGCGCTGATGGAAGCAGTCGCGCAGGGCCTCGAGGGCGACGTCCAGGCCGATCTTGTTCCGGTACCTGAAGCAGTCCGCGACGGTCTTCGCCGGCGTCGTGATGCGGACCATGACGCCTTCAATGGTGTGCGGTGCTGCACCATAGGTTAGGGCCGTGCCCGAAAACCGCACAATGCGCAGCGGCGGATATTCCGTCCTAGGCAGCCGGGCCTTCGGGTCAATGGCCAGCCATACCTCGAAGGGCATCTGCGTCGTGAGCTCGTGGAAGCGCAGCGCCGAGAGCAGACAAACGACCCCGTGCGGCACGCGCTTGGCGGCGAGAGCGAGGTCGTGGTGTTCGGTGACATCGGCATCGGTCGCCACGTAAAGCCCGCGGGCGACTCGCGTGAGCTTGCCTTGCTCCTCGGCCAGCCGGAGGTGCGCGCGGGGGATTCCGGCGAGGTCGCGCAGCCGGAAGATGCCGGCCCGCCGGGCGAGCTGGGCGATTTGTTCTGCCGAAGACCGACTCATACTGTTACGTAGGTAATTATATCTATTAACCGACGATTTGTAAAACCGCCACTGCAGCGTCCGAAAGCAGGAGGCGCTACAACCTCTGGACGCCCGCTGCACGGTTCTCCTCTTCGATCAGATCCTTGGTCGTCCCACCTCGGGGAAGTCGCATTCGGGAGCGACTGAGGATCGAGTCAAAGGTGCGCCGGCGAAACCGGCGAGGAGCAAGTGGTGAAAGTCCACAGCACTGAAGGAGTAGCGAACCACGGTGGCCCTGAGTCATGCGCAGTCGCCCGCGAGGGCGGCGGCGAAGCGTTGACCGGGGTACGCATAGGCCAGCCATTGAGCCGCGAAAATGGTTCCTGTCCCGAACGCCGACACGGTCTTTGACGTGGAAGGCAACACGAACGGATGCGACGACGCGAGTGTTCGTTCGGTTCGGCGTGGTCTGAGAACCTGGCATGTGCGCACACTCCTCGTACGGGAACCGGGAGATCTTGGGCCTGACCGGGAAGCACTACCGGCCCGCGTCGGGAAGGCGAGGAGCCGAAGCCGATGACGAACGGACCCAAGAAGTCTGACCTCGCCAAAGTAGCTGAGAAGCCGACGAACAAAGCGGGTAGCAAGACAGCGGCGGAGTCGGCGGAGCCAAGGGCGGGGGCCGAGGGGAACGTGAGCCAGCAAAGCACGCACCGGACGCAGTGCCGGGTTCGCGTGTCACAGGCGCTGGCGCGCGTACGACAAGTGGCAAGGACCAGGAAGAAGGAACGGTTCACTGCGTTGCTCCACCACATCAGCATCGATCTGCTTCGCCTGTCGTTCTACGCCCTGAAGCGTAATGCGGCACCCGGAGTCGACGGTGTGAGGTGGAAGGACTACGCGGCAGCCTTGGAGAGCAATCTTCAAAGGCTGCATGCGCGAGTCCAGCGGGGCGCGTACCGGGCATTGCGGAGTCGGCGGAAGTACATACCCAAGCCGGACGGGCGACAAAGGCCGCTAGGCAGCGCAGCCCTGGAGGACAAAATTCTTCAGGGGGCGGTGGTGGCGGTGCTCAATGCGATCTACGAGGAAGACTTCCTCGGTTTCTCGTATGGGTTCCGACCGAAGCGCCGTCAGCATGACGCACTTGACGCGCTGATGGTGGGGATTGAACGACGGAAGGTGAACTGGATTCTCGACGCCGATTACCGAAGCTTTTTCGACACGGTGAGTCATGCGTGGCTCCTCCGTTTCCTGGAGCATCGGATTGGCGACGAGCGCATTCTGCGCTTGATCCGTAAGTGGCTCAAAGCGGGAGTACTCGAAGAGGGAGTCGTCACGGAGAGTGAGGCGGGCACGCCTCAGGGGGGCAACGGCGTCGCCCCTGCTGGCAAATGTCTACTTAACTACGTGTTCGACCTCTGGGCGCAGCAATGGCGGCAACGCCAGGCCCGCGGGGACATGATCGTCGTGCGCTATGCTGACGATAGTGTCGTCGGTTTCGAGTACGAGGCCGAGGCCCGGCGGTTTCTGGCGGAGATGCGTAAGCGGTCGGAAGCCTTTTCGCTGTCGATTCACCCGGAAAAGACACGGATCCTCCGGTTCGGCCGCTTCGCGGCCTCCAACCGGAAGGAGTGGGGTCTGGGCAAGCCGGAGACCTTCAACTTGTTGGGATTCACGATAATCTGCGGGCAGAAGCGGACAGGGGGCTTCCAGTTGGTGCGGAGAACCCGACGCGACCGCCTGCAGACCACGATCCAGAGAGTGAAGGGGAATTACAGCGGAGACGGCACCAGCCGATCCTGGAACAAGGGAAATGGCTGAGGCAGGTGGTCCAGGGCTTCTTTGCCTACCACGCCGTGCCGACCAATTATCGGTCGCTGGTGATCTTCCGTGTCCGCATTGCTCAGCTCTGGAAGCGCGCTCTGATGCGCCGGAGCCAACGAGCGCGGCGCACTTGGAAGCGGATGGCGAAGCTCGTGGAGGCCTGGCTGCCCCGACCGCGCATTCTGCATCCTTGGCCCGACCAGCGCTTCGCCGTCATGCACCCGAGGTGGGAGCCGAGTGCCCGAATTGGGCTCGCCCGGTTCTGTGCGGGGGGCGCGCAGTAACGCGCGTCCCTACCGCGAAAAGCCAATAATGATGCCGGGCTGGCCGCCTATCCCTCGGCGCGGTGGGCGATGAACTGCGTCCACTTCCAGATGGCCATGTTGGCCTACAACCTGAACTGCTGGCCGATGCTGTTTAATCGGGAAGAGAAGGCTCGGGCGGAAGACTTGAAGGACACGACCCTGGCGACCTCACGGTTTCGGTTTCTGTTCCTGGCGGCGAAGATCTGGCGACACGGAGGGCGGGTGGGGGTCAGCTACGGCGACCACTATGCGGAGCAGGGGATTTTCCAGCGACTGATGCAGCGGCTGCGAGCGATCGCGGTCGGCCCGAAGGGCTACGCCCCGGTGCTGGCGGTGGCCCTCCGTTTTTGAGTTTCTCTAGCGTGCATAAAATTCTATGCACGCGCAGGCCAAGCAGACCAACAAGTTACAGGGATCTTACAACGAGGGAGTGCAACCAGGCCGGAATCCAACGGGCGGAGTGGCAATGATCAACGTCAAGACGCTGGCTCAGATGCCAACTCTGGCCTCAATCTGTGCATAATTTGGGTATCAGACAAGAGCTAAGACTGCGTCGGCAAACATCACCGGCCAGCGGGGAAACCACGACGAGGGCCTGAGCGCGATGAACGCAGGAGCAGGCAAACCGCTAAAGAAAGCGTCGGCGGACCCTTGATTTGCCGGCATGGGCCCGGTCGTTCCCCTCTCAGGGGTCTACTCTAACCCATTCCGAGAAGGGCGCGCCACCCGCGCTATGTTCCGGGCGATTTAGCTTTGGCGTGGCGATCTAAGAAGAACTGAATGATCTCGGGCGAGGTGCGAAAACCAGTCTGCCGAAGCTGCTCAATGGTCGCTGGAAAATCTTGCACAAGGCCCCGGACAGCACCAAGGTAGAGAACAGTAAGAGTACCTGCAATTTGAAGATTTCGACGAGCGGCCTCTCGCCGTCCTCCCAGGTCATCCATCAGCAGTAAGTCCGCTCCAAGCTTCTGTGCAAGGAGAATTGCGTCGCGCTCGCCTGCGTCCAACCGGGCAAGGCCGGGATCACTGCCGAACGAGGAGTGATTCACTTCAAGCCAGTCGGGGCGTTCGCTGACCCACGCTTTGACCTTCTGGGGGGTAGCATGAGCTTGAAGTTCGCAAAGAACGGTCTGAGGAATGATGACGCGGCCGTACAAGGCCTGCAGCAGGTCAGCTTGATCGATCAGAATAAGGTGGTTGAGCGGTGTCGTATCAGCGATGACGATCATCGAGGCCGGGGCTTTCCTGTCCCTTCCAGCAAGCGTTCGTTCGCAGTGATTTCCTCTTCGATTTCCGCCGGGGTGTAGCTGTAATACACCCCGTGATCTCTCAAGAACGAGTTCACTTCCAGACGGGTTTCGAAGCCGAGCACACGACGCACTTGCGACTCCGTTAGAGCGCCAGAGCGATACCCTTCCAAGGCAACAGCCTCGAGCGCGTGTCGGGGCAGATCCTTCCACTCGGCTTGTAGATGCTCGACTATGTCTTCCGGCAACTCGATTTCGATTTGCAAAATTTCCTCGCTATACTTATTCTTGCACATTCTCATTGAGCATGGAAGCGCGAGAAAGGTGATGTTGTAGCCTTGATTCACTGCGGCGTCTCGCTGGCCGCCGCAGGGGTAGCGTTCTGTTGATACATTGCACTGAGTTCTTGCCTAAGCTGGATCAATTGCCGTAGCTCTTCGAGGCTCGGCACGGTGGTGGCTTTCGAGCCAACCGGAACCGATGCGGCTGCCTGTCTGCTTCCAGACTCCCGACCAGTGGAGCCGGTCCCCAGCACGATGTAAAACCTCGTGTTGCCGGGGACGGTTACCACGATGTTTTGATTGAAAGCCAGCTCGTTCAACCCTTCGTCGCCTGCGATCCCAACGTTGGTGGCGATCCGTTCGCAACCCCAACCACTCCCACGGTAGGGTCGTGGTCCACAATAATTCCTTGCCTGATGCACCTCAATCGGGAGTACGTCTACGACGGCAAGCAGTACGAGTTGGAGAAGTTGTTCGTTATCCGTGATATCACGGACGAAACTGCAGCCGTTATTCAAGATGTAAGAGATCTCATCCGGGACGAGCGCAAGGTGCTCGCGAAGCCCACGCCGCCGGACATCAAACCGGAAGCCTCTGCACAAACCCCTTCGGCGGCGAATTCTACGACGTCTGCAACAAGCCGTTGCCGGTCGACCACGTTGCTAAAAACAACCGATCCAAACTGCTTGCACGTCTAAGTGGAATTAAGTCAAGCAGTTTGGCCGGTTATTGTCGGCTTAACTGGTCCAATCTGTGCATGCGCTTCTAAGCCTTGGATGCCGCAAAAGTTAAGCTTGCACGGGCATCAGGATTGGCCAGTTAAGCCGACCTCCCAGGCATAACTCCTCGAATCCTCGTGAGCTTTCGGTAGGGCTGCGTAGATCGGGATGAGTTGAACGGCGACTCAGAAACAGTAGCCTTGTGCCAGCCAGTAATGCCAATCGGCTATAGCTTCAGCGGTTGATTCGTCGGCGTTGAG
>Ga0326727_10001021_pt1 | contig 108597 bp, 96 predicted proteins | sample MB2enrmetagenome_FD_207643 | JGI IMG/M metagenome (GOLD analysis project Ga0326727, IMG submission 207643) | Lab enriched peat soil microbial communities from McLean, Ithaca, NY, United States - MB29MY | ecosystem: Environmental > Terrestrial > Soil > Wetlands > Peat | place: USA: New York...
CTTCAAAAGGCTACTCAGGAACATGGATGCCAGGTTATTTCAGAGACCGGGGAGGCGAAGATATGCTGTGCGATCTGAAAGCCTTGATCGGATCTCCCGTTGCAGCGACCGATGGCGAAATCGGCAGCGTCCGAAGTTTCTTTTTCGATGACCAGTCCTGGAAGATTGGCTACGTTGTTGTGGACGTAGGGAACTGGCTGAAGCGGCGCGATGTGGTTCTTCCGATTGCGGTGCTCGAAAAGCCCGACTGGGCAAGCAAAACCTGTCGCGCTCATCTGACCAAGGATCAAGTACACAACAGTCCCGACGTTGATACGGAAGAGCCCGTCTCACGCCAGCAGGAAATTGCCATGCGCGACTACTTTGGCCCGCTGGCAAGCTGGGTCGACAGCGAGTTCGGCATGCCGGCCGCGCCGACTGGAATGAAATATCCGCTCCATACCGCCGAGGTACTCCATCTGCGGAGCGCCTCACATATGCTTGGGTATCAAGTCTGGGCAACGGACGGCGATTTTGGAACCCTGGAGGGCTTTGTCATGGATGAGGCTAGCTGGCACCTCGGTTACCTCGATGTGAAGAGCGGAGACTGGCTTCACAATCGATCGGTTCTCATCCCCACTCGGTGGGTACAGTCCGTTTCCTGGACCGAATTCCGCATTCACTTGCATCACACGAAGGCAGGAATATAGGTCAAACACGGACTCGGCCTGATTGAGCGTTGGGCTTTTGCACCCAGGATTGCGACGTGCACATATGAACTCTACCGGCAGCAAGTTCACGGAGAAAGCCGGGCGGATCAGGACTGGCTCGAAGCGGAGCGAGAGACACGCCGTGATCGGGCGGCCAAGAAGAAGATGTCGTAACACCGAAGGGACAGGATGACCATCGATTCTAAAGATTACCGTGTGCCGCCAGACAAGAAGGTCGACCTCAGCAAGTGGCCGACGATTGTCGAGCTCTATGCGAAGTCGAAAGAGCAGTATAAGGAACTCCTGCAGGAACACATGGAGAAGCTGAGCTCGCTACAGCAACTTCATTACGCATCCCACCGCTTTGCGTTGCTGCTGATCTTTCAGGGCATGGACGGCGCCGGCAAGGACGGCACAATCCGGCACGTGATGTCTGGGGTCAATCCAGAAGGCTGCGAAGTTTTCAGTTTCAAGCAGCCCAGTGCAGAAGAACTCGATCACGATTTCCTCTGGCGAACTACATGCCGCCTCCCCGAGCGCGGCCGCATCGGTATCTTCAACCGTTCCTATTACGAGGAAGTGCTGGTTGTTCGAGTGCACCCGGAGGTTCTCCGCAGCCAGGGGCTTCCCGAAGAGTTGCGCGACGAGAAGGGCATTTGGAAGCAGCGGTATGAATCCATCGCGGACCTGGAGAAGCACCTCCATCGAAATGGCACGAAAATCGTCAAGATATTTCTGCATCTGTCTTACGAGGAGCAACAGAAGCGATTTCTAGCGCGCATCGATGAGCCAGACAAGAACTGGAAGTTCAGCACCTCTGACATTCACGAGCGGAAGCATTGGAAACACTACATGAAGGCATACGAGGATTGCTTTCAAGCGACAAGCTCGCATCATGCGCCGTGGTACGTCGTGCCCGCCGACGATAAGGAGAACGCGCGGCTGATCGTTTCTCAAATTGTGCTCGATGCAATGGCAGAACTAAAGATGGCGTATCCAAAGACCACCGATAAACGCCGCCTCGAATTGCAGTCGATCAAAAAGCTGCTGGCGAAATGACGTCCACAATTCAACGCAGACAGACGCAATAAAACCGAACCCAGCCCCACCGCGCTGTTACAAGTTGCGGAGAAATGGAAAGGAACATTCAATATGTCCACCACCGAACTCCCCGTCAGCGTTGAGAAGGACGATACTGCTCAACCCTTCAGCAAGAACTTCGATCGGTTTGGCAATTCGTCCGGATTCATCTTCGATGTGAGCTTGTCGACCGCAGTTGCGGCCGAAGGCAAGACTGAAGAGAGAGCGCCCAAGCCCAAAGGTCCGCTCTCGCCCGAGATGCTCGACAAGATGAATCGTTACTGGCGCGCGGCGAACTATCTTTGCATCGGCCAGATCTACCTCTTTGACAATCCTATCGGGCCGACGCGTGGTTCCAACAGCAACATCCCGACGCCGCACTGTCCACGATCGCATACTTCAGCATGGAGTTCGTGCTGAGCGAAGCGCTGCCCATCTATTCGGGAGGACTTGGCAACGTGGCCGGCGACCAGATGAAGGCGGCGAGCGACCTTGGTGTTCCAGTAGTCGGGGTCGGCGTGCTCTACGGCCAGGGGTATTTCCGCCAGGACTTCGACTCTGAAGGCCGGCAGCAGGCGCTCTATCCAGTCAATGATCCGGGACAGTTGCCCATCCGGCCGCTGCGACAACCAAATGGCGAGTGGTTACGGTTGCAAATTCAACTTCCCGGCTCAAAGATTTGGCTTCGCTGTTGGGAGGTGTCGGTGGGAAGAGCAAAGCTCTATCTTCTCGACACCAACGATTTTGCCAATACAGCGGCTCATCGCGGAATCGGCAGTGAATTCTATGGTGACGACCGTCCCATCGCTTTCCTGCGGAAGCTCTGGCGTCAACACTGGCTCAACCGAGCGATAACGTACCACGCGCGGATGTTGCTTTGAGAGCACCATCACCCCGGCCGAATAGCACAGCTGATGACCACCTACGCCATCCTCCGCCTCACTGACGCCGTGGTAAACAATCAGCCATCCGTGCTTTGTCAGGATGGGCGGAGTCCCGGCCCCGATCTTGAGCCGCTCCCAGGGCGACACTCGAGTAGCCAATCGGTGATGAGAGGTAAACTGGCCCAGGCGATCCGGTGCGCGGCTTTTCAAGGTTGCCGGGCAATAGGAAATCCAGATGCTCTCCCGATCAAGATCAACTTCACGACTCGTTGGATGACAAGCCGTCTCCTCTGGACGAGTGCCCGGAAAGAGCGGACGGTGGAGCATCCCAAGTTCGCGGTGCCCAGATGAATTAGGGATCGCGACCGGGAAGAGGCTCGCGTCCTTGTCGTCCACACTGCTCAAATCGATGCCATGCCAATGAACGTAGGTTGCGAGCCCGAGACGCGTCCAATGGAGGAGGTCCTCCGATAAGGCCAAGGCGATCCTTGGGCCTTGAGGCGAGAATGCCGTGTAGGACATCATGTGGCGTTGGAGCGGCTCCACATACGTGACTCGCGGATCTTCGCAACCACCTCCGCCGTCTGACCGCCGCTCATAATCCGCTTCGGGCTCCAGTGCGATGCCAAGCCTTTCGACGCCTGCCGGGTCGCCGGCTTCATTGAACTTCACTCGTGCCATGCCGATGCGCGAGTAATTGCCTTTTGCGACCAGGCGCGGGAAGAGGTAGAGTTCGCCGTCAGGACCCCGGACGGCAGCCGGATTCAGGACGCCTTCAACCTCCAGAGGATTGCCGGGTTCCGGCTCCATCAACATCCCCAGGCGGCGCAGCTTGAATTCGCTCATCGATCAACCGCAAAGGGTCGCATCTGTTGACCGTCGTCCAAACAGGCAATAATCGCTTCGACAACACGCTTGGTCTCTCTGGGGCCCCTAACTGGAATCGAGATCACACCCGCCTGTTCAGCCGGGTAGTCGTTCCCTCCAACAAATAAGGCATCTCCTACATAAATCATTTCCTTTATAGAAATGCCAAGTGTCTCTTGCAGCTTTTTGATCCCGTAGGCTTTGTCAATGCCCGGTTTGGTGACATCAATGGATGTCGCACCACCGAGCCGCACCGAGAACTCGGGAATCAGAGTATCGAGAATCGTTTTGATTTTCTTCCGTTTGGCGAAATCTGAATCCCATTTTTCCTTCTCCTCCAAGGGAGCCTGCTGGCCCAGTGCGGAATAAGTTACCTGGCTTCCACGGTCTTCAATGGTCGCTCCCCACGTCTTTTCGACGGAGAAGCCTGCATCCTTGGTGGCCTTTTTCAGTGAGCCAACGATCTTCTGTTTTTCTTTCGCAGTAAGATCTTCTGAATAGAGCTTCTTCCACTCTCCGATGTATTGAAAGAACTCTGTTCCGCAGGTCGGTAGAATCGATAACTTTCTAAGGCGGTCATCCTGGGGAAGATTGGAGAGCACCTGTTTTTCAAACTGCAGCCAAGCACCTCCGGAGATGATCGCAACCTTGACGACACCGAGCAGGTCATGGAGGAGATTCGACATCTCGGCATCCAGTGACGATTTGCTTTCGGCGAGTGTTCCGTCGAGATCGAAGACAATCAGCTTTTTGACCATTCATCCACCTCAAGCTTCTTGCGGCCTTCTTGCTGTCTCAATCGAAAGTTTCCGTTCGCGCTGACTCTCCCGTTATTGACCGGTTCAAGACGATTCGGGCAGCGCGATCTCTAGCAATGTCACCGAGTTGTTGGGGTGAAATTCACATACGCCGACCACCGCAGGCAAGAGCCATACCCCGCCCTTATCGATCCCATATGCGGAGCCGCCGCCTTCGAGCCATCCCGAGCCCTCAATGCAAACAAGCACCCGCGGCACTCCCGCAGTCCAGTCGCTGAGGCAAGTGGAAGCGTGGATTCATTTCGCCGCACTCGCAGGCATCGCAGGTTGCCGATGGCCATTTGGGACCCAGGCCAGGTCGCCACTAAGCACGTAGACGGACAGGGCCGCTGCCATGAGAATCGCTCCTACCCAGAAGCGCCAGTCACGATGCATGCGCCGCCAATATGGACCCGGATCGGGTTCGCCGGCGCTGTTGCTGTTTCCCTCCATGTTGTGCTTGTTTCCTGTCATTCCGTCTCCATCTCCTGGGAGTAATCGCCACGACGCGCAGCCTGATTGCAGCGCGCGCGATGATACAAAGCTTGCTGTGCCGGCACGACATTGGTCTTGTCGCCTCGCCAAATCTCTAACGCCGGCTGCTGGATGGCGCGGGCAAACGAGAATGCCAACGCCCAGGGCAACCGCGACTTGAATCTCACGTTCATCGCGTTCAAGCGGGCAGAGGCCAATTCCGCGGATTGGCCGCCCGACAGGAACGCAATCGCCGGCACAGCGGCGGGCACGGCTCGTAAGAAGCAATTAAACGTGGCATCGGCTACCTCGTCCAGTGTCGCTTGGCTTGGGCAGGCCGTTCCGGGAAGCACCATGTTGGGCTTCAGAACCATCCCTTCCAGCATGACTCGCTGCGCAAACAGCTCGCTGAATACCTTGCGCAGTACTTTCTCGGTGACCTCGCAACACTGTTCCAACGTGTGCTCGCCATCCATGATGACCTCAGGTTCGACTACAGGGACCAGGCCGACTTCCTGGCACAGCGCCGCATAGCGAGCCAGTGCATGGGCATTGGCTTCGATCGAGCCCCAACTCGGGAGCCCTTCACCGATCGCAATCACCGCGCGCCACTTGGTAAAGCGCGCACCCATTTGAAAGTATTCTTGAAGGCGACCGCGTAAACCGTCCAGGCCTTCCGTGACCTTTTCACCGGGATGGCCCGCCAGCTCCTTAGCGCCCGCGTCCACCTTGATGCCCGGCGTGATACCAGATTCAATGAGGACTTTAATAAAGGGTGTTCCGTCGTCTTTATGCTGCCGGATCGTTTCGTCGTAGAGGATTGCGCCGCCTATCGACTCACACAACCCCGGAGTGGTCACAATCAATTCGCGGTAAGCTCTTCGAGCTTCGACGGTTTGAGGAATTCCAAGCTTTTCGAAGCGCTTGTTACAGGTCCCGTTGCTCTCATCCATCGCAAGCAGGCCCTTGTGATCGGCGAAGAGCAACTTGACGGTGTCTTTCAGTGATTGCGAATTCATTTGGACCTGCTCGCTTCCTGTTCAGTTGTGGATCGAGGGCCATAAAGAAGAATTGATAGATGAAGCTATCCCACCATAACCGTGATGAAACTGCGGTGAAGGTGGGGCACCATCCTGCGGACGAGCGGTGGGCTTCTCATACCCAGGTCTCAGAATCGAGAGCTGGAGCAACCGGCCATTTCCATGCAACGAAAAGCCACCGCAGGTCCTTCGACTCGCTGCGCTTGCTTAGGACGACAAAACTCGCGGAGGGATCAGAATTTGGTTCCTTTGTTGAAGTCGGCGGTGATAGCGGCCTGGACACCGGCCATGCAGGTGGGGTCGGAAAAGAGGAGGCCGAGTTCGCGGTTCTTGTCCAGCGAATCGGTGGAGAAATTCTCTGAGCCCACAAAGAGCTTGGCGTCCGACTCGTAGTCGGCCAGCACGGTTTTGGCGTGGATGTAATAGCCGGTGCGGGAGCTGAAGGTGGCGATTTGTGCGCCGGCGGCCTTGAGTGTGTTGAGGACCGGGGAGTATTTGCCACTCATGTTTTCCTGGACCAGGGTGACGCTGACACCGCGCTTGAGGGCGGCTTCGAGGGCGGTCTGGATTCCGGTGTCTTCGAACTCCTCCTGCGAGATGAGCAGGGACTGGGTTGCTGCTTCGATGAGGCCGGTGATGGCAGTGCGAGAGTTGGTGGGGCTCCAGACAAGGTTCAGGCCGGTGGGCGGAGTGATCGCGGTGTTGGTGAAGTCGGCGTTGAAAGTGGCTTCGATGGCGGCAATGTCGGCGGCGTTGGTGGTGATGACGGCGAAGTCGCGGGTGGTGGCGTAGTCCTCTGTGGTGAGGTTAAGGGTCATGATGGCCGAGGTTGCGCCGTCGACGGCAATGGTCTTCTGGTGGGTGCAGGCATAGGCTGGGTTGGCCCAGTGGACCGAGACTTTGTTGGCCGCGAGGAGGTTGTAGGCGGGGGTGTTGCTGGCTCTCTCATTGTTCTGGTCGAGGATGACGCGGACGGCGATGCCCTTGGCGGCAGCGGCGGTGAGGATGGAGGTGACCTCGGTGTCGATGAGCTCGTACATGGTCATGTCGATGGATTTCTTGGCCGAGGAGAGCAGGTTGTAGATGGCGGTGAGGCCTTGATCGGGCTCGGTAACGAGGGTGTAGGCGGCGGAGGTGGGGGTGGGCGTTGGAGTAGGGCTGGGTTTCTTGCGGGCGTCGGCGCCGGCGGCGTGGGGGTGGGTGGTTGCGGTATCCATGGTTTTCTCCTTAGTGGAAGCCGATGGGGTTGCGGTGCTGCCGGGTTTGAAGGGTGGGCCGGCGGGGAGAATCGCTGCAGACACCTTACTCAGGTCTAACGGGAGATGGTGCAGGATCCCTTCGGCAGGGTTTGCGGGTCTGGAATGTGTGTGGCAACCTCCCGGTTCGCTTCTGCTGCATGGCGGTGATGGATTAGATGCGCAATTGCCGGCTTGCGCAAAGAAAAATTCGGGATTTGGCGGGGTGGCGGGCTGGGATGTGTGGGTAGGTGATTTGCCAGGAATTATGAGAGTTTTGCAAGCTGCGGGAGCGGATTTTTGGAGGAAGGCAATGACTCCGGGGGTTTCTTTGCCCGCGAAGCTCCGTGAGCCGTAGGGCGCTGCCGATAAGGGGACTGTTTGGTCGAGAATCCCCTGGCGAATTGGAGACAAGCATGCGTCTGCGACTTTTCCTCTTCCTGCCGATTTTGGCGGCAGTCATCGGCTGTTCCACCATTTATCCGACGGGCAGCACGCCCTCTCCGGCCAAGCCGGCCGCGGCCAAGCGAAGCTATAACGGCACCGCGTCTGTGGGTGATTTTCTGACCATCACGCTCGATCCAACCGCGCTGACCATCAGCTACACGGATGTCACGAACGGGGCAACCGGGACGGTGCCGTACACGGTCAATGCCGACGGCAGTTATGCACTGAGCGATCCCAGCGGCAACCTGATCGCGGCCTATGAGGTTCCAAACTACGCGATGGTGATCGAATCGATGAAGTCGGGACCGGCCGCGAACACGCCCGCGCTGATCACGGCGGTGGAGAGCGGGGCGATCTCGTTGGGCACGTTCGAGAACAGCAACTACAACTATATGCAGTTCCGGACGGACTATGGGGGCCTGGACGTGGGCTCGGCGAACATTGGTTCCAGCTCGGTCCAAACCTCGGAGTACTGGCCCTACGGCGCGATCAGCGGCGGGGGCAACGAGCCATTTAACCAGAGCTCGATGCCTTTGAACGTGTTCACCTTAGATTCGTCGGGAACGTTCTTGAACGGCACCGTGCCCGGCGGCGGCGGCTCTGTCACGTTGTTCGGGACGGCCAATGGATTCTTCATTGTGGACACCGGCAACGGATCGATTCTGGGATTGCAGAAGGCGACGAGCGCGGCGTTCGACAACAGCAATGCTGGAACCTACACGGCGCTTGTTTACCAGAAGACTAACGTGCAGATGAATAACATCAGCGATGTGGAGTCGGGCGCCGCCTCGTTCGTGAAGGCGACGATCACGATTACCGCCGCGGGCGGGCTGACGATGACCGGTCCGACGGGAGCCACGATCACCTCGGGCACGCTGACTCCGGTTGCCAGCGTAGGCTACCTCTACGGCAGCGCGGGCGAAATCGCGGACCCATGCTGGGGGATGTTTACCTACAGGGTGACAACCGCCAGCTCGCAGACGGATTTGTTTGTTTCGTTTGTGAATGGCGCGGTCGTGTTTTCCTCATTCGAGGCGCCGCTGCCGTGGAACGGGAATCTCAGTTCTTACAACTACTTCTACGGAGTGGGACTGGCTCCGGCGAGTTAGGGCGGTTGCACAATTCACGCGGTGTCTCGAACCCCGTGCACTGTGGCTCCGATCGATTACAACGCTATGTAGTGGAGCGCGGCTTGACGGCGATGGCCGTCGCCGGAACGACAGTGCCGGTACCGGAGAATGCGCAGCCAATGTCGTTGCCGCCGGCGGAAACCGACGAGCACGCGGGCAGGTTGGGAGCGATCTGCTGGGTGTCAGCCTTGCTTGGATTGGCGGTGACGGCGGGCACGCCGATGAAGTGGATCAGATTGTCGCCGGCCGTGGAGACGAAGAACAGCGAGTCGTCTGGGCTGAAGGCGCCTGCCACAGGGGCCGTGACCGTGGTGCTGGGGGAGTTTCCGGACATCAGCGTCAAGTAGTTCACCGTGCCTGGCTGGCAAGTAGGAGCCGCGCCGCCGGCGCCGGGTACACAAGCGCCAGGCACATAGTAGGGCAGCGAAGCGCCGGGCGTGGTCCCGGTGTAGGTGATGAAAGCCAGGTTGGAAGCCGGAGAGGGCACCACCTGGTTGACGGCGGTGGCGTTGATCTTGGTGAGCTGGGTCTGATTGAGCGAGTGCTGAATGGCGAGCGGCGTGAGCGAGTTGGAACCGGCTCCAGGGCATTCGGTGCTGGGGATTGTCACACCGATGTCGGAGAGCGTAACCCCGCCGCCGATCGATGCCGCGCCCAGGATATGCTGGCCATCGGTAGTGGCTGCCAAAACGTCGCTCTGCGCGTTCACCGAATCTCCCTGGGGATACAAGCTGATGGACGAGTTGCCCACGGTTCCCGAGGGGCACCAGGTGTGAGCCACTGTGGGGCTGCCTCTGAGATAGGCTCCCACGCCGGGGATGGTGAGGGCTGGGGTCTGCAAGGTGCTTGACACGGCCACATTGGGCGGCAGCGCAGCCGGCGGAATCGACCCCGGCGGCAGCGGGCTGGGGGGCAACGCGTAGGTGGTCCAGCCGGTATTCTGGTTGTAGACGTAAAGGGTGTCGCTGTGTCCGGCTCCCAGCGATCCGCTGTCGCTGATGTAAAGCGTCTTCGAATCCGGAGTCCATGCGGCCGCGTTGCCCATACCCCCGAATGACGATTCAATGCCGCTGGTGCTGCCATAGAGGTAGAAGACCCCCCGCGCCTGGTCGTTGATCAGCAGCTCGGAGTTGTTCGGAGCCACGGCCAGCACTACGCCTGGGGCGTTGGTGTCGGTTTTGGAAATTGTGTTGCTGCCGGTGGCGTAAATCATCAGCGCGTGGGGCGAGCCGAAGTAGAGGTTGGCTCCGGTGCGGTCCATCAGCATCGAATTCGGCACATACGGCAGGCGCGCCGGGGAGCCGATGGTCCCGGTTAGCAGCTCCACGGCTACAACATACTGCGACTGCCCCGGAGCCGAGAACCATACATAGTCGCTGGCCGTGCCGGGGGTGGTGATGGTGACCGGGTTCGAGGAGATGTTAAGGCCGGTGCCATACAAGCCAATCTCATTGATCGGAGCAGGATTGCAACTGGATGGCTGGCAGATGGCGAAGACCGACGCCACGCCGGGGAAGCTGGTGGTGATCGCTCCGGAAGAACCCACGCCGATGTCGATCGGGTCGGTGGACTGGTAGTCCAGCGAAAGGCCGCTGATGGGTAGATTGTTGGTGTCCAGAACGGTGGTCACCAGGTTTTGCGCCGTGCCCAGGGTGATCGTCCCTTTGGTGGCGCCATTGGCCAGGGTTACGCTGATCGATTGCGGCGGGCAGGTGGAGAAGTAGCCGGCCAGCGAACTTCCGCCGGCCACCTGAGCGTTGATCGCCGTGGTCCCCGGCTGCTGCGCGATAATCTGGTTGGTCTCATTGTTGATGGAGGCAACGCTGCCGTTGCCAACCAGGTAGCTGAGGGTGCCAAGCGGCGCCGAGCAGTTGGGGACCGAACTCACGCCTGGAGGCAACGGGCAGGTGTAATTGGCGCTTGCGACCGAAGACGGGGCGCAGAGGAGTTGCTGCTTGTTGTTGCTCCCCACATAGCATGCCTGCGCATCGAGCTGCGCCTCCTGGCCCTGCGAATAGCATTGCTGCGGCCCGGCCAGGGCAAGAGTCACCGAGGTCACCTGGGGATGCACATAGACCGCCACCGGATTGGAGGTCACCGACTGGGCTGTGGCCGTGACGTAAGCCACCGCGTAGGGCAGGCCGTTGGTCGAGGGCAGCGGGTCCGGCTTGTTGCAGACGGTGTAGTTGGCAATCCCGCCGCCGGTGTTGCGGTTCCACGTGCCGGCGCACAGGTTGCCGGTTGGCGAGATGTCCACCAACTGGTTGTTGGTGGTCCCATAGGTAAACGAAGTCACACTGGCCTGCGATCCCTTGCAGTCTTTGACGCTGGGCGACGACACCTGCTGCGTCTGGCCGAAGGCAAGGGAAATGCCTGTCGTCTGAGGCTGCAGCACGATCGAGTCGACAGCCCCGATCTTGAGCCCGTAGCCCAGGCCATTGCAATAGGCCGCAGCCGGGTTGCGGGTACACCCGTTGATCGAAATTCCGGCTGGAATGGCCAGGCACAACAAGCAAACAAGCGTCAAAAACCGCCGCATGAATCCTCCCCGCCCCGCCTCTTCGAACCGCGGAACGGTCTTTCCGAATCCGTCGCAAAAAAGGTTATAAACGGCCCGTCGGCAGACCCAAGGCCGGGCTGCAACCGGTGAAATCCGCTCACCATGACTCCAATGAAAAGTGTATCAGGGCGAGGCGCCCCGGCAAGAAGCCCCGCGCCGCGCTCCCTGGGCCGCGCACCGCCCATCAACTCATAGACTCATCCAAGCCGGCGATGGCGAGCAGGCCCAGCTCAATCGCCCGCCGGCATATATCGCGCAAACCACTCCAGCGCCCGCTCCAGCACGTCCCTGCGGTGAGCCGGATCCACAAACCCATGCCCCTCGTTGGGATACACCACCAGTTGCGTGGGAACGTGCAGCTCCCGCAGCGCGTGCCAGAACTCGTAGGACTGCGGCGCGGGACATTCCCCGTCCCGGTCGCCCACCACCAGCAGGGTTGGCGTGCGCGCCCGCTTGATAAACGCGATCGGGGAGCTCTTCGCGTACACCGCTGGATCGTCGTAAACCGGCGCCCCGAAGTAAGGCGTCATCCACTGGTCGATCGCGTTCTCCCCGTAGTAGCTCTGCCAGTCCGAGATTCCCGCCCCGGCCACCGCCGCCCTGAACCGCTGCGTCTGGGTCACGGCAAACATGGTCATGAAGCCGCCGTAGCTCCAGCCCGTAATTCCTACCCTCCCCGGATCCACGGGGTACTTGGCCAGCACCGCATTCACGCCAGCCAGAATGTCCGCGAGGTCTCCGTAGCCAAAATCCATCCGGTTAGCCTGGGTAAACTCCTCGCCCTGCCCGTAGCTGCCGCGCGGATTAGGCATCAGGACAAAGTAGCCCAGAGCCGAGAAAGCCGTCGCGCTGAAGCCGCCCGCGCCCCCGCCCCAACGCGCAATCGCCGCCGCGGCAGGCCCGCCATGCACCTCAACCAGCAGCGGATATTTCTTCCCCATCTCGTAGTCCAAGGGGAGCATCAGCCATCCCTGCACGTTGAACTTCCCGCTCCGCCAACTCAGCGATTCCGTCTTGCCCCACCCCGGCTGCACGCCGTCGTTCAGGTGCGACAGTTGTGTCACCCCCTCCAATCCGGAGAACTTCAACCCCTCCGGCCTGGCGCCATAAATTTCCATCGGATGATCGAAGCTGCTGGCGTGAAATACAAACAAGTTGTGGTCGGCGGTCGCGGAAAGGCTCATCTCCAGCCGTCCATCGCCCACCGTGCCCGGAATACTGAATACCGGCTGGCTGTAGCTGGTCGCCACGCGTTCGCTGGTCCTGTCGCCCTGCAGCCGGAGCCGCACCAGTTGGCTGTTGCCGCCGGCCAGTTCGGTCATGTAGATGTGTTCGTCGTCGTCCCACTCGATCCACCCCGGAGAGCCGGGCCGCCGTGGGGTCAGATCCACCGGCTGGCCGCCCTCGGCGGAGACGATCCATACATCCCCGCCCGTCACCCCCTGGTCGCTCATCAAACCGCCGATAAACGCGATCGCCTTCCCATCCGGCGACCAGCGCGGAACGGCAATCTGCAATCCGTGCAGCGCCCCGCTCACCTCCCCCGGCGTCAGAATCGCCTTCGGGCTCTCGCCCACCCACCGCAACGACGAAGTGGGCGCCGTCGGGGCATCGCTGGAGGCTCCGCTCAGCCCTTGTGTATACAGCTTGGCCACCCACCAGTTGTTCTCGCCCGGCGGATCGGCGGCCACATACGCCAGCCCCATCGAATCCGGCCTCCAGTCGAACTCGTACACGTGCAGATTGGCCGGGGTGAGGAAATCGAAGAGCGGCAGAAGATCCTTGATTTCCCGCCCGCCGGGGGGGCGATTCGACGCGCGCGCCGGGGTCTGTTCACCCTTCCAGTCTGGAGGGATGGTCACCATGGCCACCCGCTGAATCTCCACCCCCTCCTCGCCGATCACCCCGGACGGCGGCTTCATTGCCGCCAACGCCCCGGCCGGCCGCGTCGCCCCCTCTACATAAAGGAATGCCAGCTTCGTCCCATCCGGCGAAAACGCCGGCGCTTCCACATAGCCCTTAAGCTGGGTCAGCCGCGCCGCCGGCTTGCCGTCAATCCGCTCGAAATACAGGTCCGGCTGCTGGCCGGGGTCGCCGCAATCGGAGAGGAACGCCAGCCGCTTCGAGTCCGGAGTCCAGGCAAGCCCGAACTCCTGGCAATGCTGCTCCGCGTTGGCCGCGGCCGTCACCCGCTCGCTCTTCTTCAGGTCCTCCAGCGGCGCAACCCGGATATCCCCGCCCCCGCGTCCGCCCTCCACCCAGGCCAGCCGCTTCCCATCCGGAGAAACCGCTACCTGGCCCACCGCCCGGCCCCGGTTCAGCCCCTTGAGCGCCTCCGCAATCCGAGCCCGGTCCAGCCCCTGAACCCCGTGAGAAGCCTGCGCGTTGACAGATGGAAGGTTGAAAAGCAGGCACAAGCCCAGGACCGTGGCGCCAATCGGCCCACCGCGTAAGCACCTGCCCAGTGTCTGCAAAAACATAGGGCCATGCTATCAGGCAGGCGCAGCCACTGCGTGCCCCGCGCGGCCGGTTGCGACTCAGAGCAAGCTTTCGACAAGCTCAGGGCAGGCTCGGGGGCACCCTGATTGTGGTGGGGATTGCACCCGGAGACCGGGGCCACCCGTCATTGACTCTAACCTAACCGCTCAGGTTTATGGTACTCTGCTCTCATGCCAACCGTCTTGAGATTGGGGAGCTTGCGAGTTGTAATCTACCCCAACGATCATGGACCGGCGCACGTTCACGTCATCGGACAGGGGCATAGAGCCGTCTTCAACTTGAATTGCCCCGCTGGTCCGCTGAGTTTGCGGCAGTATGGTTTTCGGGAGCACCAGGCACAGAGCATTCGGGCGGAACTAACGAAGCACTTGACAGGACTTTGCAGGGCATGGGAGGAGATACATGGACGAGCATGAAGAATATTTGGAAGCCAGCCGGAGAGAGCAAGAGATGCTGGCTACGGTTCCCCACGCCGTCAGCGCCCGCTACGATCGCCGCATCGGACGCGTGGTGGTGCGCCTGAGCACCGGGTTGGAGATCTCCTTCTCGCCGCGCGATGCTCAAGGGCTGGAGACGGCCACATGGGAGCAGTTGCGGAAGATCGAGATTGACCCGCCGGGCTTCGGCCTTCACTTCCCTGCGCTCGACGCCGACTTGTACATTCCCTCGCTGTTGGAAGGGTTCTTCGGATCGAAACGATGGATGGCCGCGCGCCTGGGAGAGCTGGGTGGCAAAGCGCGGAGCGCCGCGAAGGCGCGGGCGTCCCGAGCGAACGGCCGCAAGGGCGGCAGGCCGAAGAAAGTAGCTACTGCGGCGTGAGGGCAGCCACCTGCGGTGGGGCCAGCGGCTCGCTCTTCGCTCGCATGAGGTTCGTGGTCTCCCAGGTCCGGGAATCCGGATATCCACCCCACGGACCACCCAGAGGGTACCCGCCTGTCCGTGGGGACCCCGGAGATGGGGAACCCGCCGTCCAAAAAACAACTGAAGTCTGTCTCATTCCCTCCCCGGTCCCCAAATGCGAGGGACCCCCTTCGACTTCGCTCAGGGCAGGCTTTCGACAGGCTCAGGGCAGGGCTCCCCACCCTATGAACGAAGACCTGTCTATGGGGACCCCGGCTCGGGGGCACCCTGATTGCGGTGGGGATTGCACCCGGAGACCGGGGCCATCCGCCCACCCGCCCGCTGATCGCGATAAAGCCGCGATACACGGGGCACAGCTTCTCATGGCTCATGGTCATTCTTCGGAGCTGATGAACGGGCCGCCTGCGTCCAAAATCAGCGTAAGATTAGTTTGAGGGACTGCTATGAGTACCGCCATCGAATTTCCAGAGTCTTTATTCCGCCAAGGCGAGCAAGTCGCGCGCCTGCAGGGAGTTACTGTAGAGGAATTCGTGATTCGCGCCCTGGAGCATGAATTGAGCGCCTCTCCGCGCGGTCACTCCGGTCAAACGCCGGTCAAACTGCCTCTGGTTCCATCAAAAAGCCCGGGGGTTCTGGATCTAAAGGACTACGACTTCGATGATCTGCTTGCCTGATATCAATCTCTGGATTGGGCTTACTTCCAACCGGCATATCCACCATGAGCGGGCCAAGGCTTGGCTGGAGGGCATGGAAGACGCACGGATCGTCTTCTGCCGCATCACCGAGTTGGGTCTGTTGCGCCTGCTCACGAATCGGCATGTGATGGGTGAAGATGTGCTTGCGCCGCCTCAGGCATGGCTTGTCTACGATGCGTGGCGCATGGACCCGCGCGTCGATTTTCTTGCCGAACCGCCCAGCTTGAGTGAGCGCTGGAGAGAACTCGGCGAGAAGATCGCCGGAGGGACGAATGCCTGGACGGATGCTTATCTGGCCACCTTTGCCGCAATCTCCAATGCGACTCTCGTTACCTTCGACCGCCGCCTGAATACGCTGGGTGCGGCCAAGGTGCAGTACTTGATGTAAGGTTTGATCTTTCAATCGTGTGCTATCCAAGGTCCGAGAATCCGGAGATGGGCCGCCCGCCCGTCCGAAAAAACAATCGGGGTCTGTCTCATTCCCTCCCCGGGCCCCGAAAGCGAGGGACCGGGGGCAGCCTGATTGTGGTGGGGATTGCACCCGGAGACCGGGGCCATCCGCCCACCCGCCCGCTGATCGCGATAAAGCCGCGATACACGGGGCACAGCTTCTCGTGGCTCATGGTCATTCTTCGGGGCTGATGAGCGGGTCACTTGCCGCTGAACTTGCGAATGGTAGAGACGCATGAGAGAGTTGCAGTGACATGTATCAGGTTGTGCTCGACACGAACGTCTTGGTGGCTGCGATGCGTTCCCGCCACGGTGCTTCGTTTCGTCTATTGAGCCTGCTGGGCGATGACCGTTGGCGACCAAACGTAACTGTCGCGGTTGCTTTGGAATACGAGGCTGTTCTCAAGCGCAACTGCCGGGGCTTCGGTTTGGCAGAAAGCGACATCGACGACGCGCTGGATGCGATCCTTTCCCGAGCTGGTTTGCACCGCCTGTATTTCTTGTGGAGGCCGGTTGCGGCCGATCCGGACGACGATCTTGTGATGGAGGCCGCGATTGCGAGCCACAGCGACTTCGTGATCACGTTCAACAAGCGGGATTTTCCCGAGAGCCGCAGGTTTGGAATTGAGTGTCTGACTCCCAGGGAGTTCCTTATACTGATAAAGGAGCTGCCATGAAGAGCGTTCAACTTCCCGACGACGTCTACCGGCGGGCCGCGGAGCTGGCCGAGGCGGACCATGTCTCAGTCGACCGGCTAGTGGCGGCGATTGTGAACGAGCGGGCAAGCGATTGGGCGAAGTTGCAGGCTCGTGCGGCCCGGGGGTCGCTGGAGAAGCTTAACGCTGTACTGGCGAAGGTGAGCGATGCCCCGCCGGAAGCGGCGGATCGGCTGTAAAAGGGGAGAGGGTCCTGTGGCCGGCCTCGGTTGGGGTGGCGAAGCCGGGGGGCTCGCAGGTCCGGGAATCCGGATATCCACCCTACGGAAATACCTGTCCGCGGGGACCCCGGAGATGGGGTGCCCGCCCAAAGAAACAATCGGAGTCTGTCTCATTCTCTCCCCGGTCCCCAAAAGCGAGGGAGCGGGGGCACCCTGATTGTGGTGGGAATTGCATCCGGAGACCGGGGCCACCGGTCAAAACCCGAAAAAGGCGGTCAAGGTTTGTGCTCTCCCATGTCTGAAAGTCCAGACATGGGGCGCCAGATATATGGTTGGTCAGACACGGGCCACGCACCTACTGCTTTTCGAGCTCCGCGCAGCTCGGGCGGTAGCCTCCATTGCACGCCTTTTGAAATAGCCCTCGTGCCTCGGTGGAATCCTGGGTCACGCCCGTACCATTCGCATAGAGCGCACCCAAGTTGTTACACGCTGTCATTTCTTCGTCGTCGCAGGCTTTCTCGTAGAGTTGGCGTGCCTTGGCATAGTCGATAGAGCCCCCGTGCCCAACCTCGCACAGCACGCCAAGATCGTTGCAGGCCGTCGATATGCCGCCGTCGCAGGCTTGCTGATACAACCTTCTAGCTCTCACAAAGTCTTGGTTCACGCCCTTGCCGTTGTCGTAGAGCCAGCCAAGGTTCTTGCACCCGGATACCTCGCCGCCGTCGCAGGCTGTCCGGTACAGGTCGCTCGCTCGTTTGTAGTCCTTGGCTATCCCCTCGCCATGTTCAAAAAGCCAGCCAAGATTGTCGCATCCGGCCGGTACGCCGCCTTCGCAGGCCATCCCGTAAAGTCGTCGAGCGGACTCAAAATCCCGAGCGCCGCCCTGCCCGTTATCGTAGAGCCAGCCCAGGTCGTTGCAGTCCTTCATCGCTCCTGCGTAGCAAGCCTGTTCTAGAATCGTACGTGCGGGGCCATATTGACGCGCGTCGAAAAGCTTCTCGCCCCGTTTGCTCAAATCATCCGCATTTGGGTGCAGGCCTCCGCCATGCTGCCCTCCGGCAGAGGCTATCCTATACACCGCTGTTACTTCTTTGCTGTCGCTGCCACCGGACGTCGTGGCAATTGCCCTGAGCACGGTGATTTCTTCCCGGATGGTTATGGGGCCGCTGTAGGGGGTCGATGCAGCAGTCGGCTGCGATCCATCGAGCGTGTAGTAGATATTCGCTGAGGGAGTTGCATCCGCCAAGGTTACGGTCTGGGGTTGATCATATTTGCCGCCGTTTGGATCGAGGGTAGGGGTCTCTGGTGGCGTACTAGTCGCCACGGGACGGTAGATTCTATAGCAGAAGAGCGCCGCCAACACGGCGATGAACGCAGCCGCCGCAGCCCACTTCGAAACCCTGGAACGCGCCGGTCTGAGGCCCGGTTTCGGAGTTCGCCAAGCCGGCGGATCGAGAACAGTCGCAGGGCGGGGCGCGGACTCGGTACCCCGCGCAGCGGGTATCTGGCTCGCTCCGGAGGCGGGTCCTACCGTTTCGGTCTTGCGGTGCGCCCGGGGAGCGGGATAACGCACAGAATCAAGCAGGTTGACCAGTTCGGCAACGTCTTTGGGACGCTGGTCGCGGTTCTTGGCCAGGAGGCGGAGGACGAGGGCGTCGAGGCCTTGCCAGTTGGCCAGCTCGGGGCGCGGGGTGCTGGGCGGTTGGGGCGCGGTGTTCTGGTGCTGCCAGGCCCATCCCTCATAGTTCTCGGCGTGGAAGGGGGTCTGGCCGGTGAGCATTTCGTAGAGGACGCCGCCGAGGGCGTAGAGGTCGGTGCGGCCGTCGAGGTCGGCGGCTGCGGTTCCGCGCCACTGCTCGGGGGCGGCGTAGGACATGGTCAAGAGAGTTCCGCCGGTGCGGGTGTAGGCGGTGCTGGACTCCTTGGTGGCGACGATGCCGAAGTCGGCGATCTTGGGAAGCCAGGCGCCGGCGTCGCGGGCCATGAGGATGTTTTCCGGCTTGATGTCGCGGTGGACCATGCCGCGGACGTGGGCGGCGGCGAGGCCTTCGGCGATGCCGCGGGCAATGGAGAGGGCGAGGGGAACCTCGAAGGGCTGAGGCGCGTCCTGGAGGAAGGTTCTCAGGTCGGGGCCGTCGACGTATTCCATCGAAAAGAAGAGCGAATCGTCTTCGGCGCGTTCCAGGTCGCCGCAGTCTACGACGTTACGGTTGCGCACATGGCGCAGGGTGCGCACCTCGCGCAGAAAGCGGCTGGTGAAGGCCTGGTCGGCCGAGAGTTCGGGAGAGAGGAATTTGAGGGCGCGGGGCTCGTCCATGAGGATGTGCTGGGCGAGATAGACGGAGCCCATGCCGCCCTGGCCGAGCTTGCGGACGATGCGGTAGCTCGAGTGGATGACCATGCCCGGCTTGAGGTCGCGAATCTCGTTGAGCAGAACGCCGTGGGTGGGGCAGGCGGCGAGGGCGTCAGGGTAGCCGGTCGAGCAGTGGGGGCAGGTCTTCACGCGTTGGCGCTTCTTTCCGGAGAACAAGCCGGGGCGGGTCCATTGTGGCACCTTGCGCGGGGGAGCGCAAAGGCGGGTTTTTCGATCTGGCACGATTGGAGTGGTAAATCCCGCCCAGGTTAAGAAAAAGCTATTGATAGATGGAACTATCCCACCTTAGGCGCAAGGACCAAGGCGTGCCGAAGCTGGGGCGCCCAACTTTGTGCTGCGATCCGCGCTCAGGCGAGCAGGTTGGCGGCTTGCTTGGCGAAGTAGGTGACGATGAAATCCGCGCCGGCGCGGCGGATGCCGATCAGGGATTCGAGGATGGCGCGGGCGGGGTCGAGCCAACCTTTTTGGAAGGCGGCCTGGAGCATGGAGTATTCGCCGGAGACCTGGTAAGCGCCGAGGGGGACGCCGAAGCGCTCGCGGGCGGCGCGAATGACGTCGAGGTAGGGCATGGCGGGCTTCATGAGGATCATGTCCGCGCCTTCGCCGAGGTCGAGCTCGATCTCGCGCATGGCTTCGCGGAGGTTTGCGCCATCCATCTGATAGGACTTTCGGTCGCCGAACTGGGGCGCGGAGTCGGCGGCTTCGCGGAAGGGGCCGTAGAAGGCGGAGGCGAATTTGGAGGCGTAGCTGAGGATGGGGGTGTCGGGGCAGTCCTGCTGGTCGAGGGCGCGGCGGATGGCCTGGACGCGGCCGTCCATCATGTCGCTGGGGGCAACGACATCGGCGCCGGCGAGGGCCAGCGAGACGGCGGCGCGGGCGAGCAGGTCGATCGAGGAATCGTTCTCGACCTCGAAGCCTTCGCGGGTTTCGACGACCACGCCGCAGTGGCCGTGGCTGGTGTACTCGCAGAGGCAGACGTCGGCGATGAGGACGAGGGATTGGGCGGCCTCGGATTGCTTGAAGGCGCGGAGGCCCTGCTGCACGATGCCGTCGTCGTCCCATGCGCCGGAGCCGTTTTCGTCCTTGTAGTCGGGCAGGCCGAAGAGGAGGAGCCCGCCGAGGCCGAGGCCGGCGGCTTCCTCGGCTTCGAGGACGGCCTGGTCGATGGAGAGGTTGAAGACGCCGGGCATGGAGGAGACGGGGCGGCGGACGCCCTCGCCGGGACAGAGGAATAGCGGATAGATCAACTGGCCGGGATGGAGCGAGGTTTCGCGGACCAGGGAGCGGAGGGATTCGCTCCTGCGCAGGCGGCGCATGCGGCTTTCAGGGAAACTCATGGCTTGAATTGTAGACGAATGCCGGACCAAGCCCCTTTGACACCCGATTGGAGCCAAGCCGGCATTACGCGGCGGCACGAAGCCGGGCCGCTCCCAATCCCCCCTGGAAGAGAAGTTTGAAGAGATGCCGGCACGGTTTCAAAAAGCAGTCCGGCGAAAGAACAAGGAGATATTTCTGAAATGGAGAAGAGGAAGACATTTCTTTTGCGGTATGACTAACGATGCAGAAATTTCTGCACGAATCGGAAGCTGCGGCCTAATCTGGGCGCTCGCCGGAGTTTTGGCGAAGCGCGACCCCGAATTCGCATCCCCACCCGATCCGCGGATTCTCCACAAAGACCGAAGCAGAACCGATTTGTCCGGGAAGATACGCCCGATTGCGGCGGGAGGATACCTATGTCCAGCGTTTACACCTATCCTGGCGTTTACATCCAGGAACTGCCCAGCCCGGTCCATTCCATCACCGGGGTAGCCACCTCAATCGCGGCGTTTGTGGGCTACACGGCGCGCGGGATCGACAACCGGGCGCAGGCCATCTACAGCTTCTCCGACTTTCAGCGGCTGTTCGGCGGGCTGGCCTCAAACAGCGAGGTGAGTTATGCGGTGCAGCAGTTCTTCCAGAACGGCGGCTCGCAGGCCTATGTCGTGCGCACGCCGATGCACTACGCCGCCGGGGCGGTTCCGTATGCCGAGGTGGAGTTTGGCGATTTGACCTTCAGCGCCTTGAGCAGCGGGCAGTGGGCCAATGGCCAGTTGCTGGTGGATGTGGATGTGCAGGGGCTGGACCTGAGCGCGGCGACAGGCGATCCGCTGGCGTTCAATCTGACCGTGACCAACCTGGTGGACGGGACCGTCGAGTATTTTCCGGCAGTCACGCTGAACTACAACTTCCAGAATTTTGTTCAATCGGTAGTGAACGATCCCGACAACGGCTCGCAATTGGTGAACGTATCGGCATCGTCTTCAGTGTCTCCGGATGCGCTGCCTTCCGCACTGGAGGTGACGGGGGTTTTGGGCACGGCGCTTGCGGCGACGGTGGTGAGCGGCGTGAGCTATCTGGAAGCGGTGAACACGGCCTTGGGCGGGAGCGCCACGGCGACGGCGGCGAGCAGCGACTGCAGCCTGACGCTGACGCTTCCAAATGTGACGGCATCGCCCTTGACCATCAAGGTAATCGGCAACGGAGCGCCGATTTCGCAGACCGTGCAGGGCCTGGCATCGCAACTGCAGCAGGCGATCAACAACACTCTGGCGGTGAGCGTTCCGGGAGCGTCGGTGGTGTGTTCGGCCGCGCCCAACGGCGCCGGCACGATGGGAATCCGGGTGAACGCGCTGTTGCCCAATCAGCCGGACGCGTTGATTAGCTTTGGCGCGCCGCCGGCTGCGCCCGCGACGAACAACGCGGCCGCGGCGCTGGGACTGGCCGCCCCGACAACCAGCAACGTGGCCCATTACGCGCTGGGCACGGGCACCGCGGCATCGGGCGCGGAGACACTTTCAACGGCGGCTACGGCGCCCGCCGGCCTGCCCTACAGCGCGGACCTGATCGGCGATCCGCTGGCCTACACCGGCATCTACGCGCTGGCCAAGGTGGACCTGTTCAACATGCTGAGCATTCCCGAGGCGGCGCGGGCCCTGCCTGGGAATCCGAATTCGGCTGACCCGAACATCGGCGCCGTGGAGATCTATTCCGCCGCCATTGCTCTGTGCGACGACCGCAGGGCCATGCTGCTGATCGATCCGCCGCCCAACGTGAATACAGTGGCAGGCGCGGTGGACTGGAAGAGCAACACCATCGGCGTGGTCAATGCCAACGGGGCTGCGTACTTTCCGCGGCTGCGGCTGGCCGACCAGTTGAACAACGGGCAATTGCGCACCTTCGCGCCCTCGGGCGTGGTGGCGGGGGTATGGGCCAGCACCGATGCCTCGCGGGGCGTGTGGAAGGCGCCGGCCGGCATTGGCGCCACCCTAAACGGCGTACAGAACATGACGTACCAGTTGAGCGACGCGGAGAACGGCGTGCTGAATCCGCTGGGGCTGAACTGCTTCCGCACCTTCCCCATTTACGGGCCGGTTTTGTGGGGCGCGCGCACCCTGGTGGGGGCCGATGCAATGGCCAGCCAGTGGAAGTACGTTCCGGTGCGGCGCACCGCGCTGTTCCTCGAGGAGAGCCTCTACCGGGGAACCAAGTGGGTGGTCTTCGAGCCGAACGACGAGCCGCTGTGGGCGGCGATCCGGCTGAATGTGGGTTCGTTTATGCAGACGCTTTTCCTGAAGGGCGCGTTCCAGGGCCAGACCCCGGATCAGGCCTACTTTGTAAAGTGCGACAGCGAGACCACGACGCAGACCGACATCGACAACGGGGTGGTGAACATCCTGGTGGGCTTTGCGCCGCTGGTGCCGGCGGAGTTTGTGGTGATCCAAATCGAGCAATTGACCGGGCAAGCCAGCTCCTGATGCGCGGCGACCATTGGCGCGGCAAACGGCAGGGGCAATAAATCGAAGAGAAAACGAGAGGCGAGGGAGAGATCATGGCGGAGTTCGCAGTGAATGCGCAGCGTTTCGATCCTTACAAGAACTTCAAATTCCGTCTCAAGTGGGATGGGCAATATGTGGCGGGGATAAGCAAGTGCTCGGCGCTGAAGCGCACCACCGAGGTGGTGAAGCACCGCGAGGGCGGCGACCCCAGCACCAGCCGCAAGTCTCCGGGCCAGAGCGACTTTGGCCCCATCACGCTGGAGCGTGGCGTCACTCACGATCTTGCCTTTGAGGCTTGGGCCGCCAAGGTGTGGCAGGTGAAAGCGGGCCTGGGCGCAGAGGTGTCGCTGGCCGACTTTCGCAAGGACGTAATTCTGGATTTCTACAACGAGGCAGGCCAGTTGGCCATCAGTTACAAAATTTTCCGGGCCTGGGTCTCGGAGTACGACGCGCTGCCGGACCTGGATGCCAACGCCAATGCGGTGGCGATCCAGAAGATCGTTCTGCAGAACGAGGGTTGGGAGCGGGATACGTCGGTGGTTGAGCCGACGGAGACCAGCTACAGCTCGACCGCGGCGTAGAGACGCGGGACCCGCCGCGCCGGGCAACAACGGTGGAGGGGTTCGGCGCGCGCGCCGGGGCCGTGCGGGCCACGCAGCATTGGCCCGCGAACCCTTCCCTGTGGCGCCAAGATGTGCGTTACCGCCATTCAAAAAAGCCGTGCCGGAGCCGGAGCCATGCACACACTCGACGGTGAACAGATGCTGATGGCCTGGGAATGCTGCCGGGAGCGGCCGGCGCAGGAGGCCGCTTTGGCCCTTCTGGCGTTGGCCTGTCCGCAGCAGCCGCGCGAAGAGCTGGCGAGCCTTCCCCTGGCTCGGCGCAACGCGCTGCTGTTGGAACTGTGCGCAAAGATGCTGGGCCGGCGCATGGAGGGATTCGCGGTTTGCCCGGAGTGCGGCGCTCAACTGGAGTTTGTCCTGGACGCGCGGGAGCTTGCCAATGGATTGCACGCCCCGCCGGCTGAGGCGGTGAGAGTGGGGCTGACGATGCGTCCGGCGAATACGCGCGACTTGCTTGCCTCTCTGGATGCCGGGGACGAAGAGCAAGCCCGCTCCATTCTGCTGGCGAGAACGCTGGGATTCGAGGAGAGGGAAGACGAACGCGGAGCGGACGAGTGGCTGGAATCGCTGCCGGCCTTGTCGCCGGAAACCGAGCCCGCGGCGCTGCTTGAACGATTCGAGCGGCTGAACGGCCCTGCGGAGATTCGCGTTGAGTTGCAGTGCGCGGCGTGTCGGAGCCGCCCTTTGCTCGACCTGGATATTGCGCGGTTTCTGGTGCGGGTGACGCTGGGCGCGGCGCGGCGGCTGATGGCGGAGATTCATGAGCTGGCCAAGGCATACGGGTGGAGCGAAAGATCCATTGCGGCAATGAGCGGCGCGCGGCGGGCCGCCTATCTGGAGATGTTGAACGCATGAGCGGAGTTCTGGACAGGATGGTGAAGCAGGCGCGCGGGACGCTGCCGACCGTGCAGCCGCTGACCGCGCCGCGCTTTGCGCCTGTTGCCGGCGCATTCATAGAAGCCTTTGCCGAGACCGAGGCTGCCGCTCAAGCGATGGAAGATGGGCGGCGCGAGAGGCCACGTCCACGTCCGGACGAGGCGCGAGAGGACCGTGAGGACCGCGCCCCGGCCGGGAGCGAAGACGCTTGGGGCGGGCGCGACCGATCCAGCCTGCCGATGCGGAGCGGGGAGGAGCCCCAGAGCAACCGCGCCAGAGCGGAGAAGCCGGATGCGCGGCCGGAGCCGGGCAAAGTGCGGGAACGCGCAACGGCGAGCGCGGGCCAGCCGGAAGAAACGGGGCCGGCGGAGACCGGGGAGCCGGCGATTCGGGCCGCGGCGATTGAGGCTCGGCGAGAAGCCCCGGTCCAGTCCGCGAGGGTGGAGAGAAGACGGCCAGAGAGCGACGAGGGCGGCGGTGAAATCGCAAGCCGGGCGAGCCGCGCCCCGCTCGGCGGACAGGAACGCGCGGAGCCGGCCATGGAAGTGAGGGATGGAGCGCGGCGGGATGCGGCCGAACGGGCCGGCGCTGCCGCCGAGCAGCGGACGGAGATTCACATTTCCATTGGCAGCATCGAGCTGCGCGCTCCGCGCGCCGAATCCAGGCCGGCGGCCCTTCCCTTCCGGCCCCGCGTTACTTTGGACGATTTCCTCAGCCGCAAGCCGGAGGCGGGAAGATGAGCGACTATCTTGCGGTAGCCGGCGTGAGCGCGGTCTTGAAGGCGTTGTTGAACGCCGGTCTTTCCGAGGGCGGGCCGGCCACGGTGCTGGTTTCGCCGCCGGGAATTACCAACAAGGCGCCCGACCTGATTCCCACCGGGCGGGATGAGCCCGCGCAATTGAACCTGTTCATGTACTACGCCAGCATCAATCCGGCGCTGAGGAACTTCGGGCTGCCCTCGGCAAACTCGAGCGGGACACAGTTGAGCAATCCGCCGCTGGCTATCAATCTGCATTACCTGGTGACCGCCTACGGCGCGAATCCATTCGATCCGGAGATTCTGCTGGCCTTTGCCATGCAGGTCTTTCACAGCAACCCGGTGGTGCCGCGCGACACCATTCAGTTCGCATTGACGGCGCTGGCCGCGGGCGCTCCGTCGAATGAGCAGCAGTTGATCTCGGCGAGCACGCTGGCCAGCCAGATCGAGCACATTCGCATTACGCCGGAGGCGCTGACCACGGAAGAAATCTACCGGCTGTGGGCAGCCTTTCAGACCAATTACCGGCCCACAACTTCCTATCAGGTTTCCGTGGTGGTGATTCAGAATACGCAGAGCTACAAATCCAATCCGCCGGTGCAGCGGCGTTCGCTGCTGGCATTGCCGCTCATAGGCCCGGTGATCGATACGGTCTCGCCGGCGGCGATTGCGGCCGGGCAGACGCTCACCATCTGCGGCAGCAACTTCCTCAGCGGCGCGGCGGCCAATACGCTGGTCTCGTTCGACGAAGGCGCGCCGGTGGCGGTGAGCACGGTGCAAGGCAACCTGGTGAGGGTCACGGTTCCCAGCACCTTGGAAGCCGGCATTTGCAATGTGCGCGTTATGTGCAACGTCACGTTTCCATCGTCGCCCACCGCGCATCCGTGCTTTGCGTCCAACCCGGTCCCCTTTCAACTGATTCCCACCATTCTTCCGCCCACGCCCGCGCCTGTGCCGCCCGCGCCGCTCTACCAGGCGCAGCAGCAACAGCCGCTGACCATTACCGTTTCGCCCGCGGTGGGCAACCTGCAGACGGTGACGGTGTATATCGGCGACCAGGCGATTCCGCAGGTACCGAGGCCGCTGGGAGCGCCCAGCGCGTCGGCCACGGTCACCGTTACCGTGCCGTCAACGGTTGCAGTGGGGACGTATCCGCTGCGCGTGGAAGTGGACGGAGCGCAGAGCAAGCTGACCCAGGACACGAATCAGGCCAGCCCGACCTACGGCCAATGGCTGCCGCAGGTGGAGGTGAGCGCATGATTGCTGTCCAAGAGCGCGAAACCGGGAAAGCAAAGACCCAGAAACGCAGGCCGCAGAAACGCGAGAACCCGGAAACCGAAGGCCGCGCCCCGGCACGCGAGTTCTCTGCTTCGCAGGCAGCATCGCTGTGGACCGGGCTGGAGCGCGTCTATCGCGCGGTGGCGCGCCGCGAGAAGAACGCCGGGGCTTCCGAACCGCTGTTGCCGGCGGCCCTGGCCGCGTTGCCGGAGCAGTGGAATCCGGTGGAGAAGCTGCGCGAGCTATTTGCCCTGAGCGAGTTTGAGCTGGACATCCTGTTGCTGGCGGCAGGCGCAGCCATCGATCGGCGCTTCAGCGCGGCCATTGCGGCGGCGCAGCCCGAATCGCCGTATCCCACGCTGGGTTTGGCGACGGCGGTGCTGGATAAGCCGCACTGGAGCGCGTTCAGCCGGATGCGCCCGCTGCGCTACTGGCGGCTGATCGAGACCGGTGCGGGACCGCTGCTGCAAGCCCCGCTCACTCTCGACGAGAGGATCCTGCAATATCTGCTGGGCGTGCCTGCGGCCGACGAACGGCTGGAGGCGGTGGTTCATGCGCTGACCGGCGGCGAGGAAGATGGGTGCGAAGAGTGGAGCGCGGAGCTGAATCGAACGGCGGAGCGCGGCGCGCTGCACTGGCGCCGTCCATCGCACGGAACGATTCTGTTGGCCGGGGGCCGCGCCAGCGAGCGGACCGATCTCTACCGCGCGATGTGCCGCGCAGCCGGCCTTCACGCCTGGGTGCTGGACGCGGCGGATTTGCCCGAAGCAGCCATCGAGCGGGAGCGGCTGGCCAGGGCATTTACGCGCGAGGCGGCTCTCTGGCCCGCGGCCCTGCTGGTGCGCACCGAGCGGCTGGAAAGCGCGCCGCTGCTGGAAGCCTGGCTGCGGCGCGTGAATGCGCCGGTGGCCGTGGAGGTGGAGGCCGGATCGGCGGCGGAGCGCGTGGGCGGCCAGCGGCTGGCCGTGCCTGCCATCGGCGCCGCGGAGCGCAAGGCATTGTGGCGGCGCCGGCTTGGCCCGCTGGCTCCGGCGCTGGATTCGGAATTGGATGCGATGGTGGAGGCCTTTGCGCTGGACGCGAACGAGATTCGCGAGACCGCCGAGGCGATTGAGGAAGAGGCGCTGCTGGAATCGGCCGGCGAGGCGAGCAGGCTGGACGCCGCGGCCTGGAGGCTGTGCCGCGCGGCGGCGCGGCGCTCGCTGGATGAGTTGGCGGCGCATGTGGAGACCCATGCGGAGTGGCCGGACCTGGTGCTGCCCGAGGCGCAAACCGCAACCCTGCGCCAGATTGCCGTTCATGCGCGGCAGGCGGCAAAGGTGCATGGGGCATGGGGATTCGCGGCCCGCTACAGCAGCGGACTGGGACTTTCGGCCTTGTTCTCCGGCGCCAGCGGCACGGGCAAGACCATGGCGGCCGGGGTGCTGGCGCGGGAACTCGATCGCGACCTCTACCAGATCGATCTGGCGACCGTGGTGAGCAAGTATATCGGCGAGACCGAGAAGCATTTGCGCAAGATCTTCGATGCGGCCGAGCGCAGCGGCGCCATTCTGCTCTTCGACGAGGCCGACGCGCTGTTTGGCAAGCGCAGCCAGGTGCGCGACAGCCACGACCGCTACGCCAACCTGGAAGTGAGTTATCTGTTGCAGCGCATGGAGTCGTATCGCGGCATCGCCATCCTGACCACCAACATGCAGAATGCGCTGGACCAGGCCTTTCAGCGGCGGCTGCGCTTCGTGGTGCAGTTCCCCTTTCCCGACGCGCCCAGCCGCGAGCGCATCTGGCGCAAAGTCTTTCCCGCAGCCGCGCCCACCTCGGAGCTGGACTATGCGCGGCTGGCGCAACTCAACGTCACCGGAGGGGCGATTCGCAATATCGCGCTGTTGAGCGCATTCCTGGCCGCCGATGCGGGAACGGCGATCGCGATGAGACACATTCTGGAAGCGGCGCACACGGAGTATGCGAAGTTGGACAAGCCGTTGTCGCCGGCCGAAACCAGGGGGTGGGAATGAAGTCGCTTCATCTGCGCATCGATCGCATGGTGGTGGAGGGTTTGCCGGAGGCGGGGCAGCGGCGTTTTGCCGGCGCTCTGGAAAGGCGGCTGCGGGAGATGGCGCGGAGCGGCCTGGCGGATGAGTTCACGGGCAATACGCGCAAGAGGATTGCCGCGCTCGATGCGGGCCAATTGCGGCCGGGCGCAACGGCGGAGCAGGCCGCGGCGCAGGTGGCCGATTCGATCCGGCGGAGCCTTGGCGCCCCCGGCAACGGCATGGCAGCAAGCGACCAGGGAAATACCCGCGGCGGGGAGGCGCGCAAGCATGTCTAACGTTTCGCCGCTGCTGATGAAGGGCGCGATTCTGGTGCTGGAACCGAACACCGGGATTCCGCTCAACACCATCCACTTGCAGTACAACCCGGAGAACATCCGGCGCAGCCTGCAACCGCAAAGCGTGGGCGACCTGCCGGACCGCACCGAAGTGCTGCGGCTGAAGGGTCCGCCGATCGAGACGATTCACTGCGACGTGGAGATAGACGCCACCGACCAGTTGGCCGCCCAGGACCCGACCGCGATGAGTTTCGGCATCCAGCCGCAGTTGTCGGTGCTGGAGTTGCTGGTGTATCCCGCCAGCGCATTGCTGATCGCCAACGAGATTCTCTCCCTGGTGGGGACGATCGAGATTCTGCCCATGTCGTCGAACCTGACCTTGTTTGCCTGGGGAACAAACCGGGTAACGCCGGTGCGGCTGACCGGGATCGAAATCACCGAAGATGCATTCGATCCGCAACTGAATCCGATTCGCGCCAAGGTCTCGCTCTCGATGCGGGTGTTGAACGTGAACGATGTTGGCTTCCTCACTCCGGCGGGCGCCCTGTACATGGCCTACCAGATGGGCAAGGAAGCGATGGCGCAACGAAGCTGATGCGCGGGAATCGACGGTTGAAAGGGGAATGCGATGGATAATGCACTGGCGGCGCTGGTTCAATCCGCGGTAGGCACGGGCGCTCCGGCTAATCCGAGCAGCCGCTACTACGGCGCCGGCGTGGAGCAGATCGCGCTGGCCAACGGAACCGTAGTCTCGTATCTGTCGCGGCGCATCGTTCCCGCGATGAGCGTGTACACGCAGACGCAGAACTACAGCGTGATGGCCGGCGACCGGCTGGACAATCTTGCGGCGCGGTTCGTGGGCGATCCCATTCTCTTTTGGATGATCGCCGACGCCAACGGCGCGATGAGCGCCGACGATCTGATCGCCGAGCCGGGCCGCGCGATTCTGATTCCGCTGGTCAGCGGCATTCCCGCGGGAGCGCGCAATGGTTAGTCCGCTCTATCTGACGCTGCTGATCGGCCCCATGGAGCCCATCCCTGCGCCGAAGCCGCTTTCCGACGCGCTGGTCTCCGCGGAGGTGACGGAGAGCGCGACTGGACGCAGCGGCTTTCAGTTGACGTTTACCCTGGCGGACAAGGGCATCATGGAGACCTTCTTCCTGCTCGCCGGGGGCGCGCCGCTGCCCATCGTTCGCGTGGTGCTGCTGGTTACCTTTCCGGGCATTCCGCAGGTGCTGATGGATGGGGTGGTGCTGCACACCGAAGTGCAGCCGGACGCTATGAGCGGCTCGTCGAAGCTGGTGGTGACCGGGCAGGACCTGACCGCGCTGATGGACCTGATCGACTTCAGCGGACTGCCCTATCCGGGCATGACCTCCGATTTGCGCGCACTCACCATCCTGGCCAAGTACGCCATGTTTGGCGTGGTGCCCGAAGTGATTCCCGTGCCCGCTCCCGACATTCCGATTCCGCTGCTGACCACCCACTCGCAAAAGAAGACGGACTTCAAGTACCTGGAGCACCTGGCGCAGGAAGTCGGATACGTCTTCTATCTGGCGCCGGGACCGCTGCCGGGAATGAGCCAGGCCTATTGGGGACCGCAGATGCGGCTGGGGCTGCCGCAGACGGCGCTGAACGTGAATCTGGACACATGGACCAATGTGGAGAGCCTGAACTTCCGTTATGAACCGCAGAACGCGGTGCTGCCCATCGTCTTTATTCAGGACCCCATCACCAAGGCGCCGATTCCGATTCCGATTCCTCCGGTTACGCCATTCAGCCCGCCGCTGGGGGCAGCGGTCATGCCGCCGCAGAAGGTCGAGTTCTTGTCGGAGACCGCCAAGTTGAATCCGGCGATTGCCCTCATGAAGGGCTTTGCGCGGGTCACCGAAACCTGCGACACGGTGACCGGGGAAGGAACGCTCGACGTGATGCGCTATGGGCAGCCGCTGCGGGCGCGCAGCCTGGTGGGAGTGCGCGGGGCGGGCATCGCCTTTGACGGGATGCACTATGTGGATAGGGCCACGCACCGGCTGAAGCCGGGCGAGTACAAGCAGAGTTTTGTATTGAAGCGCAACGCGCTGGTGAGCAACACGCCAGTGGTGCCGTCGCTTCCGTTTTGAGTTTTTTGCCGGTGGCGCGGCGCGTTGTTGCGCGGCGATGCGAGAGAGGATTGAACGGTGAAAGGGCAGCACTACGGCAAATTTCGCGGCACCGTGATCGACAATGTCGATCCGCTTTCGATTGGGCGGCTGATGGTGATGGTGCCGGATGTCTCGAACCTGATTCCGTCCACTTGGGCCATGCCCTGCCTGCCTTTTGCGGGAATTCAGAACGGTTTTTTTGCGCTGCCGGCGATCGGTTCCGGGGTCTGGGTGGAGTATGAGCAGGGCGATCCGGACTACCCCATCTGGTCGGGCTGCTTCTTTGGCTCCATGGCCGAGGTGCCGGCTTTGGCGCTGGCTACGCCGCCGGGTTTGCAGGGGGTTGTGATTCAAACGGTTGGACAAAACACGCTGATGATCAGCGACACGCCGGGACCGACAGGCGGGATTCTGCTCAAGACGCAAACCGGAGCAATGATCTCGATCTCCGACACCGGAATCGTCATCAGCAACGGGCAAGGCGCGACGATCCTGATGACAGGGCCGTCGGTAACCATCAACGAAGGCGCGCTGGAGGTGATCTGATGGCTGGATTCCTGTTGCACCAGGGAGCGGTGACGATGTGCCTGCACGGCGGGCAGGCAACGCCGCCCGCGCCCAATCCCCGGGTGCTGGTGATGGGCATGCCCACGGCGACGATTGCCGCGCCATGGGTGATCGCCGGCTGTCCCGGAATTCCATCGGCAGTGCCGCCTTGCGTGACCGGGCAGTGGATTCTGGGCACGCTGCGGGTTACCTCGAAGGGACAGCCGTTGACCGTGCAGTCGGGGGTGGCCGTCACCGCGCCGGGCGCGGCCACGCTGATGCCGGTGAGCATGCAAACGCGCGTGCAGGCCATGTGAGGATCTGATGAATCTTGCCTTTCCATTTTCCTTCGACTCGACCGGCCGCACCGCGCAAAGCTCGATCGCCGGCCATGTGTACGACATGATCGAGCTGATCCTGTTTACCTCGCCCGGCGAGCGCGTGAACCTGCCCACCTTCGGCAGCGGCACGGCGCAACTGGTGTTTGCGCCCAACAGCGATGTGCCCGCCGCGGCGCAGCAGCAGGCCATTCAGGCAGGCCTGCAGCAGTGGCTCTCCGACCTGATTCGCGTGAACTCGGTGGCGGTGGCGGCCGAGGACCAGGTTCTGCGGGTGACCGTGGTGTATACGCTGGTGGCCAATCAGCAGCAGCAGTCGCAGCAGTTTCTTTATGGAGGGCCAACCCAATGATCGCCTTCTGCAAAGACAAGCAGCGCCGCAGCCTGGTGCTGCAAACGCCTGGAGTCAATGGCCTGGATTATCTCGAAGTCCTGGGCTCGCCCGGCTGCGGCAGCCGGCTTGCGCTCACGTTTCTCAAAGACGCGCGCGGCCTGGGGCTAACGCCGGCCAATATCTCTTTGACCGGGGATACGGTCTTGCAGGTGAACACCGTTGAGCCGGCCGGCAATGAAGATCCGCTCACGGTAACGGTTCAACTCAGCGGGACCGGCGATTTTTCTCCTTACTCGCTGGCGCTGGTTGCGGGCACGACGAACTCCGATCCTCCCGCGGGCATCGATCCTCAATTGAACAACGTGAGTTTTTCGTTCAAGGCGGGCTGCCCCACGCCGGTGGATTGCAAGCGGCAGAAGTGCTGCCCATCCGGCCTGGCCGCGCCGCCGGACATTCATTACCTGGCTCGCGACTTCGCCGGTTTTCGGCAGGCGATGCTGGACCGCATCGCGGTGCTGGTTCCCGATTGGACCGAGACCCATGAGGCCGACCCCGGCATCGCGCTGGTGGAAGCGCTGGCCTACGCCGCCGATCGCGTCAGCTACCTGCAGGACGCGGTGAACACCGAGGCCTACATCGGCACCGCGCGCAGCCGCATCTCGATGCGCCGCCACGCGCGGCTGGTGGATTACCAGGTCGGCGAGGGCGCGAATGCGCGCGCCTGGGTGTGCCTTGCGGCAGGCCAAGACGGCGTGATTGTTCCCGCGGGGACGCAATTCTATCCGCTGGTTCCGGGCCTCGGCTCCTCGATCGATCCGGACAGCTACGCGGCTTCGCTGCTGACCTCCAGCCCCGGCCCGGTCTTCGCGAGCATGGAAGAGATTACGCTCTTCACCGAGCAGAACAAGATGGATTTCTACACCTGGGGCGATGGGCAGTGCTGCCTTCCGGTGGGAGCAACCCAGGCCACGCTGACCGGCACTGCTCCAGCCGGCGCTTTCTCCACTCTGGCCGCGGGCCAGGTACTGATCTTTGAAGAAGTGGTTGGACCGTTGACCGGCAACCCGGCGGATGCCGACCCCACGCATCGCTGGGCGGTGCGGCTCACTTGCGCATCGACCACCGATCGATCAGGCAATCCGCTGGCCGATCCGGTGAACCCGTCCGCGAAGCTGACCAGCATTGCATGGAACAGCGCGGACGCCTTGCCCTTCCCGCTCTGCATCTCGTCGGTCACCGCCGCGGGGATTCCGATTGCGGGGGTCTCGGTGGCGCGGGGCAATGTAGTGGCTGCCGATCAGGGCGTGTGGACCAAGGACGAGCCGTTGGGAGTAGTGCCGCCCGCGCCGCCCGCGCCTGTTCCCGGCGTGGGCTGCAACTGCTCCGCGATGGAAGCAGCGCTGCTTCCGCGTCCCCGCTTCAGGCCGGTTCTGGCCAATCGGCCGCTGACTTTCGCCGTGGGTTACAACACCGATGTGCCTGCTTTGCAAATGCCCTCGGCATCGAGTTTCCTTGCTCCGGATATTTCAACGGCAGCGGCGCAAATCTCCGTGGCCAGCGACGACGGCCAGATCTGGACGCCAAGCGAAGACCTGTTGAGCAAGGATAGCGAGTATCCCGGCTTCATCCCCGAGATGGAGTGGGATGGAACGGCGCACCTGCGCTTTGGCGACGGCGTCTACGGCGCGGCTCCCGATGAGGGCGTGGCGTTTACCGCAACCTATCGCACCGGGAATGGAACCGCGGGCAATGTGGGCCGCGAGGCGCTGGCCCATGTATTGATTGCGGGAGCCGGCATCGCCGGCGTGCGCAACCCGCTGGCGGCGGCCGGGGGCGCGGACCCGGAGACCATGCAGCACATCGTGCAGGTTGCGCCGTTCGCCTTCCAGAGCCAGATGCGCTGCGTAACCGCGGCCGACTACGGCGCGGCGGCGGCCACCCTGAACGGCGTAAGCGAGGCCCAGGGAACGATTCGCTGGACGGGGTCGTGGTACTCGGCCTTTGTGAGCATCGATCCTGCCGGCGCCTGGAGCGCTGCGCTCGCATCGCAAGTGAAGACGGACCTGAACATGCTGCGCACGATGGGGACCGACTTGGTGGTTGAGCAAGCCATCCTCGTGGGACTCAACATCGGTCTCAAGATTTGCGTGACCCCAAGTTTCTTTGCGGCCGATGTGTACGCGGCGCTGTGGAAGCTGCTGGTTACGGGCGACAGTTGCGCGGGAACGCCGGGACTGCTGAACGCGGCCAACTTCCGCTTTGGGCAGACCGTCTATGCCAGCCCGATCATGGCCGCGGCGCAAGCAGTGGTGGGCGTGGCAGCCGTGACCCTGGCCACCTTCGAACGCATGGACTCGCCCACCCCGCCCGGGGCCGCGCCGCCCAGGCAACTTCTGATCGGAGCGGTGGAGATTCCACGTTGCGACAACGACCCCAACCACGCAGACCACGGACTGCTGACGCTCGCAATGGATGGTGGCAAATGAGCTGCGGATGCCAAAGCACGGGAGCCGGAATTTGCGGATGCTGCGCGGGCGTAACCCGAGAGACGCCGGTGGCGGTGGCCAACCGGCCGTCGCTGCCCGCGATCGCTTATCGGGTGGGAACTTACGCGACGTTTCTGGCGTCGATGGAGGCCGCGTTCTCCGCATCGAATGTCCCCGCGCTGGCCGGGTTGCGCACGCGCTCGAGCGGCGACTTCTCGATTGCATTGGCCGATGCATGGTCCGAGGTGCTGGACATTCTCACCTTCTACACCGAGCGGCTGGCCAACGAAGCCTATCTGGGCACGGCCATTGAAGGACGCAGCATTTTCGAGCTGGCGCGGCTGGTGGGTTACAAGCCCTCGCCCGGTGTAAGCGCTTCGACGGTGCTGGCCTTCTCGCTGGCTACCGCGCCCGGTTCGCCCGCGCTTGTGCCCATCCCCGCCGGAACCCGCGTGCAGAGCGTTCCGGGTCCGGGTCAATCGCCGCAGGTCTTCGAGACATCGGCGGCGCTGACGGCCACCATCGCCAACAATGCCATTCCCGCGGCCACCTCGCAGCCGTGGCAACTGAATGGGGGCGAGACCTCCACCTGGATTGCGGGGACGGCTAACAACATCCAGGTTGGCAATGCGCTGCTGTTCATCGCCGCGCCGGGCGGAGTTCCTTCCGCCAGCGGGCCGGCGGCGGTGGTTTATGTGACGGCCGTGCAGACCGATGCGGTGGGCGGCAACACGCTGGTCTCGTGGAATCTGCCGCTGCCGGCGACTTTGGCGGGCGACGCGAATTCGGTTTGCCTGTACATTTTCCGCACCAAGGCCGCGCTGAACGGCGCCAACGCTCCCGCGCCGGGAATGTTCGCATCCTCGACCCTGAAGAACATACCGCCCTTTAGCGGCAGCGCGCCCGCCAATCCTTCCGACTGGCCCTGGCAGTACACGGACTATAGCAACACCATTAACCTGGACAACTCTTACCCTGGACTGAACCCGGCAGCTTCCGGCGCAAAGGCTCCGGCGAACCAGTCGCAATGGATGGTGCTGACCACGCCCAAGTACACTTCGTACTTTCAGATCGAGAGCGCCTCGGAGTCCAACCCGGCGCTCTATGCTCTCTCCGCCAAAACTTCGCGGCTGGTTCTCGCCAGCGGCGCGGTGATTCCGGGCTACGGAGACACGGCGCTCAATCTGAATGAGCTGCTGTATGCGTTCGTGGTGGAGGAGACGCGTGTAACTACCGCCTATGTGCAGAGCCAATTGCTCACCTTTGCGAATCTGCCGCTGACCGCCTGGAAGCCGGCCGGCAGCTATCCGCTGGCGACGGGCATGATAGCGCCCACCAGCGGCGAGGCCATGGTGCTAACCGGGCTGCAACCCATTGCCGGCAACTCGCCGATCGGGGTGAGCGGCAAGCGCGTGCGCATTGTGCCGGCTATTGCGCTGACCGGCTCCGGGGTAGCCAGTCCCAACGGAGGATTCACTCCCACGGGCGCAACCGGGTCGCTCGCGGCCAGCGCCAATCAGCCCTTTCTGGTGGATGAGTTTCCGCCCATCGCCGACCCGAGCATCGACGGCAACCTGCTTTGGACGGTGCTGACGGTGACCGGCCAGACGGGAACCCTGTCGGTGCCATCGGTGACCACCGCCTTCCAATTGCAGCCCTCGGCCGCAGCCGATCCGGTGGCCGGCGAGGCGGCTCTGGTCTTGAGCGCGACGGTCAAAGGAGCGACCACCGAGCTGGTGCTGGCAGCGGGGCTCCAACGCATCTACGACACTGCGACGGTCAGCGTAAACGCCAACGCCGTCGCGGCCACGCACGGCGAAACCATGCGCGAGGTCGTGGGTTCGGGCGACGCCACCAATCCGGCGCTGGAGTTCCAGCTCAAGCAGTCGCCGCTGACCTACACCTCGGCCGCCACGCCCAGCGGCGTGCAATCCACGCTGCAGGTGCGGGTCAACAATCTGCTCTGGAACGAGGTTCCCAACTTCCTCTCCTCCGCGCCCAGCGACCGCGCCTATGTGACAGTGCCCAACTCAAGCGGCGGGCCGTCGGTGGTTTTCGGCAATGGGATCGAAGGCTCGCGCACGCCGACCGGCGTCTCCAATATTCAGGCGCAATACCGCAAAGGCATCGGGGTTGCGGGCATGGTGTCCGCGGGTCAACTTACCATGCCTCTGGACCGGCCCCAGGGACTGCAGAATGTGACCAATCCGGGCCCGGCCAGCGGCGGCGCGGACCCCGCGACCCCGGCCGATGCGCAGCGCTCCGCGCCGCTGCCCACGCTGACTCTGGGCCGCGTGGTTTCGCTCGAGGACTACCAGAACTTTGCCCTGGGCTTTGCCGGCGTCTCGATGGCTCTGGCCACCTGGACATGGTTCGGCAACACCCGCGGCATCTTTCTTACCTTGGCGGGCGAGGGCGGCACGCAACTGAACGCCGGCGACCAGGTGGTGCAGAACCTGATGCAGGCCTACCGGACCTATGGCCTACCCAACATGCCGGTGCTGCCGGTATCGTATGTGCCGCAAAACTTCGAGATCGCAATGCAGGTGCTGGTGGATGCGCCCAGCTACGATCCCGCCATCGTGATTCCGCAGTTGTGGCAGGCGCTTTCGGCGGCATTCGCATTCGGCAAGCTTGCGCCGGGCCAGAGCGTTGCGGCCAGCCAGACGATCCAGATTGCGCAACAGATTCCCGGCGTCGTCGCCGTCAACCTAACCGCGCTGAACCTGAGCGGAGCCGCGGCGGGGGTAGCGAATCTGCTCTGCGCCAGCGGTCCCAACCCGGGCAACCAATCCGGAACCAACCAGCCCACCGGAGCCCAGATCCTGCTCCTCGATCCTGCCTCCGAGGGCAATGTGGGAGTGTGGTCATGAGCACGACGCCTTCGCCAATCTACTCCCTTCTGCCTGCGGTCTTTCGCTCCCGCGACGCTTTGCAGGGAGGTCCGCTGCAAGCGCTGTTCGAAGTGCTGGAGAGCCAGTACGGCATTGTCAAAGAGAACGTGTGGCAGCTTTACGACGATCAGTTCATCGAGACCTGCGCGCCGTGGGTGATTCCGTACATCGGCCGGTTGATCGGCTACGACCCGGTGTACACCGCCGCGCTGGCCAGCCCGGACAGCCGCGCCGAGGTCGCCAACACCATCGGCTACCGGCGGCGCAAAGGAACGCTGGTTGCCCTGGAGCAGATCGCGCACGATGTTTCCGGCCGCACCACGATGGCGGTTGAAGAGTTTCGCCGCCTGGCGGCCACGCTGAGTCTGCGCGATGCGCGTCCCTGGCACAACGCCACCGCCAACCTGCGCCGCGGCTGCGACTGGGAAGACCGGAACGGTCCGTTCACGCGGCTCAACCGAACCATCGATGTGCGCCGCATTGCTCCGCGCAGCCGCGTCCCGCAGTCGCCGGACGCCGCGCCGCTGGATATTGCGCTGCACGGGCCGGGCCGCTTCAACGTTCCCGACGTAGCCGTTTGGATGTGGAGATGGCATAGCTGGCCGGTGGCCAATGCGCCGGCTTTTTCTCTCGGAAGCGGCGGATATTTCTTCAGCTCGCTGGGCGGCCCGGTTCCGCTCTTCCAAAGCGTGCCCGAGGAGCCGCAGCCGTTTGCCTGGCTGGTCAAGGAAGAGGATGTGCCGGAGCCGATCGGTTTGCGGCGCTTCAGCGCGATGCTGGAGAGTTTCTACCCCGGCCAGATCGCGCTCATTGCCGATGGCCACACGGTTCCTGCCGGCCAGATCGTTTGCGCCAACCTGAGCGAGCTGGAGGGTGGAGCTGTTTGCACCGTGCCCGCGGGGAAGATCGCCATCGATCCCGAGCTGGGGCGCATTCAGTATGCCGCGGACCTCGAACCGCCGCTCGACCTGCGCGTGAACTACAACTACGGCGCGGCCGCGCAGATAGGCGGCGGGTCCTACGATCGCACCGGTTTTATCGCCCAGCCCGGAACCCAGCCGGGGACGGAGTATTCCAACAGCAGCGCACTGTTTGAAGCCCTGGTCGGCTCCGCGGCCTATCCCACGCTGGAGTCGGCTGTAGCGGCGTGGAATCTGCTTCCGCCCGACTCGGCGGGAACCATCGTGCTTCCCAACTTCGAGGCCTACAGCATCGATCTGACCGGGACCAACGCGATTCGGATCCCGGCTGAAAGCCAACTGCTAATCGTCTCCGCCGAAGTATCGCCAAGCGGCGCGCCGCCGGAGTGGAAGAACGCATGCGTTACGCTGCGCGGCAACATTGAAATCGTTGCGCCGCCCTTGCCGCTTGGTCCCGACGGGCTGGCGCTGTCGGCTGGACAGGTGCAGATCGGCGGCATCCGGCTTGCCGGGCAACTGCTTTTGAGCGGCGACGAGGCCTGCGTGCAGGTGAACGATTGCACGCTGACGCCGGGCATCTCGCTCACAACCACGGGCGACGCGGCCCATCCCGGCGAGGCAAGCGTAACCGGACCGGCCATCGCCATGACGCTCTCGATGAACCGCGTAATCACCGGGCCGGTCGCTCTGGGCGCTGGCTGCTCGGCGCGCATCTGTTGCAGCATTGTGGACGCGGGATCGCCCTATTGCCCGGCCATTGCCGGAACCGATCTAGCCACTCCCGGAGCAACCTTGCACATCGAGGAATCGACGGTCGTCGGCCGGGTATGGGCGCAGGCAATCCGGCTGGCCTCGAACACCATCTTCTGGGCCAAGCTGGGCAAGTGCGATCCGTGGAAGGCGCCGGTGTGGGCACAGCGCGTGCAGGTGGGCTGCGTGCGCTTCTGCTGGCTGCCGGCCAACTCGATTACGCCCAGGAAGTACGAGTGCCTGCCGGCGGACGCGGCGAGCCAGGCGGCGCTGCAGCCGGCATTCATTACTCTGCGCTTCGGCAAGCCGGGCTATTGCCTGTTGAGCGGCGGTGTGCCCTTGGCGGTCTGGAAGGGCGCGGACAACGGCTCGCAGATGGGCGTCTATTACCAGATTCAGGAGACCGAGGCGGTGACCAACATCCAGATACGATCGGCGGAGTATCTGCCGGCCAACCTGGAGTGCGGCGTGTTTCTGATTCCATCGCGCACCTTGATTGAGCCGGTTGCGGCGATGGAGTACGGCTACGGAATCCAGGTGCGCAGTTGCGCTTGCGGGGCCGAGGGCGCGGAAGAGGAAGCGCCCTTCGGCATCGGCATCGGTTTGATTTGATCGCGCGAAAGCAATGAAGGGCATTCTCAACCAGGCAGAGCCAAAAGAAAAAACAGACAGGCAGGACGATATGAAGGGTGATTTCAGCCGGATTCGATTCAACCCCGCAAAGCAATACAGCGCGGTGCTCAAGCAGCAGGGCCGCGTCGATCTGGACGCCGACGCCAACGAGCAGTGTTTCATCGATGTGTACCAGCGCGAGCTTGCCAACGCAGACGTAATCGGCAGGTATGGCGGTCCCGAGCACGACGCCGGTTTTGCCATCGAGATTACCGGCGACGAGATCCTGATTGGACCCGGCCGCTACTACGTCGAGGGCATCCTGGTGGAGAACCCGGGCTGGATGCACTACGACCGGCAGCCTTATCTTGTCGACCCCGCGGACTCCGCGCAGCAGTTGCTGCAGACGTTGACCGAAGGCGAAGAGGGGACGGTGTTGCAGTTCGTGCTGGAAGTGTGGCAGCGCCTGGCGACCGATCTTGACGACCCCTGCCTTAGAGAGCCTGCGCTGGGCCAGGCAGACACCACGGCGCGGCTGCAGACGGTGTGGCGCGTGGTAGGTTCGGTTTCCCAACCGGGGAACGAATGGTATCAGGGAGGCAAGGCAGAATCGGGTCCGATCGCGCAGCTTTCCCCCTGCTGCCAATTGCTCTACAACCAAGAGCTTGCGCTGGCGCACACCGGCGAGATGGGCGCCGGCACCGCCCAGGGAGGCAACGACTGCGGCTGCCAGCCGGTGGCCGCGGCCGGTTACCAGGGCCTGGAAAACCAGCTCTACCGCGTCGAGATTCATACTGCGGGCGACCTGAATACGGCCACCTTCAAATGGTCGCGGGAGAATGGCTCGGTTGTCGCGCAAGTCACCGCCGTGGGCAGCAACAGTCCAACGATTACGGTCGCCAGCCTGGGACCGGATGCGAATCTCGGCTTCCAGACAGGTCAATGGGTGGAGTTGAGCGACGACAGCAGTCAATTTGGCCAGCCTCCCAACCAGCCCGGCGCCCTGTACAAGATCCTCGAGGTCAACCAGGCCAATTTGCAGGTGACGATGACCGCTCCGGTGGTCGGCCTGGACCCCGCGAAGAATGCGCGCATGAGGCGCTGGGATCAGACCGGAAGCTCGGCCACCGCGCAGGGAGTCCCGCTCTCGGCCACGCCCATCCCGCTTGAAAACGGCATCGAGGTCGACTTTCGCAAAGGCCAGTTCCAGGCGGGCGATTATTGGACCATTCCCGCGCGCACCGCGAACGGTCAGATCGACTGGCCGCCCTGCGGCAGCAACGGAAAGCACTTTCAGCCGGCCAGTTACATGCCGATCGACAGGGCGCCGCTGGCCTGCGTTCGCCCGCGCGCGGACTACAACGCCGCAGAATCCAAGACCGGCACGGCCATTGAAGACGGCTTCCTGGTCAACGACTGCAGGCTGCTCTTTCCGCCGCTCACCGAGCTCGACGCGGACACCGCGCCGGCCGCCCTGCACATTACCGCCATCAGTTGGACCAACGACGACGTCATGACTGTGGACGCGCTGCTTGAGAAGGGGTTTTGGGTCACATTCGACCAGGCGACTACCTGCCCTTGGGGCGGAGGCAACTTCAAGGTAACCCTGGAACTGCCGTATCTGATTGGCGACGTTCTTGCGCAGTACGAGGGAAAGCTGCCTGGCATTACCAAGCCGACCTTCACTTCGCCTCCGGGCACGGATTGCTTCCTGCGCGCGGTCATGGCTCTCGATCCACCCTGGGGCATCACCGTTTCCGGCGCCACCGTCAATTGGATCGCTGCGGTGACATCCGCCGCCGGAAAGGTGAATTACGGAGCGTACGAAGTCCTGGGGCTGTTGAACACGCTGCTCGGCTGGCTCAATCCCACCGGCTTGGCCAGGGTGCGGGTAAACCTGATAGGCGGCGCCATCTACGCCAGTGGCAGCAGCGGCAATATCTACCTGGACGGGTTGAGCTTTGGAGTCACCGGCTCCCGCTCCGTGGATGCCAGCGAGTGCGTCAACCTGAGCGTGCCCAGCGGCAATTCCCTCGCCGCCAGCGACTATGAGGGATGGTTCTACCTGGCTCCCACCGTACTCATCGCCAACGTGGTCATCCAAGGGTTGAATAACGGCCAGGAAACCACGATCAAGGCGCTCAAGGTGCTGGTGGACAGCAACAACCAGGTGACCAGCTACCAGATTGGAGAGAGTGCCACCGTCACTCAACTTCAAGCGTTGATTACTCTCACCTATCCACCCATCGCGCCTGTTCCCGTGGCTCTGCTTTTCACCGGCGCCGGCGCGGGAACCGTGGTTACGATCGCGGCATCGGTAACGATTCCCATCGGGCAGACAACCTACGCCACGCCCATCGCCATTCCGGTCAATCCCGGAGCGGTGACCGACACGGTCACGCTGGTTGCCTCGGTGACCACGGCGGTGGGTCCGCTGCCGTTCAACCCCGCGCCCACTTTGGCGATTACCGGCATGACGCCGCCCGTCAATACCCAATAATCGAGGAAACGCGATGCGAGCTGTCTGGTCATTCTGGAGCAAGCCTTTCAAGGCGTACAAGGGACGCATCTGGCGCGAGCCGCAGCACCATCTGCTGGCTTGGGGACTCTCGCTCCGGCTCGCCCGCCCGCACTTTGCCGAGACGCAACTGGTGACCGACACCGCCGGCAAGGAGATGCTGGTGGACGAGTTGGGCCTGGAGTTCGGCGAGGTTTCGACGGACCTCGACGGGCTGCGCGAGGTCGATCCCGGCTGGTGGGCGCTGGGCAAGCTGGCCGCCTACAGCCTGCAGGATCGCCCTTTCACGCATATCGACACGGATGTTTTCCTGTGGAAGGCTCTCCCCCCTTGGCTGGTTGCCGCGCCGGTCTTTGCGCAGTGCCCGGAGCAGCACCCGCTGGAAAACGCCTGGTGCGGTCCGAGGCACATTGAATATCTTTTTGACCGCCACAAGTTGAGCCTGCCGGTGGAGTGGCAGTGGGCGTCCTCGCGCAACGCCACGTGGTTTCGCGAGGAGAACTGCGGCATCCTGGGCGCCAACCGCGTGGACTTCATCCGCCACTACGCACAGACCGCCATCCGCATGGTCACCGATCCGGCCCATCGCGCTGTGTGGGCCGATCTGCCGGAGAAGAGCGGCTTCAATATGCTCATCGAGCAGTTTCTGCTTGCCTGCTGCGTGGACTATCACCGCATCGATCCCAGGTCGGCCTATCGCGGAGTCGGCATCCGCTATCTGTTTCCTTCCTGGCCCGAGGCCTACAACCCCCAGGCAGCCTCGCGGGCCGGTTACTCCCATCTGCTGGGCGAAGCTAAGTCGCATCCTGGTGTGATGGCGCGGCTGGAGCACCGTGTCGCCCAGCTTGACCCGGTTTTCCTCCGCCATTGCCGGCGCGTAGCCCAAACGGCATTGGCCGTGGGGGTGTGAGATGGCAACCGCTGTGCCCCCAGTCGCCGCGCGCGCGGCGCTCTCCGCAAAGCAGCCCGCCGCGTCCGGACCCGCGCCGAAGGAGCGGGAGCAAACCCATGCGCGGGGCGCGGGCGCTCTGCCCGGCAATCCCTGGCAAATCCCCGCCGAACACGATCGAGACAGCGGCGCGCGCGGCTTCGATTCAGCCCAACAAGACCGGCTTGCGCCTCGGCAAGACGAACCGGCCATCCTTCTGCCGCTCCAGTGCAAGCTGGCTATTGGAGCGGTCAATGACCCGCTTGAAACCGAGGCCGACGCAATGGCTGAACGGGTCCTGCAGGCACGGTCCGCGCCGCCGGCGAGTTCCGCGCCAGCCGGCGTTCGCCTCAAGCTCAAAGAAGAGGACTCCGCTGAAGCAGACCGGAGCGGCCAGTCCGTTGGGCGGCGCGAGACTGCCGGGGCCGTCGCTCCGAAGGAAGCGCCGCCGATCGTCGACCAGGTTCTGCGCTCCTCGGGCCAAGCCCTGGACGCCGCGACCCGTTCCTTCATGGAATCGCGCTTCGGCCAGGACTTCGGCAGGGTCCGCATCCATGCCGGGCCGGCCGCCGCCGAATCCGCGCAGGCCCTTCGGGCGCACGCATACACGCTGGGCAATCATGTTGTGTTTGCCGCGGGCCAATACAACCCCTCATCCAGCCAGGGCAGGCGGCTGCTGGCGCATGAGCTGACCCACGTCATGCAGCAGTCCGGCGCGCCGGTGATCCAGCGGCAGCCATTGCCCGGCGCCGATGACAAGGCCTCCAAGGAAGAGGACGATGGCTTCCCGAAGCCCGCGCCGGTCAACGATATCTCCAACAATCCAACCCATGAAGAACGCGAAATCTCGTCGTTCGATGTGACGCCCGGCAACAAGCGGCCCTGGAAGCTGAACCCGCTGACCGTGGCTATCGTCAAGGCGATGAAGGCCGACGACCGCGCCTATATACGCATCCAGGGCGTCTATCCCACCGTCGCCGGAGAGGCCGACCCGCAGCAGAAGGCCTTTGACCGCTCCGACACGGTGCGCCGAGCGTTGATTCAGTGGATCGGGCCAGGCAAGTTTTCCGAGGACCGGTTCGAAGTCGGATTTGCAACCGGCAAGATTGGCGACCCGCAAGTCCGCGTGGACATTGCCTACAAGCCCCGGATTCTTTCCAATCCCACCACCCCGCTTGCCGCCGCGCCCACTAAATCGAACGCGGCTTCCACGGCCGATTCGGACGACTCCGGCGACCTGCAATCCGCGCTGGGAGGCCAGTGGACATGGCACATGAATCGCCCCGGCAAGGTGGAGCGATCCGTGCAACTGCAGCTCGCGCGCGGCTCGGGCGCGGCGCAAAGCATCTACCAGTTCCAGGTCAATCTGGATACTGGAGACGTGCAGGCGCTGGTGGGCGCCCAACTGCAAAAGGAGACCCGCACGGTGGAGGTGTTGAAGTCCGCTCTCAAGGTCAAGGCCAGCGTCTTTCTCGATCTGCTTGGCGGCATCACGCGATCCGGCGGCGCGGCGTCGGGATCCATCACGTTTCAGGTGCAGGGCGGCGCTCAGGTCACCGCCATCTTCGGTCCCGTCACCGTGGCGCTGCAGGCGGCGCCAAGCATTACCTATCAGGCAGGACAGCCCATCGCGATCGATTTCAATGTTGCGCCTCAGGGAGGCCAGAGTTCGCTGCCCGCCAAGAACTTCCCGCCCTTTATCGGGATTCCGTTGATTGTGGGCACATTTTGATGGGCGGCGCTGACTCTCTGCAGAGGCCGCGAACGCCGCCGCGACCGGTGAGCCGCGCGCTATGCAACTCGAATGGAGGTCAAGGATGACAGGCTTCTCAACTAAGGCAGATGGCGTTGCGCAAAGAGCCTGAATGGCGCACGGCAGAGCTTCTGGATCAAGCAAGACGGCTGGGAACTCCACCGAGCGCCGCGAGGATTTGCGGCGCCAACTGGCTCACGCTGCCGGCGCCCAGAGTGAGAATCAGGTCGCCTTCGCGGGCTTGAGCGGAAACGGCGGCAACCGCCGCGGCAAAATCCGGGGCAAATTCCACCTGGGGTCCCGCGATCTTTGCCGCCAGCCGCTCCGCCGTCACGCCGGGGATGGGTTCCTCGCTGGCGGCGTAGATGGGCAGCACGACGACCGTGTCTGCGTCTCTGAACGCGCCTCCAAACTCCTCCAAAAGATCGAGAGTTCGGGAGAACCGGTGGGGCTGGAAGACGACGTGGATGCGGCCATGACCGCACTCGCGGGCTGCGGCCAGCGTGGCGCGAATCTCGGTGGGATGGTGGCCGTAGTCGTCTACCACGGTCACGCCGCGCGCCTCGCCGCGATGCTGGAAGCGCCGGTCCACGCCGCGAAAGTGGCCGAGCCCCTCGGCGATCTTCTCCGGGGAAACCTCAAGCTGGCGGGCGATGGCCACGGCGGCCGTAGCGTTGAGAACGTTATGGCGTCCTGGTACGTGCAGCGCGAACGGCCCCAGCGGTCCCTGCGCCGTCTGCACCAGAAATCGCGCAAAGCGTCCCTGGCCGGCCTCGACATGCTCCAGGCGAAAGTCGGCTTCCGCGGCAACTCCATACGTGAAGACGCGCCGCCGCGCGCGGGGCAGAATCCCGGCGAGCGGAGCATTGTCCAGGCACGCGGTCACCGCCCCGTAAAACGGCACCTTGTCCATGAAGTCCAGAAAGACGCGCTCTACGTCGGCCATGTCGCGGTAGCAGTCCATGTGCTCGCGATCGAGATTGGTGACCACCGCCAGGATAGGAGAGAGCTTGAGGAAGGAGCGGTCGCTCTCGTCGGCTTCTGCGACCAGATATTGCGTCGTCCCCAGGCGGGCGTTCGAGCCCAGGGCGTCCACGCGTCCACCCACCACCACTGTGGGGTCCAATCCCCCGGCGGTGAGCACCGAAGCCACCATGGATGTAGTCGTGGTCTTGCCGTGCATGCCGGCGATGGCGATGCCGTACTTCAAGCGCATCAGCTCGGCCAGCATCTCCGCGCGTTGGATCACGGGAATCTTGCGGGCGTGGGCCTCGACGACCTCGGGATTGGTTGCGCCGACCGCCGAGCTGGTCACTACCACCGTGGCTCCGGCAACGTTGCCCGCCTCATGGCCCTCGTAAACGGTAGCCCCAAGTTGGGCCAGCCGGTCGGTCACCGGCCCCCGACGCAAATCCGAACCCGAGACCTTCATCCCCAGGCTGAGCAGGATTTCGGCAATGCCGCTCATGCCGATGCCGCCGATCCCGATGAAGTGCGCGTGCTGCGAAGTGGTGAACATGGAAGGCGAAACTCCACTGTAACATTCGGGCGAGAAGCGGCCCGCGACCTGTTCGCGAAGTTGCCTTTAACCCCTGTTTTCAAGAAAGTTGCAGGAGTTTATTTTTACAGCGGAAGCGCAACCTTTGGCGGAAAGCCCTGTTGAATCGGTACATAACCGGCCTCGCCGGAGAGGTGGCAAAAGACAAGCCTCAATCCGGAATGAAGCCGGGCTGGCCCCCGATCTCTGATCCCTGATCCCTGATGTGGCCGGCTGGAACGGAGGAGTTATGCGCAGCATGCGGAACTGGATGTTGGGTGCGGCGGTGGTGGCTGGCGGGTTGGGCATGGGAGCGACACCGGCCCAGGCCGCCGAATTTGGAATCTATGCGCGCGGACCGGTGGCCTACGTTCCGCCCTGCCCTGGACCGGGATACGTTTGGATCGCCGGCTACCAGGCCCATGGCTACTGGGTTCCGGGCCGCTGGAACTTCGCCGGCGTCCGCGACGGCAGACCCGTTGTTCACTTTGGCCGAGGCCCGGTCTTCGAGCGGCACTTCGACCGCGACCGCGGACACGATCGTTTCCGCAGGTAGCCTCTCTGCTTGATCGCCTGCGAAAAGCGGCCTCTCCCCAACGGAGTGGCCGCTCTTTTGTGGGCTCGCCACTGCCTTCGGGTTTCGCCCCGAACCTGGCTGGCAGCCATACCGCGCGCAAGACCACGGATCGGCGCTAAAAAGCCTTGCCCTTTCCCTTGCGGTGAACGATTCTTTGCAAAGGACCGCAACTAAACCGCGGGAATGTTGTTTGAGAGGTTAGAAACCGGCGGGGTAAGAAGCCCCGAGGCCGGCAGGTGCTCAGGACGGAGGTTGAGTCCAGGTTCCCGGTCCCCGAACCAACAGGACAGGGCAGGACAGACCGGCACAAGCACAGGGAGGATTTATGAAGAGATTTGGCCTGGTTCTGGTTGCAATGCTCCTGGCTCTGCCGTTGGCGGTAACGGCAAATGCCCAGGTCGCGGTGGGGGTCGGCGTCGGCCCCGAGGTCGTTCCCGCTCCCATGGTCTACGGTCCCCCGGATTGCGAGTGGGGCTATTACTCCTATTACCCCTACGCCTGCGCGCCCTACGGCTATTACGGGCCGCAATGGTTCTACGGCGGGATGTTCATCGGCGTCGGCCCGTGGTACGGCTGGGGATGGGGCCGCGGCTGGGGTCGCGGCTGGGGCCGTTACGGGTACGGCTATCGCGGCGGAATTGGCTACGGCGGACGCGGCTATATCGGTCGCGCTCCTTATGGCGGCGCACGCGGTTACGCGGCTCCCCGAGGTGGATTTGCCGGCGGCGCGCGCGGCTATAGCGCAGCGCCACGCGGAGGCTTCAGCGGCGGCGCCCGTGGCGGCTTCAGTGGCGGTCACGGCGGTGGCGGACACGGCGGCGGCGGTCACCGGTAATGAAGGCAGCTTTCCGCGAACCTTCCCCAGATCCTGTGGACTTGCACAAAGGCCCATCTGCTCTTCCAGATGGGCCTTTCTGTTGGTCTGAAGAGAGACAATGCGTGACCCGGCGCGCCGGCACGATTCACTATTCTTGAGGCTATGAACCTCTCTCGACCGCCAGCGCGGCCAAGCGGTCGGCAATTCGCTCGGCAGCGTGGGGATGAGCCTGCCCTCGCGCCGCGTCGGCCATGGCCGCCAGTTGCTTCGGCGAGGTCAACAGCCCGGTGAGCGCATGCAACAGCTTGCCGGGTACATTCAAATCCTTCTCAACCAGAAATGCGGCAGCCCCGGCGTCCACCATGGCCTCGGCATTGCGCCGCTGGTGCTGGTCGGCGGCGGCGGCAAAGGGAATCAGCAGGGACGGCTTGCCCGCCGCCGCCAGCTCAGCCACCGTGGATGCCCCGCTGCGCGCCATCACCAGGTGAGCCTGGGCAAAACGCGCCGGCATATCGTCCAGAAAGGCCCGCACCTCCCATCGGCTCGGATCGGCGCCGCTTGCCGCAAAGGCCGTCTCGGTGGAATGGGCATGGCGCGCTCCGCCTTGATGAAGAACGGTCAGGCCCGGCACCGCCTCCAGCAGCCCAACCAGAATCCGCGGCAAGAGAATATTGAAGATGCGCGCCCCCTGCGAGCCGCCAAAGACCAACAGATGCGGCGCTGGGCCGGAGGGTGAATCGAGCGCGCTGGGCGGCTGAAGCGCAAAAAACTCCGGCCGCACCGGAATCCCTGTGACCTCGCAATTGTGAAACCATTTGGACGCCGAGGTAAAGTTGACGGCCGCGGCGTTTACTCTTTTGCCGACCAGCCGGTTGGCCAGCCCTGGCATGGCGTTCGGCTCGAAAGCCATGGTGGGCGTCTTCAGCCGCAGCGCCGCCGCCATCGCCGGACCGGAGGCGTATCCCCCCACGCCCAACACCGCGCCGGGCTGGAACTCGCGGATCAGCCGCATGCACTCGAAGATGCTGCGCGGCAGATCGAACAGTGTCTTGAGCCGCGTCATCGGCGACACGTTTTTGAGAGGGCCCACATCGATCAGCCGCAGGCCGAAGCCCGCATCCGGCACCAGCCGGGTCTCCATCCCCCGTCCCGTGCCCACAAACAGCACCTCGGCCCTGTGCCGCGCCACCAGCTCGCGCGCCACCGCCAGCGCCGGAACGATGTGCCCGCCGGTGCCGCCGCCGGCGATCAGTACCCGCAGCCCCGCCAAACCGTTGCCTTTCCGTGACCCTTGCCCGGAGGAAGCCCGCGGGAGAACCGCTCGATTGGGGGACTTCCAATCCTCGATCATTCTACAAGCGCCGCCTTGGATCGTCCGTGAAGCGCCGTTCTCGAGGTCGCCCTTTGTGGGTCAATCTCCGGGTTGCCGGCGATTTGGGAGCGGATCGGCGGTATACTATGCATGTACGGAAAATGTCCGTACATCTTTCCAGGGAGGAATTCATGACTACGGCAGTTGCACGCAAGCGCATTGAAAGAGAGCGCAAGGCGCGCGAGCGGATCGATGTACGGGTTCGGCCCGAGCAGAAGACAGAGATTGAAAGGGCAGCCCAAATCAAAGGGCTCACGGTGACGGACTTCATCATTCAAAATGCTGTGGCGAACGCCAGACAGGCGATCCGGGAATACGAGACCTGGACCCTGGAGCGCCCCGACGCGGAGATCTTTGCCGCGGCCCTGATGGAGCCGGCCGCTCCCGGTCCCCAGCTAACCCAGGCGGCAAAGCGTTACAAGGAGCGTTTCCTACGGCAGTGAGCCACGATCGAGCGCCCGCATACCGTTTTGAGCCGCTCGCAGACCGGCACGACCGGGCGGCTTTCTCGTGCGGCGTCGAGGCGCTGGATCGATACTTTCGAGGCGACCCCATCCGGCAGGACGTAAGCAGAAAGGTTACCAACGCCTTCGTGCTTACCCCCGACGGAAGCTTTGTTGCCGGCTTCTACACCTTGTCTCCCATCTCCATCCTGAGCGTGGATCTGCCCGCCAGCCTGCAAAAAAAGCTGCCCACGCGGCCCATCGGGGCGACGCTGATCGGCCGAATGGGAAGGGACTTATCCCTGCGAGGACAAGGGATCGGCGAAATGTTGCTGATGGATGCTCTCTACAAAGCCTGGCAGGCCTCCAAACTCGTGTCCTGCTGGGCAGTGGTGGTGGACGCCAAACAGGGCGCGCGCGATTTCTACCTTCAGAACGAGTTCACCGCGTTTGCCACCAAACCAGACCGGCTCTTCCTGCCGATGCGGAAGATCGATTTACTGTTTGCGTAGAATGACGGGTGCTTTCCCACCCATCGCTAGAAAAAAGCGAAGAGTAGGGCACCCACATCAATGAGGAATCAAGGGTGAGGCGCCCGACCGGTCACTAAGGAACAACTCGATTGATTTCGATTATTCCGTAGATAAAAGCAGTTCAGGGCTCGACGCGAACGCGTTTTCCAAAGATGCCGTTCGCTCCGACCCAGCCGTTGATTCCACCGCGATTATTGCCGATCTGGAACCGTTCGCCGCTGATGGCCTTCACAAGGTGCAGATATTCAGCACCCCGCACCTTACAGAGCACGATGTCTCCGACCCTGAGAGTGGAACAATCGACCGGCGCGACCGTGCAGCGGTCGCCGGATTCGATACGTCCCTTCATCGATGCACCGCGAGGTCGAAACGAAACGGCTTCTCCGGCACGGAGCTTCTCAATGTAATGTGCTGCCCAACCCATGTGATCAATGCTCTCACGCCACTCGAATACTTCCTCCGGGTTCCGGCCGGTCGGTCGCACGCGCGAAAACTGACGCCCCGCGCTACCGTCTTAGTCGGCCTGTCTGCTGATGTTGAGCAGGATGCCGATCGAGGCCAGGGTGCAGAACAAGGACGTGCCGCCCGACGAAATCAGCGGCAGCGGAATCCCTTTGGTGGGCACCAGCGAGAGCACCACGCTGATATTGAAGAAGGCCTGTAAGAGAATGGTCGTGGTGATGCCGAAGGCGGCCAATCGGGCAAAGGAATCCTTGCACCGGAACGCCGCTCGCAGTCCGCGAATGCCGAGCACCACGAACAGCAGAAGAATGCAGATGGCGCCGATGAATCCCAGCTCCTCGGCGATGTTGGCGAAGATGAAGTCGGTGGAAGCCTCGGGCAGGTAGAAGAGTTTCTGCATGCCTTCCATGTAGCCGCGGCCGGTCAGTCCGCCGGTGCCCACGGCGATGAGCGACTGGTTGATATTGAAGCCGGCTCCCTGCGGATCGGCATTTGGATCGAGGAAGACCAATATGCGCCGCAGTCGCCAGGGAACCCAAAGCAGCAGCGCGGCCAGCGCGGGCAGCGCCGCGACCACGCCTCCGAACAGGACCTTCCAGGAGACGCCGGCCAGAAACAGCATCATGGCCGTCACCCCGGCCAGAACCAGCGCCGTGCCCAGGTCGGGCTGGCCCACAATCAGGGCGATAAACACCAGCGGCATCAACGCAGCGGGCGCCAGCGTGCGCTTCCAATCTCGAATGTCGGCCAGCCGCGTGTGCAGGAACCAGGCCAGAAACAGGACCAGCACCGGCTTGGCGATCTCGGAAGGCTGCAGGGTAAAGAACCCTCCAAAGCGTATCCAGCGATGAACGTTGTGCGAGCCGGGCATGACGTAGACCAGCACCAGCAATAACGTGGTCACGCAAAGCGCGGGATAGATGAATCGGGGCGACCTATAGACGTTCGAGTCCACGCGCGCCAGCATCAGCAGCGCCAATACCCCGGCGAAGGCCCAGATGGCCTGCTTGCCGACAAACGTGTAGGGGGAGTGATAGCGCTCCTGCGCCACCACGGCCGAGGCGGAAAAGACCATCACCAGCCCGGCCACCACCAGCAGCAGAGTGGTAAAAAACATCCACTTGTCGACGCCTACGCGTTTTGCCATACCTTCCATCCCCGCCGCTCACCCACAAGTTCCTTGAAGACCCGGCCGCGGTGCTCGTAGTTTTCAAATTGGTCGAAGCTGGAGCAGGCCGGCGCCAGCAACACCACCTCGCCCGGACGCGCGGCTGAGCCTGCCGCGCCTACCGCAACCTCCAGCGTCTCGCAGGAGTGGATCGAGACTAGCCCGCGCAGTTGCGACTCGATCTTGGCCGCCGCCGAGCCAATGGTGTAAACCGCCCGGACCCGCGCGCGCAGCAGTTGAGCCAATTGCAGGTAGTCGGAGCCTTTGTCCTTGCCGCCCAGGATGAGGTGGATGCCGGAGGAGAAGGCGGCAATGGCCTTGGCCGTGGCGTCCACGTTGGTGGCCTTCGAGTCGTTGTAGAATTCGACGCCGTTGATCGTGGCCACGTGCTCCAGCCGATGCTCGACCGCCTTGAATGCCTCAATGGTCAGGCGAATGGCCTCCCCAGGCGCGCCGGCCAGCCGGGCTGCGCACACAGCGGCAAGCACATTCTCTACGTTGTGTTCGCCCTTGAGCGGGATTCCGCTCAGCGGCATGATCTTCTCCACCGTTGCGCCCTCGCCCGGCCGGTAGACCAGGTATCCACCCTCCACCCAGGCCCCTCGCTCCACCGGATGCTCGATGGAAAACCAATAGACCTTGGCGGCCGAGCGGGATGCGGCCTCGGCGGCGCGCGCGTTGTCGGCATTCAGCACCGCGTAGTCGCGTTCGTCCTGCGCGGCAAAGATGCGCTCCTTGGCGCGCGCGTAGTTCTCGAAACTCCCGTGCCGGTCCAGGTGATCCGGCGTGATGTTCAGGATCACGGCAATGCTGGGATGAAATCGATCGGTGCTTTCAAGCTGAAAGCTGGAAACCTCCAGGACCGACCATGTTTCGTCCCTGCTTTGGTCGATCAAGCCCACCACCGGAACGCCGATGTTGCCCCCCACCAGCACCGGAATTCCGGCCTTCTCCAGGATTTCCCCCACCAGCGCGGTGGTCGTGGTCTTGCCGTTGGAGCCGGTGATGGCCAGCATCCTTCCTTTGAGAAAGCGCGCGGCCAATTCCAGTTCGCCGATGACCGGCAGGCCGAAGCTCTTTACCTGCGCCAGTTCAGGGGTGTTCAGCGGCACCCCGGGGCTCACCACGATCAGGTCCTGGCGGCGGAAGGTGAGCAGGCCGTGGCCGCCGGTCTCCACCATGATGCCCTCTTCGAGCAAAGCGGGAATATCCTTGGCCAGCGCTTCGGCGCTGCGCACATCGGAGACCGTGACCTGGGCGCCGCGGCGGCGAAGAAACAATGCCGCCGCCAGACCGGATTTCCCCAGTCCCACCACCAGCACCTTTTTGCCTTTGAGTTCCATCATTGTCCGAATTCCCCTCAGGCATCGTGCAGTCCACGATGCTCTCATTGTGCACCGCGCCGAGCTTGTTTTAACGGAGTTTCAGAGTGGTGAGTGCAAACAGTGCAAACACCAGGGCCCCGATCCAGAACCGGACGATGATTTTGGATTCACTCCAGCCCAATTGTTCGAAATGATGGTGCAGCGGTGCCATCTTGAAGATACGCCTCTTGTTGCGCAGCTTGTAGCTGCCCACCTGGAGCAGGACTGAAACCGCTTCCAGAATGAAGATGCCCCCGATGAACGGCAGCAAAAGCTCCTGGCGGATGATCACGGCGACCGTGGCGATGGCTCCGCCCAGCGCCAGCGAGCCCACATCGCCCATGAAGATCTCCGCCGGGTGGGCGTTGTACCAGAGAAAGCCGATGGAAGCGCCCACCATGGACCCGCAAAACACCGTCAGCTCGCCCACCCTGGGCATGTGCTGCAACTCCAGGTAGTCGGCAAAGACCACGTGGCCGCTGACGTAGGTGAGCACTGCCAGCGCGCCGGCGGCGATGATGGTGCAGCCGATGGCTAGCCCGTCCAGCCCGTCGGTCAGGTTCACGGCGTTGGAGGAGAAAACCAGCACCAATGTCACCACCGCCACAAACGGCACAAACGCCAGCAGGCCCAGGTGCGGAATGGTGCTGGGCCATGAGTGCCAAAGCAGATCCGGGCGAAGGTGCTTGATGAATGGCACCGTCAACTGCGTGGAGAACATCTTGAACTGCTGCAGCGCCACCAGCACCATGGCCACCAAGGCTCCGGCCAGCCCCTGATACAGGAGCTTGGCGCGCGCCGTCAGGCCCAGGCTGCGCCGCTGCACCACCTTGATGTAGTCGTCCGCGAAGCCGATGGCCCCAAAGGCCAGCGTGGAAAAGACCGCGACCCAGACAAACGGATTGGCGGGGTCGGACCAGAGCACCGTGGGCAGCAGTATGGCGATGGCGATGAGCACGCCGCCCATGGTGGGCGTGCCCGACTTCTTCAGGTGCGATTGCGGCCCGTCCTCGCGGATGTACTGGCCGATCTGAAACTCGCGCAGCTTCTGGATCACGTAAGGGCCGATGAACAGGGCGATGAGCAGCGCCGTCAGCGAGGCAAAAGCGGTGCGAAACGTAAGATAGCGGAAGATGCGGAATGGATGAAAGAACGGAAAGAGCTTTTCGTAGAGCAGCCAGTAGAGCAAGTGGCCTCCAAAGCCGGAATGAGGCGGGATTCAGGTTGATTCTACTCGAGCGGCGTCGTGGACTCTCGGCGGAACATGCGCGGGTCGAAGCGAAAGGGTATCGGCCCTTCGAAAACCACCTTGCCGAATTCGGGGTGCGCTGGATTCAAGAGGAGATTCAAGTCTCCATCGACGACCACCGAAGGAACTCGAAGCGCCAGCGACCGGCGGCTCACAGCCCAGCCAGAGCCGAGATCGCGGCACGTGAGGTTGTTAAGTCCTCGCCAATCGGTGGGCAGCAAACCAATATCCAGTTGCTCCACCAGTTCATCGGCAATCGCTGCCTCCGCCATCAGCAGATCGTCCGGTGCTTCGTTGGGCTCCAGATTGACGAAAAACTCCAGCGCCGCCAGCGCCGGCGAGGTCGCGCGGTAGACCATCGCCGTGCCCAGATGATTCCAGCGCCTGGCAGCGTAGAGTCCGCCAACGCCCGTGAAGGCCGTCTCGCGGAAACGCTCCGGGAAGAGCCTCCACGCCTTCATCAGCTATACATTCCGTACGCAATGGCGTAGAGAATCTCCTCCACCGAGCGCACGCCGAGTTCGGTATCCAACTGGTCGAAGGGCCGCTTCCCTCCCAACGCGCGGTTGGGCGCAATCATCCAGCGCGAGGCCTTGTCCTCTGCTCCCAGAATCTCCCTGGCCAGCGCCACCACGCGCGCCATGCGCAACGTGCGGTCGGATTCCTCCTGCGTCAGCCGCGATTTGTTGGCCAGCCTGCGGCTCAACGTGCGAGCCGGAATACTCAGCCGCTCCGCCACCTGCAACCTTTGCAACGCCAGACCATCTGCCAGCACGGTCACCGTCGAAGCCGGCAACCCGGCGCGCACCTCGGCCACCAGATCGTCCGTCTGCAGGATCGGCCTTGGAAAGATACCCGCTCCGCCCAGCACTTCCACAATCTCCGCAATCCCCATTTCGGCCACCTGGCATGATTATCGCGCCATTTGGCGCAAAGCGCAAGCGCGCCGCTATGGTTTTCCCGTCCTTTGCCGTCTCAACTCCGCCTCGAATGCCTGCTCGCGTTCGGCGATGTAGGTCTTGTAGCCCTCGGGATCGATGAAGACGTCCTCGCTCTTGGCAAAGACGTTGTTCGTACTCTGCCAGCGCAGGTATTTCTCCTTCAGCCCATAGTAGCTACCATGCGCGCCGAGAAAAATGTCGCAAGGCAAGCTCTTGAGCACTTGAAATCCGCGTTTGTAGTCTTCGGCAATCTGCGGATAAGCTGTGTTTCCCACCAGCTTGTATCCCGGATTCACATTCGGGCTCCCGACAATGACCACATGCAGAGCCCTGCCACCTTCGATCTCATCCACGGTCCAGGTCGTCGTCCCCTTGGTATGACCGGCGGTCTTGTGCGCCGTGAGAACCGCGCTGCCCAGCCGCACCGTGTCGCCGTCGTGCAGCACACGGTCCACTTTTGCCGGTGGATACCGCATGCCCTTCTCCGCGCCGTATTGAAAGTCCTTCCTGCCTCCCGACTCGACCACCGGCACGTCCCCATCCATCGCGAAATACTTCGCGCCGGTCAACTGTTTCACCTTGGCGCTGCCCGCGCAATGGTCGGAATGCGCATGGCTGATGAGCAGGATCTTGACATCGCCGAAGTGGAATCCAAGCTGCTCCACGCTTTTCTGGATCAACGGCACAGAAGCCTCCAGGCTGCTGTTGATCAGGATGTCGCCCTGGGGTGTGACGATCAGGTAGGAAGCCAGGTCTTCCGAGCCGACGTAGTAGAGATTTCCGGCAATGCGAAAGGGCGGAAACGGCTTGGTCCACGCTGGGTTTTGCTGTGCGGCAAGTCGCGCCGCAAATGCAAACGCAAAAAACAGCGCTATTCTGGCGGTCAGATTCCGAACACCCGCTGCCTTCTGAGAATTCACTCCTCCTCCCATGGTTCGGCTCGGTTTTTCACCGCCTCGATGGCCCGCTCCATGTGCACGCCGCGGGAGCCTTTTACCAGCACCACATCTCCCGGCCGCAACGTCTGCCGGAGCCAGCGGCCGGCGGCTTCGGCATCGGGCAGAAACAGCGCGGTCACCCCTCCGGCGCAAGCAGCCGCGGCAAGGTGTACGGCGTTGCCCCCCACCCCGGCAACCAGGTCGAGCCCGGCCTCGGCGGCGGCGCGTCCGCAGGCTGCGTGCAGCGCGGGACCGTGCTCGCCCTGCTCGAGCATCTCTCCGGCAACGAGAATACGGCGGCGGGCGGGCCGCGCGGCCAAGGTGCGAATCATGGAGCGCAGCGCCTCGGGATTCGAGTTGTAGCTGTCGTTCAGAATGGTGACGCCGCCCATCTCCATCGCTTGGCCGCGGTTGTCGCCGGCAGTCAGCGACTCAAGCGCCGCGATGGCGTCATCCAGCCCAACGCCCGCTTCCAAGGCCACTGCAAGTCCCGCCAGGGCGTTCGAGGCGTTGTGTTCGCCCAGCAGGTGGAGCGTCAACTCGCCCTCCTGTTCCCCGGCGCGAAACCGCACGTGCAGCCCCGCCAGGTCTTCGTTCGCGCTTAGGAATTGCGGATCGGCGCAGGGTCCGGCGCCAAAATAGACGGCGTGGCCCGGAAAATCGCGGCCAAACTGCGACACGTAGGGGTCGTCGCAGTTGAGAAAGGCCACGCCGTTGGCGGGCAGCGCGGCCACCAACTCGAACTTGGCGCGCGCGATGCCGTCCTGGCCCTCGGCGAAGTTCTCGATATGCGCCGTTCCCACGTTCATCACCACGCCCCAGTCGGGCGTCGCAATGCGCGCCAGTGCGGCGATTTCCCCGGCGTGGTTCATCCCCATCTCGACGACCGCGACCTCGTGCTCCGCCTCGAGCCGCAGCAGCTCGAGCGGCAAGCCGAAGCCGTTGTTCAGATTTCCCCGCGATTTGAGCACATTGAACTTTGCCCCCAGCGCCGCGGCCACTGCCTCCTTGGTGGTTGTTTTGCCGGCCGAGCCGGTAATCGCCACCACCCGCCGTCCCCACCGGCGGCGGGTATGCGCGGCCAGCGACTGCAATGCCAGCAGCGGGTCTTCGGCGATCAACAGCGGCGCGGCCAGAACCTCATCGGGCAACGCAGCCACGCGGGCGCGCGAAACCACTGCAGCAACAGCCCCGCGCTCCAGAGCCGCTTGTACAAAGTCGTGTCCGTCGAGGCGTTCTCCGCGCACCGCAAAAAACAGCTCGCCATGAGCCACGGTGCGGGAGTCGATCGAGTATCCGGCCGCTACCAGCGCGCCGGGGTTGGCCACGCTGGCCGGAGCCTCCAGCACCGCGCCCGCGCCGATCGCCGCCTCTGCCAGGTTGAGTTTCATTGCCCTCTACCATAACCCAATTCGATGCCCAATTCAGCCAGCGCCGAAAGCGCAGTCTCCGCGTCGTCGAAAGGGATGGTCCGCCCGGCAAGAATCTGTTCCTTCTCGTGGCCCTTGCCGGCGATCAGAACCACGTCGCCCGCCCGCGCCGCCTTGAGCGCCGCGCAGATGGCCGAGGCGCGATCCGCCTCGATAGTGTATTGGACTCCGCTGGCCTTCAATCCGGGTTCGATCTCGGCCAGAATCGCCAGCGGATCTTCGGTGCGGGGATTGTCGCTGGTGGCCACCACAAAGTCGCTGCCCGCGCCGGCAGCCTGGCCCATCTTCGGGCGCTTGGTGCGGTCGCGGTCGCCGCCGCAGCCGAACAGCGTAATCACCCGCCCGCCAGACTGCGCCGTCATCTGCCGGGCCAGTGCGGTCAGGTTGCGCAGCGCATCGTCGGTATGGGCGTAGTCCACGATCACCGTGAAAGGCTGGCCCGCATCGACAAGCTGGAAGCGTCCGGGGACCGGCTTGAGGCGCGGAACGAATTCGACCAGCTCGCCAAACGGCACGCCGCGCGCATGGGCAGCAGTGAACGCGGCCAGCAGGTTGTGGATGTTCACCTCGCCGGCAAGGAGCGAAACCACTCGGGCCGAGCCCGCCGGGGTTTCCAGTTCAAGAACCGCCCCGCCGGGCGTCAACGAATAGGATGTCGCCCGCCAATCGCCTTGCCCAATTCCATAAGTCCGGACCTCGGCGCCTGCCTTGTGCGCGGCGGCGGCCAACTCTTCCGCGCGTGGATCGTGCGCATTGATCACGGCGACGCGCGGAGCCGGATAGACCGTCCCGTCGAAGAGCATCCGCTTGGCCGCGAAGTACTTCTCCATCGTCTGGTGATAGTCGAGGTGGTCGCGCGTCAGGTTGGTGAAAATAGCCACGTCGAAATTCACGCCCGTTGCCCGGCCCTGGTCGAGCGCGTGGCTTGAGACCTCGGTCACCAGTTCGGTGGCTCCGCGGCCTGCGCCCTCGGCCATCAATTCAAACAAATCTCTCGACTCGGGCGTGGTGTGAACCGAGGGACGCACCTCGCCGGCCACGTGATACTCAATCGTTCCCACAAGCACCGTCGTACGCGCCGCCATGTTCAGCAGCGCCTCAGTCAAAAACGCTGTCGTCGTCTTTCCATTCGTTCCCGTGATTCCCGTAGCCGCAAGCTTGCGCTCCGGATGGCCGAAGAAGGCCGCGGAAGCCTCGGCCAGCGCTCGGCGGCCGTGTTCGACCTCCAGGACCGGCAGACCGGGTTGAAAAACCAGCAAGTGGTCAAACGTCGGCGCGGAGTCGGTGACGATGCCCAGCGCGCCTGCGGCGATGGCCTTCTCGACGTAGCGATTACCGTCGGTCGAGCCGCCCTTCATGGCCACAAACACCGCGCCGGGCCGTATCCGCCGCGAGTCGTATTCAACACCGGTAATCGTCTGCTCCGAGTCCCCGCCGGAGCCGACGGCTTTCACTTCGCCAATCAGGTCTTGCCAGTTCATCCCGTGCTCGATTGTAGATTGCTGGAGGGCAATCGATCTCCCAACGGTTGAGGACCACGCAGCTCAAGGCCCGGCGCGCTTCCCCGCAGAATTCCCTGGTTCGCGGAAGCCGAAGCAACCGGAGCTTACTTTGATGGCGCGGACTTCGCTGAAGCTGCCTTGGCTTTTGTCTTCCACTGGTGATAGAGCTCCAGCAGAGCCGAGTTATAAATCTTTGCGCTACTCGGCCGTTCCAGAATCGAGCACATAAGACTTGAACGCGAGAGGGCATCGTAAAAGAATTCGCGCCAAACCTTGGATGGGTTGCGCCTTCTTAGCCATGCAAGTTTTGGAATCTCAAGGAGGACGATCTCGAACATGTTTAGCTCGAGGTATGCAAAAGCCTCGAGTTTAGCCCGGAATTGTACAGAACTCCCGTCGAACCCCGGGTCGAAGTGAATAGGGTGGCGGTCGTAAAAAGCCCAGAGTTTGGGCTCCGCAATCATTTGCCGGTTTATTTCAAACAACATCTTCTGGGCTTCTAGATTGAGTGAACGACTTGCCATTCTCCTGGAGAACCAGAAGTTCAAGACGAAGAATAATATGGATAATCCCGCCGCGAACAATGAGACCAGCGGGCCGACGTCGGGGCGAAGAATAAAGCGCCAGAACATTTGAGGATTTTACCAGAGAGATTTTCGGAGCGCCGCCATGGAAAGCTTGGCGGCCGTCGCAGAGAAGCCAATTAGCGCGGTACAGCCACGGCGCAAATGCTACCCGGCTGCAGAAGAGACAGTCTCTTGACATGCAACTAAACGGTTGCATATTATGATCGCAATGGGCGGGGATCTCGACAAGGTCTTCAAGGCGCTCGCGGCTCCGGAACGACGGCTCTTGCTCGACCGGCTGCGAGCGCAGAACGGGCAAACGCTGGGGGAGCTTTGCCAGGGCATGGAGATGACGCGCCAGGCTGTAACGAAACACCTCAAGCTGCTGGAGGAAGCGACGCTCGTCGTTCCCATCCGGCGGGGCCGCGAGAAGCTGCACTATCTGAACCCGATGCCGATCCACGAGATTGCCGAGCGCTGGATCGGAGAATACGAACGGGGACGCCTGCGCGTTCTCGCCGAACTTAAGGAAAGACTGGAAGGAGAAAACGATGGCTGAATCTCAGTTTGTCTATGTGACCTTTATCCGCACCACGCCGGAGAAGCTTTGGCGGGCGTTGACCGAACCTGAATTCACGCGCAGGTTCTGGATGGGCACGATCCAGGAATGCGAATGGAAACCGGGCGCATCCTGGCGGATCGCCAAACCCGACGGCAGCACAGCCGACGCGGGCGAGGTGCTGGAGATCGAGCCGTACCGGCGGCTGGTCCTGAAATGGCAGAACCACATGTTTCCCGAGATGACGGCGGAAGGCTTTTCGCGCATGATTTATGAGATCGAGCCGAAGGGCGGGACCGTGAAACTCACTGTCACGCACACCATGGATAAGAGCGACTCAAAGTTCATCAAGGCCGTGTCAAACGGTTGGCCGATGATTCTTGCCAGCCTCAAGAGTCTCTTGGAGACCGGCGAATCGCTCGAGGGAACCGACCGCTGGCCGGAAGGGATGTGACCGGCTTCTGTCTCCGCGGGCCGGAATCGCTCACCGCCCGCAGCGGACCACGATCTGCGTTCCCGGCGCAACCATCGCGCCGGGAGCAGGCGCCTGCTCCCTCACCGTGCCGTTGCCGGCAATCTGCACCTCCAGGCCGGCGGCAGAAGCCAGTTCGATAACCTTACGCACCGGCAGACCGATCAGCGATGGAACCTGGAGCCGATGAGCGTCCTGGACTGTAACCGCCGTCGGCTGCCGCACGGGCGCTGTTGCCTGCTGGGGGGCGGGCTGCGGCGCAATCGAGACTGCCTGTGCTCCAGCCGGCTTGTCGTTGGCGTTTGCGTCTAAACTCGCGGGCTGCGCGGCCGCCGGGCTCAACCCCGCGCGCAACGGATCGTCGCTGGGCAGATCGTTGGCCGCTGCATAAAGCGCTTCGATGTCGGCGGTCTGCTCTGCCCCTTCGTCTTCCGCCACCGGCTTGTCGGATTTCGACGCAGCGCGAGCCGGGCGCAGATCGATATCGTGCGCCACGCCCAGATACTCCAGCACCTGCTGCGCCACCTCGGCGAAGACTGGCGCGGAGACGGCGGCGCCGTAGTATTCGCCCTTGGGCGAATCGAGGACGACGGTAACGGCGATCACCGGGTTGTTGACCGGCGCGAAGCCGGCAAACGAAGCGATGTGCATGGTCTTCGAATAAGTGTGCGTCGCCGGATCTATCTTCTGAGCTGTGCCGGTCTTGCCGCCCGAGGAGTATCCGTTGAGCTGCGCCTGCTTGCCGGTGCCGAACAGCACCACGCCCTCCATCATCTTGCGCATCTGCGCCGCGGTCAGTGTGGAGAGAACCCGGCGAGCGCCGGTGGGTAGCGAATTCGGCAGATCGCCCCCAGGCTTAAAGGGCGACGGCAGTTGCGGCGCCTGCGGCGATGCGGACTTTTGGTTTGGGCTGGTGGAATCCACCTGACCCGGCAGCAGCACGCGCGGAGGCAGGTAGACACCTCCGTTGGCAATCGTCGAAACCATCGAAACCAGTTGCAGCGGCGTGACCGCGATCTCCTGTCCGATGGCGATCGAACCAATCGACGAAGGGCTCCAACGGTTCACAGGCCGCAGCAGGCCGCGCGTCTCGCCGGGCATTTCGGCGCCGGAGCGAGAGCCGAAGCCGAAGTCGCGTACGTATTGATAGAAGCGCTCCTGGCCCACCTTCAGCGCCAGTTTCACGGCAGCCACGTCGCTGGATTTGGCGAGAGCCTGCGCTACCGTGATTTTCCCCAGGCCGCGATCGGACTTGTCATCGTGGATCACGCGGCCGGCCAGCGCGATCTGGCCGCCCTGGCAGTCGATCATGTCTTCCGGCGAGACCACATGCTGTTCCAGCGCCGCCGAGTAGGTGACCAGCTTGAAGGTCGAGCCCGGTTCGTAGACATCGCTCACCGCGTGATTGCGCAACAGCTCCGGCGGGGTTCTACGGGCAAGGTTGGGATTGAAGGCGGGGCGAATGGCCAAGGCCAGAATTTGCCCCGTGTATACGTCCTCGACCACCACCGTTCCGTTAGCCGCTTGCGTCCGCTGCATGGCGTGGTCCAGCGCCCGCTCGGCCAGGAACTGAATATTCTCGTCGATGGTGAGCACCAGATTCTGCCCCGGCTCGGGCTCGCGTTCGCTCGATCCCAAGACCCGGCGGCGCGCATCCATGGCCGTGTACATGCGGCCCGGAACCCCGTGCAATTGCCCCTCGAACTTCTCCTCCAGGCCCCCCAGGCCGTTGTCGTCAACGCCCACATAGCCCAGCACCTGGGCGGCGATCTCGTTGTCCGGATAGAAGCGCTGAAACTCCTTCTGGAAGTAAACTCCCTTGAGGCCGCCGCTTGCGATCAGCGCATTCACGCCGGCGGCTGCCTCGGGCGTCACCCGCCGCGCCACCCACGCAAAGCTGTGTCCGCTGGCAAGGCGGGCCGCAATCTGTTCCTCGGCAGTCGGCGTATCGTCGGGGTCGGTGTGTACCAGCGCGGCCAGCGCGTGGGCGGCAGCCTTCTTGTCGTCGATCTCGGTGGGCACGGCGTAAATCGAGTCCACCTGCACGGTCATGGCCAGTTCGTGCAAGTTGCGGTCGTAGAGCACTCCGCGGCGGGGAGCTACCTCGAAGGTGCGCTGCTGCTGCTTCTGGGCGCGCTCCACGAACTCCTGGTGGCGCATCGCCTGTAGCCAAAAGAGCCGGCCCGCGATGGCCAGCGCCCAGAGAAGAAAGAACAGGCAGATCAGCCAGAAACGCGGCCGCTTCAGAGGCATGGCGCCCCCGGGCTTAGCGGTATTTCGATCGCTCTGACCGGCTGCAGGCATAACGCTTCTAGCTCCTAGTACCGGGGCTTGGCGATTTTGTAATCGTACCCATGAATTTGGGTGCCCCAGGTCTCGCTTTTGAGACCTGGGAAATCACAAATGTACGCGGTCATGGTACTAGCTCCTAGCTCTTATCTCCTGGCCGGTTCCCCGCGGCATCCAGCTTGAAACCACCTTCCATTCATGACTTATAAAACTGTCAATGCAAAACCAGAATCTCGTTCCTCGCACTCCAAAGCTAATAGCTAATAGCTAATAGCTGATAGCTGATAGCTGATAGCTGATAGCTAATAGCTAAAGGCTAATAGCTAAAAGCTAAAAGCTAGTAGCTGCCCTTGGCACTCGGAGAAGTCGCCTGGGCAACGGCCGGAGCCGCGGCATCGGGACGCGCATTGGGATGAACCACCTGGCCGGGCTGCGGCTCCGCCATGCCCAGTTCGCGAGCCATGGTGTCGATGCGGACGGGCTGCGTGAGCTGCGCCTCGGCCAGCCGCAACTGCCGGTTCTCTTCCCGCAATTGGTCGCGGACCTGCTTCTCCGACTCCACCCGGTAGCCGCCCTCGATGGCATAGAAGTGCTGCAACCCATAGACCATCACCAGGGAGAAGAGCACGGCAATCGCCGCGGTAAACAGGCGCATCTCCCGCACCCGCACCGGATCCGCAGCCTTCACCAGCCGCGAGTTATCCAGGTGCTTGGCAAAATTGAACTCCGGCGTGCGCACGCTCCGCCTGAGCCGCGCTTGCCCGGCCATCAGTTCCGCGTTCCGCTCCGCCCAGCGCTCGCCCCAGCCGCCGCTCGTGTCGAAATAGGTTGTCGTGCATGCCGCCATGATCCCTCTCCTCAGCTTCTAGCTCCTGGCTCCTAGCTCCTAGTACCTAGTACCGTGACTTTATGATTCTGTAATCGTACCCATGAACTTGGATGCCCCAGGTCTAGCTTTTGAGACCTGGGAAACTACAAATCTACGCGCTCTTGGTACTAGCTCTGTCCTGCCTTAAAATCGTCTCTTCCCGCTTCCAAGAATCTCTCGCTTTCGACTCGAAAACCGCGCTGCGCGGACCGCAAAGCTAGTAGCTAGAGGCTAGAGGCTAGTAGCTAGAAGCTAGTAGCTGTCCTTTGAGCTGCTCTCAGCTTCGCGCTCCGCGAACGGGGGTTGCGTTCGGCTTCTTCCTCGCCGGCCGTTACTGGCTTTCTGGTCAGAATCTCCCAAGTCCCTTTCTGCGCGCCCTCCCGCAGGCTGTCTTTTGCGATACGATCTTCCAGCGAGTGAAAACTGATGACCACAAGCCTGGCGGAGGGCTTAAGCAGCTTCGGTGCGGCCTCCAGCAGCGCCCGGATTTCTTCTAACTCGCGATTCACGTAGATACGGAGAGCCTGAAAGGTTCGGGTCGCCGGATGAATGCGCGCCGCTTTCATTGCCGGGGCGGCTGAAGCTACAATCCGGGATAACTGACCCGTGGTTGTAACTGGCCGCCCGCGAACAATGGCTCTGGCGATTCTCCGCGACCTCCTTTCCTCTCCGTACTCGTAAATGAGGTCCGCAAGCTCGCGCTCGCTCGCCTCATTTACCACCTGTGCGGCGGTTGGCCCCCAGCGCGTGTCCATGCGCATATCCAACGGCCCATCCGCCTGAAAGCTGAAGCCCCTGCGGGCTTCGTCGAATTGCAGGCTGCTCGCTCCAAAGTCGGCCAGCAATCCATCCACTGAAGCCGGACCCACGTGCCCGGCAATGTTGCTAAAGGCCTCGCCCACCAGCGTCACCCTCGGCGCCTTCCCGCCCAACTCGTTCGAAATCCGGCCCAACCGCACCTTGGCAAGATCGAGCGCCTCGGGGTCCCGTTCAAAACCGATCAGGCGCCCCTCGTGACCCAATTGCCGAACGATCCCGGCGGCGTGCCCCGCCAATCCAAGCGTGCAGTCCACATACGTTCCCCCGGCCCGCACCCTGAGAAAATCGATCGCTTCCTTAAAAAGAACCGGCACATGGCGTTCCGTCGAAATCGTCATGTGTTCCCCCTGGGGGGCGTTAGCTGTCACCGCGCGGCTTGAGAGTTACCTTCAACGACTGGCGATCCTCCGCCGTCAATGCATTGGCCGGCAAGCTCTCTTTGAGATTCTTCAGGTTGTGAACTTCCAGGTAATGCATCTTCCCGCGAACCGCAACCTCCGCCTCCAACTTGGCGGCTTCCCGCAGAATCTGCGGCAGTGTCACCCGGGCCTGTTTGTCCATCTCCACCTGCTGGCCGTAATAGCTGGTCAGGTTCAGGTATTTGTTCACCGCCTCGTCCATGGTGCTGGATTCGGCCAATAGAGCCTCCTGCTTTTCCCAGGCCGGCAACGGCCATATCTGCGCGCTTTGGCCGTCCTCCGAGGTGATGTAGAACTGGGTCACGTTGGCATCGTCCAGCAACTTCTTGAACGGACTAGGGAGCTTCAGTCTCCCTCCGTCTTCGACCTTCGCCGGATGATTGCCACGAAACGCTTCCATGCCTGTCTGCCTCTCGCGGCCGCTTCCGCATCGCTTGCCGCGTCCCGTATCCTGCCCTTGCCTTCCAGCTCCGGTTTGCAAGGTTGGTTCCCGCCCAGTTTTTCCGCCGGGATTCTGTGTGGAGAGGAGAAAATGCGCTTAGACTTGCTTTGGAGAGCCAGTTCCGCGGTTTCCTCTGGACTCCTTTGCACTCCATTTTGCTCCGTTTGACTCCATAGAGGCGATAGTACCTCGGATATGGGTTCGCGTCGAGAGAAAAATCAAGGGAAATCGAGCGCCGGAGATGGCGATTGGGGGAAGTTCGCCTAATAGAGCAAAAAGTTCAGGCTACCGCAAGATGTAGTGTTTACTGCTTTGATTCTGCCCCTGGACAGGATGGGCAGGACGTGGTAGGAGAACAAAAGGCGAATCTGAAAAGTTCCTGCCTGGCCGCATGAGAAAGAATTCGCGCTTCACGTCTGGGTCTTAGTCCTTCTTCTTCCCGGAGCGTTGCCGCCCGCGCTCAACCACGACCTTTAACAGATAGAACAACACCAGGGCGTTGATCGTCAGCAAGCTTGCCCGGATCCACGTAAGTCTCTGGAACACTTCGTAGATCTCCAGGGGCAGGAACGAGGCAGTAATGGCCAGGGTCAGGTACTCGGCCCAGACTTTCTCCAGATATAAGCCGATTCCTTCAATCAAATCGAGGCCGGCATAGGCAAAGACCACCGCGCCGATGCGGCGAAGCAGGCGGTCGTCCAGCAGGGAAGCCCGATCGAGGATGAAGTTGACGAAGCGCGACTCGGGGTTGTGGCGCAGCAGGTGGTGGGCCAGCCGCTCGATCAGATCGCCGATGTCCTTGTGCAGCAGGTGCAGCGCGCCCACGCCGATGGCGGCAAACAAGAGCGCCTGGAACAGCTTGAAGGCAGCGATGAGAATCAGCCATCGATTGTGGTGCCACGGTCCCGATGAGGGCTGCGATGTGCAATCGGTCATGGTCGTTCGGGGGGAATCCGTACGGCGCTCCTGCCTGCCTTTACGTTAACCGATGGCGGCCGGTTCTGCTAACCGCTGGGCAGAGGCGAGACCGGGGCGCGGGTTACGATGGAGCCATGACCGAGAGCTTTCAGACGCGCCACTGGGTGCCGTTCCCGGTGGAACTGGTCTTTGCCTTCTTCGCCAATCCGTCCAATCTTCCCCACCTCATGCCGCCGGAGCTTGAGGTGCGCATGGAAGATATACGCATCGAGCCGCCTCCAGTGCGGCCCGTGGCTCAAGACCCGGCGCGCCGCTTTTTGAGCGTGGCCGCGGGTGTGGGGTCGGAGATCCTGATCAGCTTCTATCCCATTCGATGGGTGCGGCGGCGTATCAGTTGGATGGCCCATATCACCGAATTCGAGTGGAACAGCCACTTCTGCGACCGGCAGGTTCAGGGGCCCTTCACTCACTTCCACCATCGGCATGGCATCCACGCCGAGGTGCGGGACGGTGTCGAGGGAACTCTGGTAAGCGATGAGATCGAGTTCGCGCTGCCCTACGGGCCCATCGGCCGCATGGGCGAAGGACTGTTGCGGCGCCAACTCGAACGGTCGTTCGCGCACCGGCAAAAGCGGCTCCCGGAGATTCTCGCCGCCGCCGCGCGGCAGGCAACGAAGCGGGCCTGATGCCGCGCCATCATCTCTTCAGATTCAGCAGCGCATCCCGATCGATCACATTGCCGTCCATCACGATCCCGGAGATGCGGCGCGCGTTCCAGATGTTGGCGGTGGGGTCCCCGTCCACAACGAGGATGTCGGCGCGGCGGTCCGGGGCAATCTGGCCCAGTTCGTTCCAGCCGAACTGGAGGGAGTAGTTGTTAGTGGCCGCTGCCAGCGCCTCGCGCGGGGTAAGGCCCATGCGGACCAGCAATTCCAGCTCGGTGTGCAGGGAGATGCCGGCCATGGTCCCCATCGCCGAGGCGCCCGATCCCGCCAGGTAGTGCGGAAAGGCGGAAAAGATCGCTTCATTGATGCGCCAAAGGCGCATGGCCGCCTGGTCGGCCTTCTTGCGCAGGCCGTCTTCCAGCCAGCGCTGCGTGGATGCGGGCAGGCGGCGCGTCCACGGCGCGAGCGGGTAGACCGTCTCGCCGGTGGTGCGGTCCGGCGGCTGAAACATCCCGGCAGGATCGAGCAGTTGGGCGGCCGGCTCCTTCCAAAGGTTTCTGTGGCCGGGCAGCCGCAGATAAAAGAGGCTGAAGGTGGGCATCAACGCGGCGTGATGCGCGGCCAGAAAACGACCGTAGGCGCCGACGTGCGGGTCTGTCGGCGGCAGCCGCTCGGAGTAGTCGTAGGCGGTATTGGCGGCCGGCCCCACAGGGCTTTCCACCAGCGGCCGCTGCAGTTCGTCGGGAATCACGCCCAGTTCGTAACGGCTCATGTGCAGAAGCACGTCCACGCCGGCCTCGATGCCCACGCTGTAAGGCGTGGAGACGAACTCGCCGTAGGTGACCAACCCCATCTGGTGGGCATGAGTAACGATCCACTGGGTATTGGCCGCGGTAAGATTGTGGCCCAGCCAGAGCACCCGGGTCCCGAGCCGCGCCGTGTCGGAGAGCTGGCGAACCGTATCCTCGGGACTCAGTTCAACCGGGCGCGCGCCCTCTTTGAGCTTCGCGGTCCACTCCGGACGCCCACCGGCGCGATTGATCAAGAGGCTCCGGTTGTCGGTCGTGCCGATCGAGTCGAGCAGGTAAAGATGCGGGCTGGGACTGGCGGCAAAGTCGATCGCGCCCCGCCGCTCGTCGCCGCTGGCCACCACCGTAGTCACGCCCATGTAGAGATTGGCGTTGGCCTGACCCTGGCTGTTCATGCCGGCAAAGCCGTCCACCAAGCCTGGGATCAGGTACTTCCCCGTGCAATCGATCACCCGCGCGCCCTTGGGGATGGAGATCGCCCCAAGCGCGCCAACGTCGGTGATGCGCCCGTCGCGCACAATCACGATCGCATCCTGCTGATCCTTTGCCGAGCGGCCCCAGTCGGTCACATCCACCACGGTGCCGCCGGCCAGAACCAGCGGAATCGAGGTTGGGGCTTTCGGAATCAGCTGGAACTGGGCCTGCGGCCAGCACGGGACGCCGGCAAGCGCCACAGCACCCGCACCGACAATCAAGTTGCGAAACGATCGCATAGAAAAGCTGGCCTGTTGTGGATTGTCGCACAGCGCATCCGCGAACCGATTAAACGATTTACTCCGTTGTAACAATGACAGGCGGCCTCGCAGGCGAATGTTCCCGTGGGCTTCCCATCCTCTCCCCTGGGTGCGCTAACTCGCCACCAGCGTGGGCCGCTGCCGCCGCGCAAGCAAAGGAAGCACCTGAGCCTGCGCTTCATCCACCGTCAGTCCGTAGCGGGCGCGAAGATCGTCAACCTTGCCATGCTCGATGAAGCGGTCGGGCCAGCCGATACGCACCACGGGAACCGCGCTGCCCATCTCGCCCGTCCTTATTTCCTGGAGGGCCTCGATGACCGCCGCGCCAAACCCTCCCATCTTCACGTGGTCCTCAAAGGTGACGAAAGCGGCCACCCGCCCCGAATAATACTCGAGCATCTCGCGGTCCAGCGGCTTGACGAAGCGGGGATTGATGACCGCGGCGGAGTAGCCCTCGCGCTCCAGACGGCCGGCCAGTTCGGTGGCCAGGGTGACCATCGGTCCCAGGCCCAGGATAGCCACGTCCGAGCCGTCCTGGAGCACTTCGGCCTTGCCCACGGGGATGGCTTGCGGCTCGGCTTTGCGAGCCACGCCGGCCACCGCGCCCCGCGGGTAGCGGATGGCGCTGGGTCCGGGAAGCTGGAAGGCTGTCTTCATCATGTCGGCCAGCTCGTCTTCGTCCTTGGGGGCCATCGCCACGATCTCCGGAATCCCGCGCAGGTAGGCGATGTCGAACAGACCGTGATGGGTGGGACCGTCGTCGCCGGAAAGTCCGGCGCGGTCCATGCAGAAGACCACCGGCAGCTTTTGCAGGCACACGTCGTGCACGATGGGATCGAAGGCCCGCTGCAAAAAGGTCGAGTAGATGGCGCACACCGGGCGGTAACCTTGAGTTGCCAGGCCGGCCGCAAAAACCACCGCGTGCTCCTCGGCGATGCCCACGTCGAAGTAGCGGTTGGGATGGTGGGGCCGGAACAGATCCAGGCCGGTGCCGTTGGGCATGGCCGCGGTAATGGCCACGATGCGCTCGTCTTTGTTGGCCAGCTCCACCAGCGTGTTGGCGAATACCTCGGCATAGGTGACCTGGCCCGCTGCGGTTTTGCCGGTTTCCGGATCGTAAGGCCCAAGACCGTGAAATTTCTTCTGCTTGTCCAACGCCGGCTGAAAGCCGCGGCCCTTTTGCGTCAGCACATGCAGAAGCACCGGGTGGTCGGCGCCCTTGAGAAACTTGAACGTCTCCACCAGCAGGGGCAGGTTGTGCCCGTCGATGGGGCCAAAGTACTGCAATCCAAACTCCTCAAACAGCAGGGAAGGCCAAAGTAAGCCCTTGGCGGCTTCTTCGGCGCGGCGAGCCACGTTCACCGCCCGCTTGCCGCCGAACCGTTCCAGAATGCGATGAGCCTGGTCGTGCAGATTCCTGTAGTGCTCGTTGGTCACGATGCGGTGGAAGTAGCGGGCGATGGCCCCCACGTTGCGGTCGATGGACCACTCGTTGTCGTTCAGCACCACGATCAGGCGCTTGGTCTGCCCGGCGATGTTGTTCAGGGCTTCAAACGATATGCCGTTGGTAAATGCCGCGTCCCCGGCCACCGCGATCACGTGCTCCTTGCCGCCGGAGAGATCCCTGGCCACGGCCATTCCCAGGGCCGCCGACAGCGCCGTGCCGGCATGGCCGGCTCCGTAACAATCGTGTTCGCTCTCGGTGCGAAGCATGAAGCCGTTCAGCCCGCCCGGCTGGCGAATGGTCTCAAAGCGGTCTCTCCGTCCGGTCAGGATCTTGTGGATATACGCCTGGTGGCTGACGTCGAACAGCAGCTTGTCCCGCGGGGTATCGAAGACCATGTGCAGGGCCAGGGTCAGCTCCACCACCCCCAAGTTCGGGCCTAGGTGGCCGCCGGTCTTCGACAGCGTCTGGATCAGGAATTCCCGGATCTCCTCCGCCAATTCCGCCATCTGCGCATAGCTCAGGCCTTTCAGGTCGGCGGGCGAGTGGATGGTCTCCAACAGTGAACCCATGGTCTTCCTTCCCCCGGAACAGCGCCGGGTCTGCAAAGAAAAAACCCCTCCGGCGCCGGGGCCATCGAAGCCGCATTGGCCAACCGATAGTATACCAACGCGGCGGATTCAGCCGCTGCAGGCCGGTTGTGTCCTAATAGTGCGTTCCCGATTTCCACAGGCAACGGAACCCGGGGTGCAGCATGAATAGCCACTCCCGCGTTACCATGGCTGGCCAGAGGAAGAAGTCAACCATGGAAAAGATTCTCGAAACCCTACGGAATCCGACTATTTTCAATGGGCTTGGCGTTTTGGCCTACTTGTGGATCGGTTTGGCCGCTCTGCACACCGAATCTTGGCAAGTACCGAAAATCGTCTTTTCCGCCTGTTCCATGGCTCTGATCGCCGCGATTGTCGGATGGCTCAACTACTTCGCGTGGAAGAATCCGAGGTTCCTGGCATACGGGCCACAGGAATACATACGCGAAAGTGAATTGGCCCATGAGCGCCACATGGCGGGGAAATGATTTTGATGCAAAATACAATGGAATCGAAGATCGCGGACCACGTTTGGGAACTGACAGAGTTGATAGCGGTGTAACCGGATCGCCGGAAGCGGAGGCGCTAGGCTTCCTCATCTCCCAAAATCAGCTTGCCGATTTTGCTATCCCATTCTCTAGCTTCCAGTTCCAATGCTAGACTCTCTTCGATAGATAAAGTGTGAACTCCTGACCTGTCCAGATAAACGATTTCTAGTCCGCTTATTGTATCAGGGCAAATCTTTCCGGCTGATACGATCATGTGAGCACCTAATCTCTTAAGTTGGTCGATTGACTGGAAATTGTGATAATTGCGTATCCAAAAAACGGCTGCATTCACTGTGTCGCCAGCGAAGACGTAAGTATAGACCGGCTCACATGAAACAACCTGTCCGTTGATATATTGGAAGAACCAGAGCGTTGGATTCGGATATGCAAAGGCAACGATACATTCTAAGTCTTTACTATCTGCAATAGCAGTCCCAATTCCTCGCATACGCTCTGCGCGGTTTTGCTCTGATTCATCCCTTAACTGAATAAAGGCATCAGCAACGCGATTAGCGTCGACTTTGTCCCTTGCGCAAGCAATCGCGATGCTGTTTCTATCGTCAGTTCTTATCTTACGGCTGTTGCTTCCATGACGCGCCCCACAGCCGGAAACAAGAGGAGAATAGGTCCAGCGCGTATCGCTGGCAAGAACGATATTTCCACCCTCTGCGACCATTCCGACCTGCATAGTCATCGGGTTTCTTCCAGTCTCCAACGAAAATGTAAGGGTGAAGATAAACGGATGAAATCTCCGTTCGGAATCACCTTAGACACACATGACACTTGACGTGCAAGCTCCATCGTAGTGCCCCCATTTCTGAGGGCACTAGTAGGCCCGCCACATCTCAAATAACGCAGACACCGCGCCCCGACAGCGCGGCTTTCTGTTTGTGCCTATAATAGACGCATCAGAGGTAAAGAGCAATGATAATGCAATGGATAATCCTGATTGCGGTGATTGTTGTGGGGTGGTTCGCTATTGGTGCCGTCGCCGACGTTGAGAAGATCCTCCGATACGCCGTCATAACGCGGTTGGACGCCGTTATAACGCGGCTAGACAAATTAAACGAAGAGATCGACGCGCTACATAAGAAGGTTGATTCCTTTGACAAATACCAAGGGAACCAACAATGAAAGGCTGGCAAATAACTCTTATAGTCCTGTTGGCCGTTGGCTGGATTAGCCGGGGTATTGACAAACTTTGTGCTTTAAGATGTACAATTCTCCCGGTAGCAGAAAGGAACTGCGTATGACCGAGGAACAAGCAGGCGAGATCATCACAAAGCTGGACGATCTATCCCGTGACGCTATGACCCGCGAGCAGGGAGAAGAAATACTCGCAAAACTAAAAGAGCTTTCATCGGAGCTTGAGCAGTTCCGTGTTGAGATTGAAAAAATGCTCCCCTAAAGCATTTGTCGCCGTCGCTTCAATATCATAGCGGGGTCGCGGGCATCTCTTACAAATCCCATCGCTAGAGTCTCGTCCTCGATTAGCGCGTAGACAGTTTGCGCCAATTCCATTACCTTTTTGCGTGCATCGAGGATGTCTTCTGTTGTTTTCTTTGTGGAAACTTGCATTTGGCACACACCTGGGTTATCTTGGAATTGCCAACACGAGATGGGAAGGCCCCGCCCTGGCAGGCGGGGTTTTCTATTTGATTGCAGTACACTCCGGTTTAAGGAAACTTCTGCGATGAATGGATGGGAGTACAAGATCGCTACGGTCAACACGCGACACGAACCCGACATATTGGAATGGATTCGTGGTTTCCGAGACGAGACCGCAGAGGTTCAAAAACTGCTCGATTCTTTTGGACAAGAGGGGTGGGAACTCGTAGCGTTTTTCCCCGCTCGTCCCGCTGACCATACCGTGAAAAATGACGTTACAGGGCAAGAATGGACTATTGACGCAGACCTTTGGCTTTATAACGCCGTCTTTAAGAAGCCATTCAAAAGGGAAGATTAGCGAAACGAATCGGCATTCTTCGCCTTGTCCCACCGCATCAGCAATTCCCGTGCCAAACTTTTCAGCGGCAACGCTGTACTAGGACACTACCCTGCAGGCCGGTAGTGCCTCAGGGCAATCGCATGAACAAGGAAATTGCGTGAACGATTGCCTTGAAAGGGCACGGCTTCAGTCGTGCCAATCCATTTGGCTTAACCTGCATTTCTCCCAGCCCGCGAAAAGTTGTAGCGCCGGTCTCCAGACCGGCTGTCCCGAGGGCCTCCCGGCCCTCGGAGGCTCCTTGAGAGGTCAAATTCTGAGTTGTAGCGCCTTCTGTGAGAAATCCGGGCTAGCCGAAACGGAGATGCAACTGCCTTCTTCCCGGAGGGAAGAAACGAAAATAGCCCCGGATGGAGCAAAGCGCAATCCGGGGACCGCGCACCAATCCCGTCTTCCGCGTCCCGTAGGGCCGCGGAGAACCTCTTCCTTCCCGCTCCACCATGTGCATGCGATTGCCCTGGGCAGTGTTCTAAGACTGCGTTGCTGGCGGTGGGAGAGTTTCGATTGTGAATTTGCGGGCGTTTTGATAGAAACACACGTTGGAGTACTCGAAGAAACCCGCTTGCCCGAGGAGCCCCATACCATGTGCTTCCATCGCAGGAGAGAATCCGGCATAAGAGTTGAACTGAATGCCCCTGCCTAAGCTGATTGTGAGGTTCGTATACCAGGTAGGATTCGCCAAACTTCCCACGCCGCCAGTGAAATGGCTTGGCATGATCGGAATATCAAGCCCTAAAATTGATGCAAAGCTTGCTGGGAATACGCAGGAATCTGCTCCGCTATCGAGGCAGACGAAACATCGCAACGTAAATTGTGGAACCGCGTGAACGGCGGCAAGGTCCGGCGCAGCGGACGATTTTCGATCGCCGCCCGCCGAGCGAGAATTCCTCCCGAAATTGCTTATATTTACCGGCAATTCGCCGATGATCAAGGGTAGAGGCTCTGTTGCACATCATCCCGTACGGCAATGACCGGGGCGCGCCTTGGCTCGTCCGTGTTGCCGTCGCCGGCGTTACCGGCCGTAAGGCGGTAGATTTCGCGCGCAGCGCAATGGAACAGGCACAGAGGAGGCTGTGATGGTATGCGACAAGAATCAGGAGACGCTTAGGCTAGAAGCCGAATGTCATGAATGGAACGCCAAGCAGGATTTTGCCGACGGTCGATTGAGAGAGTGTGTGCGCAACGCCATGCTGGCGATCAATTACTACAAGATGTTGCTAGAGGAGAAGGAACGGTGCTGACGGCTGCGGAACCGGCCTTGGCGTGCCGAATGGGCACACCCCAACTCACGGGTACGTGCCGCGAAAGCGACTCGCACCAAACCGCGCCGGGTAATCCGAACCCGCTGCAAGCGCGTCCTCTCCGCCAATCCCCGGAGACGGAATCCGTCGCCGGGGACCGCGGAGATGCCTTCCTTCACCGGGCCTCCCTTTCCGCTTGATTTCCGGAAATCTCCCGGAACCCGCCCGCAATGCCCGGGAAATTCATTTCCCGGTAAAGGTGAAGTTGCCCAGTTGCAGGCGAACCGAATCCCTCCGCTGGAGAGCCACGGTAGCCCCCAGGTGATTCACAGCCTGCAGATAGTTCCTGTGGCTCGCCGGTATCTCCCAGTGCAGACGGCAGTCGATCGAGGCGTCGGCTGGCAGGGGCTTGCCGTCGATTTGAATGACCAGGTTTCCGGCGGAATTCGGACCGACATTGGTCTCCGTCGTCACCACCTGGTAGCCGCTGGAGATCCTCGCCGATTGCGTGGGAGATGCGCTGGCCAGCTTCTTGTCCTCAAATCCGAGCGATACGGTGCTTCCCGTAGGCACCTTGCTGCAATGCGCCTCGAAGATAAAATGCTCCGCGGTCGCATCCTGGTTATAGAACTTGAGGATCGCCTCCTTGCCGGATAGAACGTCGATGTTATGCCAGCCGGCAGCCCCGTTGTTCGTAATCCACTGATAGGAGTCGAAGTTCCCCCCGGAGTCGGATGGGTTATTGCCGAAATACTCCGACCCGACTACCGATATGGCGCAGTAATGGCCGGTCCCCGGTACGTTGAGCCCGAACGCATTCACATTCGCCGACCTTCCCCCCACCGGGATCGGTCCGGGAATGAGCCCTTGCAGCGGAGAGGTCTCGCTGCTGCCGTCGAACGTAAACATCTTCACCCAACTGTTCGGCGGAGGGTTGAAACCCGCATCGCTGTAATACATCCGCAGCACCGGCGTCGTGATGGGAACCTGGATATTCAGGCTCTGCGCGCGTCCGTAGGCATAGTTCTTCAACCCGGGCTTGGGATCCCAGTTGTACACATTCCACAGGTTGATCAACTGTTGCACGGTTAGCGGCGACTGGCCGTTGACTACGACGTCTGGGCTATTGGTGACATTCGAGCCGCGCGGAATTGCTCCGTCGTCGCTGAGGTTCGATCTTACCTGCAGTCCATACCACTTCGAGAAGGCGAACTGTGCCGCCCTCTGGCAGTCAACCGGGTTCAGTCCCAGCGCGGCCTGCAGGTTATAGGCCAGAAGATCGCGATCCATCTTCACCCTCGCCCAATACGTGTCGCCATAAAGTGCGCCGATGATGGCGGCCAGCATGTTCAGATTGAACGGGGGAAGCCATGCATTGTAGAGAATTTGCATGGCAGCGGTGGCCGATTCGCCGCTGGCGAAGCTCTTCAGCCCCAGATCCCAGTATCTCTGGGTGGGACTCGCCGCGGCGGTCGTCGAGGTCTTAAGTTCAGCAGTGGCAGTTGTCAAGGATTTGATCCTCCTTCTGATGAAGCGCAGCTTCATCGGTTGTACTGCACGGATCCAATGCCAAGACATTTTCGGGATAACGGTTCGCGCAAGCCGGGAGGCAAATCCATTGGCTCTTTGTCGGGCGTACAAGCTCTGCATCTACGGCTTCGCAAACTGGGGAATCTGAAAATGCCGTAGCCTGTGTTGTTCGAACACCGATCAACAACGGCCCGAAAGTAACACGGGGTACTGCAAAAGTAAAATTACTAAAGTACCTAGCAAGCTGCGACAGGATCGTGCGCCGTTCGACTCGCTGCCCCGCGCCGTTCCCCTGTGCCCGGAGCCGCTCTCAACCTCGATGGTCCGCGCATCGATGGCCGCATGGTCCGCCATGAGCATTGAAACTCCCGCCCCTCCGGCGCCGGGCAAATCGCCATTGTACGATTGCGGTGAAGAGTTTTCTGGGAGAATTGGAACGTGCATACCGGTTCGAAAGCGATGCTGATGGGATTGTTGATGATGGCAATGGCAACGGCCGTGCCTGTCCGCGCGCAATTGGCGTTCCCGGACACCGCCGCCGCCGCCCCCAACCCGCTCACCGACCCCACCGTCAAGCCGGGCAAGATGCTGCTCTTCGACCTCGAAGCGCGCTTCGCCAAGGACGTGCTCGAACGCGGCGGCCAGGCCTTTGCCGAGTGGTTTGCCGAGGATGGCGTCGCCCTGGGCAACGGCGCGGCGCCCCTGGTGGGACGCGTGGCCATCGCCAAATCCGCAAACTGGTCGCCCAAGGTCTACCAGCTTACCTGGACCCCCACCGACGCCGTCATGGGGCCCTCCGGCGACATGGGTTACACCTGGGGCCATTACGAGGGGCACAGCAAGGACGCCAACGGCAACCCCGTCACCACCAGCGGCCGCTATATGACCATCTGGCGCAAGCAGCCCGACGGCAATTGGAAGGTAGTCCTTGACGCCGGCGCCAACGAGCCGGTTGCCGCCGGCGACTGCTGCAAGCTCCCCCCCGGCAATTGAAGAAGTCAAACTGAAGAAGTCAGCGGAGAGAAGCTTCCACCCTGGCCCTGCAACCGATAGCATTGAAGAAGTCAAACTGAAGAAGTCAGCGGAGAGAAGCTTCCACCCAGAACCCAGAGCCGATTGCGTCGAAGACAGGATGCGGAGAGCATGTCTCATAAACCGGCTCTGTATCAATCCCCCGCCGGCGAAGCCGACCCGCGGGAGATGAAACCGTAGCGCCGATCTCCAGATCGGCTGTAGCGCGGGCGTCCTCGCCCGCGCTCTTCAAAGCCGATAACGCTTGTTTCTTCTTAGTGCACGGCTTTACAGGCCGCGGAAAAGCTCGATCCGGAGGGAGGCGGGGGTTTCAACCCCCGCACAAAGCCAGCAGAATCAACGCGGGCTTTAGCCCCGGAGGGACCCTTTCCGATATTTTCACCCAAAGCCCGAGTTTTCCGCAGCCTGTTAGCCCCCGAGAAATGCTCTTCCCGCGCCCCTTGTCATCCCTCTTTTCCCGCAGCCGCCCAAGACACCGAATTTGCCACCCGCCTACGCGGCCCTCATCCCCTGCGGCCCGTTCCCCCTCAAGAAGCGGGCGGAGACCCACTGTCCTCGCAACCATGGAACCAGCCCATCGCCACCAGCCCGGCTATCGCGCATCAACCGGGGGTCCCTCCCGCCGCCATCGGCGTTTGCGGGGACTAATCCTTTGGAACTCGCTGTGGGGTGAATTCATCGGCATTCCGAAGGAGGTCATTGGGATGGCAACAACTTGCGAAGACAGGTCTCGAGCATTGCCAAAGATCATTCGGCGTGGAGTGTAGTGATTGGATCGAGCCGCATGGCGCGCAGCGCAGGGACGTAACTGGCGGCAATGGCGACGGCGGTGAGCACGGCGGTTACGCCGGCGAAGGTGGAGAGATCGTAGGGCGAGACGCCGAAAAGCAGGCCGGCCATGAGATGAGAGACGATGAGCGCGCCAACCAGGCCCACGCCGGCGCCGGCGGCGGCCAGAGTGAGGCCCTGGCGTAAAACCATCTTGAGGATATTGCGCCTTTGCGCGCCCAGCGCGAGGCGAATGGCGATCTCGCGCGATTGCTCATTGACCAGGAAGGAGATGGTTCCGTAGATTCCCAGGCCCGCGAGCAGCAGGGCAGTTGCGGCAAACAGCGCCACCATTTCCATGGAGAACCGCCGCACGGAAAGCGAAGAGGAGAGAACGTCGTCCAAGGTCTCCGCGCGGAAGACGGGAAGCTCAGCATCGACGGACTGGATTTGCGTCCGCACCTGCGCGGGGATGGCGGCGGGATCGACCTGACCACGCAGATAAAACGCAAGAAACTTGGCCGGGCGCTGGTAGATGTCGAGGTACATCTGCGGAATGCCGGAGTCTGCGAGCGATTCCGTGCGTGCATCGGCAATGACGCCGACGATGGTGGTCCAGTCCGGCCTGGCACGGCCCAAACGGCCCAACAAACGGACGCGCTTGCCGACCGGATCCTCGCCCTTTCCATCTTTGCCTGGCCAGTACATGCGGGCCGCGGCCTGGTTGATGACTGCGACCAAAGGCGTAGCTTCAAGGTCCTGGTCGGCGAAGAGGCGTCCACGCACCACAGTCATGCCGAGCACGCGGAAATATTCCGGTGAGACGATCGATGTGTCGATCAGCGGAGGCTGGCTGCTCTGCTCTTCCTGGCCCTCGCGAAACAATGGAACCGCTCTGCGATCGTTCTGGCCATGGCCGAGGGGAATGGCCGCCCGATCGCTGACGGCGGTTTCTTCCACGCCCGGAATCGTCCGGTTGCGGCGTAGAACTTCGCGCAGCAACACGGCTTCCTGCGTGGCGGTGTGGTAAATGTCGGTTTTGGGATCGTTAGGATTCGGCAGCGAGGTCTCGATGGCCATGACGCGGCTGGGATTGAAGCCGAGTTGCACCTTGAACAAGTCCCAGAAGCTGCGCAGCAGAAGTCCGGCGGCGACCATCAGCACCAGGGAAAGTGCCAATTCGCCAATCACCAGAACGCGGCGCAGGCGCGAGCGCTGCCGGGAACCATTGCATCCGCGGCCTGCCTGCCCGAGCGTCACCGTCAAATTAAGGCGGCTGGTGAGCCATGCGGGGGCAAGCCCGAAGATGGTCCCGGCGGCGACGGAGACGACGATGGCAAACGCCAACACACCCCAGCTGATGGATATGTCATTGAGGCGCGGCAGGCTTTCGGGAACAAACCGCAGCAGGAATTTCCGGGCGCAGAAAAGGACTGCAAAACCGGTGATGCCGCCAAGCACGAAGAGTAACAAACTCTCGGTGAGGAGCTGACGGATGAGGCGCGTTCTTGCGGCTCCCAATGCCTGGCGAACCGCTATCTCGCGTCCTCGCCCGCTGGCGCGGGCAAGCAGAAGATTAGCGACGTTGACGCAGCTGATCAGCAGCACCAGGCCCACCGCGCCGGAAAGCAGGATGAGCGATTGGCGAACGTTGCCTACAAGAGTCTCGGCCAGGGGAGTGAGGTGGATGGTCCACGCGGCCTGGGGCGGATAATCCGCCGGATATTGCTTCTTCAACGACGCGACCAGGGCATCGAGGCGGCCCTGCGCGGCCAGAGGCGAGAGACCAGGCTGAAGGCGCGCGATGGTTTCGAAGGGGAAACGCGTGCCGCGCATCGGCGGCGGGGCGGGGTCGCCGTAAAATCCGGCCGCCGCCCACAAATCGGTACTGCGCTCATCGCTGTTCCGGCCCTGGTCGCGAAAGCTGGCAGGCATGACCCCGACAACATGAAAGAGATCGTTGTCAAGGCGCAGACTTTTGCCGAGAATGTGCGGGTCGGCGCCGAACGCGCGCTTCCAGAGCCCGTCGCTGATGACGACTTCGAGATTGAAGCCGGGGGTGGCGTCGTGCGGATCGAAGGTGCGGCCCAACTGCGCGTCGGCGCCGAGCACCGCGAAGTAGCTCGGTGAGACCGACTTCGAGACGATGCTCGTGGGCTGGGCGCTGCCGGTAAGATTGTTGGTCCCGAAAAAGGATAGGGACACATACTGGAAGATTCCCGAGTTTTGAAGGTCTCTCAACTCAGGGATGGAGACGCCTACGTCGTGCGCGCCCACGCCGGGAAGGTTGGCTTCAAGTCGCACCAGTTCGCTGGGATGGGGGTAGGGCAAAGGATGCAGCAGGGTTGCGTCGATGACGCTGTAGATGGCGGTGGTGGCTCCGACGCCGAGGGCCATGGTGGCGATGGCAACCAGGGAAAACCCGGGAGACCGGTACAGCATCCGAAAAGCGAAGCGGAGATCGAGAAGAAAATTTTCGGCGAGCGGAATACTCTGCTCGGCGTGGTGGTGCTCGCGGATGGCCTGGGCGGCGCCAAGCTTCAGTGCGGCCTGGCGGCGCGCTTCGGTCGGCGACATACCGGCGCGCAGATTCTCCTCTGTCTGCAAGGCAAGATGCTCGGCCATCTCTTCACGGAGGCGCTGGTCGGCGCGCCTTCCGGTGGCCAAGTTCGTGAGGCGGATGAAAAAGCGGCGCAGGAATTTCATGGTAGGTCCTCGGCTTTGACTTTGAAAAAGCGCGCGATGATAGCTGCGGTTTGTTCCCAATCGCGGGTCTCTTCCCGGAGTTGTTTGCGGCCGGCTGCGGTAAGGCGATAGAAGCGGGCGCGGCGGTTGTTTTCCGATGCGCCCCACTCGGAGGCAATCGAGCCTTCATTCTCCAGCTTCAGAAGCAAAGGATAGAGCGTGCCCTGATTGACGGCCAGGAGGTCCCCGCTGATCTGCTCAATGCGGCGGGCGATGCCATAGCCGTGCTGCGGGCCCAGCACATCGAGGGTTTTGAGGACCATCAGCGCAAGCGTTCCCTGCAAGACGTCCGGCTTTTCCTTCATCGAGAGTTCCACCTTTAGGTTCCCAACAGGAATAATGGCATGGTTCCTTTTGGAAAGCAACAGGAAATTTTGCGCGATCTTCCGACGTCAAGTCCAGAAGATCTGTCAAGAAACTGCCGGGAGATTGTCTATTGAGGGCGGCGTAGTTGTGATTCCTAATGAAAAGTCGGCAAGTATCCCCCGAATTCCCCGTGCAAATGCGTCAACTACCGCCACCAGCCCCGTTCCCTCGTCGATCCGGACACCCCCCCGTGCCCCCCACCCCCGCTCCCGTTGTATATACAAGCCATGACATGCATAGATACAAAGGGCAAATATGCGGTGTTTTTCCATCGCTTTTGGGGGCCATTTCTCGCCTTTTAGACCCAAAATCGCAACAAATCGACCGGATTCTCTTTGCATCTCCAGCCCCTTTCGCGCCAAATCTCCCGATGCGCATCCCGACCGGGCCCGGGCCTCGAAACGCGCATTGGGCTGAAGTCAACAGTTGACGTTGGAGCTGCTTGCAGATCTCCGGCACGAATCATTCGCTGCGCAGCGCCTGCATCGGGTTGATACTGGCCGCCCTCCGCGCGGGGATCACCGCAGCGACCAGAGCCGCCAACCCAAGAAGCACAGTCGCACCTGCCAACAGTAACGGATTCCACGGCGTCACTCCGAAAAGCTGGCTGGCCAGGAGATATCCCGCTCCAATTGCTGCCGGAATCCCGATCCCCAACCCGATGCCCACCTGCCAGAACGCTCCGCGCAACACCATAGCAGTGACCGAACCGCGATCGGCGCCTAGCGCCATGCGCACGCCAATTTCGCTTGTTCGTTGCTCCACTCCATAGGTGGTTACACCATAGAGGCCAACCGCCGCCAGCGCAAGACCAACAGCGCCAAACAGCCAAGCTAGGCTGGCGATCATATTCTGCTGATCGAAGGTTTCCTGAATCACTCGTGAATATGGTTGAGCGTCATACATCACCAGGTTCGGATTGACTTCGGCCAGCGCCTTTCTTACCTGCATGAACATGTTCGCCGGATGCTCCGGCGCCAGGATCACGATGTTGAAGAGGTTCTGCGACACAAGCTCGTCACTCTGGAGATCCCGCTGATCGAAGGCAACGGTCTGCGCCTCGGGGACATAGTACATGGCCCGTGCTGGATCTCCGAAGCCCCAAGTCACGTAATGGATGTTTTGGACAACACCGACAATCTCATAGGTTGCCGAGTTCTTTATAGGGCCCGGACCGAAGTGCTGGCCAATAGGATTCTGGTTGCCGAAAAACTTCCTGGCAAAGGCTTCGTTGATCACAGCCACGTGCCGCGTATTCTCGTTGTCGTCTTCGTTGATGGCGCGGCCCGCCCGCATTCTTACGCCGATGGTATCAAAGAACCCGGGCGTTATACGGGTCCAGTCGGCGGGTATATCGTCGTTCGCGCTGGCGCTGGGCTCTGGTTTGCCCTGAATCCGAATGTCGTGGTTCCATTGGCTGCCGCTCATCGGCGCATACGTTGCGGCACTCACGCTGCGCACTCCGCGAATGGCATTGAGCCGGTCTTGAATCTGACGATAAAGCGGGACCAGTTGCTCCTGCTTATAGTTCGCCAGCATGGGCGAGCCAAGGGAAACAAGGTAGCGGCCATCCGGATCGAAGCCGAAGTTCTGGTGCTCCAGATTGCGCAGGCTATCGCCCAGCATCGCAGCCGCACTCAGCAGCACCAGCGATACTGCCGCCTGCGCGATCACCAGAGCCTTCTGTGCCCAATGACCGCCGCCTGCAACCTCACGGTTGGCGCCACGCAGCGCCTCCACCGGCTCGGCCTGCGAGGTCATCCACGCAGGCATCATTCCGAAGATCGTGCCAGTAAGCACCGAGACTCCAAGCGCGAAAAGCAGGACCAGTGTTGAGGGCGTAGCATGCACCGGAATCCAACTGGTTCGCTCCATCATGTGGAAGGCGAGATAAAGGATCAACCGGGCCCCCGCCCAGGCCACAGCCACACCGGCCGCGCCGCCGATCAGAGAAAGCGTAACGCTTTCGAGAAGCGCATTCCTCATCAGGCGCCTCCGCGATGCTCCCAGCGCTATGCGGACTGCCGTCTGCTGTCGGTTCTTCAGCCCGCGGGCCAGCAGCAAGTTGGCGATGTTGGCGCAGGCCACCAGCAGCACACAACAGGCCGTGACCATGAGCAGCAGCAGACCCTCTCTGTAATCCCTGCGTAAGAACGAGAAGCCCGCGCCGCCAGGCGACAAGCGGAGCGTCTGATTCTGCAACACAGCTTTTTCTTGCGTACTCATATCCGCCAGGTGGCTGGCCAGCCAGCCGTGCAATTCGCTCTGAAGCTGCGCTTGCAACGTCTTCTGATTCGTTCCGGGGCGCACTCGTCCGATCAAGTCCAGCCAATCCACCCGCGTGTTCTTAATTCGCGCCGTTTTCCCCAACAGCAACGGCTCGGTCGTCAGCGGCAGCCAGATATCCGGCAAGCCCCAACTCGTCATCTTTGCCCCAACGAAACCTGCCGGGGACACTCCTATGATTGTGAACGCCTGGCGGTTGATCCGGTATGTTGATCCGACGACCGCAGGATCGGAGCCATACTTCTCCTGCCAGGCATGGAAGCTCATCACCGCGACCGGCGGCGCGCCCTCCACGTCGTCGGCGTCGACAAACAGCCTTCCGCGCCAGGCGGAAACACCCAGGGTCTGAAAAAAGTTCCCGGACACATACTGGCCATTCGCTGTATCCGGCGGTCCCGATGAGCCGGAGCGCTCCACTCCCAGCGGCATGTTACCCGCCTGGAGCGCTGCCAGATCCTGGAATCCCGGCGTGTTTGCGCGGAATAGCTTGTATGCTTCCCACGAGAAGAGACTCCAGTTGCCCGCCTCGTCGTTGCTGTCCTGGCTGTATCCTCCCCAGTCGCAGCAGTGGGGCTCGTCTCCGATAAGCCACAGCTGATCCGGTCTCGTCACCGGCAGCGATTGCAACATCACCTGCTGCACCAGCGTGAAGATCGCCGTGGTCGCGCCAATACCCAGCGCCAGAGTCAGCACCGCCGTCAGCGTAAAGCCAGGTGATTTTCCCAGCCGGCGAAGAGCGTAGCGAATATCCTGCAGTAGAGACTGAAGCCACATGGTTCCGCGTCGCTCGCGGCAGTCTTCCTTAATCTGCTCCATCCCGCCGAACTCGATTCGAGTGAGCCGACGGGCTTCATTTTCCGGCATACCGGAACCAACCTTGTCGGCGACCTGAGATTCGAAGTGGAAGCGCAGCTCTTTGTCAAGATCGGCATCCAATCGTTCGCGAGAGAAAAGTCTTCGTATCCAGCCCATCAGATTCCCCCCAGGGTCCCCTCGAGAATGAGGCTCACCACGTCGGTCAGGCGCGTCCAGTTTTCGGTTTCAACCTTGAGATGAGTTTGTCCCTTGGAAGTGAGCTCGTAGAACTTTGCTTCCCGCCCGGTCTCGGAGGGCTTCCAGCGAGAGCTGAGGAACTTTTTGTATTCGAGGCGATGGAGCGCGGGATAGAGGGATCCCTGCTGGACCTGAAGTGCGTCGCGCGAGATCTGCTGGATTCTTTGCGCGATGGCATAGCCGTGAATGGGTCCAAGCGCAACGACTCTCATGATGAGAAGGTCAAGCGTGCCTTGCGGAAGGTCAAACCTGTCGTCTGCTTTCTTCATACCTATGACTTCTACATATACATCGCCAGATGTAGAAGGTCAAGGTATATCCGCCGTGTCAATGCGCAGCGGCCAGTTCTCTATAAGATGGATTCGGGAATTCGGCCCAGCTGTGACGAAGGGCAAATCGCTCACTAAAGCAGACTTGGACTCCTGCGAGAGAATCAGTATTGGGAACGCCTATGGCGCCCACGATGGTCTGCGTTTACGCATCATCGCCGAGTCACTCAGCAACGACAAAAGGCACAAAATCCCCAATATTCCCGATCGATGTGAGCCCCGCCATCCCTCCCTCTGTCTATACAAATCAAGAAATACATATATGCAAACCGCCAACCGAGCAGCGAAAAGGCACCTCCGGATGCCCCTTTTCTCGCCTTTTCTCGCCTTTTAGACCCGAAATCGCAACAATTCGACCACAGGCGCTCTTGAAGCTCCAAGGCGCCAACGGAGTTCCCGATTTTCCCACCTCGGACGGGCGGCAGCCGGTTTGCCGAAAATTACACTCCGCCGGCGCATACTGGCAGATAGATTGAGAAGCGCGCGAAGATCCTCATCGGCCGGAGAAGCCATGACCCCCCACCCCCCCTCCCCTGTGGGAGCCCCATTTCCCACCCCGGAGTCCACATAAGCAACTAAGAATGAACAACTTACAAAACACCCCCGGTAACCAATCGGTAAACATGAGGGGTCGATTTTGGCCCGCTTTAAGCTGTTCTTGGGTCAAAAACAACCCCTTTTCGCGCAAAATCAGCGAGTTTTCGCGCCCTCGTTCGCCTCTGCCGGCGAGCGGCCCAGGGCTGAATCAGGCGCCTTCCAGTTGCCCCATCAGCTCTTCCCACTCGGCGGTGAGCGCCGCCAACTGGCTGCGTAACTCCTGGGCCAACTCGGTCAGCCGCTGCGTCTCCGCGGCGGAGACATAGACGCCCAACTGCTCCTCGGTATGGGCAATCGAAGCCTCGACACGCGGCACTTCCTCTTCAAGGAAGCCGCAGCGATCTTCCATTTGCTTCTGCTTGATGGGATTCAAGCGGCGGGGACGGTCCGGAGCCGGGCCGGATTCGTTGGCTGCGGAAGTGGTGGAACTCCCGTTCCTGGCCGCCGCTTCCGGCTGCTTCTCTCGAGCCGAGAACTCAACCGAAAGGCTGCCGGCTGCAAGTCCTTTGCGGCGAAGATAATCCTCGTAGTTGCCCTCGTGGCTGGCGATCTTTCCGCCTTCCACTTCGAGCACCCGCGTTGCCAGCCTGTCGATGAAATACCGATCGTGAGACACGAAGACCACGGTGCCGGAGAAGGCCGCCAGCGCCTCCAGCAGCACCTCTTTGGCGCGCATATCCAGATGGTTGGTAGGCTCGTCCAACAGCAGAAAGTTCGAAGGAGAAACCAGAATCCGCGCCAGCGCGTAGCGGTTCCGCTCGCCCCCCGAGAGCACGCCCAGCGGCTTGAAAACATCGTCGCCCGAAAAGAGAAAGCAGCCCAAGAGCGACCGCAGCGCCTGTTCCGGCACCTTGACGGCGGCGCGGCCGATGTCGTCCAGCATCCGCGATTCGCCGTCCAGCACCTTGTACTGGTCCTGCGCAAAGTACTCGCTCACCACGTTATGCCCCAGGCGGACCGAGCCTGCCGTCGGCGTCTCGGCCCCGGTCAGCAAACGAATCAGCGTCGACTTGCCCGCGCCGTTCACGCCCACCAGCGCCACCCGGTCGCCGCGTTCGATCGTGAACCGCGCGCCGCCGAATACCTCCTTTAAGCCATAACTCTTCGCCAGCCCCTCGGCCTCCACCACCATCCGCCCCGAGGGCGCGGGCTGGGGAAACTTGAAGTGCATGACCGGCTCCTCTTCCGGTATCTCGATGCGCTCGATCTTTTCCAGTTCCTTGATCCTCGATTGCACCTGCTTGGCTTTGGTGGCTTGGGCGCGAAAACGATTGATAAACGCCTCCAGATGCTCGATCTGCTCGCGCTGATTGCGGTAAGCCGCCTCCAACTGCGCCCGCCGCTCATCCTTTTGTTTTAGATACTTGGTGTAATTCCCTTGATAGATCGTCAGCCGCTTGTTCCATATCTCGACCGTGCGGTCGATGGTGACATCGAGAAAGTAGCGGTCGTGGGAGATCAGTATGTAACCGAAGGGATAACTCCTGAGATAGTCCTCCAACCAGTTGCGAGTTTCCAAATCCAGGTGGTTGGTGGGCTCGTCCAGCAACAGCAGGTTGGGCTTGGCCAGCAGCAGCTTGGCCAGCGCAACCCGCATCTGCCAGCCGCCCGAAAATTCGTCCGTCTGCCGGCTCCAATCCTCCTTGCCGAATCCAAGCCCGGCCAACACGCCGCCCACCTGCGCATCCAGCGCATAGCCATCGAGAGCGTGAAATCGCTCCTGCAACATCGAGAATCGTTCCGCCGCCGCCTCGTACTCCGGCCCTGCGTGGTCCAGCACAGCCAGTTGCCCGGCCAGCCGCTCGATCTCGCTCTCCATCTCGCGCAACTCGTCGAAGACCGTCAGGCATTCTGCAAAGACGCTGCGTCCGGCCAGCCGCAATCCCTCCTGCGGCAGGTAGCCGATGCTCATCCCGCGCGTCCGCTGCACGTCGCCGTAGTCCAGCGTTTCGAGGCCTGCCAGCACCTTCATCAAAGTCGACTTCCCGGCCCCGTTGGCGCCCACCAGCGCGGTCCTTTCCTTGCTTCGAACCAGCCAATTGGCTTCAAGAAACAAGACCCGTGGCCCAAACCGCTTGCCGGCATTTTGAAGGGACAGCATCTCCCTCTATTTTCGCAGAGTGACGGACGATGGCTGCATTTGTAGATACAACACGGTGTTGGCGGGCAAGCTCAGATCGATCTGGAGCAGCGAGGGGACGGAGTTGTTGGCGGCAACGAAGACTCTTGTGCGGGCAAATCGATGGACGCTGAACGGCTTAACAGGTCTAAACCGCGATCTGCCTGAATCGGTTGCCGCGACGGATGAAATCCTCAGATGGGCGCTGGTTGGGGTCGAGCGGCAAGAAGATCCGCTGGCCGAGCGGAGCGCGAAAGACTTCGATGCCGCCCGAGAGGTCCATTTGACGCAGTAGACTTAGCTGCCTTTCGTTCAGATGCAAGCGGTGCTGGTCGTCTGCGTAGATCAATCCCGCATCAAACGCCCGGTGGCAGGTCGTAAGCTTCGACTCAACATCTGTCAATAGTTTTCTTGAGTCGTTGTTGCACACGTCTGCCTGCATAACCGGTCCTTTCTGTATCGGACGGTCAGCAACGCACTAAACGGACACTACCTGGCTGCGCGCTCTTGCTCTTCTGCTCCATTTGCGACAGACCGGCTCCCGGCCGCTGGCGTATCTTCATCTAGCACCCAGATTTCCGAGGCAAATCCATGAAGAAGGAACCAACCGGCGTGACCATCGTGGTCCCGGAACGATCCGTACACGACCATTTCGGCCGATTCGCCGCGGCGGCCAGCGGCTGGCTGGGATCGACGTGGTCGTTTGTGGGCGCGGGCCTGGTGATCGCTGCGTGGGCCGCCACCGGCCCGGTATTCCATTTCTCCGACAGGTGGGCGCAAGTTATCGGCACGGGAACGGCCCTGGTGACCTTTCTCATGGTCTTCCTCATCCAGAACACCCAGAATCGCGATGCGCGCGCCATCAATCTCAAGCTCAACGAACTGATCCGGGCCATGGACAAGGCCCGGAATCAAATGATCGATATCGAGAGATTGACCGATATGGAACTCGATCAGATGCAGGCTACCTACGAAAAGATCAAGTCAACATGGACGGAACGCCAGACAAGAGTCCCTCGGAGCCATGTGGAGAAATGAAGCGGAACAGCGCGGGCGCGGCGCGCCTTGGAGGGTTGATACGAGTCCGCTTCAATCGCTCGAACGGCGACACCGGGACACAGGTCGAAGGTGCTATTCCACCGCCGCCAGTTTCACCCTCCCGCACCAACGAAACCGCGTTCAGGCCGCGATGCGATAGCCGTCCGGGTCCTTGCCGCGAACCCGCCGCCACCACACCTGGAAACTGGGAACGTTGATGGTGACGATGAACAGTTTGCGCAACTTGCCCTGCGGGCACTGCAACGGCCGCACGCCATGCCATGAGTGAGGCGTGCGCTCAAAGAGCAGACTGCCATTCCCGATCGGATCGATGGTGGCGGCGGCCTTCAGTTGGTCGAAGCTGGGCGCCGAGTGAGTCTTGAAGCGCCGGCCGCTATCGAGGATCAGGATCTGTCCTCCCCATTGCGGGTCCCAGTCCTGTTCGGTATTGAAATAGAAGATGTGGGTGGCCAATTTGCGCGCCGCGTCGCAGTGCGGCGAAACCGCGCAGCCTTGCCAGGCATAGTACCACTCCAACGTCGGAATGAAAGTCTTCGGCCCCAGCACCCGGCGCAGGAAAGACTGATACACATCGCCTTGCAGTTCGGCGATGAATTCCTTCCAGGGAGCCGCCAACTCCAGGTTGGGCCGGTAGTGCAGCAGATAGCGGTCGTGTGGGGCCTGCCCGTAGGCGCGTTTGATGCCCACCATGGGGTTGAAGAGCGAGACGTCGGGCAGCGTCTCGCGCAGGGCTTCATAGCCCGCCGGTGTCAACACCCCTTCGATGTTGGTCCACGGATAGGGTTGTATGCCCTGGAATCCTTCTGGTGATATGGAATCGAGACAGGCGCGGTTCAGATACTCCATGAGATGTCTTCCTCTCCTGCGAGCGTTAGTTTCATTGCCTGGCTTTGCCTGTGTTCAAGCCGTTCGTTTCACATGGAAGCGCCGGTGGAAAAGGCTGGCCGCAAAGCTCTTACCGAAGAAGAAGATTGCGTCAGGCAGCCGATTCACCCTTTCCACTGTCGAGGGCAGCTCGCCGATCCCTCTTGCCGACAATTCCATCACCTTTGCGTGCCTCGCGGCAAATCAATTCTCAAAGACTCTGGAATCGCCTCGGCGCAGCGGGTATACTGTCGGCAAGGCGGCCCGCCCTTGAGGTGTGCCTCCCCAAGGTGAGGTGCGTCTTCCGCAGAGACTCCGGCCCACTGACGCTCGACCTTCCGCCATCGGAGACCTCCCGTTGGCGCGCAGTGGCCCGCGTGCTTCGAAGTCCCATGGACGCCTTGAGTTGCGCCATCCTTCCCGACTCCTGTTCGCTCTGCGGCTCCCCTCTGCCGCGGCTTTCCTCTGTGCCAATCTGCGATGTCTGCTGGACCGAGTTTCCGGTCCAGAGCGGGCCTTCCTGCGCGCGCTGCGGCGACACTCTTGCCGCGCCGGTGCTGGAATCGAGCCCGGCAAGCGCCGCCCTCTGCCGGGCCTGCCGTCTGGCTCCGCCTCCCTTTGTCCGGGCCGTGTCCTACGGGCTTTACCAGGACCGCATGAAGGATGCGATTCATGCCCTCAAGTACGGCCGGCTGCATACGGCGGCGCGTGGGCTGGGCCGTCTGCTGGCTAAGGCCATCGCTCAGTTGGCAGCCGAGGCGCCGGCCGAGATGCTGGTGATTCCCATTCCCCTGCACCGGTCCAAGTACACCCAGCGTGGCTTCAATCAGGCGCGCTCCTTGGCCGCGCACGCCCTCGGTTTTCTCCGCAAATCTCACCCAGAGTGGCGTCTTACCCTGGCTTCCAGCACGCTCATGCGCCTCCGCGCCACCGAGAGCCAGGCCGGCCTCACCTTTCGCCAGCGGCGCTTCAATGTGCGCGGCGCTTTCTCGGTCTCCGACCCGGCTGCCGTCACCGCCAAGCATGTTCTGGTCATCGACGACATCTTCACTACCGGCGCCACCGCGCGCGCCGCCGCTCAGGCGCTGGCGCGTGCCGGAGCAGCGTCGGTTTGGGTGGCTACCCTGGCCCGCGCGCGCAACATGAGCCCGTTCCGCAGCGGCCTCTTTCTCGATGAGGGAGAAGACAACATCGACCTTTCACCCCAGGGACCGGGACCTGTCCATGGGGACCCCGGCCTGTCCGGCAATTCTCCGGATGCGGGCTTGGAACCGGCAACGATCTATTCATCGCAAGACCAACCATCTTTTTGACGAGGGGAAAAGAGATGTCGCTGGGAAAAGCTATGATTCACGCCCGCAAGCAGAAGTCCATCGCCAGGGCCGCGGCGCAGGCCGGCGACTTAGCCTCCGGGCAGAACGCCGTTCTAGCCACCCACATCCTGCAGTTGCCTGTTCTGGTGCTCAACGCCTCGTATGAGCCCATCAACATCTGCGGCGCGCGGCGCGCCCTGGTGCTGGTGTTGAAGGGCATTGCGCGCACCGAGGAGGAGCACGGCCTTATGCTTCACGCGCAGCGCAGCCGCATCGCCATGCCTTCCGTGATCCGCCTGCTCGAGTACCGCCGCATCCCCCACCAGACCCGCGCCCTCTCCCGCAAGAACATCCTGCTCCGCGACCGCAACACCTGCCAGTATTGCGGAGAATCGCTCCCCCCCAGCGAACTCACCCTGGACCACGTCGTTCCCCGCTCCCGCGGCGGCAACTCCACCTGGGAGAACCTAGTCGCCTGCTGCCATGCCTGCAACCGCCACAAGGGCAACCGCATGCTCCACGAGATCGACGACATGATCCTGCTGCGCGACCCCAAGCCCTTCTCGCTGCACACCAGCCGCCAGATCATGCGCATGCTGGGCCGCGCCGACGACCGCTGGCGCAAGTACCTGTTCTATTAAGTAGTCAGTTTTCAGTAGTCAGTTGTATCGAGGTGAGGAAGCGGATTGAGTTCGAAACTTTACGATAGACCGCAACGGTCAGTTGAATCGCCCTCTGCCAAACCTGCAAGTCCCGAAACGATTGCATCCTATCAAAACCTCCAGGCAGTTCAGTTGCTAGCGGCTCACCGCTGCCTCCCCGGAAGTACTGACAACTGGCAACTTATCACTTCTTCGGCTGCGCCGCCGTCTGGTTCTGTGGCGGGGTAATGTCCTGTCCCTCATAAATGATCTTGGTCGTCGAGCCGAACTGCTTGTAGTCGGTGTACTTGATGGTGTCGCGCAGGTGTACGTCCTGGGCCATGTATCCGTACCCTCCGGAAAAGTGCAGAATCCCCTCGCCTTTGGTGTACACCGGGAACCAGTAGTGGCCGTCCACCTGTTGCCGCCAGGTCATGAACGGCGGATGCAGGTCTTCGTTGTTCTTCCGCGTGTCGTCGGGAACCATTCTCCCGTTGGTCACCACGATCTGCAGGTCGGTCGCGTCCACCCAGATCCGCCCCAGCAGATAGCGCTTCTTCTTTTCGATTACCTTGGGGCTCACGTCGAAGACGTAGCAATCCACCTCGTCCACCTTTTGACGGCCCACGTACTTCACGTCGTACTGGCCGATCTCCTCGGCGGTCAGCACAAAAGGATAGCCATGCTGGATGTCCTGCAAATCGGAGGGCGACATCATGACCTGATGCAGGCTGCTTTCCGGCGCGAAGACCACCTTCTCGGTGCGCTTGCCCACGGAGTCGAAAATCACATCGTCCACCTCGTACCACTCGCCGGAGACTTTGTTGTCGTCGTCGATTTCCTGCACTCTGGCGACGCGCCGGTAGGTGTAGTGATTCAGCGCCTGCTGGAACTCGCTCTCCTTGGCCGCAAACTCTTTGACGATCTGCTCGGGCGGAATGGCAGGCGCGGAGATGTCCATGGGTCCAAACCCCGCGTCCAGCGCCATCGGCGTAAAGCTGTCCTTGCCCTGCGCCGCGGCCGGGACCGCCAGCCCTGCAGCCGCCAGAACCACCAATGCCCAACGACTCATCATTTCGATCTCTCTCCTCCCGCGGTTCTATCACACGGGATGTGCGCCTGGCCCTGACTCATCTGCTCTATCCTCCAATTTAGACGCATGTCCGCCTCGCCTGGGCCGCTTCCGCGCTCAACCTCGTGGATTCTCTGCGCCTTTTCGGCCTGGAGGACGCAAGTACCGCTGAATCCGTAGAATAGACTTGTACCGCTTTTCCCCGAACCAGCATGGCCTTTACCGAACAATACGATGTTGCCGTGGTCGGCGCCGGTCACGCCGGTTGCGAGGCGGCGATGGCCGCGGCGCGCATGGGGCTCAAGACCGCGCTCATCACCATGAACCTCGACCTGATTGCCCAGATGAGCTGCAATCCGGCCATCGGCGGCGTGGCCAAGGGGCACCTGGTGCGCGAGGTCGACGCCCTGGGCGGCATCATGGGCGAGGTCGCCGATGCTGTCGGCATTCAGTTCCGCCTGCTCAACACCTCGCGCGGTCCGGCCGTCTGGAGCCCCCGCGCCCAGTGCGACAAGCAGCAATACCGCGTCAAGATGCGCGAGGTCCTGGAATCGCAGCCCGGCCTTCACATCCGCCAGGCTGAAGTTGTAGACCTCGTCCTCGAGGAGATCGCTCGTAGCTCTGAAGATGCGGAAGACCAAGGCCTGGACGGCCCGTCCCTCCCGGAGGGAGAACACGAGAATAGCCCAGGGTGGAACCCTGGGTCCGAGTTCCCGCCAGAGCTGCCCCGTCCCGTAGGGCCGGTGCGAAATGACATCCGCCCCCGCCGCCGCGTCCTCGGCCTCAAGTTACGCGATGGCCGCCGCCTGCTCGCCGGCGCCACCATTATCACCACCGGCACGTTCCTCAACGGCCTCATCCACTGCGGCGAGGAGCGTTATCCGGCTGGCCGCAGCGGCGAGCCGGCCTCTGTCCTGCTCGGCGAAGCGCTGCGGGCTCTTGGACTGCGGACTTGCAGGCTCAAGACCGGGACACCCCCCCGCCTGGACGGCCGGACCATCCGCTGGGACGCATTCGAGGAGCAGCCGGGCGACACCGATCCCACCCCCTTCAGCTTCCGCACCAAGAAGATCGTCCAGCCGCAGGTGAGCTGCCACATCGCCTTCACCACCCCCGAGACCCTCCGCCTGATTCGCGAGAATGTGCATCGCTCGGCCATGTATTCCGGCCAGATTTCGGGCATCGGGCCGCGCTATTGCCCTTCCATCGAAGACAAGATCGTCAAGTTTCCCGACAAAACTCAGCACCAGTTCTTCCTCGAGCCCGAAGGCCTCAACACCCACGAAGTCTACGTCAACGGCATGTCCACCTCGCTGCCCATGGAGGTTCAGTGGCAGATCGTGCGCTCGATACCCGGACTCGAAGACGCGGAGATGCTGCGCCCCGGCTATGCCATCGAATACGACAGCGTGGACGCCACCGAACTGGGCCGCGCGCTCCGCGTGAAGAGCATGGAGGGCCTGTACCTGGCCGGCCAGATCAACGGGACCAGCGGCTACGAGGAGGCGGCCTGCCAAGGCATCATGGCCGGCATCAACGCCGCCCTCTGGCTCAAGGGCGACCCGCCTTTCACCATGGATCGGACCGAGGGCTACACGGGAATCCTCATCGACGACCTGATCTCCAAGGGCACCAATGAGCCTTACCGCATGTTTACCTCGCGCGCCGAGTTCCGCCTCCACCTGCGCATCGACAACGCCGATCGGCGCTTGACTCCGCATGGCCGCCGTCTGGGCCTCATCGGCAATGAAGCGTGGGCGGAGTACGAGCGCAAGCAGGCGCGCATGGCTGCCCTGGAGCGCCTCTTGCTCTCCGCCAAGGTGGACTCCGAAAAGCTTCAGGCCGCGGGCCTCGGCGAGCTCACGGCCACCGCCGGCCTGACCTGGGCGCAACTGCTCAAGCGTCCCGAAGTCACCATCGAGCCGCTCCTTGCCGCACTGCACCAGGATCTCGCCCGCGACCCGCAACTCGCCTGCTGGGCAGAAAATGTAGCGCCTGACTCCAGTCCGGCTGTCCTGGCGGCGACCACGCCGCCACCCGCTTCCATCCAGCGCAGCACCCTCCGCAATGAGGCACGCGCCGTCGAGACCGCGATCAAGTTCGCCGGCTACCTCGATCAGCAAAAGAAATCGATCGACAAGCTCAAGGCCGCCGAAGCTGTTGCGATTCCGGAGTGGATCGAATACGGCGCCATCAGCGGGCTCTCCCGCGAGATGCGCGAGACCTTCGAGCGCGTCCGCCCCGTCACCATCGGCCAGGCCAGCCGCATCCCCGGCGTCACCCCGGCCGCGCTGAGCCTGGTGCACGTTTCCATCCGCGTGCAAGCAGCCGGTCGTTTGGCAAGTTAGCCGACCGGCAGGGTTGAAGAGCGGGGTTCACAGCCCAGCAGGCAAGGCGCCGCGCCCTAGACAGCGTAATCCTGCGGCAACTCGGTCAGATGGAACTGCTCCACCATGCCTTCGAGACTCTTAGCGGTGTTTAGCAGTTCGCCGGCTGCCGCCACCACTTGCTCGGCGCCTGAGGCGCTCTCTTTTGCGCTTGTCGCCACCTGGTGCATGGTACTGCTAACCGCGGTGGCCGCGGCGGCCTCGTGATTGGCCGCCTGGGCAATCTTCTCCACGCGCCCATCCACTTCGATCACCATTTCGACAATCCGCTCGAAGGTGCTGCTCAGGCTGGCCACGGTCTCGGCGCCTTCGGCCGCGTGTCTCTGCGCGGAGCCGATGCCGCTGGCCGTCAGTTCGGTTTCGCTGGCGATGCCGCTGACCAGCGAACCCACCTGGCGCGTTGCCGCGGCGGTGCGCTCAGCCAGCCGCCGCACCTCGCCGGCAACTACCGCAAAGCCGCGCCCATGCTCGCCGGCCCGCGCGGCCTCGATCGACGCGTTGAGCGCCAGAAGGTTGGTGCCGGCGGCAATCTCCTCGATCACTCCCACAATCGATCCGATCTGTTTGGCGTGTTCGCTCAGCGTGGCGATGCGGCTCACACTCTCCTCCGTATCCTGGGCCAGCCCTTTGATGTGGTTCACCGCGGAATTGACCAGTTCTCCGCCCTGGCGGGCCGCATCCGCCGCCGCGCGCGCCTGTTTTGACGCGTCCAGCGTGTGGTCGGAAATTGTAGCCACCTGCCGGGAGAGCCGCGTGACTGCCTCGGCGGCCTGCTCGGCGGACTGGCACTGCTCGGCCATGCGCGCCACCGCGTCGCGCGAGATGTCGCGAATCTCATCCGACTTGCTGCTGGTGGCCGCCGAGCCTTCGCGCACCTGTAACAGCGTCTGCCGCAGCCGCAGAACATACTGGTTGAAGCTCACGGCCAAGGCGCCGATCTCGTCGTCGCGCTCATGCGGCAACAGCGTATTCAGGTCGGCTGTGGCCAGGTGACTGGTCAGCTCGCCCACCGGGCGCAGCACCATCCGCTTTAGAAGGACGAGCTGCAGCAGAATGATAAGACCGGCCATCGACAGGATGCCCACGGCCGGCAAACTCAGGATTGTCAACTCCCGCTTCAGTACGTCGGATGATGGATAGGCGGTCAAAACCGTGTATCCCCAGGCAGGATAGGTATCCTCGTGCGCAATCCAGCCGCCAGGATGCTTGCGCATCTCTTCCAATGCCGCGTCGGAGATTCGTTTGCCATGGAAGACCACCGCCCCTGAAGGCTTCAGCAGCGCAACAAACCCATGGTCCAGAATGCCGGCGTCCTCGATGCTCCTGCCAAGCGCGGCGATGGAGTCAAGCCGGTAGCCTGTATACCAGGCGCCCACCAGCTTGCCCCCGGCGTCCCGCATGGGCACGTAGCTGGTCGTGTAGGGAACTCCCAGGATGTCGACAACGCCGTTGAACGGCAGCCCCTCGGTCAGCGCGGCAAAGGGCTTGCCCTGGGGATCGAGCACCGTGCCCACCGCCCGCGAGCCGTCCGGCTTCTCGACGTTGGTGGTCGCCCGGATGAAGTTGCTTCCGTCCCACACAAAGAGAGTGGCCGTTCCGCCGGCCAATTCCTTCGCATGGTCCACCATGGTGAAGTTCAACACCTCGGATTCCGTCCCCAGATGAAGATCGGGAACCGTCTTGCCCGCTACCGTGGCCTCGCCCTTCAGAGAGGGAACTCCCCTTAGTCCGCCCTGCTCCTGAAGGATGCGCATCCCGGTCTCGACCTGCGCGCGAGAGAGTTGGTCGATGGTCGCTATCTGGCCGATGGCCTCGCTCGACTGGCGGGCAGCATCTTGCGCGGCCTCGCGATAGATCCACACGGAAGCAATCCGCCAGGCCAAGACGGCGCAGAGCAGACAGGAGACGGAAACCACGACCAGTGTGGAAACGACAAGACGCGACCCGAGCGAAGTGCGCTTCATGAAGACAGACCCCTTCCGTGACCCGTGTGCCCTCCCGGCGGACTGCCGGTTGCCGCGCGCACACGTCACCCGAAGAGGTTATCGGCAGCCGCTAGCGGCGCTTGAGCGCCACGCGGCCATCTCCGGACGTCAAAGCGGGAAGGGGCGTCAAAGCCCGCCTGACTTTTTCGCAAGCGATGTGCCCAGAAGCGTTGCCGGCATTCCGGGCGTCGCTCCCGGCCAGCCTACTGGTTGCCCTTGTCGCTTTTGGTGAACAGCGGGATGTGGAACGGCAGCTCGGCGTTGGACTGCTTCTTCGTCTTTACGGTGGATTCCTCGCGCAGCACGGTGCGCTGCGAGTTGATGCACACCCAGCCGCCGCGCGCCCGCTCGAAGACGTGCGTAAACACGCCCTTTTCCTCCGCCGGCCCTGAACTGATTTTGTGGCGCAGCGCATAGGTGCCGTTGGCCACCGCAATGTCGCCCAGCATGCGCACCGTGATCACCCGCTGCTCCAGATGGAACGTCTTGTCTTCGCCGGCGATCAACATGGCCACCTGCTGGTTCCTGGTGGTAATGTCGCCGCTGGCCGAAACATCCATAAATAAAGGAGATAACACCAGCTCCAATCCGTATTGGTCGCGCTCGTTGATGGCGATCGACCAGGCGTCCTCGATCTTCTGGAATTCCCTGATCTCCGGGCTTTCGGCGGTGGTGACGTTGAGCCGGGCTGCGGCCGGCGCCGGACTTTGAGCTTGAACAGCGCAGAAACAGAAAAAGACGGCAGAAAAACAAGCCACAAGACGGGTCATACTTGGCATCGACTCCCACTCGATCGGTCTTATCTGAGATCGTTGGCCGGTCGTCAGCTTCAAAATTCCCCGCATTCCGGGCGGACAACCGGCAACTGCAATCATAGCTCTTTGACTTCGGAATCGGGGCAGAAGCGAGCGGCAAAATCGTAATCGGTTGCAAGGGCCTACCCTTGCAGCGCCCCATGTGTCAGGTTATCCGAAGGCCAGTCGATAATGTCTTGGATACCGGTCCTATTGAAGCGTTTGCAGCCGCTCCGGCTGGAGCAGCGTAACCAGGGAGTCTTCGATCGAGATCCACCCGTCTTTGCGGAACTGGCCCAGAGTCCGGGTCACGGTCTCGCGCGTCGTACAGGCCATCGAGGCCATCTCCTCGTGGGTCAGAAGCAGCGGAAAGCGGAAGCCGCCGCCATCGAGGTGTTCGCCGATCTGGTGGGCCAGCTCCAGCAGCAGCCGGCCCAGGCGGGCGGCCACCGTCTCGGCCAGCGCGATGCGGCAGGCGTCCTGCAGGGCGAAGCGGTACTCCTGGCAGATGCACTGCACGGCGCGCATCTGCGCCTCTTTGTGGCTGCGCAGAAAGCCGAGAAACCGGTCGCGCTCCACGGGGCGCAGCTGGGCGCTGGTCAGCGACTCGGCCGAGACTTCATAAACGCCGTGGGAGAGCACCGCGTACAGGCCCAGCATGGAGCCGGGTCCGGCGACGCGCACGATCATCTGACGATCTTCAAGCCGCCCGGCAGTCAGCTTCAAATACCCGCTGCAGATCAGATACAGGCAGCGGGCGTCCTCGCCCTGGGTGAAGAGCGAAGCTTGCGCCGGCAGGGAGATGGTGCTGGTGGCCAGTTCCAGATCGGCAAGAACCGCGCTGCCCAGCGAGCAGAACCAGCCAGGGCGGCGATTGGCGCAGGCTGCGCATCCCACCGGAACTTGCCGGGAGAGGTGCTTCTGCCGCCCGTGCGTCACTGTCCCGGTCACCGTCTCTGCCATGGCCTTGCCCCTTCCGGCGTGCCGGAGAACAAGCTCTTGTTCCAAACCAAGTGTGCCGGATCGTTGATCGACCGGGATGTGATGGGCCTCACGTCAATGCGAGGTTGCACCAACGCGGACTTCGTTGCCGGGTCGAATGCGGATCGCGCGAGGCGACGCCATTCCTGCGTGGCGACCCCGGCGACAAAGCGGCAATGAAACCTTGGGCATCGGTGAGCCTGTGAGCCTGGAACATCCCAAGCAGCCGGTGTGTCAGCCCTTTTGCAACCGAAGTGTTCTATTCTGTACAGCGGGAATGAGCCAATTCTGCTCCCCTGCTGACAGTGGCTCTCCCCCGATTCCCGGCGAAGGCTCTCGCGAGGCGCTAGATGCTTCCCCCAGGGCAGCGGATTCCCAACGGCGGGTTGGGAGTTCGCCCTCGGCCCGGAATCCACGTCACTCCGAAACAGGAAACTGAATAGGGAGAATTCCCCTTCCATTTGTGTGATGGACATCACCGCTTGCCTTGGTGGCGAAAACGTAATCTTCACGGCATGAAGTGATGCTCCGCACAAAGAGCGCCTTCTGGAAGGGTCAGTCCAACCAGCCGGTTTCGATGCGGCGTTTCCTTGGGGAGACGGCCGGATTCGACCGGCAGCTTGCTGAGACGGTTTTTCTCCGGAGGATGCAATGAGAGCACCCAAGGCGGTATTTTTCATGCATAAGGCAGGGCCTGTAACGCAATTGCCGGTCGGTGCGGCCCCGGGCAAGTCGCCGGGACTGCGAGCTTGTTTGATCTTGATGCTAGGCGCAGGCACGATGTGCGCCGCTGCTTGGGCCGCTGGGCCGTCCGCGGCAAAACCCGCCGGTTCGGAGGCCAAGCAAGCCGCACCCGCGGATTTCGTCGGCGCCGACACCTGCGCAACCTGCCACGATGAGGTGGCGAAAAGCTTCGCCACTAACCCTCACGCCAAGATGGCCCAGATGCACGGCAACAATGGGGTCACCTGCGAGAACTGCCACGGCGCGGGCCGCGAGCACGTGGAGGGCGGCGGCGATAAGAGCAAGATTTTCAACCCCGCCGAGGGCACCGCCAAAGAGGTGGATGCCAAGTGTCTGGCCTGCCACTCGGGCAAGCATCAGAACTTCGAGCGCTCGGCCCACGGCGAAAACAACATCAGTTGCATCAGTTGTCACGACATCCACAAGAGCAAGGAAGAGTCCCTGCTCAAGGCGCCTCAGCCGACGCTCTGCTTCCAGTGCCACACCGACATCAGGCCCCAGTTCTCCATGCCCTTCCACCACAAGGTAAACGAGGGTCTGGTTCAATGCACCGACTGCCACGATCCGCACGGCACCTTCGAGAGGAAGAGCCTGAGGTCGGCCGCGCAGCAGGACATGGTGTGCGTCAAGTGCCACACCGAGGTGGCCGGCCCGTTCGTTTATGAGCACGCGGCGGTCAAGACCGAGGGCTGCACCGCCTGCCACACCCCGCACGGAGGGCCCAATCCCCGCCTGCTGAACCGCGCCAACGTGAACACCATTTGCCTGCAGTGCCACTCTCCGTCCACCAACTTCACCACCTTCACCCCGACCGGGCCGTCGCACAGCCAGTCGACGCAATATCAGTCCTGCACCATCTGCCACACCGCCATTCACGGCTCCAACGTAAGCGACGTTTTCTTCAATCCTAACTAGGTAGGGGGCGAGCGATGACAAGACATCCAAATTTGCAAGAGTGTCTGGGTGGGTCGCCGGCCGGGCTCGGTTTCTCCCGGTTGTGCACCCTTACCCTTGCGGCAATCCTTCTCACAGGCGGCGCGGCCGCCGGCCTTGGGCAAGTCCAGTCTCAAGCCCAGCCGGATACCGCCAAACCCGCAAAACCAGCGGTGGAAAAGAGCGTGGCCGCCGAGCCGGCCCCAACCATCTCGCACGGCTACATGGTGCATCAGTCCCTCGATGTCGGCGGGCGCTACACCACCGTGACCGGCAGCGCCCCCATGTGGAGCACTCTGTTCAACATGGGATCGGGCGCCCGCCTGCTCGGCCAGTCCTTGGAGATGCGCTCGGTCGACACCTCCAAGACGCCGCTCTTCGATTCGCTGTCCACTTACAGCAATGGTTACGGCGGCGATCCGCTCAACGTCACCCGCCTGAAGCTCTCCAAGGGCCGTCTCTACGACTTCAGCGGCAGCTTCCGGCGCGATCGCCAGTACTTCGACTACAACCTGCTCGACAACTCGCTGCTGACCACTTACACGGCAACGGCGCCGGTGCTGGTCAACGAGCCGGACTCGCTGCACCTGTTCAACACCGTGCGGCGCAACACGGATACCAACCTGACGATTCTGCCGCTCTCGTTCATCAGTTTTCGCGCCGCCTACAATCACGGCACCATGGAGGGACCGACCTACTCCACCGTTCACAACGGCGGCGACGTCCAGGTCTTGAATTGGTTCCGCAATGGCAGCGACACCTACGACGGCGGCGTCGACCTCAAGCTGGCCAAGCGCACAACGCTCAGCTACGATCAGCTCTTCGTCTTCTACAAGGGCGACTCGAGCTACCAGTTGGCCGGGGCGAACTACGCCCTCAACGGCTCCCCTTCAACCTTCGTCTCGCTCGGCGTCGATGTCCTGGGCGGCGCCACCACCTGCGGTAGCGCGACCACCACCATTACAACGGCGGGGAAGGCTCTTGGGACGCCCCTTCCGCTGGAAGTATCGGCGGCCGGCATCGCCAGCCAGTACTGCACCGGGACCATCGTCCAGAGCCAGGCCACGCCGATTCGCACCCATTTCCCGACCGAGCAGATGCGCTTCAACACGCACTACTGGGACAAGCTTTCCATGAATGCCCGGGTGCTTTACAGCGGCGCTACCAGCACCATCGACAGCTTCAGCGAGGTATTCAACGGCCTCGGCCGCGGCAACGTGCGTCAGACCATCGAGACCGGAAACGGTCCCGGCGGTCAGTTCGCCGACAACAAGCGCATCAACGCCACCGGCGACTTCGGGCTGGTCGCCGAGCTCAGCAAGTACTTCTCGGTCTCCGACACCTTCAGCGCCTGGAATACCCGGACCGAAGGCTACTCCAGCTATGTCACGCAAACCTGGACTGGCGTCGCGGGGACGGCGGCCAATGTAAAAACAGGCGCAGCGGCCATTCCGACCACCACCATGCTAACCCCCCTCAGCGATCCGACCATCACCGTTACCAGTCCAGCCGCCATATCCAGCATGGCAGGCAACGTGGCTGGATTGCCGTTCCTCAACCAGAAGGTCGAGCAGAACATCGCCATCGCCACCGCTACCATCCTCCCGGAGTTCAAGCTATCCGGCGGCTGGCGCTTCAAATCGCGCGAGATCAACGAGCTCCATGCAACCAATTTGACCTGGCATGAAAACGGGGCAATTCTTGGCGCGGTCATTCAACCATCCCCCATGGTCCGGGTCAACATCAACTTCGATTCGATGGATTCGAAGTACTCCAGCGGAACCGCGGTGCTCGCCGAGCCCGCCACTCCGCTGACCCTGCTTCCCAGCAATACCTTCACTCGTATCGCGCCCGACAAGTCCTATCGCATCAAGGCGCGCGCCACCGTCAAGCCGGCCAAGTGGATTAACTTTGCCGTCACCGGCAACGATTACTCGGCCAAGAACGACGACCCGCAAGTCAACCATGTCGAGCACAACCAGGACGTGAGCTTGGCTGCCTCCATCATGCCCATGGAAGGGCTGAGCCTCGACTTCAACTACGCCCACGACGATGTCTTCGCGGAGACCGACCTCTGCTACATTTTCGCGTCGAATGCCAACGCGCCGCTTTCGGCCGGAGCGGTCGGCTCAACCGCAACCTGCGCGCAAAGCGCAACCAATCCGGAAGGCACGCTCTCCACTGCTTCTGCGGCATCCCAGTTGTACCTGGGCACCGGCCGTTACAACTCGCCCTCGAATTTCATCTCCGGCTCGCTGAACTACTCGCCCTCGAAATACTGGCGCTTGAACGGCGGCATGAGGCTGAACGACGTCAAAGGCGACGCGGAAATGTTGAATCCGCTCATGGTTCCCGGCGCCCTGCAATCGAAGATGGTCACGCCCTTCGCCGACCTGGAAGTCAGGATTGCGCCGCAATGGGTATGGCACGGAAACTGGGTCCATGACGAGTACGACGAGACCGGCCTGCAATCGGCCACCATCCCGTCCCGCAACACCAGGGGCAACGTCTTGACCCTGGGCGTGAAGTACGCGTTCTAACCACCGGCGGTGGACTGGGCTCGGGAGTCTCGCCAGTCCACCGCCATTTCTTGCTTCGCACCTGTCTTCCGCAATCCTCGATTTGCCTGTGTTCCCAGGCTGGGTTCGATGGTAGAGGCTTCTTGAACAAATCCTGTTCGGCGCTTGCCCTCCACGCTTACCCTGGCCGAAGCAACCCTTCAGGAGTCTCACCATGAGCAAGACCATTCGATTCCAGTTGGCGCTGGCCGCAGTCCTTCTTTTTGCCGGCGTCGTGGGCTTCGCCCAATCTTCGGGTGAAGCAACTTACAAAGCCAAATGCCAAGGCTGTCATGGCGCCACCGGCCTCGCCGATACCACCATAGGCAAGGCATTGAAGGTCAAGCCTGTTACCGATCCGGCGGTGGGAAAGTTCACCGAGGCGGAGATGCTCGCCGCTACCCGGAACGGCTTGGGCAAGATGCAGGCGTTCAAGGACAAGCTCACCGAGGCGGAGATCAAGGCCTCGGTTGCCTACTTCCGCTCGCTCATTAAATAGGACGGAATCGGCTGAGTCCGAATCGGCGCACTTCCGGGGCACGGGAGCTGCGCCGATTCGTGTCCGAAGGTACTGATTGTCGTCTCGATTGCCGTCCAACGGCCAGAAACTCTAGAGCCTGTTATCAACTTTCCCGCCCGCGCGAAAGTTAATAACAGGTTCTCGCCATGGGCCGAGCAAGAGAACACGTTTACGCGACACTTTAATCCCGGCGCATTCTGGCCGCGGAAGGGATTGAGGAGGCTCACATTGACAACAACGATTCGATCCTCGGTGGTATTGGCCTTGGCAGTGTCGCTGGCAAGCGCCGTGGGCTTCGCCCAATCTTCAGGCGAAGCAACTTACAAGGCCAAGTGCCAAGGCTGTCATGGCGCCACCGGCGCAGGCGACACCGTGACGGGCAAAATAGTGGGGGTAAAGCCGCTCTCCGACCCTGAGGTCAAGAAGTACACCGCGGACCAGATGCTTGACATTGTCAGGAACGGCAAGAACAAGATGCAGGCGTTCAAAGACAAGCTGACCGAGGCGGAGATCAAGGCCTCGGTTGTCTACTTCCGCTCGCTCATCAAGTAACAAAGATTTCTCCCGCCTCTGCCTCAAATGGAATCACGTTGCCGCCGGCGGGGCTGTTCCTGATACCATCTCGGTGGTTGTCCCAACCTCCATGCATTCGCCGCTTGGACGGGGCCGTGAAATGAATCCAGATGTATGTTGCGCCCCCGCTTCCGGCCTTGGAAATACTCGAAGGAGTCTCGCCATGACAAAGACAATTCGATCCCTGATTTTGCTGGCTGCGGTGTTTTCTCTGGCCGGCGCTGTGAGCTTCGCCCAATCCGGCGGCGAAGCGACGTACAAGGCCAAGTGCCAGATGTGCCATGGCGCCACCGGCGTTCCCAGCGCCGGAATGGCCAAGATGGGCGCCAAGGCCCCCACCGACCCCGACATCAAGAAGCTCACCCTGGACCAGCTGGTGGCTGCCGCCAAGGCCAGCAAGATTATGGCCAAGCCGATCGCCAGCCTCACCGACGCCCAGATCAAGGAAGCGGTCGTTTACTATAGGAGTTTGGCGAAGTAGCCAATGCGTCCGTAGTCTTGGTCCGCGAAGCTCAACCTGGCCCGCTCTTATTGGCGGGCCATCGGTTTGCGAGTGGGGGAGAAAGTGTCTCTGTTTCAGAAATTCCGCGAGGGCTGGGTCAGGCCGGCGCTGTTCTTCGGCAACAACCCCGTCAGTCTGGCCGGCGGCGCCCTGACCAGCGCCTCCGGTGTCACCATGATCGGCTATTGGCTGGTTGAGCTCTTCGGCCGGCCCAACGACAACCCTTACCTTGGCATCATCTTCTTCCTGCTTCTGCCGGCATTGTTTGTGGCCGGATTGATCCTGATCCCGGTGGGCGTGTTTGTCCGTCGCCGCAAGCTCCAGAAAACCGGGCTGATTCCCGCCGAGTTTCCCAAAGTCGATTTCAACGACCGCGTCTTTCGCCATGGCGTGGATATCGTGCTGGTGGCCACCATCGTCAACCTCCTGGTGGTGGCCATGGCCAGTTATCGCGGCGCCGCCTACATGGATTCGCCGCAGTTTTGCGGCCAATCGTGTCACGTGATGCACCCCGAGTTCACCGCCTACAAGATCTCCGCCCACTCCCATGTGGCATGCGTGGATTGCCACATCGGCTCCGGCGCGGCCTCCTACTTTGCGGCCAAGGTGAATGGCACCAAGCAGATTCTCGAGGTCACGTTCGACCGCTATCCCACGCCCATTCCCTCGCCCGTCGAAAGCCTGCGCCCGGCGCGCTATACCTGCGAGGGCTGTCACACCCCAGCCCGGTTCGTCGGCGAGAAATTGCTCGTCAAATCCACCTTTGCCGACGACGAAAAGAATACCGAGACGCAGACAGTTGTGGTCCTTCACCTGGGTGGGCAGGACTCGCTCTCCCATCTCACCGGAATCCACGGCGTCCACCTCGGCCACATCGAGTACGTCGCCACCGATCCCACCCGGACCTCCATCCCCTGGGTGCAGCGGCGGAACGACGACGGCTCCGAGACCGTCTTCGCCACCCCCGCCGCGGGCAACGGAGTTCCCCAGGGCGAGCGCCGGGTCATGGATTGCATCGATTGCCACAACCGCGCCGCCCATACCTTCCTGACCGCGGAAGATGCGCTCAACCGGGCCATGGCCGATGGCGCCATCAGTCCGGAGCTGCCCTGGGTGCACAAGGAGGGCCTGGAGCTGCTCAACGCAACCTACGCTGCCGAGGCCGAGGCGAGCCGGAAAATCCCGCAACAGCTTGCCGCATTCTATCGCGCCTCCCATCCGGAAGTTCTGGCCGCAAAGGCCGCGCTCGTAACCTCCGCCGGCCAGGAGCTGGTGACCCTCTACAGCCAGAATGTGTTTCCCTTCATGAAAGTGACCTGGGGAACGCATCCCAACCACATCGGGCACATGAGCTATCCGGGATGCTTCCGTTGCCACGATGGCGAGCACGCGGCCAAAAATGGCGCCAGCATCACCCAAGACTGCGCGGCCTGCCACAACCTGCTCGCGGTGGATGAAGCCAAGCCCAAGGTCCTTGCCGACCTCGGCATTCAATAGAAGAATCCCCTTCTCGCCCCAGCCGGCGCTTCTTGCTCGCTGGGGCGAGAAGGGGATCGGCCCGCATAATTCCTGTATTGATACTCTGACTCCGAATCGGCCCTTTCTGCGCGACCGGTCCTGAAGAAACCCCTGTCTGAGCGCCCAACCCGCTATAAAATCGGTGCGAGGCGCGACCTATCCGCAAGTCCTTTGCCGAATTGGCGCTAGGCCAGAAGGCAGGCCCGGCAACGGCGTCAGGGCATGGCATGTCGATCCCCCTTCCGAGGAAGAGGCAAGTCTCTCTGGGTTCGGGAAAAACGAGGAACATGACAAATAAGCCAAGCTTCGGTCTGCCGCATGTAATCCTTTTCTTGGCCGGCTTCGGGATATCCTCGCCGGTAGTCGCGGTGGCCCAGGCGCCTGCCAGCCGGCTGGCCGGCGATTGGCGCAGTACCCCTTCGCTGACCATTCCCGCAACCACGCCCCCCGCGGCGCAGAGCGCAAACGATCTCGGCGCCGCCCAGCCGGAGTTGCGCCTCGACCGGATGCTCCTCTTGCTCCAACCCTCGGCAGCCCAGCAGCAGCAATTGACCGCCGAACTGGCAAGCCAGCAGATCTCTTCCTCGCCCGAATTTCACCACTGGTTCACTCCGGCCGCCTTTGCCGGCGCCTACTCGAACTCGGCCGCGGATGTCGCCGCGGTATCCGCCTGGCTAGAGAACCAGGGCTTTCAGGTAGCTCCATTGCCCGCCGGCCGCGCCTGGATCGAGTTTTCCGGAACCGTCGCCCAGGTCGAGCAAGCCTTCCAGACCCAGATCGACACCTACCAAACCGCCGCCGGGCCCCGCTCCGCCCTGGCTGCCGCCATCTCCGTGCCCGCCGCGCTTCTTCCCCTGGTTGAAGGGCTGGTCTCTCTCGATGGAACCCTTGCCACCCCCGCCTTGACCGCGCCCCAACCGGTCTCCGCTTCTGCCGCGGAGCTTGCCGCCCAAACCTCGCCGGGCAACGCCTCCGCGCTCACTCCGCAGCTGGGGGCCGCGCTTCTTCGCTTCGACGCGCTCGCCGCCGCCGGCAACGACGGCGCAGGCGAGTCCATTGCCATTGCCGCGCGCAGCGATATCCGGAGCACGGACGTCGCCGCATTCCGTGCCGCTTTCTCCTTGCCCGGCTCCCCGCTCACGCTCATTCCCAGCGGCGTCGATCCCGGATTCACCGCCGACCAGGCCGAAGCCACTCTGGCAGCGTCTTGGGCCGGCGTCGCCGCCCCGCGCGCCCAGATCGTGTTGGTTCCCGCGGCCACCACCGGCGCCACCGACGGTTTGGACCTGTCGTTGGCGGCCATCGTTGACCAGGGTCTGGCCCACACGATCGCGGTCGGCTACTCGGCCTGCGAAGCGGCGCTCAGCCCGGCCCACCAGGCTTTTTATTCCGCTCTTTACCGGCAGGCGGCCGCCCAGGGCATCGCGGTTATTGCGGCTTCCGGCGACAGCGGTCCTTCTGCCTGCCACGCGGCCGGCTCCACTCGCCCGGTCACCAGCGGCTACGGCGTGAATGCGCTCGCCTCCACGCCGTGGAATACCAGCGTGGGCGTGGCAGCCTTTGGCGCCGGTGGGCCCTCGACAGACCTCTCCACCCTGGCGGCGTGGTCGCCGTTGAACACCGCGGATCCTGCTTATGCCGGCGGTGGCGGCGCTAGCACGCTCTATGCCCTGCCCGCATGGCAGCCCGCGCCGGAAAAAGCGGACGCCACTTCCGGCTACCGGCAACTGCCGGACCTTGCCTTGCCGGCCGCCGTCGACTCGGGTGGGAACCACGGCCTTGCCTTCTGCCTCGGCAGTTCCTCATCAGCCAGCGGCTGCGCGGTCGTCAGTGCCGGGGGCAGCTCCGCCGCCGCCGCCCTTTTTGCCGGAATCGCAGCCCTGGTGGCTCAACAATACGGCGCGCAGGGCAATCTTGCCCCCAATCTCTATGCTCTCAGCCGATACAGCGGCATCTTCGCCGATGTGCTCCAGGGCAGCGCGCAATTATCCTGCGCGGCCGGCACTCCCGGTTGCGGCACAGACCAATTGATCGGCTTTACCGCCACCGCCGGATACGACAAGGCCACCGGGCTGGGCACAGTGTACGCCAAGTCGATGCTCACAGGGTGGGCCCGTCCCCAATTGAACGGGGCCGGTCAGGTCACCGTAAAGAACACGATCGCCACCGGCCAGACCATCAACCCCTCCGGCTCCGTCGTTCTTTCCGCTAACGTTACCTCGGATACCGCTGGCCCCGCGCCCACCGGCTCGGTTACTTTCTTCGACGAGCACAGCAGCACCAACATCGCGGTCGTGCCCTTGACGCCAGGCTCGGGAAAAACCTCCACCGCGACCACCACCGCCATCGGCGTTCTGGCGCAGGGCGCGTACCTGGTCCAGGCTCAGTACAGCGGCGACGCGACCTATGCCGCCGCTGCCGATCCTGTGGCCGTTGTGGTCGATGTCGAACCCAGCAACACCACCACCGCCTTGACCCCGGCGAGCTCGACGCCCACTCCGGGCTCTACCCTTTCCGTCTTCGCCACCATCGCCTTCTCCGGCGTGGGCGGCGGCGACCCGCCCACCGGGACCGTAAATTTCATGCTGGACGGTGTCAGCCAGGGCACGCAGCCGGTTGTCCCAGGTACGCCCTCGACCGCCACTATCCTCATGACCGCGCCTTACGTCGCCGGAGCCCATCGTATCGCGGGCGTTTACACCGGCGACGCCAACTACAAGACCTCAACTTCCCAGACAGCCGCCGTGACC